>Ga0272443_10000204_pt1 | contig 113681 bp, 85 predicted proteins | sample SSMAcet12_FD_193581 | JGI IMG/M metagenome (GOLD analysis project Ga0272443, IMG submission 193581) | Marine sediment archaeal communities from Little Sippewissett salt marsh, Falmouth, MA, United States - SSM-Acet-12 | ecosystem: Environmental > Aquatic > Marine > Wetlands > Sediment ... | reverse complement strand
TTGCCCATCCAGTACCACGGGCTAACGCCCGTGGCTAAGAATGTATCGCCCGCTGCGCGGGCTTCAATAATGCAAGGTAATAGCTGAAGGCAATTAGGTTAAGCAGCCCCCGCGGGGGGCGAAACTTTTTAATAGCCACGGGCGTCAGCCCGTGGGTATGGAGCAAGAAATAGTATTTCCAAGCCCCCGCAGGGGGCGACACATAATGAACCAAGTTATTTTGGGAAATCCGGATTGAGCCAAATATATTTATATACATAACATTTTGGCTTGTATTTTATTCCAAGCTTGCGTGGCGACTGTCAACGGCTTGAGAATAAAAGTAAAATCCCGATGTTAATCAGCCGAAAGAGCAGAGAGTAATTATAGCCTTAAAATTTCCCTTCCGCTAAGTTGTAGCCTGACAATTCACAATCCGAATTATATTTGAGAGCAGAAAAGGAGATAATTATGAGCAATTCAGCAAGCGGACTGAAACTTTATTGGCAGATAATTAGCCGGGCCAAATGGTTGATCATCGGCGGCACCATCTTCCTGATGGCGGCAACCGGCCTGGTAAGTTTACTTCTCTCTCCGGTTTACGAAGCCACCGCGATCATCGAGGTCGGTGTTCTCTATCCGTTTCCCGAGCAGGGGGTCAAGAAGGACCCCGAGTTGATTGAAGAACCGATGGCCGTGGTCGCCGTCCTGGGAAGCGACGAATACCTGGACGAGGCGCGGGAGGAACTGGGTCTGGAATTCACGCTGGAAAAGTTGAGGAAGCGCCTGGCGGTCGAACAGATAGTGGAGCTGACCCGTTTCCAGCGTTCGGAGTCCACCCTAATTCGAATCACCTGGGAAGACAACCAGCCCGAGGTGTGCGTGGATGCGCTCAAGGCATTGGGCGACAAGCTGATCGAGCACCACCACCGTCTTTACTTGGTGGCGATGGAGGCCTTTGCTGATCGGCTTGGCGGCCTTGAACAGCAGATCACGGCCTCGCAGCAGGTCATAACCACCCAGAAAAGCTACCAGGAAACAATGAAGAGCAGAAGATCACAGGTGGAAAGGGATGTCGCCGACTTCCAGGATGCGATCCGGGAGATCGATTTCGACAAGGCGGATATGAACGAGTTGCTCTTTTTCAAGGCCACCCTCAACTCCCTGAAAGAGCAGTTGATCGCCATCGAGATGGAGATCAACGCGGCCGAGATCAATATCGGCGAGCAGGAGGAGATAATCCGCGAAGCCAGAAAGGAGATCGCGAATCTCCAGGGCTACATAGGCCTTTCCCGGAACACCGAGCTCCGGACCCGGCCGATTCTCCCCGAGAAACCGGTGCGGCCCGAGAAAACCCTCAACATCGTCGTGGCGGCTTTCCTCGGCCTCCTGATCACCGTCTCCTACGTCTTCCTATCCCATTACGTTCGGCAGGGGGAATAAGGATCCCGGGAAATGTCCGCGCTACGCACCCTGGAAGAGTACTTCTCCGCCCGGAAAATCCGGATCAGCGAATCTTACCGGAGGCTGGCCCAGCACCGGGAGCGCTGGATTAACCGGAACCGCTATTACTACCGGGAGCTGGTCCGGATCATATCCAACTTCATAGAACCGGACGGAAACCTCCTCCAGGTCGGCTGCGGGAGCGGGTATGTGCTCTCCCTCCTCCCCGTCCGCTCCCGGCTCGGGATCGATTTCTGCCCGGAAATGATCGAGACCGCCCGGAAGCGGCATCCCGGAATCGAGTTCCTGCCCGCCGACGCGGAAAACCTACCCGATTTCGGCAGGACATTTGATTACATCCTGCTTGAAAACGTGGTCGGGGACCTAGTCGACGTCCAGGAGGCGTTTGAAAACCTGCAAAAGTGCTGTCGGAGCGACACTCGTGTTATCATCGTCTATTACAACTACCTCTGGGAACCCCTGGTCAAACTGGCGGAAAAACTGAAACTGAAGGTCCGGGAACCGGTTCAGAACTGGCTTTCGGCGGCCGACATCGAAAACCTACTCTTCCTCGCCGGCTTCGAGACGGTCAAGAAGGATAACTTCCTGCTCTTCCCCAAGTACATCCCCGGTTTTTCCTTCCTGGTCAATCGACTGTTCGGACGCCTTCCCCTCCTCAACCGCCTCTGCCTGCTGAATCTGCTGGTCGCCTGCCCCCAAAGAGAACCCCGACCGGGATCAGAATTCTCCTGTTCGGTGATCGTTCCCTGCAAGGATGAAGCCGGCAATGTCGAAGATATTATTACCCGGGTTCCGGTAATGGGGAAGGAAACGGAGATCATTTTTGTCGACGACCTCTCCACCGATGGCACCAAAGAAGAGGTAATCCGGATGATCGAAAAGTACCCGCAGAAAAACGCCCGCCTGGTTGAGGGGCCGGGCGAGGGAAAATTCGAGGCAGTCAAGGCGGGTTTCGACCAGGCGATCGGGGACATCCTGATGATCCTCGACGCCGACGCCACCGTGATGCCGGAAGAACTCCCCCGGTTCTTCCGAGCCCTGGCCAGAGGCCAGGGCGACTTCATCAACGGCTGCCGCCTGGTCTACGATATGGAAAAGCAGGCGATGCGGCTGCTCAACATCTTCGGAAACAAGCTCTTCAGCCTGGTCTTCTCCTACCTCCTCTCCCGGCGGGTGAAGGACACCCTGTGCGGAACCAAGGCCTTCTTCCGCCGCGACTACCTCCGGATGCGCCGCTATTTCGGGCACTTCGGGGATTCCGACCGCTGGGGTGACTTCAACCTCCTCTTCTCCGCCTGCCGCCTGAACCTTAGGATCACCGAGCTCCCGGTCCACTACACCGAACGGATCCAGGGGGAGACGAAGATGAAACGCCGCTTCGCCCACGGCTGGCTGATGGCCAGAATGTGCCTGGAGGGGATGAAACGCCTGAAACTGCAGATCGGGGGATCGCGGTGAAAAAGGCGATCATCATCAAGCCGAAGAGCAACGTTTTTTTCAAGACCCCCCCGCTCGGGATCGGCTATCTGCTCAAGGCCCTGGATCCGATCGAGGGTGTTGAAGGCGTTTTCATCGATTGCCAGCTCCGGGACATCTCCTCCGAGGAATTGATCGCCTCTCTCCGGGGCCGCGAGGGCGTCATCCTGGTCGGCTTCCAGGTGTTTTCGGATGTTTACCCCGCGCTGAGGGAGCTGGTTCCCCGCATCCGGGAACTTTTTCCCCACGCCGTCATCGTCGCCGGGGGCCCCCATCCCAGCGGGGCCCCGGAACAGTCCCTGAGGGAAAACCCCGGCCTGGACTACGTGGTCAAGGGGGAGGGGGAAGAAGCGCTGGAGATGCTGGTCCGGGCCTTGCTCGCCGGCGACCTGGCCGTCCGGGAGGGCTCCATCCCCAACCTGGTCTATCTGAAGGGGGGGCGGGTTGTCTTCAACCGGCACAAGCTGATCGACGTTGACCAATACGGCCCCCCCGCCTGGGAGCAACTGCATCCGGAGCGATACCCGCCCGTGCAGCACGGGACCTTTCACAAAAGCACCAGGGTGGTCCCGATAATCACCTCCCGGGGCTGCCCGTATGACTGCACCTACTGCGCCGGCCGGCAGATAACCGGCCGGAAGATCCGGCGGCGGAGCATCACAAGCGTTGTCGATGAGATCGAGTTCCTCCAGAAACGGTACGGCTTCGAGGAATTCATCATCGAGGATGAGAATTTCACTTTCTACAAGGAGCACGTCATCGGATTCTCCCGGGAAATCAGGAACCGGGGCATTAAATGCTTCTTCTCCTTCCCGGGGGGCATCAGAATCGACCGGATAGACGAGGAGATCGTTCGGGCCCTGAAAGAGATGGGGACCTATATGGTGACGGTCGGGATCGAGTCCGGTTCGCCCGCCACTCTGAAGGCGATGAAAAAAAGCTGGGATTTCGACGAGGTGCTGAGGAACATCCGGCTGCTGAAAAAATACGGACTGATAGTCCAGGGCTCTTTCATCCTGGGGTTCTCCGGCGAAACCGGCGACGACATCCGGGCGACCGTTGATTTCGCCCTCCGTTCAGGGATCGATCAGGCCTATTTCGGCAACTATATGCCGCTCCCGGGGAGCGAGGATTTTACCCGTCTGCTGGAAAAGGGCGAACTGGATATGGAAAAGATCGATTGGAGCGCCTACACTTCTTATTATGGCGAGATCCCCTATCATCCGAAGGCCGTCTCCCGGGAAGAATTGCTGCGGGCCGTCAGGTCGGCCACATTCAGGTTTTACCTGCGTCCCCGGATACTGTGGGGACTGATGAAGAGGATGTCCCACCCGGTCTTTCTCCGAAATCTCTACTACCGGACTTCCCGCCTATTTCTTTCCCCGGGCGGGGCCCCCGGCCAACCGGCGGGAAACTGAAGTAAACGGTTTCGGGTAGAGGGCGAAGAACGGAGTGCAGATATATTCCGCGGGAAGCGGCGGACGGGTGACTGCAGCCGAAGGTAGAATTCGGCGGGGAACCGGCCCGCCAGAAAGCAAATGAAAATTTTCTTCAAGTACAGGGAGATCGTGCTTCTCACCCTGCTGGTCTTCTTGCCCCTGACCCTGATCTCGACCACGATCTACGTCGAAATGACGGGCGGTTTCAACACCTACGAGGAGACGGCCCTGGTAAAAAAATGGGGGCACGGCCGGGTCATCAACGGGACGGCCCACAGTCCCCAGCAGATCCGGATTATGGTTCCGTTTCTGGTGGAAGGAACGAGGCGCCTGACCGGGTGGAATCTCAACAGCGTTTACGTGATCTTCCGGATCCTCTTCACCCTGGCGGCCGCAGTCGCCCTTTATCACTATTATCTGATCCAGTCCAACCGAGCTTTCGCCGCCGCCGGAGTCCTCTACTTCTTTGCTTCCATCCCCATCGTCTTCAGTCACTGGAAATACCCCGATTATATGCCGTTCCTTCTTTCGATGGTCCTGGGGGGGATTTTCATCCTGCGCGATAAGAAAACGGCTTTTCGGATACTGATATTCCTCGGCACGTTCAACCGGGCGGAGACGGGCGTCTGGCTGATTCTGCTCTACTTCTTCTTTCACTTCCGGTGGAGGAAGAGGGATTTCCTCGCCCTCGTCAGGGAGTGTATCATCCTATCCTTGTTTTTCGGCGGCGCGGTGGCGATCCTGCGGCTACGGTACGGGAATCCCCCGAATTTTATGGATGACAAGCAGCATCTGGCCGGATTCCCGCTTTTATCGGAGAGCCTCGGCATTTACCGGTGGTATTTCTTCGGGCAGACCTGGGACTTTAAAAATATCTTTACCCGGGAAAGCACCTGGATGTTTTATATGTTCGTCCCCTTCCTGGTCTTCTTTATGGGCTTCTTCAGGTCAACCGACTTTCGGTCCAGGAAGATCCTCATCTACTCCTTCCTTTACTACGTTTTCTACTTTTCCTTCGCCAAGATCAACGAACTCAGGGGATACTCCATACTGGTTTACGCCGTGTTCCCGCTGGTGATCTTCCAGGTATTGCGGGAAAGAGACTGCATCCCGGGCAAGAGCCGAAACACCTCCCCCACCAATGCTCGCGATCGATAATAGCCTTCCCCGGCCGGCGCCGGGGGGGACGGGCCACATCACCCCGGAGGAGAAGCCGGACCGGAGAAGGAAGCTGAGAGGAACATCCAGCCGCCGGATTTTCCCCGGGATCCGTCCCCGGGTTTTTCTGGTCGGGATCTTCCTGGCGGCATTGCTTCTCAGGGGGATCTACATCTATCAGATTGATCCCACGCCGCTGGCCCGGTTCCTGGCGGCCGACACGGGGAATTTTGACGAGTTCGCCCGGCGGATCCTGACCGGCGAGCTTTTCCAACCGGAGTCGATCTACTTCAACCCCCTCTACCCGTTTTTCCTGGCCTTGATCTATTGGATCCTGGGCCCGAACCCGGTGGCGGCGATGGCGGTCCAGGGGCTGCTCGACGCCGCGTTATCTCTTCTCCTCTACGGCATTGCAACCCGCGCCTTCCAAAACCGGATCACCGGCCTGATCGCCGCCGGCGTCTGGGCCGCTTATGGACCGGCCATCTTCTACACCGGTCTCCTGCTTGGAACCACCGCGGCCGCCTTTTTCTTCAGCCTGACCGCCTTCCTTCTCCTCTCCGCCCGGGGATCGGGCGGGCGGTTACGGGTGGCGGGAACAGGCGCCGTTTACGGTCTCTGCTGTTTGCTGAGGCCAAACGCCCTCTTCGCCCTCCCGGCGATACTCTTCTGGCTGGCGGCGTTCCGGTCCGGAGGACGCAGGATACTTCGACCGTTTCTCTTCGGCCTCGGGTTACTGCTCGTCCTCCTCCCCTTTTCTCTGCGGCATTACCTGATCACGGGGGAAACTTCCCTCCCCTTTGGCAACGGCGGCTTCAACTTCTATGTCGGCAATCATCCGGGGGCGAAGGGAACCTACACCTACCTGAACGGGATCTCCCACTCCCCGGCCGAGCAGATCGTCAGCTCGATCCGTCGGGCCGAAGGCCTGGCCGGGCGGGAATTGGGACTCCGGGAGGCTTCCGGCTACTGGCTCAAAAAGGCCCGGAAGTTCATTCGCGAGAACCCGGGGGAATTTATCCTCGGGCTGGGGAGAAAATTTCTCCTTTTCTGGAACCACCGGGAGATCGGCCAGAACATCGATTATCAGTTCTCCCGGAGATTCGCCCCGCTTTTGGGGTTCCCGCTCTTTTCTTTCGGGCTGATCGCGCCATTCGCGATCCTCGGTTTTTACTATCTGGTCAGATACCGGGCGGACGGGGGATTTCTTCCCGCACTGATGCTCCTTTCCTACCTGGTCTCGGTGATTCTCTTCTTCGTCTCCGACCGTTACCGGCTGGTTGCCGTTCCCCTGGTCGTCCTCTTCGCCGCCTTCGGATTCCACTCCCTGCTCCACCGGCTGGCGGAAGCAACCCGGTCCGGAAAAAGAATTCCCCTTCTCCCCCCGGCTATCCTGGCCGGCGCCTTCCTGCTGGTCAATCTCCCCCCCGCCCCGGTCGAGGAAGCGCGTTACCAGGCCTGGTCGCGCACAATGCTGGGAAACGTGTATATGGAAGATGGCAATCCCCTCCGGGCGATTGCGGAGTACCACCGGGCCCTGGAGGATAACCCGGCCGACCCCGCGGCCCTGACCCAGCTGGGGAACGCCTGGTGGAAGTTGGGAAACTTACCGACCGCGGAAGAAGCTTTTCGCCGGGCCCTGCTCTGCACCGGGGAAAGCGCCGACGGACACAACAATCTGGGAGCGGTGCTCGCCGAACAGGGGAAGATCGAGGAGGCCGGCCGCGAATTCCAAGCCGCCCTCCGGGTCGACCCCCGGACTCCGGAAACCCACAGCAACCTGGCTGTCTATTACTTCTATTACTTGAATAACCGGGATAAGGCAATCGAGCACGCGAACCGGGCGGTTGAACTGGGTTATCAGTTGCCGCCCCAACTCCGAGATGATCTCGGCCTGTAAAATCCTGCAGAGCATTCTCCGTCCGAACGGCGATATATGTGACCAAACTAAGATCAGAGACATCACGATAACTGCCGGCAGGCCGGCAGACTGAAAAATGATCTCGGGGAGCTGGGAAATATCTGCCCGCGACATTTTGGCCGGTAGCTTTCGGGCCTGATGAAGCAGACGGAGGATTTCGCGAAAACCGGAGCCGGGGAGACCGCAGGCACCGCCCTGACCGAAAAGACTCGGGGGCGCCGGCGGGCTTTTGGCTATATGAACTGACCGGCGGCCGGACGAGATCAAGGAAGATTTATCTGATCGGCCGGGACGGGATTAACCCGGCCCTGTTTGACCGGTTGCGGGAGAAAGGACTGGTCCTCTCTTCCCCGGGGCTCCATCAGAATGACCGCTTCTGGGTGGCGGCCGTCGGGGCCATCGGGCACAATTCTGATCCGGTCCCGGCCGGTAATCGCCAATATCGCCCCGACCCTTTTCAGCCTGTTCGGACTTCCCCTACCCCCTCGAGATGGACGGCCGGGGAACCGACGCCTTCGCCCGGTCGGTCTCCAGCGCCCGGAGAGCCGCCAAGACCACCCTCCGCCCCCGCCCGCAATTTCTCGCCCGGGAAAAAAGGCGATCTCAAGAAGGAGCTGCCGGGCCCGGGCTAGATCCGACGGCGGAGTTTCTCTTCCAGGACCCGCATCCTTTCCCGGCTCTCCCGGTATTGCTCCTCCGCGCCGTGGAGACTGTAGAAACTCGCCATATACTGCCAGTAGTGGTAGAGGTCCCGGTCGTTCAGCGGTTGATTGTCGGAAGCTTGCCGGACTTTATCCTGAAAATCCTCCTCCCACCCCGGCAGCACAGCGATCCAGGATCTGCGGGCCAGGAAACAGGCGAGGGCGAAGGCGATCATCTGGTGCGACTCAATATTCGGATGGCAGTTATCGGAAAAGAGATCGTTCCCCGGGATCCGGCGAGGGGCTTTCTCTTGGAAGACTTCCCGCAGGTCGACGAGCGAACCCCCGCCGCCGGAAGCCGTTTCCCGGATCGCCCGGTTGAGCCGCGAGGTGACCCGGAGGGCGATCGGGTCGTAGTCGCAGGCCTTCTGGAGATGTTCCCCGGCTTTCTCGTATTCCCCGGCTTCGTAAAGGTACCGGCCGTACCGATAGTGGAGGAGGGCGTCCCTCGGCCTCTGCTCGAGGAGGGACGGAATATCGGGGGGAGCGGTTTCCCAGCTGGAAGGGGGAAAATCCCCGTTCGGGGGCATATCCAGGATATTGGCCGGTACCGTGCACAGAACCAGGGGGACGGACTCTTCCCGGCAGAGATGGAGGATCCGCCGCAGGTTCCGCCGGAAGGCCTCCTCGACCAACAGGGAACGCTGGGGTCTGTAAACCCGGGGAAGTGTCGGGCGGAGGGGCTGGTCGGCCGGGGAAAACGTCCGGCGGATCCTGACGGCCAGGAAATTGAGCAGGCCGTACAGACGACTGTGTTCAACAAGCCGGGCGTGAGCGGCCACCAGCGGCTCGGGCATTTTAATGACGGATTCACTGAATTCGGACTCGAGGATCTCGTTGTGACCGGTCAGGAGGATCATCATATCCGGGTCGAACCGGAGCGATTCCCGGACCAGGTTGAGGATCCGCCGCGAGCCGTAACCAGGGACCCCGAAGTTCAGAATCTCGAACCGCCGCCCGTCGGCGGATTCGGGGAGACCGGCCCGCAGCCAGGAGGCGTAACTGAAGCGGTCATCCAGGGGCCAGCCGTAAGTAGTGGATCCCCCAAGGAGGATTATCCGAAAAACTCCCGGATCCCGCTTCTGGGAGAAAGCGGCCGGGTTGAGCAATTCCCGGCCGAAGAGGGCCCGGGGCATCGATTTTGTCTTTACCACCGGGGAGCCGTGGTCGTCCTTCAGAAACGTGAAATGGGTTTCGCGGCCAGAGAACCCCGCAGACAAGTTAATAAGCATATCGGTTTTATCAATCCCGCCCAGGCGCAACAACGCTTCCAGGAGAAGGAAAAATCCGATGATTGGAATAAAGGAGAATAATATCCTCCGGCCGAGAGGCAGCTTGGTTTGCTTTTTCACGTCAAAACGGAGAGGGTTTCTCCGGTCGGAATTCTCAGGCTGAGTAATCCGAGGAATGAATTATGAATTGATCCTTCCCTGCATATCTTCCCGAGTTTGAATCTTATTTTTCAACGTTAAACGACGGCGCATAATCCCCCAGCTCAATATCCAGAAAAGAAGCATAACAGCGGCCACCGGAAGGCTGGCGGGCTGGAAAATACTTATGGCCGGGTAGCCATAAAATCGGGTGGAGAGATAGAAGAAGATTTGAAGAGCGATAACCAACATAATCACCCCGGCGGCCGGCAGCTTTGAATAATCAATAAATTTTTTTAGGTTGCCGAGTGCCGGAATTAAAAGAACCGGCAGGGTATAGGCCAGAAGTCGGTCGGTGTTGTAGCCGACGGTCAGCGAGGAATAAATAACCAAGACGAAAATCAACTTGTCATAGTGATCTCTGAAGGCGGCGGGCAGCCGGGCCGGAAAGAGAAAAAGCAAGGGCAAGATGACGCCGAATGAACCGACCGTGAGCAGGTAAAACTGGCTCTCCCAGAAGTTTTCCAGACGGAATTTTATGACCTTTCCCGCGATCTCCGCGATATCGTAACTGCCGGAGGTGATGACGAACTGCCTGATCAAAACCAGCAAAACCACCGGAAGCAGGAAAACCAGCCATCCTCTTTTCACGGCCGCCGTGAACCCGTGTCTCTTCCATAAGTAGAAAAAATAATAGACCAGTACCGCCAGGTAGGTTTCCCGGGCGGCGACCGCAATCACGCCAACCGCCAGCAGGCAGGTGGTTTTCCCGGAATGGATCAGGGCAAATCCCAGCGTCACCAGGAACAGACCAGCCGGGTCGGTCATCCAGTATTGGTACTCGTACCACCTCACCGCGCCCGGGGTCAGGGCGACCAGAGTTATTCCCAGCAGGGAATAGCCAGTTCCTGCCCCGGACTGCCGCAAGTAAAGGTAAAATACAAACAGGAAACCGACGAGAAAGACGTTGGTGATCAGGAAGAAAGCCGGATCCAGGCCCAAGCCGACTTGAGCGGTCAGGTAGGCGAGAAAGGGGATCAGCAGCCGCCAGCAGAAGGGGGGCTCTTGAGCCAACCGGCTGCTGCGGGCGCGGATCTCCGGTCCCCGGGCCATCTCCAGGTAACGGTAATGATCGGTCTCCAGGACCTCGGCGGCCGGATGGATGAACCCGGTGAAAGACGAAACATAGGCGATGTTCACCGCGATCAGCACGACGGCGGTCGACCAACCGAGAATGATGGCCTGGTTTCTCTTCAAAATCATCTTTCCAATAATCGGTTCTCCAACAGGCCTTCGTAAATCAATCCGGCGGCCGTCGCAATCCCCTCCTGGCTGAAATGGCAGATATCCACGTAGAGATCAAAATCCCGGGGAAAACTCCGCTCCAGGTCGATGCAGGGGACGTCCCGTTCCCGGCAGAAATCCCGGAGGACGTCGTTGTAGACGGCCAGGACCCGCAGGTAGGGCTCGGCCCGGATGAACTCGATCGTCCCGATCTGCCGCCCCCAGAAGTGCCGGACATTGAAATCGAGATAATACTTCTGGGCGGAGGTGAGTTCCGAAAGATCGGGCCGGAAAAAAGTGACAATGACCAGGCGGGCTCCGGCCGATTCCAGGACGGAACATAGGTATTCAAGGGAGGGAAAGAGTCCGGCCTGCAGCTGGCGGCGGATCTCCTCTTCCGGGGGAAGGAGGGCGCCGGGGAAGAGGATCTGGAAGAGGTAGGACCGAACGGCCAGCCGTTTCCAGGCGGGGAACTTCTCCTTCAGCATCAGGAAGTAATCCCACCAGAGATCGTTGGCCCCGTTGTACTTGACGACGAGGTCCGGACGGTAGCCAAGGGAGCGGAGGGCGAGCTCAACCACATCCCTGGTCCCGTACTTGGAAACCCCGAAGTTGAGGACCTCCAGGTCCCGGTCCGGGTACTCCTCCCGCAGCTTCTTCTCCACCAGCGCCGGGTAGGTCTCCTCGTTGGTCCGGCCGATCACGGTGGTGGATCCACCCAGGCAGATTATCCGGAGGAGTTCCGGCGGCTTCTCGGCGGTAAATTCCTTCGTCCGGAAGCCCCGGCTGTTTATCCTGACTTCCAAGCGTTCTCCGTCGGGGAGGTCAAGCTCAAGGGCGGCATTCTTCCGGTAGCTTACCCCGGGCACTTCCCAGAGACTCAGGTCATAGGCCTCGCTGACGGCGGCGTGCCGCCGGAGGTCTTTAAGGATGTAGGGATTTCTCCGGTCCAGGATGTAGAAGCGGAGCCGGAGGGCGGCCTCCCCCAAGGCTGCGAGAAGGACCGCCCCCATCAGCAGGAAAAGAAACCCCCGGGATAATTTTGCGAATACCTTTTTCAACACATCAATGAACCGAATTAATCCGGCAACATTTCCAGCCGCTCCCGGGCCTTTCGGGCTCTCTCCTCGCTCCCCTTGGTGGCCTCGATATAATGCTTCCTGGCCTCTTCGAATCGGCCGGCCCGCTCATAAGCAGTACCCAGGGAGTAGTGAGCGAAATCGAATTCCGGCGCCATCTCCAGGGCCCGCCGGATCATCTCAATCGCTTCTCCCGTCCGATCCAGTTCGACATAAGCCCTTCCCGTGGATAGGTATCCACCCGGCCAGTCGGGCAGGAGCGGAATTATTCTCCGGAAAACTTCCAGTGCCTCCTCCGGCCGCCCTTCCTGTAAATATAACTCTCCCAGAGCCCTCAGCGCCCAGGGGTGATCGGATTCGATCCTTAAAACCTCTTCCAGAATCGCCATCTTCTCCGGATCGTCGACCGGATTGGTCCGGGCGATCAGTATCGCCTCCGAGCCGTCGGGCAGCGGATAGCGGTCGATCTCCCGGTGGTTTTTCCGGAAGGCCGGAGGCGGGTTTTCCAGAAGTGTGACGGTTTTCTCCGCGAACTCGTAACGGATATGCGATTCCGGGACCGCCTGACCGGTCTTGGTTACGATAAAATCGGCGCGCAGGAGGTTTTCGAAGTTGTAGTTGAAGAGGCCCCGGGTCCCCACCCCGACGCTCTCGATTCGCGCCCCGCTCAACAGGCAGAAGTAACCAAAGGGCAGATAATTGAAATGCGGCAGGTAAGGAGCCACCAGCAGTATCGCCCGCTCCCCGTCCATCTCTTCCCTGATCCGTCCCACAATCTTCTCCCACTGCCAGTCGGCCAGCGTCCGGGGTTTTTTCTCGTGCGGCAGCAGTTCCAACGGTTCGGTGAAGAAGGGCAATTCGAAAAGGGTCTGCTGATAAGAGACCTTGAAGGGCCCGACGTCCCAGCTCACCCGGAGGTAGTTGAGGAAGGCGACCAAGACGATCAGGGGGATCAGCATTGACCGGAGAATTTTCGGTCGCAACCGGCCGATCCCCTCGGCGGTGATCACCGCCGCCAGCGGGAGAAGAGGGGTGACGTACCGAGATTCCTTGCCGGGGTAAGCGGTGATCAGCAGGTAGCCTCCGATCAACGTCAGGAACGGGAGCAGGTATTCCCGCCTGAATTTTGCCAGCAGGACCACCGTACCGACCGCAAAAAGGAGGAAGAAGAAGAGCGAGGTGGATTTCAGCAGATGGCCGAGATGCCAGAATAGTGCTTCCGGATTGAAAAACCCTTCTACCGGCGTCCAGGCATCCCCGACGATCCCATAGGTGAATTTTGCCAGGTAGATCCGGCGGTAATAGAGATAGTAAGGGATAGTCAGCAGCGCCGGGATCAGGATGCAGACCAGGAGGTTGGCCAATTTGTGCCCGCGGTTCCCCCGGTCTGGCGGCGGGACGGCTTGATCCGGGAGAAGAATATATACCAGGTAGAGCGCGAGCGGAGTGATAATGTAGAAAACGAATCTCTGCTGGATCAGCATCCCGGCGGTGATCACCCCGGCCAAGGCAAACGAGTAACCCCGAGATTTGAAGGACCGGGTTTTTATCAGCAGGTAGAGGGCAACCGCGAAAGAGGTAATCAGGGCGATCTCGCTCCAGAAGAACCGGGAAAACCGCATAACAAAAGGATAAAAAGAGACGATGAAAGCGGCCAGGAGTCCCCGCGGACGGCTGCCCAGGGAATTGCCGATCCCGAAAGTGGCGGCGATCAGGATGGCCAGGAAGAAACTGTTGGTCAGGCAGGCGGAGTCGTAGGAGAGCCCTCCGATCAGGAAAAAGGGCCAGGCGCAGATGGGGAAGAAGTGGGTCCGGAGCTTGGGCTCGACGTCAAGGAAAACTTTCCAGGTGACCCGGCCCGGCCCGGTCAGGAGGTTGAGTGTATTGACGCTCTTTATCAGGTAGTCATTCTCGTCGTGGAGAGGAACATATTGATCCGCTTTCAGCCAGAAGAAATTGGAGACCACCTGGAATAGGATCAGGAGGACCAGGGCGAAGAGAACCGGGCGATCATCTTTAAATCCCTTCATCATATAACCCTTTTCTACGCCGGGGATAACGGGGAAAGCTTGCCTCCGGCGACATTCTTTTCTGCGGACCAACCAATGGCGTACGAGCTTGTCTTCTTTGAGGCAACCTTCACGATTATCAATTTTGTCAATCGTCATTGCAAGAGGAAAGATGGCGGAAACTCCCTTGAATGTCCAAAACGATCTTTCGGTCCGGCGATTCGGGTCTGCCCGGCAGCAACGCGCCCGTTCCGATGGCGCGGATTCGAGAGACATCACCGGATCGGTTTGATTTGGAAATCCTTGGCTTCCCCGGGAACCTCGAAATTTCTGGACAAGAACAAGAAGCAGAAGGTATGGGATAGGTTGCGATGGTTGCCCTATATGTCAGCCCGACTTTCGTAATTCAACCACAATCGCAACAATTTTCGGACAGGAAATCAATGGGACTCATCGCACGATAATGACCGGATTCTGGAAAAGTGTGTATGGTTAAAACCTATCCTCTTGTCAAATAGCCGAAGTTTTTTGTATTTTGTTCCACGCCGGATTACCCGGATAGCACTGATCAGTGTCCTTCCCGGCGGAGGCTGGGGAATTCATTTACTTAATACCTGCCGCCGGCGGACCGGCCTGGGCGCCCCCGCGATGACTCATACTCTGTTACACGAAAAAGGTCCAACCGAGCGAAACGGATGATGCGATGCTGAAAAAAGAGGCGAAATGGCTGGGCCGGGCCATCTACTCTATACCGGCCGGGGAAGTCTTCCCGATGCTGAACGTGGGCAGTTCGACCAGATACTTCCGGGAAGTGAAGCAGCCCTGGCTTTACGAATACATATTGAAACCCGCCGGAGACCATAAGCATTCGATTCTCCACACGGACCTGAAGGCAGAGCCGGGAGTTGACCTGGTCGGGGACTTCATTGATCCAGCCTTTCTCACCAAGCTCTCCGGATTATCCATCCGGTCCATACTTTGCGCGAACGTGCTGGAACACCTCGCCGAGCCGGCGCAATTTTGCGGGGCGATGACTTCACTGCTGCCGGCTGGGGGCCTGATCTTCCTCTCGGTGCCGCACGTCTATCCCTATCATTCGGACCCGATCGATACCCGCTTTCGCCCGGACGTTCCGGAGTTGGCGGGCCTGTTCCCGAAATGTGAAATTGTTCGAGGGCAGATTGTGGATTGCGGCCGATACATTTCCCAGGAACGCAACCCGCCCTTCCTCTTCGCTTTGCAGTTGTTGGTCCGCCTGCTTCTGCCGTTTTACCGACCGTCCAGGTGGTATTCCGCCTCGATTGGCAAGCTGTTCTGGCTCTTCAAGAACGTTTCGGTCACCTGCGCCGTCCTGCGCAAGCGGACCTGAAAATACCGGGATGGTAATCCTTTCCTCCTTATTAAAAGAAGCTTCAACTCTTCGGCGGCATAAATAGTAAATCGATGAAATCCACTTCGCAATCAGGCGAACTGGGACAGCTCGGCAGAAACGCCCCCCTGAGGCTGGCGGGGGTGATCGTCACCGATCTCTTCTTCCTGCTCCTGGCCCTGATGATATCCCGCTTCCGGGGTGCGGCCGGCCTGGGCAGCTTCATCCTGGCGGTCACCGTCTTCAACTTCCTGGGGATTGTCGGCGGGCTCGGCCTGAAACAGGGGGCCCTGCGCTATGTCGCCTTCTTCCGGGGAAAGAACGATCCCGGCCGGCTCCGATCGGTGATCCGGACCTCGCTCCTGATCGGCCTGGGCTTCTCGGCCTTTCTGGGGGCGGCGCTCATCATCCGCCCGGAGTGGCCGGCCATCCTGGTCTTCCGGAAGCCGGAACTGGTCCCGACCTTTCGCATCCTGGGGATCGGCCTGCCGATCTTCACGCTGTCGGTTATCCTGCTCTCCGTCGTCCAGGGGTTCAAGAAGATCAAGCTCCAGGTCCTGGCGGAGAATATCGTCCGGCCCGCCTTCGCCCTGATTTTGATCGTCATCCTGATCGGACTGGGGGCCGGAGTGAACTCCCTGATCGGAGCCTGGGTCTTCTCCTACCTGCTGGTGGTCAGCCTCTGCCTCTTCTGGCTGGCCCGGATGCTTCCTCCCCCCGCTCCCGGTCCCCGGGGAGGGGGCGAAATCAAGAAACTCCTGCAGTTCTCCCTGCCCCTCCTGCTGGTCAGCGTAATGCACCGGCTCCTGGCCAATATGGACGTGATGATGCTCGGCTATTTCTCTCCCCTGGCCGCCGTCGGCATTTACGGTATCGCCGCCCGGCTCTCCATCCTGATCGCCGTTCCCCTGGAGGCGCTGGACGTGATCTTCGCCCCGGTAATCGCCGAGATCAGCGGGCGGAACGAACCGGAAAAACTGGGGAAACTCTACCGGGTCTCCTCGGTCTGGATAATCTGGGCGGCGGCGGGGACTTTCGCCCTCATCCTGATCCTGGCCTCCCCCCTGATGGAACTGTTCGGACGGAATTTCCAGGCCGGGGAGATCGCCCTGGTCATCCTGGGACTGGGGCAGTTGACCCAGGTCGCCGTCGGGTCGGCGGGCTTCCTGCTGGCGATGACCGGCCATCCCCGGGTCATCCTCTACAACAACGCGGCGATGTGTGTTCTCAACTTTTTCCTCAATCTTTATCTTATCCCCCGGTACGGGATACCGGGAGCGGCCATCGCCTCGGCCGTCTCCTGGTCGGCGATCAATCTGGCCCGGCTGGCCGAGGTCAAAATTATTCTGGGTCTTCACCCCTTCAGCCGGGCGTACTGGATCCCCTGGCTGGCGCTGGCTGTCTCCCTGGCCATCGGCTGGACGGCCGGCCGGCTGGCGGCACCCGAACTGCCGCGGCTGACGGCCCGGGGCATAACGGCATTGATTTTTTCCATCTCCTATGGTCTCATCCTCCTTCTGTTCGGATTAAGGGAATCCGAACGGATCGCCCTGAAGCGTCTTCTCCGTCTCCGCCGGAACCAATTGAGATGACCGGACCCGACTTACTGCTGATCGTAGTTGACACCCTCCGGGCCGATCTCTGCCTGGGCCGGGACCGGACATCGGTGACCCCGGTAATCGACCGGTTGGCCCGGACGGGTACGGTCTTCCTGAACTCGATCTCCTCCACATCCTACACCACGCCCAATTTCGCCTCCATCCTGACCGGGAGATACTCTCCCGGCCACGGGATCAGGTGTTTTATGGACACGCTCGGCGACGTCCCCACTCTCCCCGAGCTTTTCTCCTCCCTAGGCTACGCAACATACGCCGAAGTCACCGGTCCCCTGAAGCCGGCGGTGGGCCTGGGCCGGGGGTTTGACGAATACCGTTACCGCCCGGCCCAATCCACGGTCCATTCCCACTGGGGGGAGGAACTCCTGAAACGGTTGGGGGAATTCCGTCGACCGTGGTTCTGTCTCCTCCATCTCTGGGCGGTCCATCAGCCCCGGACCGTCCCCGCCGGTTACGACCGCAGAAAATACGGAAACACCCTTTACGAACGAAGCGTCTCCGCCCTGGATGAAAAGCTCGGCGCGATCATCGAAACCGCCGGCCGGGATACTCTGGTCATCCTGACCGGCGATCACGGCGAGTACGTCCCCCAAACCCGGCTCGAGGACCTGGCGGACCGGTACAAGGCTTATTATATGCGCCTCAAGTGGATGAACCGACGTTTCCAGACCCTCCTGGGGGGCGGGGCGCGCGCGGTCGTCTCTCGCCGGAAGAAGCGCCGGGAAGGGGGAAAACCACCCGAATCCGGGATTTTTCAGGTGATGGTTCCCCACGGAGAACACATTTACGACCACCTGATCCGGACCCCGCTGATCATCAATTATCCCCCGCTCTTCCCGGCGCGGACAATCAACGACCAGTTCGAACAGGTCGACCTCCTGCCCACCATATTGGGCTCTCTGGATATGGACCCCCCGGAAGATATCGACGGGCGGAATTATTACCCATATATCCGGGGAGGGGGAACCATTTCTCCCCGCCCGGCTTACCTGGAATGCACCTACACCCAGCATCGCCCGGAGAAAGAACAGTGGTTGATCGGGTTGAGAACCAACCAGGCTAAATTCATCTTCGCTCCTTTCAACGACCGGATTCCCCCGGAATATTATGACCTGGAGAAGGATCCGGAAGAGAAGACCAATATCGCCCCCCTTTTCGCCGGGCGGGTCGAAGATCACCGCCGGCTTGCCCTCGATTACTTCTCCCGGCGAAAGGAGACAGGAACGGAGATCACCGGGGACGACAAGGCGGATATGATCCGGACCCTGAAGATGTTGGGTTACCTGGACTGAGAAGATGAACCAAGACAGAAAGATCAAGCTGGTGCTCCTGACCTCGGTCCTGGATAAACGGGGGGCCGAGAGGATGATCCTGAAGTTGGCCCTCGGCCTGAGCCCTGACCGTTACGACGTTCAGGTGATCTGTCTCCGGCCCCAGACCCCCTTCCTCGACGAGTTCAGGTCCCAAGGCGTCAAGGTAACCGTTCTGGGGATGAAACGGTACTTCGAGATCCGGCCCCTGGTCAGGCTCTACCGGATTCTCCGCGACCAGAGGATCGACCTGCTTCACACCCATCTCTACCGCGACGCGGTTTACGGGCGTATCCTGGCCCGCCTGGCCGGGGTTCGGGGGGTGGTCTCCACCCTCCAGAACAGTTACGTCTGGAGATCCCGGCCCCAGCTCTTCCTGGACGGCCTGACCTCGATCTTCGCCGACCGGGTCACGGCGGTCTCCGAGGCGGTGAAAAAATTCGCCATCGAGCGGGAGCATATCCCCGCCGCCAAGCTGGTGACGATTTACAACGCCATCGATCACGAACGCTCCCGGGTCTCCCCGGAGGCGAGGGAGCGGATCCGCCGGGAACTGGGGATATCTCCCGGCCGGATCGCGGTCGGGAGTATGGGAGCGCTGACCGGCCAGAAGGGTTTCGAATACCTCCTGGACGCCGTTCCCGCGGTCATCCGGGTTCACCCGGACGTTCGTTTCTTTATCGGCGGGGAGGGGGATCTGGAAAATGAACTTTTACGCAAGCGCGATCTGCTGGGATTGGGGGAGAAGGTTGTTTTCCTCGGTTTCCGGTCCGATGTCCCCGAACTCCTCTCGGCTTTTGACATCTTCGTCCTCCCCTCGCTTTACGAGGGTCTTTCCGTCGCCCTGATCGAGGCGATGGCCGCCGGCCGGCCCATCGTCACCACGGATGTCGCCGAGAACCGCGAGGTTATCGGGCAGGATGAAGCCGGGATCGCCGTGCCCCCGCGCGACCCTCCGGCGCTGGCGGAGGCCCTTCTGCAGTTGATCGGGGATGAGACGCTCCGGGAGAAGATGGGACGCCGGGGCCGGGAGAGAGCCGCGACCCTCTTTGATCTGAAGACGATGATCAATAAATACGAGGAAGTTTACCACCTCTGCCTGGAATGAAATTCAACCCGGTAGCCCCAGGCAGTCATCCCGTTACCGCAGCGTTACCAGACCGATGAGAGCGACATTCCAGAAAAAAGTTTTAATCGGTTCGGTCCTGATCGACAACGTGGACTGGCCGGAGGCGATCCGGAGGGTCGAAGAACTGATCCGGGAGGATTGCCAGGCCTTCGTGACCACCCCCAACGTTGACCACGTCGTCACCGCGGAGTCCGACGACCTTTTCCGGACAATTTACCGCCAGGCCGATCTGGTGCTGGCGGACGGGGTTCCCATAATCTGGGCGTCCAAATTCCTGGGGACGCCGATAAAAGAAAAAATCTCCGGTTCCGATTTCCTGGTCAGGTTCTGCCCGGTGGCCGCGGAAAAAGGCTACCGCTTATTCTTTCTGGGGGGAATGCCCACCGCCGCCGAGATCTCGGCCGATATTCTCACCAGAAAATATCCCGGCTTGAAGGTGGTCGGCGTCTCCTGTCCCCCGATAGGGTTTCACGAAGACCACGAAAGCAACGCCCGGGTGCTTGAAGAGATAACAAAAGCCGCTCCCGACATCGTTTTTGTCGGGCTGGGAGCGCCCAAGCAGGAGAAATGGATCTTCCGGAACAAGGAATCCTACCGGGCGCCGGTAAGTTTCACTGTGGGAGCCAGTTTCGATTTTGTCGCCGGCATCACCGCCCGTGCTCCCTTGTTAATGCAGGAAATAGGCCTGGAATGGTTCTGGAGATTGCTGAAAGAACCCCGGAAGCTGTGGAAACGTTACCTGATCAAGGATATGAAATTTTTCCCTCTGATTATTCGACAAAAAAGAAGTGGGCCGGCCGATTCGGCCGGAGACAGCATCGGCAAACCACCGGCCCCGCCGCCGGTTCAACCGGAAACGGATTAAGACAGCTGGATCGTCGATCCGGCTCTCGGCCGCCGCTTCCCTCCCCGGCATAATCTTGTTGAGATAGCCGAAGGTCCGGGGATGGAAAATGGAACGATATCTGGAAATGCCTGCCCAAAAACCAAGCGGCCGCCGCCGTTGCTTCCCCGGGCGGCGCGGGAGAAACCTCTCCTCCTCCCGGCCGGCTATTTCCCTAATCCTGGCAGCGATCTGTCTCACCCCCGGCTGCGGGGAGGACCGGCGGAACGGCAAGGATGGAATACCCGTGCCGGAACATATTGTATTCGTGCTTCTGGACGCGGCCCGGGCCGACCATTTTTCGGTTTACGGCTACGGAAAGAACACCACCCCGGGCATTGACGCAATCAGCTCTAAGGGAGCTGTCTTTCTCCAGGTTTTTTCCCCGGCGACCGCCACCCTCGACTCGATTCCCAGAATAATGTCTTCCCGTTATTTCTCCCTCCCGGTTTATCAGGATGACGCCTTCCGCTGGGGGATCAAGATGGAAAACCCGGCCAGCATCTTCGAGCGATACGATAAGGAGCAGGTTTTCCTGCCCCAGGTGCTTTCCGCGGAAGGCTACACGACCGCCTTATTCCATAATCACGCCGGGATGGATGGGAACTCATACCTGGCCCGACAGTTTGACGAGTCATTCGAGTTTTCGGCGCTCAGTCCGACCGCCGTATCCACGGAAGCGGAGATAGTTTCCGCGGTAATCGACTGGATCCGGCGAAACCAGGAAAAGAGGTTCTTCATTTACTGTCATCTGATGTCCCCTCACCAGCCCTATCTGGAGGTCAATGAGGATCGGGATCTGTTTCCGGCCGGTGACTTTCCCCACCCCCGAAGTGTGATCAGCAAAATCAATGAAGCGGCTGATCTCTCCGTCGATGGCTGGAGCCGGGAGGAGCTCGAGGTTTTGGTAGGTCTTTACGACAGCAAGTTAAAGGACGCCGACCGGCAAGTCGGAAGGCTCTATGATGAATTGACCGAACTCGGCCTGGGGGAAAAGACTCTTCTGATTGTGACTTCCGACCACGGGGAAAATCTCGGCGAACATAACCATCTCAGCCACTCGACCCCCCCCTGGGATTCCTGCACCCATATCCCCCTGGTTATGGTTTATCCTCCCCGGATACCTCCCGAGGCGAAGGTGACGGGGTTGGGCGAGGCGATTGACATCGCCCCCACCATTCTCGAGCTTTGCGGGATCAATCTGCCGGCGGGCAAAGCTTTCGACGGCGAGAGTCTCCTCGCGGCGGTTGATCGCGGAAGAACCGGCCGGAAGCAGGTATTCACATATGGTTCAATCCGGACACCAAGCCATAAATACATATTCAAGCCCGGTCTCCTCTACGACCTGGAAAAGGACCCGGGAGAGGAGAACAATATCGCCGCCCGGAATCCCCTGATTAAACAGAACCTGAGAAAGATCTGGGAGCAATCTCTTCTGCCCCTCTGGAAAAGGTTTCAGGAAGCCAGGAGAACAACCACACCTGACTTCACTTTTTATTATCCTTCACGTAATTTCAGATTAGCGCCCCAGGAGGTTGTCGCGGAATTCAGAGCCCGGAGAAACGCCGCGGCTTCGGCCCGGGAGGTTTGCGCGGATACTTCCTGGCGGGCAAATACGGATTTTTTCCGATACGGACTGTACTATTTCCCTCTCCGGAGCGAATCCCCCCCCCTGGTTATGTCCGCGGCGATACCGAATGGTTCATACCGGGTATCTTTGCTTCTGGAAACTCCGGCGGCCGCCCCCGTCTCCCCCGAAACTTTGGGCCTGAAATACCGGTTCAATGACCGATCCCCGTTTCTGCCCGCCGTGAAAATCCAGCCGGTGGACAACCCGGGAGAGGAAGGTTTTTATTGCTACGTTGACTTGGCGGAGACGGAGGTAAAGGAAGAGAAAATCCGGATTACCGTCAAATTCTCTGCGCCGGAAGGGGAATACCGCGTGATCCGTCACGTCAAATTCACCCCGGCCGGGATCAGCCGGGAAAAGGATGTCCAGGGCCTCGAAAGCGAAGAACGTCGCCGGAGGACGAGAAATCTGAAATCGCTGGGCTATTTGTGACCTGAATTTTGCATTCCCGGAAGACAAGTTATGCTATAAATCACTGTTTATAATGCGATATTGGGCAAAAATGCCCGGATTAACCAATCAGGTTACCGGCCGGCAAAGTAGCACAGACATTCCTTTCCGCGGAAGCGTGTCCACAGGCAGAAATGGCGGTGCCCCTTTCCCACTGCGGCCCGTTTGGCGGGCGAAATTCAAATGTGAACAATCCGGGACAGGACGACAGGGGATCGGACGGGCCGGGCGCAAGTCTGATTTCGCGGGTTACTCATCGAGCTTTACCGGGGACAGAAGGAGGATCTTTCGAATTTGCGGGCGTTAACTCTCAGTTCTAACCACCGCCGCCTGCTGGTTCTGGCCGGAGGGTTGATCGCGGTGGCGGGCCTGATCTGCTACCTCTCCAACCTGCTCTTCGCCGTCAGCATAGTTGCGGTGGGGCTGCTCCTGCTGTTCTTCCTGGCCCGGACCCGGGAGGTTTTGCTGCTTTTCCTGCTGCTCAGATCCAGCCTGGACATATCCAAGAATTACTTCAGCGTTTATCTGTCCGATACCGTCCAGATCACCGGGGCGATCGTCCTGAGTTTTGTCCTGATCATCGGAGGGGTAATCTACCTGCTGGCCAACCGCAAATCGTTTCTCCGGCCGCCCCTGGCCGGGATCTTCCTGATCTTCCTGGCGATCGCAATGATCCACTTTCTCCTGGTCGAGGACCTGCGCTTCAGCCTGATGGAGTTCACGAGGTATTTCAGCGCCTACCTCGTCTACGTCCTGGTCTGGAACCTGATCAACAACAAAAGCGATTCACGTATCTTTATCAACATCATCCTCCTCTCCTCGCTGCTTCCGATCGGGGCCGGACTTTACCAGGGAATTCTGAACCGGGGCGAGTATATCACCGGGTTTATGCGGGCCTACGGGACCTTCTCCCACCCAGAACCCTACGCCTTCTACCTCATCCTCATCCTGGCCCTGGCCCTGAACCTTTTCTTCTATTACCGGCGGAGAGGCCGGCGGCTGGCTCTGACCGCCCTGATCCTGGCGGCGCTGGCCTGCGTCCTCTTCACCTTCACCCGAACCGCCTGGTTCGGATGCCTGATGATCATCTTCTTCGCCGCCTGCTTCCGGCAGAAGAGACTGATCTGGGTGTTCGTCGCCCTGCTCCTGGTCTTCAGCCTGCTCAGCCCTCTCCGGTCGAGATTTTACGATCTTTCCACCTCCTTCAATTCGCTGGCCTACCGGCTTTCCATCTGGCGGGGCGGGCTGGAACAGATGTCCGAAATTCTGGTGCTGGGCCGGGGACTGGGAAGTTTCGCCAAGCTGGATATTCTGGGCGAACTGGCCCACAACGATTACCTCCGGCTGATCTTCGAACTGGGACTGCTCGGCCTGCTGGCCCACCTGATTCTCTCCGGCGGTCTGATTATCCGATTGGTGGGTTTGCTCCGGTCGAAGTTGGAGGAATATGATTTTTCCCTGGTCGTGGCCGCTTTCTCGGTGGCTGTGTTTTTCCTGACCGCCGGGACCATCAACAACCTGGTCTTTCGAACGGTGCTCCAGTGGTATTTCTGGGCCCTGATGGCGGTCGCCCTGAAGACGGCTTCCGGGGTGAAAGACCCGGCGCGGTGAAGAGAAAGGCAACAATCGCTGTCCTGGCGACGGGGGCCGCGGTTTTCCTGGTCCTGGCCTTCGCCTGGGAGTACCGGCCCCCGCTGGTCTCCGACCGCCGCAACCCGAAGGAAATTGCCCTCGATTTCCTCGGTTTCGGCTGGCACTACAGCCGGTATTTCTGGCTGGCGAACGTTCGCGATTGGCCGAAGGCCAACCGGCAGAGACTGCTGGCCTTCTGGCATCGCCCCGACTGGTCCGGCTTCAGCGACCTGAGAGAAAGATCTCTCTTCGAACTGGGATGCTGGTACGAGAGGTTTGCGCTGCCCGACCCCGCCGCCCGGCTCTTGATCGAGGCCTGCCGCCGGGAACCGGGAAATCGCTGGCTGCTCCGCCAATCGGCTGCTAAACTATGCCAGATTAAGCAAGGGGAGAACCTGGAGGAATTGCTTTGCCTGATCCGGGAAAGCCACCCCGAGGACCGGGAAATCTCAGCCTGGCTGGAGGATAATTTTCCGGCGCCAGGCGCTGATGGAAACCACGGCAATGAAAACAGCCAAAACTGAAAGATCGGGGGTAGTTGCTTTTTATATAGCGGCTGATGTCATCTGCATCCTGGTTTCCTTTTACCTGCCTTACATTCTGCGCTATTCCAATTACCCCTTCATCCAGTCCCTTCCCCTTTATCAGAAATGGCTCCGGCTCAGCAACTGGGCACTGGGGCCGTATACCGCGGTCTTCCTGATCTGGGGGGTACTCTCCATCTTCTTCCTCAACCACTATCATCTCTACCGAACGGTCAGGTATTACTCTTACCTGGACGAGATATTGCTGGTCGGCAAGGCCCTGGCCTGGGCTTCGCTTTCGGCGGCCGGAGCGGTATTCTTCCTCCAGATCAAGATCTATTCCCGACTGGTATTCCTGGTTAACGCCCTCTGCCTGTTTCTTTCCTGTTCCGGCTGGAGAATAGTCAAGCGGTACCTGGTCCGGCGCCGGGTGGCCCGGGGGTTTAACAACTTCCACGTCCTGGTGGTCGGCGCCGGCAAAGTCGGCCGGGCCCTGGCCCGGGAGATCGCGGCGGAGCCCTACCTGGGCCTGGAAGTGGTGGGGTTTCTTGATGACCACCGGAAAGGAGCCGTCGAGGAGCGCCCGATCCTGGGAACAACCCTCGAGTTCGAAGAGGTGGTGAGGAAACATTTCGTGGACGAGGTGCTGATCTCGATCCCCTCGGAGAGGGATTTGGTCTCCCGGCTGATCCTGAGCTGCCGGCGGCTGGGCAGGAACATCCGGGTTGTCCCCGACCTGATCAGCCTGGGGATGGAGGGAATCCGGGCCAGTTACCTGGGTATGATTCCGCTGCTCGAATACTACAACAAGGGGCTGCACGGCGCGGACCTGATCCTGAAAAGGTCCTTCGACATCCTGGTCTCCCTGCCGGCCCTGATTCTCCTCTCGCCCCTGATGGCCCTGATCGCCGCCGCCATCAAGATCGATTCCCCGGGGCCGGTTTTCTACGTATCTAGCCGGAACGGCAAGAAAGCCCGGATATTTAATTTTTACAAGTTCCGAACGATGGTGAAGGACGCGGACCAAAAGCTGGAGGAACTCCGCCACCTCGATGAAACCGACGGTCCGATCTTCAAGATTAAAAAAGACCCCCGGGTGACCCGGGTGGGCCGTTTCCTCCGCCGTTATAGTCTCGATGAACTGCCCCAGCTCTGGAACGTCTTGAAAGGTGATATGAGCCTGGTCGGTCCCCGGCCTCCCACCCCCAACGAAGTGGCCGGATACGAAGACTGGCAGCTCAAGCGCCTGGAGATCCGTCCCGGCCTGACCTGTCTCTGGCAGGTCAAGGGCCGGAGCGACCTCTCCTTCCGGGAATGGATGAAACTCGATCTCTTCTATATCGAGAACTGGACGTTCTGGCTCGATATCAAGATCCTGCTGAGAACGCTCCTGGTTGTCCTGAAAGGCCAGGGAGCGTATTGAGATGCAAGTTCAAAGTTCAAAGTTCGAAGTTCAAAGTTGCTGAGATTCACAGCCGCCATTAAGGCAAGCGGACATATCCAACACATCGGACAATCCTTCCCTGGCCGACAGAAGGATCAGGGCATTTGCCCAATCGGCGGTTGGGGAAGGCCATCAACCTCGGAGGCCCCTCAAATGAAGAAGTGGTTTGATTCCCCCACGATAACCTTCTGCGCGGCGATCGCGATGATCGCCGGGTGCGGTAAACCGGCCGAGGAGAGCGGAGAGCGCCGGTTAAAGGCCGGCTTCGTTTACATCTCTCCGGTCGGGGACGCCGGCTGGACCTACGCCCACGACCAAGGCCGGGCGGAAATGGAGAAACTCCCTTACGTCGAGTCCGTCCGGACGGTGGAGTCGGTGGCCGAGACCGCCGACGCCACCCGGGTAATGACCCAGCTGGCGGCCCAGGGCTGCAACCTGATCTTCGCCACCAGCTACGGCTATATGGACCAGACCGCCGCCGCCGCGCGGCAGTTTCCCGAAGTCGTCTTTATGCACTGCTCCGGGCATAAGACCTCGCCGAATATGAGCACCTACTTCGGCAAGATGTACCAGGCCCGCTATCTCTCCGGCCTGGTGGCCGGGAAGATGACCGAGACCGACCTGATCGGCTACGTCGCCGCCCACCCGATCCCCGAGGTGATCCGGGGAATCAACGCCTTCACCCTCGGGGTAAAAAAGGTAAATCCCGAGGCTAAAGTCCGCGTGGTCTGGACCTACACCTGGTTCGACCCGCCCAAGGAGCGGCAGGCGGCGGTCAGCCTGATCGAGGTCGGGGCCGACGTGATCGCCCAGCACCAGGACACCCCCGGCCCCCAGCAGGCGGCCGAGGAGGCTGGTAAGTACTCGATCGGCTACAACGTGGATATGGCCCGCTTCGCACCCCGGGCCCACCTGACCGGAGCGGTTTGGGATTGGGGCGTGGTCTATACCGCGGTGGCCGAAGCGGTTCACGGGGGGACCTGGACCAACCGGCCGATCTGGTGGGGTATCGAGACCGGCCTGGTCGGGCTCGCGCCCTACGGCCCGATGGTTCCCGACGAAATCCGCCAGATGGTTGAAGAGGAAAAGCAAAAAATCGCCGGCGGGGAACTGAAGATCTTCTCCGGCCCGGTCCGGGGCCAGGACGGCGAGATCGTCATCCCCGCCGGAAAGACCCTCTCCGACGGCGAACTGTTCTCGATGAGCTACTTCGTCGAAGGCGTGGAGGGGGAGATACCCCGGTAGGGAATGGGAAGAGAAGTTCAAAATGCCTAAAGTTCAAAGTTCGAAGTTATCCGATACATATGAACTTATTCACCCGCGGCACAAGGCCGCGGGGGCCTTTTGCATATACAGCGCTGCTGTAACTTATGAATTGTTTCACCTGCCGCATAAAGCGGCAGGGATCTTTATAAGAACGTAATACGAATTGGCACTATTTCGATCCCGATAGCGATAGCGATCCCGATAGCGATAGCGATTATTTCTATTCGTGAAGATCCGTGGTTTAGAAAAAGGGACGAGGTGGGGGTACTCAATAAAAATTTGTGGTAATTAGTGGAATCAGTGGACTGATTTATGCACTGCGCCGTTGAGATGCTGGGGATAGTCAAGCGCTTCCCCGGCGTCATCGCCAACGACCATATCGACTTTCAACTCCTCCCCGGCGAGGTCCACACCCTGCTCGGCGAGAACGGGGCGGGTAAATCCACCCTGATGCAGATCCTGGCCGGGCTCTACCACCCGGACGCCGGCGAGATCGCCATCAACGGAAGCCCGGCGGTCATCCACTCCCCCCGGGAAGCCATCCGGGCCGGGATCGGAATGGTTTACCAGCACTTTATGCTGGTCAGGCGCCACACCGTCCTGGAAAACGTCATTCTCGGGCTGCGCCGCTTCGGGATTCTCCTCGATTACCGCGAAGCCGCCCGGGAGATCGAGCGGATTTCGATAGAATACGGCCTTCAGATCGACCCCGGAGCTGTTGTCTGGGACCTCTCGGTCGGGGAACAGCAGCGGGTGGAGATAGTGAAGATGCTCCTGCGCCGGGTGAAGGTCCTGATCCTCGACGAGCCGACCGCCGTCCTCACCCCCCGGGAGGCCGAAGGACTCTTCTCCACCGTCCGGACCCTGGCCGGACGGGGAACGGCGGTCGTCTTCATCTCCCATAAGCTAAGAGAGGTGATGGCGGTCTCCGACCGGATCACCATCCTCCGGCGGGGAAAGAACGCCGGGACCATCCGCAAGGACGAGACCGATGAACGCGACCTGGCCCGGCGGATGGTGGGGCGGGAGGTGCTCGAGGAGTTTGACCGGACGGAGGTCGAGGCCGGAGGACCGGTTTTAACCATCCGGGATCTCCGGGCCTTCGACAACCGCCGCCACCCGGCCCTGAAGGGGGTAAGCCTCGAAGTCCGCCGGGGAGAGATCGTCGGGATGGCCGGGATCTCGGGCAACGGTCAGAAGGAACTGGAAGAAGTGCTGACCGGCTTGAGGGAACCGGCCGGGGGCTCCGTCAATCTGGGGGGAGAGGAGATCGCCGGCCGGGAACCGGATACGATCATCGCCGGCGGACTGGGCTGCATCCCCGAAGACCGACAGGGGACGGGTTCCGCCCCGGGACTCGGATACCGGGACAACATCATCCTGAAAAGCTGCCGACACCCTCCCCTCCACCGGGGTATCCGGCTCGACTACCGGAAGGCGGCGGAGATCGCCGACCGGCTCCGGCGGGAGTATGACATCAAGGTCCCCAGCCTCTTTGCCCCCGTCCGGCTCCTCTCGGGGGGGAACCTCCAGAAGGTAATCCTGGCCCGTGAACTCTCCGCCCGGCCCCGCTTTCTCCTCGCCGTTCATCCCACCCGGGGCCTCGACATCGGGGCGGCCGGCTACGTGAGAAACCAGCTGGCGGAACTGAAACGGCAGGGGGCGGCGATTCTCCTCATCTCCGAGGACCTCGACGAACTGGCGGGTCTGAGCGACCGGATCGCCGTGATCTACGAGGGGAGGATCACGGGGGTCCTCCCGGCCGGAAAGGCCGACCGGGAGCGCTTGAGCCTCCTGATGACCGGGCAAAAATCAGAGACAGGGAGTGGTGGAGTGGTGGAGTGATGCAGTGGTGGAGTGATGGGACGACGAGGCGAAATAATCGTTTCGGCACTCATCACTCCATTAACCGAGGACTTTACCTGAATTGCGGTTACTATCATTAATAACCCTGGAGAAGCAGCTCGAACCGGGCCGGGGGGCGCGGGCGGCGGTCACGGTCGTCTCGATCGCACTGGCCCTGGTCTTGAGCGGCCTGGTCATCCTGGCCATCGGGGTCAACCCGGTCGCGGCCTACGGGGCCCTCTTCTCCGGGGCCTTCGGGACCCTCTACGGACTCTCCGAGACCCTGGTCAAGACCACCCCGCTGATCCTCACCGGCCTCGCCGTCGCCCTCGGCCTGAAGATGCGGCTCTGGAATATCGGGGCCGAGGGCCAGTTCGTCATCGGTTTCCTCGCCGCCACCCTGATCGGCCTCGGCTTCCCCGGCCTCCCCGGTTTCCTCCTCCTCCCGCTGATGGGAGCGGCCGCCGTACTGGCCGGCGGGCTCTGGGCCGCCGCGGCCGGACTGCTCAAGGCCCGGCTGGGAGTGAGCGAGATCATCACCACCCTGCTGCTGAACTGGGTGGCGATCCTCTTCAGCCAGTACTTCGCCTACGGGCCGCTCAAAGGCGCCGACGGCTTTCCCTACAGTCCGGCCTTCTGCCCCGGCGCCTGCCTCCCGACGCTCGGCTGGGGGCGGGTCAACGCCGGGATCTTCCTCGCCCTGGCCGCCGCGGTCATCCTCCACCTGTTCCTCAAGCATACCCTCTGGGGCTTCGAGATCCGGGTGATCGGGGACAGCCCGAAGGCGGCCCGGGCGGCCGGGATGGGGATCGAGAGAAATATCGTCCTCGTCCTCGCCCTGGCCGGGGGGCTGGCCGGGCTGGGCGGCTTCGTGGAGGTCTCCGGGATCGAGCACCGGCTCTCCCCACACACCGGGCTCGGTTACGGTTACACCGCGATCCTGATCGCCTGGCTGGCCCGCTCCCAACCACTGCTGGTAATCCTGGTCGCCTTCCTCTTCGGGGGGCTTTACACCGGCGGAGAGATGATCCAGGTCGGGATGGGGGTCCCGGTCGCGGTGATCCGGATTCTCCAGGGAGCGATCCTGTTTTTCCTCCTGGCCGGGGATTACCTGTTGAATTTCCGGATAAGATGGAGAGTGGGGAGTGGGGAGTAGGGAGTGGTAAAGGGAATGGGGAATGGGGAATGGGGAATAGAGCAGAGCACATAGAGCATAGAACATAGCGCCAGGGGAACGATCCCGATAGCGATCCCGATAGCGATAGCGATTATTTTTATTCGTGAAGATCTGTGGAGATCAGTGGTTACACAAAAGGGGGCGAGGCGGGGGATGAATACCTATAATCCGCGGTTAAAAAGATGATCGATCTGCTGACATCGCTCCTGCAGGCCGGGATTCACCAGGGGGCGCCGATCCTCCTGGTGGTGCTGGGGGAGGTGATCTGCGAGCGTTCGGGGAACCTCAACCTCGGCCTGGAGGGGATGATGCTGGCCGGGGCGCTCTTCGGCTTTATGGGGACCTACTACACCGGGAGCCTGGCCGCCGGCTGCCTGGCCGGGATCCTCGCCGGGACCGCGCTCAGCCTGATCCACGGTTTCCTGACCATCGACCTCAACGCCAACCAGATCGTCTCCGGCCTCGCCCTGGCCGTCTTCGGTTCCGGGCTTACCTCCTTCATCGGCGACAAGACCAGCCCGGTGAAGATGACGATGGCCGTGGCCCCGACCGCCTTCCGCCGCTTACCCATACCCATCCTCTCCGAGATCCCCATCCTCGGCCCGATCCTCTTCCAGCATAACCTGCTGGTCTACATCTCGGGGGGACTGGTCCTCGCCGTCTGGTTCCTCCTCTACCGGACCCGGTACGGGCTCAACATCCGCTCCTGCGGGGAGAACCCGGCCTGCGCCGAGGTAATGGGGGTCTCGGTCCGGGCTACCCGCTACCTCTGCGTCCTGACCGGGGGGGCTTTCGCCGGGCTGGGCGGGGCCTACCTCTCGCTGGCGCTCAGCCCGGGCTGGAAGGAACTGATGACCGGGGGCCGGGGCTGGGTGGCGGTGGCCCTGGTGATCTTCGGAAACTGGAAACCCGGCCGGGCGGCCCTTGGTGCTCTTCTCTTCGGTACCCTCTACGCCCTCGACTCCACCATCCAGGCCCGGGGGACCCGGATCCCGACCCAGTTTCTCCAGATGCTCCCCTACCTGCTGACCATCGTCTTCCTGGCCGCCTCGCGCCTCGGGATCTTCAAGGAGGTCCTGGGCGCCCCGGCGGCGCTGGGCCAGCCCTATTCCCGGGAGTCCAAGGAATAGGGTAGCACAGGAATTCTTTCCTGTGAAAGTAGCACAGGCATTCCTGCCTGTGAAAGTAGCACAGACAGGAATGACTGTGCTACGCTGAAAAACACAGGCAGGAATGCCTGTGCTACGCTGAAAAACACAGACAGGAATGTCTGTGCTACGCTGAAAAACACAGGCAGGAATGCCTGTGCTACGCTGAAAAACACAGGCAGGAATGCCTGTGCTACGCTGAAAAACACAGGCAGGAATGCCTGTGCTACGTTGAAAAACACAGGCAGGAATGCCTGTGCTACGCTGAAAAACACAGGCAGGAATGCCTGTGCTACGCTGAATAACACAGGCAGGAATGCCTGTGCTACCTAGTGGACGGAGCAGGAGATGCAGGGGTCATAGGCGCGGACCAGCATCTCGCTCAAGTGGGTGATCTCTTCGTCGGACTTGCCTCTTTCCAGTTCCTGCTCGGCCAGGGCGGCCAGGTCGAAGTGGATGTTGGCGTTGTTCTGGGTGGTGGGGATGATGCAGTTGGCCCGGACGATCAGGCCCTCACCGTCGATCTCGTAATTGTGGTAGAGGATACCCCGGGGAACCTCGACCGCCCCCACCCCCTCCCCCGCCCGGACCCGGTAATCCGCCTTGATATCTTCGAGGTTCATCTCCAGCAACCGGTCGATCAGCTTGATCGACTCCCGGATCACGTGATCGCACTCGATCACCTGGGCAACATTGTTCATATAGGGGTTGTGGTTGACCGGGGTCAGACCCAGCTCCTCGGCGGCGGCCCGGGATTTCTCCTCCAGGAACCTGAAGTTGTTGTTGAGCCGGGCCAGCGCGCCGACGGCAAAGGACTCCCGGCTCAACCGGGCGAACTTCGAGGTGGTGAAGTCCTCCTTGTACTCGTTGGTCATCGCCCGGTAGTCGTCCTCCGGCTTGACCACCCCGTCGGTGGAGACCAGGTCCCCCCCGATCCAGGGATAATCATTCTCGCCCTTGAGGGCGACGAACTCGGTCTCCCGGACGAAGTCGGGGATGGTGAGGGTCTTGAAGAGTTCGATCGTGGCCTCGATATCCGGGATCCGGTCGACGAAGACCTGCCGCATCTCCCGCAGTTGGTGCTTCTCCGGGGCTTTGCTCAATCCTCCGACCACCAGGGAGACGGGGTGGGTGGTCCGGCCGGCGATCAGGTCGCAGAGGTCGTTGGCCGCCTTCTTCAGCCGCACCGCCAGCCCGGCCACCTCCGGGTGGGTCTTGATCAGGGGGATGACGCTGGGGACTCCGAAGAAGTCCGGGGCGGCCAGGAAGAAGACGTGGAGGATGTGGCTCTGGAGGGTTTCGCCGTGCTTGGCCAGGAGCCGGAGCACCCGGGCCGTCTCCGGGATCTCGACCTCCATCGCCCGCTCCACCGCCCGCAAGCTGGCCAGGGAGTGGCCGATCGAACAGATCCCGCAGATCCGGGCGGTCAGCATCGGGGCCAGGTCGTGGGACATCCCCTTGAGCATCGCCTCGAAGAAACGCGGGGTCTCGACCACCGCCCACCGGGCCTTTTCCAGCTTCCCGTCCTTGACCTTGATTTCGATATTGCCGTGTCCCTCCACCCGGGTCAGGTGGTGGACATCTATCTTCATATCAACTTTCATCGATTACCATCTCCGGTAGCCCGCCGTAAAAATTAATCCTCTCCAGGGCCTGGCGGACGGTGAAACCGTGGTCTTTGAGGATCTGACGGAACTCCTCGTAGTTCGCTTCCTCGGCGGGGCCCCGGCAGCCGAGGCAGCCGGTCTTCCCGGTCGGGCAGACCGCTCCGCAGCCGGCCCGGGTGATCGGCCCCAGGCAGATCTGCCCGAGGTCGAAGACGCAGGTGTTGAGGTTGCGGCGGCACTCGACGCAGACCGGGTACTTGGGAAACTTGATCTCGGCCCCGGTGACCAGGTCGACCACGATCCGCTCAACCTCTTCCTTGGAGACCGGGCATCCGGGGATCTCGAGATCGACCTTGACGATATCGCTGACCTTCCGCACCGGGAGGGTCTCCACCGGGTCGTCGCCGTAAACCTCCCGGACCACTTCCTCGATCGGGAACTTGTTCTTGATCTGGTTGACCCCGCCGAAACAGGCGCAGGAGCCGACCGCGACCAGGACCTTGGCCCGCTCCCGGATCTTCTTCAGTCGTTCGACCTCGTCGTCGCGGGTGATCGAACCCTCGATCAGGGCGATATCGTAGTCATCGCCCCGGTGAGAGGAGATCTCCCGGAAGTTGACCACGTCGAGGAGGGCGAGGAAGTCGACCAGGGTGTCCTCCTTGTTGGCCAGCTGGAGCTGGCACCCCTCGCAGCAGGTAAAGTCGAAGGACGCGATCTTGAGTTTTTCGGGCTCTATCCCGAGGTATTTCATAATCCACTAATTGTTTGATTAAAATCCCCCACCTCGGCCCCTCTGCTTACTGCCCAATAGAACGCTGACTTTTCCACCAAGGACGAAAAAGACTTAAAGGACATAAAGGACGCAATTGACTTCCCTGGTTCCTATTCCCTATTCCCCAATCCCCATTCCCTAAATAGCCTCTTTCAAATTCAACACCGACCAGTAGTCGAAGACCGGACCGTCGACGCAGGTGAAGGTCGAACCGACCATACAACGGCAGCATTTTCCCATCCCGCAGTGCATCCGCCGCTCCAGGGAGACGAACATCCGGTTCATCGGGATGCCCAGGGAGTCGAGATGATTGCAGACGAACTTGAACATAATCGGTGGACCGCAGACGATGGCGTAAGTGTTGAGCGGGTCGATCTCGATCTCCTTGAAGAGCTCGGTGATCAACCCCACCCGCCCGGTCCAGTTCTCGTCGGCCCGGTCGACGATGGTCATCAGCCGGATCCGGTTCACCTTCTGCCACTGCTCGTACTGGTAGGTGAAGAGCATCGAGGCGGGGTCCTTGGTCCCGTAGAGGATGGAGACGTCACGGTACTGATCCCGGTGCTCATTGACCCAGTAGATCGGAGCCCGCAGCGGGGCCAGGCCCAGTCCCCCCGCGATCAGAAGGATGTTGTGACCGATCATCTCCTCCATCGGAAACGAGGTACCGAACGGGCCCCGGATCCCGACCTTTGCCCCCAGTTTGGCCCGGTGGAGGATATCCGTCCCCCGGCCGGCCTTCCTCACGCAGAGGGCGATATACTCCTTGTTGTTGGCGGAGCTGGATATCGAAATCGGGAACTCGCCGAAACCCGGAACCTCCAGCATAATAAACTGGCCGGGACGGAAACTGAAGATCTCCCGCTCGATCGGGTCGATGATCTTGAGATGGAAGAGCTTTTCCTGGGAGGTCAGCTCGATGATATTGATGATCTCGCACTTAAAGGCCTTGTCCGTCCGCATCGTCACGTGCTTGAGGTTGAAGTCCGGCGGCCGGGTCATAAAGGGCTTGAGGTTGATATCCTGTTTGGGGAGCTTAAACGTCATCGGAACTCTCCCGGATCAGATCGTTGATCACGTCCTTGGGGTTGATCCCGGACAGGCAGGCCCGACCGCAACGGTTGCAGCCGACGCAGATCTGTTCGTCGGCGTTCTCGGCGAAGCCGTGATAGTGGTGGTAGAACCGGTACTTCAGGCGGTCCTCCTTCAGGGGCCGGAAGTTGTGGCCGCCGGCGACCTCGGCGAAGTCGACCACGGTACAGGAATACTGCTGCCGCTCCTTGCGGGATTTTTTCAGGGAAACGTCGATCGTCTCCTCCACCCCGTAACAGTAACAGGTCGGGCAGACCATCGCGCAGGTGCCGCAGTTGAGGCACTTGTCCCCCCACTTCTTCCAGATCGGCGAGGAGAACTCGATGTCGAGGAGGTTGGGGAGGTCGTCGGTCTCAACCCGGGTCTTGAAGCTCCGCTTGATCAGTTGCTTGCGCTCGATCCATTGCCGGTCGTCGGCATCGGTCGGGTTGCTGGTCTTGACTTTCTTGAGAAAGTTGTAGGCCTTGGAGGAGTTGATCGAGAGGTAGTAGCGATCGCCGAGGTCGGTGCAGAAGAGGTTGAATCCCTGGCGGACGGTCAACTCGCCCAACGACTGGCAGAAGCAGTCGTCGAGCGGCATATGGTCCATCCCGATCAGGAAGGTGTTGTTCCGCCGGGCCAGGTAGTAGGGGGAAGGGTAGGCCCCGTGGATGAAGATGTCGTCGAGCTTGTTCAGGGCGTTGATGTCGCAGGCCCGGACCCCGACGATCACCCGGGGGTTGACCCGGTACTCGATCCCCTGGGACCAGTCGTCGTCGGTGAAGGAGTAGCGGGAGAGGACTTCCTTGAAGGGGAGGAAAAAGTTCTTCAGGGAGGAGGCGGTGACGGTATAATCAAGTTCCAGTTCGTCGAAGGAATCCACCTTCCGGAACTGGTAGATCGGCTGACCGTCCTTGCCAGTGTCCACCTTCCGGGGCCCGAAGGTCTCGTTGGCCTCGATCAGGCCCTCGATGAACTTGCGGAACTCGGCTTTGGAGATGACCTTGTAGATCATTGCATTCTCAGCCCGGCGGCTGAATTCCCAAACGTAGGTCAGGCATTCTTGCCTGACCGGAACCCGCTCTGCGGTCAGTCAGGAATGACTGACCTACCGTAGCCACCTGGGATATTTACTGGTGAAGGTAAAATATAACCCGGGAACGGGCAAAGAGCAAATAAAAAAGGGATGACGGCCAAAATCAGAGAGATCGAGACCGTTTCCGCCCTGGTCCGCTCGCGGATCCCCGGGGTGGGGTTCGTGATCAACCCCTACCTCGGCTGCGGCCACGGCTGCCGCTACTGCTACGCCGAATTCATGCGCCGCCATTCCCGTTACAACCGGGCGAGCCGCTGGGGGGATTTCGTCGAGGTGAAGAAGAATATCGTCGGCGTCCTGGCCGCCGAACTGGCCCGGAAGCGGAAAAGCGGCAGTGTCTTCCTCTCCAGCGTCTGCGACCCCTACCAGCCGGCGGAGAAGGACTACCGGCTGACCCGGGGCTGCCTGGAGCTGCTCCGCAACTACGGCTGGGAGATCTCGATCCTCACCCGCTCGCCTCTGGTCCTGAGGGACACCGACATCCTGAGCACCGCCCTCGACTGCCGGGTCGGCTTCTCCGTCCCCACCGATGACGAACGGATCCGAAAGAGACTGGAACCTTCCGCCCCGCCGATCCCGGCCCGGATCGAGGCTCTCAAGCGCCTCCGGGAAACGGGAATCCGGACCTGGGCCTTCATCGCCCCGATGCTCCCGATGGACCCGGAGCGGCTGTACCGCCTGCTTAACCCCGTGGTCGAGGAGGTGATGATCGACCCCTTGAACTACGTCTCCCGGGTGGAGGGGTTCTACCGGAGGCAGGGGTGGGGCTACGCCCTGGGCCGGGAATACGCCTCCCAGACCCGCCGGACCCTGCGAAAGCTCTTCGGGGGGAAATCCCGATGATCAATCAATGATGGATGGGGGCAAGGCGTGCCTTGCCCCTACGAGGCCGAAGCACCCGCGGAGGGGCTACATCATTGGTATTTCCTTATGTAGGGGCAAGGCATGCCTTGCCCCTACGGGACCGAAACACAAAATCCATCTAAAGGGCCGATTACCTCATTCTTTCTCGGTGTCCTCTGGACCCCTGTGGTTGATATCCAGCCGGTTGAGGGCGGAGAGGATGGCCTTGATCGAGGCCAGGCTGATGTTGGTGTCGACCCCGGCACCGAAGGCGGTCCGGCCGGCGCTGTCCTGGATCGAGATGTAAGCGGCGGCGGCGGCGGCGGAACCGGAGTGGTCGATATCGTGCTCGGAGTAGGAGGCGACGGTGAAGTCCAGCCCGGCGGCCTCCCGCATCCCCCGGACAAAGGCGTCGATCGGACCGTTGCCGCGGGAGATGAAGGAGATCTCCCGGCCCCGGGCCGCGATCTTCGCCTCGACTTCGGTCATTCCTTTCTCGTCACCGGCAAAGCGGCATTTTTTCAGGGAATACGGTCCTGTCCGCTCCAGATATTCCCGCCGGAAGTTATCTCCCAGTTCGGCCGGGCTTAATTCCCGGCCGGTCCGGTCGGTTATCTCCTGGATCCGGCGGCTGAACTCCACCCGCAGTTCCCGGGGCAGGCGGAAGCCGAACTCGGCCTCCATCACGTAGCCGACCCCCCCCTTCCCCGACTGGCTGTTGATCCGGATGATCCGCTCGTAGCTCCGCCCGATATCCCCGGGGTCGATCGGGAGGTAGGGAACCGCCCAGGGGTCCCCCTCGCGCCGGGCCTTGATCCCCTTGCTGATCGCGTCCTGATGGGAGCCGGAGAAGGCGGTGAAGACCAGCTCCCCGGCATAGGGATGGCGGGGATGAACCTCCATCCCGGTCACCCGGGAGTAGATTTCCCGGACCCGTTCGATATCGGAGAAGTCCAGGCCGGGATCGACCCCCTGGGAGAAGAGGTTGAGGGCCATCGTGACGATATCCAGGTTGCCGGTCCGCTCCCCGTTGCCGAAGAGCGTCCCCTCGACCCGGTCGCCCCCGGCCAGCAGCGCCAGCTCGGCCGCGGCCACCGCGGTGCCCCGGTCGTTATGGGTATGGATGCTGATCAAAACGCTGTCACGGTCGGGCAGGCGGCGACCGAACCATTCGATCTGGTCGGCGTAAACATTGGGCGTGGCCATCTCCACCGTGGCCGGCAGGTTGAGGATCACCGGATCGGCGGGGGTCGGTTTCCAGACTTCCATCACCGCCCGGCAGACCTCGAGGGCGTACTCGGGTTCGGTGCCGGTGAAGCTCTCCGGGGAATACTCGAAACGGATCCCCGCCAGCCCGGACTTCTCCCTCAGTTCGCCCATCAGCTCCGCCCCCGCCACCGCGATCGCCTTGATCTCCTCCCGGTCCTTCTGGAAAACTACCTCCCGCTGCAGGGTGGAGGTCGAGTTGTAGAGGTGGACGATCGCCTTCTTCACCCCGGCCAGGGCCTCGAAAGACTTCTCGATCAGGTGCCGGCGGGCAGGGGTCAGGACCTGGATGGTGATATCTTCGGGGATCCGGTCTTCCTCGATCAGCTTCCTCAGGAAACGGTACTCGATCTCGGAAGCGGAAGGAAAACCGACCTCGATCTCCTTGAAGCCGATCTCCGAGAGCAGTTCGAACATCTTCAGCTTGGCCTCGATGCCCATCGGCACGGCCAGGGCCTGGTTCCCGTCCCGGAGATCGACGCTGCACCAGACCGGTGCCCGCTCGATCTTCCGCTCCGGCCAGGCCCGGTCGGGCATTTTTATCCCGGGGTAAGGAATATATTTTCCCGCCTGTCTGGTTTTCATCTCTTCACCTTTTATGGAGTGTTTCACGCAAAAAAATCCGCCGTCCTCGAAGAGGCGGCGGGCGGGTCTCGGGGGAACAGGTTCGGGGCCTGTTCCGACAATCCGGCCGTATCCTCTCCGTCAGCCCCGCAGTCGGGGCCGGAGAGGGTTGGTAAGTCGAGGGACCGGATTGATCGACTGATTGTTCATATTGAAGATAATATACTCTCACTCTTCCCTTCGGGCAAGGGAAAGAATAGAATGGGGAATGGGGAATGAGAACTTATTCACCCGCGGCGCAAGGCCGCGGGGGCCTATTGTATCTATGGCCCTGTTGTAACTTATGAATTGATTCACCTGCCGCGTAAAGCGGCAGGGATCTTACTAATCAAGACTTGACCTTTAACACTGGTTGGAGGTGAGACCTATGAGAGCGGTGACTGTTATTCTTTCCTTTTTCCTGCTGGCGGGGATGGGGTTCGGGGAGGAGGCGGAAATCAGAAAGACGGAATCCTTCTGGCCCGACGGGAAGATGAAATCGGTCGGCAGCCTGAAAAGAATGCCGGACGGAAAACTCGTCAAGGACGGCCGGTTCATCGCCTGGTTCGAAAACGGGAAGAAACAGATCGAGCAGAACTTCCGGGAAGGGAGCCTCGAGGGTATGGAAACCCGCTGGTATACCAACGGTCAAAAGGAATCGGAAGGACGATGGGTGGACGGGAAACGCCACGGGACCTGGAGTTACTGGCACCGGAACGGGGATCTCAAGGAGACCCGGAAGTACGAGAACGGGCGCCTGGCCGCCGCCCCCTCCCGGTCCCGGAAGAGAAGCCGCTCCGGCGGCGACTCAGACTCCGGCGGCGGGGAGGATTCCGGCGGCGGTGACTTCGGCGACGACTCCGGCGGGGGAGGCGGCGACTTCGGAGGCGGGGGAGATTCCGGCGGCGGCGATTGAGCCTTCCGCTCCCTTACCCGGCCTGGCCGAGCTTCCCATCGATAATGTGGATGTCCCGCTGGGGAAAGGGGATGCCCCGGCCGGCGGATACGTTTGATCACCTGGCGTTCTTTGAGCAAAACCACAATTCTGAACACGTAAGATATTAAGCAATATTTTAACTGCCGGAACTATCTATCTAGTTTCCAGGAACCGGTATTTTTTAACTTGATCCAAAATACACTCGTCTGGAAGACGGGACGGTCCAGAGACCGGGCAAAGGACGAAATATACCGATACCCGATGTGCCATCACCTAACTGTATGAAGAGGCTCTCGAGAAATTATCCAGACTCTTAAAATTAAATCCGGAACGGCAATATTGCTCATTTGCCTGTCCGGGACCATCGTATATCTGAATTCCCTCGGCAATTCATTCGTCTGGGATGACGAACTGCTGGTAACCGGGAATCCCTCCATCCGCTCGCTCGCGTCCATCCCGAGTCTTTTCCTTCACCGGCTGGCCGCACAGCTCGGCGGCAATTTCTACCGTCCCGTCCAGTTGGCTTCCTACGCGGTTGACTATTCCATCTGGGGATATAACCCGGCCGGCTATCATCTCACTAATCTCCTGATCCATCTGGCAAATGCCGTCATTCTCTTTTTGATTATCTTAAATTGTACCGGCCGCCGGACTCTCGCCTTTCTCACCGGGCTATTTTTCGTCATCCACCCGGTCCAGACCGAGGCGGTCGCCTATATCTCCGGACGCGCCGATATCTTAAGCGGCTTCTTTATTCTGGTTTCCCTGCTCTTATTTGTCCGATCCGGCAAAAAATTTACCGGCTCTTTCTCCCGGACAGTGACGGCCGGTTCTCTGGGCTTTTTCATTCTCGCCCTTTTGACCAGGGAGGCGGCCGTGATTCTCCCCCTGCTGGCGCTTCTCTGCGGCCGGTATGTTTCGAGTGCTTCACGTGGAAATGACCACCGCCGGATTTTACAAAATCGATCGGCCTTTATCTCCTTATTCCTTATCGCCCTGGTTTATCTTTTGCTTCGTTATCTCTTCCTCTCCGTAACCGGGGGAACGATCTCATCCAATCCCTATCCCTTCTCCGCCCGGTTCTTGAGCAGTTTTAAGGTGATTTTGAATTATTTCAAGATCCTCCTCCTCCCGTCTCCCCTTCGTATGGAGCGGGTGATCGCGATCGAAACCCACCCCTTTTCTCTGTCGGCATTGCCCCCCCTGCTCCTGCTCACCGGTCTGGCCGTCTTCACCGTCCGGGTGTTCAAGCGGTCGCCGCCGTTTTTCTTCGGGATCGCCTGGTTCTTCGCTGCTCTCCTCCCCTATCTGAACTGGTTCCCCTTAAACGCCGAGATGGCCGAACACTGGCTCTACCTTCCCTCGGCCGGATTCTTCTTTCTCCTGGCTTGGACCGTCATCGAAGTGGAGAAGAGACATCCAATACCGACCCGGACCTTCTTAATCCTCATCGTCGCCTGCTGGGCGATTCTGACTGTCGACCGGAACCGGGATTGGAAGAACAATCTGACGATCTATACCCGGACCGCCCGAGATTCGCCCGGCAGTCCCCGGGCCAACTATAATCTCGGCAATCTCTATCTCAACCGCGGAGATCCCGATCGGGCGGTAGCCTATCTCAAGCGCTCCCGGACGATCAAACCGGGGGATTTTAAAACCCGTCGGAGCCTGGGAAAAGCGCTGCTTGCTCAAGGGGATCCGGAGCGGTCCATTGAAGAACTGAAGGTCGCGGTAAGCATTCGTCCATCCAGCGCCGAAGCCTGGAGCGAACTGGGTGTCGCCTGTAGCCTGGGCGGCCGGCACGAAGAAGCGATTAAATTTCTCCAGACGGCTGTCGAACTCGATCCCGGATCCGCCCGGATTCATAACAATCTCGCCTCGGTCTATACCCGGATGGGAAACTTTGCCGAAGCGTTGATTGAATCTGACCGGGCCCTGGAATTGGACCCCGACCTGCTCGAAGCCCGATTCAACCGGGGGGTGATCCATTATCATCGTGGAGATATGGAAAAGGCCCGGACCCGGTTCCGGGATATTATCCGGACCGACCCCGCCTTCCGCCCCGCCCGGATCTGGCTGGAAAAAGTCCGTTCTTCCGATCAGAGCTTCTTTTGATTGCCGGGTTTACCATCCCCGGTCTCTTCCGGGTTTCCCCTCGCCGTTCTGTCCGGCTTCCCGGCCACGCTTGCCATCCGAAAAATGGCGCGCCAATAGTCCCCCGGGGGAATCCATATTCGATTTCCCGGCAGGCGGAGACGGGTTATTAATCGGAAAATGTTTGACAGAGAGGGGATTTAGCTTATAAACTGAAGATCAGGGGAATGTTCCTGCCAATTTGTTCCGATTCCCACCCGGAATAAGCTGTGTCAGAAGAGGGGGGGGCGGCTTGAATCAAGTGGGGGGATTATCGGCCGAGGTGACCGGAGAAGCCGGAGGACGGTGTCCGCTCCGGTTTTTTCTTCCCGGTCCCCGGGCTGTTAACAGGCGGTGTTGATTGACTGCCGGCACTACAGGAGAAAGGATGATGAATAAATTAAGTTTGGCGGGCGCACTTCTGATCCTTGTTTTTATCTTTGTTTCCGGCGCGACCGCTCAGACATCGTTCACTATCCTCCATAATTTCACCGGCGGTACTGACGACGGACGATATCCGCTCGGCGGCCTGGTCTCCGACGGCACCACCCTTTACGGGATGACCAGAACCGGGGGTGCTTCCGATTATGGCGTCGTCTTCGCCCTCCAGAGCGACGGCTACGCCTTCACGCTTATCCACAACTTCACCGGCGGCACTGACGACGGGCAGAACCCCTGGGGCAGCCTGATCGCGGACGGGAGTACCCTCTACGGAATGACCTACTACGGCGGCGACTCCAACGAGGGAACGGTCTTCTCGCTTCTGACCGGCGGCGCCGGTTTCACCCTTCTCCACGACTTCGCCGGCGGAAGCGACGACGGCGAGAACCCTTACGGGACCCTGCTCTCCGCCGGCACTACCCTCTACGGGATGACCTCCGACGGGGGCGCATCCGGTTACGGCACCGTCTTCTCCCTGGGGAACGACGCAAGCGGCTTCACGCTCCTCCACAGCTTCCTGGGGAGCCCCGCCGGCGGGGACTCGCCGCGCTACGCCGCCCTTCTCCCGATCGGCTCCGTTCTTTACGGGACCACCCGGAACGGCGGAACGGCCGGCGACGGAACGCTCTTCTCCGTCGGGACCGACGGTTCCGGCTTCACGCTCCTGCACTCGTTTTCCGAAGGCGAAACCGATAACGGGGACGCGCCCGTGTATGGCGTGATCGCGGACGGTTCCACGCTTTACGGGGTGACCGAAGAGGGCGGACCGTACCGCAAGGGAACGGTCTACTCGGTCGGGACCGACGGAAGCGGCTTCACCATTCTTCACTTCTTCCAATATGACGGGGACGGAGGCACTCCCGAATACGAGAGGCTGGTCTCCGACGGCCAGCGGCTCTACGGGACGACCTACCAGGGCGGCGATGCCGACCGGGGCACGGTCTTCGCGACCGAATTCGACGGGAGCGGGCATACGACCCTCCACAGTTTCCTGGGGAGAGACGATGACGGGGCATATCCGTACGGCGGCCTGGACCTCTCCGGATCGACACTTTACGGGCTGACGACGCAGGGCGGCTCGGGCAACGAGGGCGTCGCCTTCTCGATCGGGACCGACGGCAGCGGCTTCACGCTCCTGCACACCTTCACCTCCGACACCGATAACGGGAGAGCTCCCTATGGGGTTCCGGTCGTGGACGGCTCCACCCTCTACGGGCTGACGGTTGACGGGGGACAGTACGGGTGGGGGACGGCCTTCTCCCTGGGTATCGACGGGAGCGCTTTCACTATCCTCCATCACTTCAACCCTCTTGACCTCGCCGACGCCGCCAGTCCCTACGGGGGGGTGATCCTGGGCGGCTCCACCCTCTACGGGATGACCTACTACGGGGGGAGCGAGGGACGGGGCACCGTCTTCTCCCTCGGGACCGACGGAAGCGCCTTCACCCTCCTCCACGGCTTCACCTGGGGCACCGGCGACGGCGGGTACCCTTTCTGCAACGACCTGATCCTGGACGGCTCCACGCTTTACGGGATGAGCACCAAGGGGGGCGCGGACAACCACGGCGTCGTCTTCTCCCTCGGGGCCGACGGGAGCGATTTCACGGTCCTCCATGAGTTCCAGGGGGGTACGAGCGACGGCCGGGCGCCCACCGGGGCCCTGGCCCTGGACGGTTCCACGCTCTACGGGATGACACCGGAGGGCGGCACGGATGGCGGCGGAGTCATCTTCTCGGTTGAGACCGACGGAACCGGGCACACCATCCGCCATCATTTTTCCCAGAGCAGCGGCTGGCACTGCCGGGGGAGCCTGGTCAAGGAGGGCGGCGCCTTTTACGGGCCGACGAGTCAGGGCGGTGATGGGGATGGATACTGGGGTACCATCTTCACCATCCAGCCCGACGGTTCCGGCTACACGCTTCTCCACTCCTTCGCGATTGAGAGTCTCGGTGGGGTGATCCCGGTAGGGAGACCGGCCCTGATCGACTCCACGCTCTACGGAATGACCCACGGGGGCGGCGCCAACCAGCAGGGGACGATCTTTGCTCTCGGCCAGGACGGCACCGGTTTCACCATCGTCCACGATTTCACCGGGGACCCCGACGGCGGCGATGAGCCCGACGGAAGTCTGCTCGCGGCCGGGTCCAGGCTCTTCGGGATGACGAGCGAAGGCGGCAGCACCGGCTCCGGCACGGTCTTCTCTCTGCGGTTTCTGACGCCGACCCCGACCATCTCGGCTACCCCCACTGCCACCCCGACCCCGACCGGGACCCCGTCGCCAACCGCGTCTCCGACACCGACGGCTGGACCTTCGTCCACTCCCTCATCCACCCCGACCCCGGTCCCTACCGCCTCTCCGACTCCGTCTCTCACACCTACCCCCACCCCCTGGCCGACCCCGGAATACCTTGTCATCGCCGCCGGTGATTACACCGGGGACGGGATCTCGGATATCGCCGTCTTCCGGCAGGACAACGGTCTCTGGGCGGTGAGGGGATTGGGAAGAGTATACTATGGGCGGCTCTTCGATATTCCTGCCTCGGGGGACTACGACGGGGACGGGATCGCCGATATCGCCGTCTTCCGGCCTTCCATCGGTCTCTGGGCGGTCAAGAACCTGACCCGGATCTACCTGGGAGGTTCGGGTGATATTCCGGTTCCCGGTGATTACGACGGCGACGGTTCCTGCGACCCGGCGGTTTTCCGCAAGTCCTCCGGGCTCTGGCGGGCGATGAACGTCACGGCGGTTTACTTCGGGGCCTCCAGCGACCTCCCGGTTCCGGCGGACTATGACGACGACGGGACCGCCGAAATCGCCGTCTTCCGTCCGGCCAACGGACTCTGGGCGGTGCGGGGATTGACCAGGACTTATCTGGGGACAACCGGTGACCGTCCGATCCCGGCAGTATACCGATGGGACGGCGGACCGAATCCATTCCCGGCGGTACCGGGAATATTCCGTCCGGCTACCGGGATGTGGGCGGTCCGGGGAGTGAGCAGAATTTACTACGGAGCCGCCGGCGATACTCCGATCCCGGCCGCTTTCTCCGGCTATCCGCTGGCCGATCCGGCTGTCTTCCGCTCCTCAGTGGGTCTCTGGGCGATCCGAAATCTGACCCGGATTTACTACGGCAGGGACGGAGACAGCCCGGTTAGCAGATAGTGATCACATTGAGAAGGAATCGCTTTTCGCTCTTTCCCGACAAGCCCCTTTCCCGGACCGATAAGGGATCTTTATCGCTTGAATTGGTTTGGATTATGGCCGAAAAAGCAAGCGCAAAGCGGGGGGGCACAAGGGGGATAACCTTGAAATGCCGGGGGAGGATAGAAGCATCGCTGATTTATTTTCTTGACCTTTTTCGAAATTCGACTAAATCTGGTATAATCCATATGGGATTTCCGTTTCCAGGAAACTGCCCGATCAAACCCTTGACCACAAGGAGAGTACAATGATCAGAATCTCCGTACCGGTTTTTCTGGCGGCTTTGTTGTTGCCCGGAGTCACCTCCGGGTTTCTTTATGCCCAGACCGATTTCACCGTCCTGCACAGTTTCGCCGGGGGGAATGATGACGGCAGGGAGCCTGACGGCAGCCTGATATCCGACGGGAGCAGGCTTTACGGGATGACCTACGAGGGCGGTGACGACGGGTACGGCACGGTATTCTCAATCCAGAATGACGGTACCGATTTTACCCTGCTCCACGAGTTTGCCTCCGGTAACGATGACGGCGGCTATCCGTGGGGAAACCTGGTCTCCGACGGCTCGAAACTCTACGGGATGACCTATTACGGCGGTTCGAGTTATATCGGAACAGTATTCTCCATCCAGACCGACGGCACCGGTTTCTCGCTCCTGCACAGTTTCTCGGGGGGCGCCAATGACGGCGAATATCCCTACGGCAGCCCGCTTTTCAACGACGGGAAACTTTACGGGATGACCTACGGTGGAGGCGGGGCATCCGGAGTGCTGTTTTCCATCGGAGTCGACGGCTCGGACTTTACCTTGCTCCACCGGTTTCTCAATGGCGCCGACGACGGGGGGAGTCCGGAAACAAACCTTTTGACCCTGGGTGGCGACACCATCTACGGGATGACCCCGGAAGGGGGGCCAACGAATGACGGAGTGATATTTTCCCTCCAGGACGATGGGACCGATTACACCCTGCTTCACCGGTTCAGCGGCCCAATCGATGACGGCGAAAGACCCGAGGGCGGTCTGCTCCTGGATTCCGGTACCCTTTACGGCATGTCACAAAGCGGCGGCGCTTTCAGTGAAGGGGTGATCTTCTCCATCCAGGACGACGGGACCGGTTTCACCCTGCTTCACAGCTTTGACGGACAGACTGACGACGGCGCTTATCCTCGAGGCGGTTTGATTATGAACGGCGGCCGGCTCTACGGAATGACCCGCCAGGGCGGGGCTTCCAACACCGGCGTCATCTTCTCCATCCAGCCGGACGGCGATGCTTTTACGGTACTTCACAGATTCGGCCCTTCCCCGGATCCCGGGGGGAACTATCCCAACGGGGACCTGCTCTTTCTCAACTCCAAGCTCTACGGTATGACCGAGAGGGGGGGCACCAGCAACCGCGGCACGATCTTCTCTTTCCAGCTGCCGACTCCGACAGCGACTATCACCCCAACCCCGAGTGTCACTGCCACCCCGACGCCTTCAGTCACACCGACACCGAGTATAACCCCAACACCGACAGTTACCCCGACGCCTTCAGTCACACCGATGCCGAGTGTAACCCCGACACCTTTGGTAACCCCAACACCGAGCGTGACACCGACAACGAGTGTAACCCCAACACCGACAGTTACCCCGACGCCTTCAGTCACACCGACACCGAGTGTAACCCCGACAGCTTCGGTGACCCCGGCACCGAGCGTGACACCAACGCCGACTCCCAGTATCACACCACTCCCCAGCCCGACGCCCACCGCGTCCTCCGTCCCTCAAATCTGGTCCGGTCTCGACTGTTCCTTCTCCAAAGCCAATTACGCCAGCTGGACCGCGCCGGAAAACCAGGATCAGATATCAGCCAACGTCCACATCACCCGCAAGAATAATGAAGGTATCTTTAACATTGTGCTGGAATCGAGCTACCAGGGCTATGATACCAGTCCCATGGATACGGAATGGGCCTTCTCCGGATTGAACGGGTGCGCCACGTTTACCGCGGGTTCCGGCGCCGTCCAGTACGCCGTTTTGACATTCGACAGCTTCGCGCGGGCGCTGAACGTCAATGTCGGTGACTATATCGTGGGAACGCCCGGAGTGGTCCATCTGATATCCGAGAATATCTATATCGATATCCTCTGTACCAGCTGGCAGTCCGGCGGCGCCGGAGGAGGATTCGCCTGGGACCGCGCCTGCGAGCCGGTCCCGTCCGCCACCCCGACGGTTGCTCCCCCGACAACTTCGACACCGACTCCGAGCCCTTCACCAACTGTAACCGCTACCCCGACGCCCTGGCCGACCCCGGAATACCTGGTGATCGCCGATGGCGACTACACCGGAGACGGAATCGCGGATATCGCGATCTTCCGCCAGGACAGCGGGCTATGGGCGGTGCGGGGACTGGGAGATGTTTACTTCGGGCAGCTCTTCGATATCCCGGCCGCGGGGGATTATGACGGGGACGGGATTGCCGACGTGGCGATCTTCCGACCCTCGAACGGCCTGTGGGCGGTCAAGGGCCTGACCCGGATCTACTATGGAGGTTCCGGGGATATCCCGGTTCCCGGCGATTACAACGGCGACGGCTTATGCGATCCGGCGATCTTCCGGGAAAGTTCGGGACTTTGGAGCGTGCGGGGAGTGACCGCGGTCTACTACGGCACCGCCGGGGACCGGCCGATCCCGGCGGATTACGATGATGACGGCACGGTCGATCCCGCGGTCTTCCGACCGGCCACAGGTCTCTGGGCGGCTCGGGGATTGAGCCGGGTTTATTTCGGAAGAACCGGTGACCGTCCGGTCCCGGCAATCTACCGCTGGGACGGCGGCTTCCCGACAGTACCGGCGATATACCGGCCCGCCAGCGGGCTCTGGGCGATCCGGGGAGGAAGCCGGATCTACTTCGGCGCCGCCGGGGACACCCCGATTCCGGCACCGCGGACCGGAGGCATCATCGCCGAGATCGGCGTCTTCCGACCCTCATCCGGCCTCTGGGCGATCCGAAATCTGACCCGGATTTACTACGGCAGGGACGGGGACAGCCCGGTTAGCAGATAGTGATCAATTTGAGAAGGAATCGCTTCCCGCGCTCTTCCGACAAGCCCCTTTTCCAGAATGATAAGGGTTCTTCACCGTTTGATTTATGGCCGGAAAAGGCAATCGCATAGCGCGGGCGGCGGGGTAAAGACTTGTCGGGCGCTCCCAGACGCGGCGGGGAGGCGGTGGCCGGGGAAAACCGGGTGACGGGGATACCTTCGATCACACCGCGTTCGTTGAGCAGGGCCAGAATTCTCGTCTCATACCAGCAGTTCGGTTACAAGTCAGGAACCGCCTGCCCTGCCTTCCCGGGGATCCGCCCTAGCCTCGGGGTGGCCGGTTGATCAGATCCCGCCATTTCTTCGAGAGGATACGGCGGGGCTGATGTCCCGGGATATCGCTCACCTCAACGGCCCGGTCACCGGCAAGCTTACCCGGCCTGGCCGAGCTTCCCGTCGATGATGTGGATGTCTTGCTGGGGGAAGGGGATGCTGTAGCCGGCGGCTTCGAGCGCGGTCTTGGCCTTGGCGTAGAAGTCGTTGAGCAGCGGGCCGAAGTCGTCGGGTTTGGTATAGACGAACATCTGGAAGTTGACGCTCGAGTCGCCCAGTTCGCTGAGCCGGATGAAGGGAGCCGGATCCTTCAAGATCCGCTCCTCGTCGTTGATCAGCTTCTGGAGAACCTCCCAGGCCCCGTTCTGATCGTCGGTATAATCTATCCCCACGGTGAAGATCGAACGGCGGAACTCGGCCCGGGAGAAGTTGGTGATCTTCGCCCCCCAGACCTGGGAATTGGGGAAGTAGATAACCGGTCCGGCGAAGTCCTTGAGCGTGGTGTTGACGATCGAGAGGTCGAGGACGTTGCCCATCGTCCCGGCGATGTCAATGGTATCCCCGATCTTGAACGGCCGATAAATCAGGATCATCATCCCGGAAGCCAGATTGGAGAGGGAATCTTTAAAGGCGAAACCCAAAACCAAGCCACCGGCTCCGAGACCGGCTATAAAGGGGGCGATCGAAATCCCGAGCTGATCGAGGGCCATAATCCCGGCGACCACAATCACCGCCCCCTTGGCGGTCCGGGTCACCAACCCGATCAGCATCTTCTCGTCCTTGAGCTTTCCCCGGGCAAAGAGACGCCGGATCAGCTTCACCAGACCCCGGGAGACCAGTATCCCGACCGCGAAGATGACCAGGGCGTACAAGACCCCCGCCACCACCCCCGGCCCGACTTCCTTGATCCATAAGGCAAAGGTGTTGATTTTTTCCGTATCCATTCCGGTCCCTCCTTGTAATATAATCCGCTTAATTATCGAAATCCTGAAATTTCGAATAAACATTATCACCGCTCAGCGGTCCGATCAACATTCCTTTTTTCCTCCTGAGGGAAGAAACTCCCCGCTTTCGCTTGTCTGCCTGTCCTCTTGCCCGCCCCGGGTGAGGGGGTGAATCAGAGCAAAAGTCAGTCAGCGCCCACCCGTTAACTCTTGACCCCCGGACGCAAACACCTATAATGACCGGGCGTCAGGGGAGCTTTCCGGCGGACTGCCGATAAGTCGGAGTCAGGTCGTCGGCCGCGGCACCAATCGCAAATCAATTCGGCAGGTATGATATTATGCAGAATCCGTTTCTTCAATCGATCAGGGAATCCGGACCGGTCGGACTGGGTATCCTGATAGTGCTCTTCCTCGGTTCCATCTATTCCTGGTATATGATCCTCTACAAGCGTTCCCTCTTCCGCCAGAGCCGGTCGGCGGCGCGGGAGTTCTTCCGGAGATTCGCCGGGGCCCGCCAGGGGGCCTTCAACCTCACCCCCATCTCCCTCTCCCCGCAGAGCAACCCGGCCTACGAGGTCTATCGCCTGGGTTGTGATGAACTGGTGCTGCTGACCTCGGGGTCGAAAAAATCCGGGGGGGTTAAACCCGGGGATTGGGATCGCCTGGCGGAAAAGATGCAGCGGGAGGCCGACCGGCAGACCGGCTCCCTGGAGAGTGGGCTCATCTTCCTGGCCACTGCCGCCAGCACCGGACCGCTGCTCGGGATTCTCGGCACAGTCTACGGGGTCCTGATCGCCTTTCAGGGTATGGGCCGCTATGGTTCGGCCTCGATCGACGCCGTCGCCCCCGGGATCTCCGAAGCCCTGATCACCACCGTCTTCGGGTTGATCGTGGCCATCCCGGCCCTGGTCGCCTACAACTTCTTCCAGCATTCCCTGAAAGATTTGATCTTCCAGTTTGACAACTTCATCGCCGAGTTCATCGAGCGGGCCCGGCGGGAATATTTCCCGGAGGCCGAGAAGAAACCGCCATCCGGGCCAACCACTTAGTATCCGGTATTCCGTCTTCTGTTTTTGGATTCTGGATTCCCATCATCCCCGATGTACCGCCGGCCGAAAAGAACTTCCGACCTGCTTAGCGAGGTCAATGTCCTCAACCTGGTGGACGTGATGCTGGTCCTGCTGATCATCTTCATCCTGGTCGCCCCGATCCTCGAACACGGGATCGCCCTCCGCCTTCCCGCCGCCTCCTCCTCCCGGATCGACAGTTCCGCCGAGAGGATCACGGTCAGCATCGCCCCCCCGGGGATGATCTACCTCAACGACCGGAGGATCACCCTCGATGAACTGGGCGCCCGGATGGCCCAGGCCGCCCGGATCAACCCGGAGACCGCAGTCACCCTGCGGGCGGACGGCACGATCCGTTATGAAGAAGTGGTCAAGGTTCTCGATGAAATCCGGAACAGCGGCCTGACCCGGATCGGGGTCGCGACCAAGCCGGCCGGACGGTAGAGATGCTTCGCCCCAATAACAGGATACTCCTCCCGGTCATCCTCGCCCACCTCGCCATCCTCCTGCTCCTGGTCCTGATCGCCGCTCCCTCCCGGGACAAGTTCTATTCCAGCCCGGTCACCGCGGTTGAGCTGGTGGCGGCGGTGGAGGTCGCGCCCGAGCCGGAAGCACCGGAACCGGCGGCGGAAGAACCGGAGCCGCTCCCGGAACCGATCGCCGAACCTGAGCCGGAACCGGACCAGGCCGAAGAGCCAAAGCCCCCGCCGCGCAAAATCGTCAAACAGGTTATCCCGCCCCGGATCCCCCCCTCCGATCTCAAACAGCGCCTCCGGGAGCGCCTTGAACGGGTCGAGACTTCCGCCCCCCGGCGGCCGGCGGCGGTCAGTTCGTCCCGGGACAACCAGTTCCCTTACTCCTGGTATAAGAATTACGTCCAATCGAAGATGTACAACCTCTGGAAACGACCCCCCCGGGCCGCGGTCGGCAAGGACCAGGCGACCGCGGTGGTCGCTTTCCGGGTCTTCCGCGACGGACACATCGAAAACATCCGTCTCCAGGAGTCTTCCGGAAGCCAGGTGATGGACGATTCCGCCCTCCAGGCGGTACGGATGGCCGATCCCCTCGACGCTCTCCCGCCCGAGTTCAGGGGACCCCACCACGAATTCCTGATCCTCTTCGAGTTGAAGTGAGGGCCTGAATTTTTCCCGTCAAGCCGGGGCCGGAAAAGCAGCACAGACATTCCTGCCGGTGGAAACTCGGCCACAGGCAAGAATGCCTGTGCTACCGTGTCCGTTGGTCAGCCACCTGATGGGTTAATCCGGGCAATAATTTAGTCCGATACCTTTAGCCGCGCAAAGCGCCGGCGCGTCATCCCCGGAATTCGGTTGCTTTTTCGCCGGACCCGGGTTAGTCTGCCCGGAGAAGAAAAAACGGGAAAAACAAATGACGCAATTCGCCCAAAGATACCTGATCGGCCGGAGCGGCTGGATTTTCCTCCTGCTTCTGATATTTCCCTCCCCCGGCCGCGGCCAGACCAGGATCAGGGTCAGCGGGCTTTACGCCCCCCAGCTGTCGGTGGCGGTGGTCGACTTCGAACCCCGCCCGGGAGCCACGCGCAGTCTCGGCGCCCAGATGGCGGACCTGCTGCTCGACAACCTCCTGATCTCCGGCTTCTTCACCCCGGTCGACAACCCCGGCTTCATCGCCGACGCCGAGGCGGTCGACCGCCGGACCGGAAAAATCAATCTCGCCGAGTGGCGCGCGATCGGGGCCGACGTGGTGGTCAAGGGTTCCGTTTCGGAGACGGGAGATACAGTCACCATCGAGTGCCGCGCGGTGAGCGTCTCCCAGGGACGCCAGGTCTACTCCAAGGGTTACCGGGAAACGAAATCCCGCTGGCGCAAGGTCATCCTGACGATGGCCGACGAGATCGTCTTCGCCCTGACCGGGGAACGGGGGTTGTCCCAGACCGAGATAGCCTTCACCTCCACCCGTGACGGGGAGAAGAAAGTCTACCGGATGGAGGCATCGGGCAATAACTGGAGAATGATCGACTCCGGACGGGGACTGGCCCTCTACCCCGCCTGGTCTCCCGACGGCCGCTCACTGGCTTACACCGGCTACGCCTACAGCTTCCCCTGGATCTTCCTCGATAATCTGGCTACGGGGAAGCGGCGGGTCCTCTCCGCCCAACCGGGCCTGAACGCCTTCCCGGCGATCTCCCCCGACGGCCGCTGGGTCGCCTTTTCCCTGAGCAAGGACGGCAACACCGAAATCTACAAGATGCGGATGGACGGCACCGGGATCACCCGGCTCACCAATCACCGGGCCAACGACTGTTCCCCCGCCTGGTCTCCCGACGGCCGCCGGATCGCCTTCACCTCCGACCGGGCCGGGGGGCCCCAGATTTACCTGATGGACGCCGACGGGAGAAATGTCCGCCGTTTGACCCGCCGGGGCTCATACAATACCTCCCCCGACTGGTCGCCCCGGGGAGACCTGATCGCCTACACTTCCCGGCTGAACGGATATTTCGATATCTTTACGATCAACGTCAATACCGGCGAGGTCGTGCGCCTGACCGAGGCCGGCTCCCACGACGAGGATCCTTCCTGGGCCCCCAACGGGCGGCACCTGGTCTATTCCTCGCGCCGGGGGGGCGGGACCAGCCTCTTCATTATCGACAGCCTCAATCCCCGGCCGGTTCGGATCACCGGCGGACAGGACTGTTTTTCCCCCGCCTGGAGCCCCTACCTGGCCCGGTAAAGGAAAACAAGCAGAATTATCTTGCCCGGGGGGAGAGAATCATCATATATTGATTTTTCAGCTTACCAGCCGCAACAATCTTCAACGGGAATAATATCCCAAAAGGAGAAGAGGGAATGAGAAAGAACCTGATCTGGCTGGCGGCATTTTGCGCCGTCGTAACAGTCTTTACCGCCGGTTGCGCCTCCAAGCCGAAACCAACGGCCACCCCGGATGAACAGATGGCCGGCCTGGAAGGATGGGATATCCCGCTCGATCCCCTGACCGAGGGGATCGCCTTCGGCGAACCGAACCCGGAGGACGCCCTGATCCTCAAGCCGGTCTACTTCGATTTCGACAAATCCGATATCCGGGAAGACGGACGGGTGGTCCTGGAAGGGATCTCCGCCTGGATGATGGAGAAGCCGGAGGCCCGGCTCAAGATCGAGGGGCACTGCGACGAACGGGGGACCAAGGAGTACAACCTGGCCCTCGGCGAACGGCGGGCGCTCAGTGTCCGAAGTTACCTGACCGGTCTCAACGTCAACCCCCAGCGTCTCCACACCATCAGCTACGGGGAAGAGATGCCGGTCTGCACGGAGGCCACCGAGGAATGCTGGGCGCAAAACCGGCGGGCCCAATTCCTGGTGAATTACGGTGGAGAAGCGGCGGTCGGGGAATTGGCGCCGCCGCCGCCGGATGAAGCGGTAATCATTTACGAGGAGACCGCGGTGGTCGAGGAAGTGGTGGCCCTGCCCCCGGAGGACGCCGGTTCGGCCGGACCGCGGGAACGGGCGATCGACCGTTACCACCGTTAATCCGAATTTGCCCGGAAACTGAAGTTTCCGGGCAAATTCGGATGGGGAAAATTACTGAAGCAATATGAAGGGGATAGCGGGAACCCTTGCGCTCGCGGTTTCAGCCCTGTTCCTCCTGGCTGGGTGTCAGACGGCGCGCCAGCGTGAAGCCGAGGCCCAGCGCCAGGTCTGGGAAGAGTCGATCAGCCGCCGGATCCTCGGCATCGAGAACCGGATCCGCGACCTGGAAGACAGCCTCGCCCTCTTGCGCCGGGAACAGAACACCATCGACAACCGGCTGGCCGGGATCCTGAGCAGTTCCTCCTCACTGGGAGCGGCCCAGCGGGCGGAGATCGAGTCCCTGCGCAAGGAACTGGAGGAAACCCGGGGCGCCAACGAGAAAAAGATGGCGATCATCCTCGAGGAGATCGCCCGGGAGAACGAGCGGATTCTCAAGTCAATCCGGGAAGGCCGGGGTACCGCCGCCTATGCCCAGGGTTACGAACACGTCGTCCGCTCGGGGGAGACCGTCTCCACCATCGCCCGGCAGTACGGGACCACGGTCAACGCCATCGTCGAGGCCAATGAGCTGACCAATCCCAACTCAATCCGGGTCGGCCAGATCCTTTTCGTGCCCCAATAAAGGGCCGGCAAATCAGTCTTTCTTTTTCCGGGAGACGCGCTTTTTTCTCCGGGCCTTCTTCCGCGCCGGCGGGGCGATTCCCAGCCGCTCCCAGGCTTCCTTCGGCTTCAACTTCCTCACCGCGACAAAGGTCGCCATCGTCTCCTCCTTGGGCAGGGCGCGTCCCTGTTCCCAGGAGCGGACGGCGGCCACGGAGACGTTGAGGAGACGGGCGAAGTCGGACTGGTTCAATTTCAGGCGCTTGCGCTGGGTCTTGACCAGCCGGGGGCTGATCCGGGCCTTCTTCACCTCTTCCGGCGGGGCGACCTCGGGTACCGGAGCGGCTTCCCTCAGCTCCTTCTCCTGTTTGCTCACGGTCTTCTCCAGCCGGGCGATCGTCTTCCCCTGGCTGGAGACCGTTCTCGACAGCTGGCGGACCCGGTCGTTAAGCGGGCCGGAAGCCTTTTTCATTTCCTTCCTGGCCAGCCGGGTGATCTCTTCCTTGATGGCCTTGGCGAAATTCGGCATAACTTCTCTCCTTTCGGGGTCTTCCCCCATCGATCAACCGGGCGCGGGGCGCTTTTTCCATCGTCTTCTCGCCCTCCGACAGGACCGGTCTCATTTAAATTATCTCAACCTGATGGTACTATCATTGACAGGGGGAGAGTTTCTGTCAAGAGAGAAATATTCAGGAAGACCCATTTTGGCAGGGTATTCGGGGAAATGAGTTTCCGGAAAGATTGAGAATTAACTATCAAAATACCGGCTTCCGGTAGCGGACCAGAAACCTCTCCCGGCCGTCTTCCAGTCGCTCGGGTATCATCCCGGCACTCTCCCCCCAGCGGCGGAAATACTCCAGCGGGGGGAGGTGGTCACCGGCGATGACCGGATCCCGGGCGGAATGAAAACGGTTGATCTCCTCCCGGGAGCAACCGTGAAGGATGATCAGCCCTCCCCCGGGACGGAGAGTCCTTGCGCATTCCCGGATCACCTCTTCCTGGCCCTCGAAGTGGGGAAAGGCGCAGAAGCAGAAGATCAGGCCGATGGTCCGGTCCCGGAAGGGAAGCCGGTGGGCGTCGCCCTGGATCCGACGGCCGGGAACCGGAGACTCCGCCAGCATTCGATGGGAGAGATCGAAGACCACCAGCGGGGAGGCGGGAGAACGGGGAAGGAGGCCGGCCAGACGGCCGGGCCCGCCGCCGAGGTCAAGTACCGGTCCGGACCGGTCGAGCTCGCCGGGCAGGAGGGAGGAGAGAAGGAGTTCCCGATCCCGGAGGGTGAGGCGGTTATTCCTCCGCCACTCGGGGGCCAGTCGGTCAAAGAACTCCATCTTCTCCCGCAACGCGGAACCAGATTTCCCGTTCATCCCGCCACCTCTCTTCCCTCCGGAAAACGTTCTTCGATCTTCGCGACCACCGGCGGTATCAACACGGTCTGGAGGACCGCGCCGGGCAATCCCCAGACCAGGGCGGGGACGATCAGCCAGCCGGCCGGCAGCTCGGCCACCTCCCGGGCCAGGAGGATAAACCCGACCCGAACCAGGCGCTGGAGGAGGAAAGCCCCCGACAGGCAGAGATAGGGGTTCCAGCCAAGCCGGCGGTAGGTGCCGGCGAGCCAGAGGACCATCACCGTGCCTTCCAGGACCATCAGGAGGGCCACCGGCGGGTAGAGGGGAGGCATCCCGGTGGCGGCCCCCGAGAGCAGGGGTATGGCCACGGCCAGGATCAGGGCGGTGGAGAGCCGCAAGGTGCAGGCGGCGATCAGGAGGGGGAGAAACATCGGCATCAGGTGGACCCCGAGGCCGAAGGGATGGAGGAGGAGGGGGAGGAAGAGGGCCAGGGCCCCCCAGAGCCCGCCCCAGATCAGATCTCGCAGGTACAATCGGTCGGTTCGCTCGGGCATCAGAAGTTCACCGAGATCTCGCCCCAGAGCCACCTCCCCGGAAGGGGATAGCCGTCCACCATCTGGTAGGATTCGTTGAAGATGTTGTTGATCTTGAAGGTGATGACCGCCGGGTCGATCCGGCAACTCAGCTTAAGATCGGTCACCGCGAAGGTCTCTTCCTTCTCCTCGCTCAGGCGGAGGTCCCTCACCGCGGTGGTGGTGGACTGGAGGGTGATCTCCTTCCAGTATAACCGGTTGATCCACTGCAGGACGTGGGGAGCCAGGCCGACTATCCGATGGTTCTGGTCGAGGTAGGTGTAGGAAGCCAGCATCTCTAACCAGCCGGCGGGGGTGATGACGGCCGAGAGTTCGACCCCCTTATTGACCAGCCCACCGGTATTCTCAGCCTCGGGGAAGCGGAAGACGATCAGGTTCTCGGCGTCGATGTAGTAGCCGGTCAGGTCGAGGGCGAGCAGTTCCCCGAAGTTCTGCCGGATGCCGAGATCGCTCGACCAGGCCTCCTCCGGCTCCAGGTCGAGGCTGGAGGGGGGGAACATATATAGTTCCCGGACCGTCGGCGAACGGTAGCCCCGGGCCACCTGGCCGTGGAGAACGGTGGAGGGGGTGAGCAGGTAACGGGCCCCGAACCGGGGCAGGAGCCGGGCGCGGTCGTGCTCGGCCGCCGCCAGCCGCAAGCCGGCCTGGAGGGTCAGGACTTCCCAGAGGGTGTGCTGGTCGTCGAGGTAAACCCCGCCCCGGTTCTGGTAGTAACTGCCAATATCGACCCCCGCCTCCGGCTGCTCGCCCCGGCCGCCCATTCTCTGAATATCCCCGCCGACTTCCAGGCGGTTGCCGGGGAAGAGATCGATCGACTGGTAGCCGGTCAGGCCGATCGTGGAGTCGTGAGACTTCCAGTCCTCGAAGCCGGTGAAGTGATGCCGTCCCCGCTGCCCGTAAAGGGTGAACGCCCCCCGGGTCTCCCCGTAGGTGTTGTAGAGGGTCAGGCCGGCCCCGCCCCGGGTCACGTCCCGGCTGTCGTCGCCGTGAGGGGCGGAGACCGGGCCGGGGTCCTCGACCGTGAAGTCCACCCCCCAGCCGTTGATGACCGCCTGCCAGTTCTCGGAGATCCGCCAGCCGGCTTTGAGGTAGCCGTTCCAGCCCCGGAAAGCGCTGTTCGGCCGGTGGCCTTCGGTCTCCCGGCGGAGCAGGGAGGCGCTGTAGGAGAAATCTTCCACCGTCCCGGCGTGGGTGATCCCGGCCTGGTAGGAGTGGTACTCCCCGCCCCCGCCGGTCACCCGGGTGGTGAAGCCTTCATCCGGCTCCAGCCGCCGGGTGATGATGTTGACCACCCCGCCCATAGCCCCGTCGCCGTAGTGCAGGGAGTGGGAACCGCGGAGGATCTCCACCCGCTCCACGCCTTCCAGGGGATAGGCGTCGGGGATCGGGTGCCCGAAGAGGCCCATCGTGGTCGGCTGGCCGTCGAGGAGGACCAGCACCTGGGTGTTGGGGACTCCCCCCAGCCCGCGGATGTTGAGGGATCCGGCCGAATCGGGACCCACCCCGTAGCTGAAGATCCCCCGCCCGTCGACGAAGACCCCCGGCACCCGGGCCGAGATCAGGTCGTAGACATTGATCTCCCCCGACTCCTCGATCTGGTCCCGGTCAAGGATCGTGATGCTGGAGGTCGCCTCCCGCCCCGCCACCGAGGAGTCGGGAAAGTCATAGACCACCACCTCCCCCAGCTCCACCTCTCCGGCCCGGGCCGGTCCGCCCAGAACGAACAACAGTCCGCCGACAACCGTCCAACCTATTCTCGAGATCCTCATCTTTCCTCCTTTCCGACAACGCCAACTCAATGTTACGATTTGTATATTCGTGTTACTATAGGCGAACCGAAAAAGGAGGGCAAGACTTTTTCGGGAATAATCGGGTGGATATCAACCCGATTAATACGTCGATTCGAAGGAGATCAAGACCGAGATCGGTTTTCCTTCGATACCGGGGACGGGCGCCGGGAACGGACCGGCCCGGCTGAGGATATCGAGGGCCGCCCGGTTGAAGAGGTCGTGGGGGGAAGGATCGATAAGCTCCGGCTTTCGGATTTCCCCCCCGGGGGAGATCGAGAACCCGACCCGGACCCTCCCCTCCAGGCGGCTCATCCGGGCCCGGCGGGGGTAGTAGGTCGACTCCTCGATCCGCCGGCGGACCCGGCGGAGATATTCGTCGCCGGCGGGTCCGGCGGTCAGGGGCTCCCGCCCCGCCCGACCGGGACGGGAGGGATCCCCGCTCTCTTTTGGGGGCGGCACGTCGGGCGATTCCTCGATCCGGATCTGCTCCGGGAGGGGTGCGGCGACGATCTCGAGCCCCGATTCCGCCTCTGCCGGTATATCGGGTTCCGGCTCCGGGTCGACAGGTTCAGGGGGAACGGCGGGTGGCGCGGAGACCAGACCGATCTCGATGAAGACGGATGAGGTTTCCTCCTCCCCCATCCGGACGGCGGCGGCCGTCCCGCCGAGATAGACTATCAGCGATCCGTAAGCCAGAAAGTGAAACGCCGCCGAGATCAGCAGGGCGACCGGGAGGATATGGCGCGGGTCCCTATTCATCGGTCCAAAACCAGGCCGTGTTCCCGGAGCAGTTCCCGGTTGGAGAGGATCTCTCCCGGCGATCCGGAAGCGGCCAGACGGCCACGGTCGAGGATGATCACCCGGTCGGCCAGGGCGGCGACCAGGGCGAAGTCCATACTGGAGAAGACCAGGGTTATCTTCAGGGGGAGGAGGATCCGCAGAAGCCCGTCGACCTCCCGGGGATCAAGGCCGAGGGCCGGTTCGTCCAGATAGATCGTCTCCGGCCGGGCGATCAGGCAGCCGGCCAGGCCGGCCCGCTTCTTCTCCCCGAAGCTCAATTCCAGCGGCGAACGGGATTCATAGCCCGCCAGGTGAACCTGCCGGAGAGATTCGGAGACCCGGGCCCGGGCCTCCGCCGGTTCCAGTCCGTCCCGGAGGAGGGCGAAGCCGACATCGTCCTCGACGGTGGAGGCGATGATCTGGTCGTCCGGGTTCTGGAAGAGGAAAGATGAATTGGCTGCTCCCCCGGCGCGAAGGATCTTTCCCTCCCTCCGCCCCCCGGCCAGCAGCCCGGCCAGGAGCAGGAGCAGGGTCGACTTGCCCGAGCCGTTGGGACCGATCAACGCCAATTTCTCTCCTCGCCGGACCTCGAAGCCAATCCCTTCCAGGGCCCGGTGGCCGTTGGGGTAACGGTACCCGACTTCAACAGCTTCCAATTGATATGTTTCATTCATCGGTATTGGCATTAAAATCGCTATCGCTATCGAAACCCCTTCCACGTTGGATATCCCTTTTTGAATATTGGATATTCAACTCTCCTCTCCGGTTCCGGTAGGCCGAAAATCCTACAAGATCCCCGAAATCATAAACAGCCCCAGCCCGGTCAGAAAAAAGCCGAACAGGGCGAGGCTGTCGGCCGCGGTCCAGGGGGTTGTGAAACAGGTGTACAGCTCCCCGGAGAAACCCCGCCCGATCAGGGCTGTCTCCAGCCTCCCGCCCTGATCGACCGACCGCAGGAGCACCACCGTCAGCAGTCCGGCCGCCCGGCCCGGGTGCCGCCGCAGGCAGCGGGCACTCAACCCCCGGCTCTTCCAGGCCGCCGGGACCCGGGAGAACTCCCGGGCGACCCGGCGGCCGATCAGGATCACCAGGAGCACCTGGACGGAGATCCGGCGGGGAAGGGGGAGAATCCGGGCCAGGTATACGCATTCCCGGTAGCCGAGCGAGCCGAAGAGGAGCAGGGAGATGGTCAGAGTCCAGAAACTCTTCACCGTCATCCCGAAAAAGAAAGAGAGCGAGCCGCCCCCGGTGAGGGCGTCGCCGAGCAGGGAGCAGAGGAGAAAGACCGCCAAAAAACCCAGGAGAGCCAGACCTCCCCGAAGCAGGGTCCTCCAGCGCTTGATCCCCCCGGCAACCAGGAAGATCGCCGCCAGAACCGCCAGCTTGGCGGCCACGGCCGCGGCCTTCCGGTCGGGGAGGAGGAGAAAGACCGCCAGTGTCCCGAGACCCAGGAGCAGCTTGGAGAGCGGGTGCCGGGCGGCCAGCGGGGAGGCGGGGGACGAAGTAGCCGCCCCCTTCACGAAATCCCGCTGCCGGTGGTGGACATACTGAGCGAACAATGCTTCACCCCCCTCAGAGCCTTCAGCCGATCGGCCAGTCTCCCGATCTTTCCCGCCGCCCCCCGCACGATCACGACTTCCAGGCAGTTGTCGTGGTCGAGGTGGACGTGCTGGGTGGAGACGATCTCCTCCAGATGGCGATGCTGGAGTTCGGTGACCGCCTCCTGGAGCTGCCGACGGTGGTGGTCGTAAACCAGCATCACCACCCCCACCACTTCCTTCGACTTCTCCCACTGGCGGGCGACCAGATCGGCGCGGATCAGATCCCGGATCGCCTCCGAGCGGCTGGTGTAACCCCGCTCCCGGATGGCGCTGTCGAAACGCTTGAGCAGCTTCCCATCCAGGGAAACCCCGAAACGAACAAGTTTATCCATCGGTATTTCCTCCGTTAGCACGATTTTCCGGATAATAACACCGCGCCGCCGCGTTGGCAACCCCGGAGGGGGGAAAGAGCTTGAATCCGGCCGAGTGGTGATCTATCATTATCGCATTCGTACTCCTACTCGTATTCGTTCTCGTACTCGTTTTTTCGCATTATTCTAGCCACTCGAGTACGAGTACCGTCCCTTCGGGACTGAGTACGAGTACGAGTACCAATATAAGTTAACAATGAAAGTTATCGATTTCCATACCCACGCCTTCCCCGACGAATTGGCCCGGAAGGCCGTCGCGGCGCTCGAGGAGCACTCCGGGGATTACCAGGCCCACCATAACGGGACGATCCGGGGGCTTTTGGGCTCGATGGACCGGGCCGGGATCGAGAAGGCGGTGGTTGTCTCGATCGCCACCAAACCCTCCCAGGTCCCCCGGATCACCGAATGGTCGATCTCGATCGCTTCCGAGCGGATCATCCCCTTCGCCTCGATCCATCCGCTCTACCGGGACTTTGAGAAAGAGCTGGACCGGATCCGGGCCGGCGGCCTGAAGGGGATCAAGCTGCACCCGATGTACCAGGAGTTCACGGTAGACGATCCCGGCTTGTTTCCCCTCTACCGGGCGACGGCCGAAAGGGGACTGATCGCCCTCTTCCACGCCGGCAACGACATCGCCTTCCCGATCACCGGGCAGGCCTCACCGAGCCGATTTCAGAAGCTCCGGGAGGAGATCCCGGGGCTGAAGCTGGTCGTTTCCCACCTCGGGGGCTGGACAACCTGGGACGAGGTCGAGGAGAGCCTGCTCGGTAAGCCGGTTTATCTGGAGACCTCCTTCGGAATCGGGGAAGCCGACCCGGAACAGTTTTCCCGGATCATCGCCAACCACCCCCCCGAATACCTCCTCTTCGGAACCGACTCCCCCTGGCTCGACCAGAAAAAAGAACTGTCGGCCTGGCAGGACCTCCCGATTTCGGAGGAACGGAAGGAAAAGATATTTCATCTAAACGCCGAGCGGCTGCTCGGCCTTTAAGCCGAAGCTGTTCAGCCGGGAATTGTGCCGCCCCCTGCGGGGGCTCTTGATTTTTTTTCGCAAATTCTTCTCCACGGGCTCTCGCCCGTGGCTATGGAAAAGTTTCGCCCCCTGGGGGGGCTGTTTATCCCGGTCCCTCAGAGCTTTCACAATTACAGCCCGCGCAGCGGGCGATACATTCTTAGCCACGGGCGTCAGCCCGTGGTATAAAGATGCGAACAACATTAGTGAGCCCCCGCAGGGGGCGGCACATAATCGACCAATCCTTTTGAGTAATCCTGATTGAACCAAAAAAACAGATTAACCAGCCTGGAGTTAGAATTATGACGGAAGAGAAAGAAAACGAAAAACCCGAAGAGACGCCGGGTGAGAAGGAAGACGCCCCGGCTCCTTCGCCGGGGAACCTGGAGGATATGCTCAAGGACTTGAGCGAGTACGTCCAGAAGAAGTACGGCTCGAAACCGCTGATGTCGATCGCCCCCGCCTTCCGGCCCCCCGCGCCGCCGCCTCCACCCAAGACCGCCCCGAAGGAAAAGGAGTTCAAGCTCGACTTCAATTACACCCCCCGCCAGGTCAAGGAGTACCTCGACCGCTTCGTGATCAAGCAGGAGGAGGCAAAGAAAGTCCTCTCGATCGCCGTCTGCGACCATTACAACCACGCCACTCACGACCTGGGAAAAAGGATCGACTACGATTACGTCAAGCAGAACGTGATCCTGATCGGACCGACCGGGGTGGGCAAGACCTACCTGATCAAGTGCATCGCCCGGCTGATCGGGGTACCCTTCGTCAAGGCCGACGCCACCAAGTACAGTGAGACCGGTTACGTGGGCAAGAACGTGGAGGACCTGGTCCGGGAACTGGTCCGGAAAGCCGACGACGACATCAAGCTCGCCCAGTACGGGATCATCTACATCGACGAGGTGGACAAGATCGCCTCCGCCTTCAACGTGGCCGGTCGGGACGTCAGCGGGGCCGGGGTCCAGCGCAACCTCCTGAAACTGATGGAGGAGACCGAGGTCTCGCTGCGGGACCCGATGGACATCTCCTCCCAGATCGAGGCGGTGATGGAGTTCCAGCAGGGAGGGAAGGTGGAGCCGAAGATGATCAATACCCGGCACATCCTCTTCATCGTCAGCGGGGCCTTCGCCGAACTGGCCGGGATCGTGAAGAGGAGACAGACCCGGCAGGCGGTCGGTTTCGGCGGGCACGCCGAGGAGCCTGAACCGAAAGAGCGATATCTCGAGCGGGCTACCACCCGGGACTTCATCGATTACGGCCTGGAGCCGGAGTTCATCGGGCGGCTTCCGGTCCGGGTGGTCTGCGAGGACCTGGACGAGAAGGACCTCTTCCACATCCTGACCCGATCCGAAGGGTCGGTGATCAAGCAGTACGAGGCCTCCTTCGACGCCTTCGGGATCACCGCCGCCTTCACCCGGGAGGGGATGCGGGAGATCGCGAAGCTGGCGGCCCGGGAAGAGACCGGCGCCCGGGGGCTGCTCACGGTCTGCGAGCGGATCCTCCGCGACTTCAAGTACGAACTGCCCTCGGCCGGGGTCAGGCGGTTCAGCGTCGACCGGGCCCTGGTCCGCAACCCCCGAACCGCCCTGAAGAAGATCCTCAAGAATCCCCAGACCGCCGCCGGAACCGCCCTGCGGGGGAGCATCGACGGCTTCGAGGGCAAGAAAAAGTAGCCCGGACATTCCCGTGCGCGGGCCCGCCACACAGGCAGGAATGCCTGTGCTACCTTGAATCACAGGCAGGAATGCCTGTGCTACCTTGAATCACAGGCAGGAATGCCTGGCCTACCTTGAATCACAGGCAGGAATGCCTGGCCTACCTTGAATCACAGGCAGGAATGCCTGGGCTGCCTTGAATCACAGGCAGGAATGCCTGTGCTGCCTTGAATCACAGGCAAGAATGCCTGTGCTACCTTGAATCACAGGCAGGAATGCCTGGCCTACCTTGAATCACAGGCAGGAATGCCTGGGCTACCTTGAATCACAGGCAGGAATGCCTGGGCTGCCTTAAATCACAGGCAGGAATGCCTGTGCTACCTTGAATCACAGGCAGGAATGCCTGTGCTACCTTGAATCACAGGCAGGAATGCCTGGGCTACCGGCAGGAATGCCTGGGCTACCCCGGACTCACCAGCGACGGCGGAGGGCCCAGGCCCGCCAGAGGTAGGCCGCCAGTGTCCGGAGGCGGAGCTTGGAATTCCCGCCCCGGCGGGGCCGGAAGACGATCGGGACCTCGACGATCCGGAGTCCCTCTTTTCTGACGCGGAAGAGGACCTCGGCGACGATGAAGGGATCGTCGGCCCGGAGGCTCGCCGGTTCGATCGCCTCCAGGGCCCGGCGGCTGAAGACCCGGTATCCGGAAGTCGGGTCGTGGACCGCCACCCCCAAAACCAGCCGGAGGTAGCGGCGGGCCAGCCAACTGACCAGGTCGCGGAACCACTCCCGGCCCTCCACCCCGCCCCCGGGAACGAACCGGGAGCCGATCACCAAGTCGGCCTCACCCCGCCCGACCGGCTCGAGCAGCCGGGGCAGGTCGGCCGGGTCGTGGGAACCGTCCCCGTCCATCTCGACTATCCGGTCGGCCCCGGCGGACAGGGCGAGAACAAAACCCTCCCGGCCGGCCAACCCCCTCCCCCTCCGCTCCTTACGGGAGAGGAGCCGGACCCGCCGATCCTGTTCAGACCGCTCGGACACGATCCGGCCGGTGCCGTCGGGAGAATCGTCGTCGACGACCAGGATCTCGACCTCCCCGAGCGGGAGTTGGAGCAGTTCGTCGATCAGGGATCCGATGCTCTCGGACTCGTTGTAGGTGGGGATCATAACCACGGTCTTCATAACGGCGGTTACTCTCCCCGAAGCGGCAGCAGTTTTTCCACGGCGGCGAAGACGGTCCCGGGCTCGATCGACTCCATACAGGTGGGTTTTATATCGCAGTCGGGACGATAGCAGCACTGGCAGGGGACCGGGGCGATCACCTTCTCCCCCCTTCCGTAGAGGTCGATCTCCGTCGCCGAGGTCGGGCCGAAGAGGGCCACCACCGGCTTCTCCAGGGCGACCGCGGCGTGAAGGGCAAGGGTATCGGAGGAAACCAGGAGATCGGAGAGGTTGAGAAGCGCGAAGAAGGTCCTGAGATCGTTGCGGCAACCGGCGTCGATGAAGATCCCCTTTCCCTCCCGGACCAGCCAGGCGTTTCTCTCCTCCTCTTCCGGACCGCCGTAGAGGAGAAGCTTCGTCCCCAGCCGGTCACGGCAGAGCCGGGCCAGTTCCAGGGTCCCCCGGCGGGTCCATTTCTTGTGTTTCCAGCGGCGGCCGGCGCCGGTGTTGAAGCCGATCACGGGATCGCCTTCGGCGATACCCTTTTCCCGGGCGAATTTCTCTCCCCGGGCGATCTCTTCCGGGCTGAGGTTGAGGATGATCCGGCCGTCCGGCGGGGGAAGTCCGGCCATCTCCCGGATCAGGGTCTGGCAGGTCTTCCGGTTGGCCTTCTTGACATCGTCGAAAACCGACATCTCCAGCCAGGCCTCGGCCTCCGGGGTACAGGGGGCGACCCGGCCGGAGGGATCGAGCGTGAACCCCCTCTTCTCCCCGGACCGGACCAGGGCCTGGAGAGATGAACCGAGCGGCGAAGTGTCGAGGTTGAGGGAGAGATCGAAGGCCTGGGAAAGGACGGCGATCAGGCCCTCCGGCTGGAGAGGGAGGACCCGGTCCACCAGGGGGTTGTTCTCAAACAGGGGAAGGGAGCCCCGGCGGGTGATCCAGGTCAGGTAACTGTCGGGGAAGCGATCTTTCAACCCGGGGAGGAGCGAGGTGGTCCTGAGGACGTCCCCGGCGGCGTCAAGCTTGATGACCAGGATCTTCTCCCGGGATGGGGAATAATGGGGACAGTCCCGGCAGACCACCCTTTCCCTCTTGTGGAAGAGGCAGGGCCGGTCGCCCAGGTAGTAACGGCAGTCCCGTCGGATCATCTCAGTTCAAATCCCGTTTGCTTCAGAATATGGTAAATACCTGAATTTTGCCCGTCAAAGCGGGGCCGGAAAAGTATCACAGACATTCCCGTCGGTGAAAGCTTGGCCACAGGCAGGAATGCCTGTGCTGCTTTGCTCGCCGTTCAGTCAACTAATGGGTTAACCGGGGCAATAATTTAGTTTGAACATTGCTGCAATGATAAACAAGGACTTAAGACCGAGAATGACATCCGCGGGTGAAAAATTCAGGTAATATCCTTGCGCCCAGGACTGCGGATGGTATTATTACATCAGCAGCCTCAACCCGTCCAGATTTTTCCGGGAGCCTGCCCATGGCCATCCAGCGTCTCAAAGTTGATCCGCAAGCCATCGACCTGATGATCACCGCCATCGTCCTCGAACGGCGCGACCGCGTCCAGCACGCCGGACACTACGCCTTTCTTGCCCTGGGCCGGGTGATGTCCAATTCCCTCCCGGAAGAAGACGGCCCCACCACCCCGACCAACTTCAGCTGGCGGCTCGATCAGCTGGTGAAGGAGAAAGGGATGCCCCGGGAATGGAGCAAGCGGGTTTACGCCCTCTGGATCAAGATCCGGTACTACCTCTACCAGAAGGTCAGCAAGGTCCCCCCCTACCGGGACCGGAACATCAAGGCCTTTGTCGAGTCGGTGATGTACATCCTCGAACAGACCTCCGGAATCAAGTTCGAGGACTTCCTCTCCACGATGACCTTCGAGGACAAGGAACGGCTTCAGGAGCAGTTCGGGGACAGCCTGATCCCGGAAGAGAACTTCGGGTAAGGAGGCCGGCGGGGCGGGTCAGGAGACCTGCTTCTCCAGCTTGTACATCCAGAAATCGGTCAGGACCACGAAATTCCACTTCTTCCCCTTGCTCCGGGCTTCGATCACCGCCCGCTTCGGGAACCAGATCTCCATCCCGTCGTAGCCCAGCAGGTAGGCCCGGTCGGTCTCCTGGATCAGTTCCGCCTCCACCGTGGTGATGGCGTCTTCCTGGACGTTCTGCTGGAGGCGGCGGAGCTTGAACTCCAGGTAATCCTTCTGAACCACGAACCTGTACTGCCCCCCGCCGATTTCCTCGTACTCGGAAAAACAGACCCGGGGGATCCAGATCTCCTGGGGGCCGACCTTGATCCTGAGGGCGTCCTTGGTCTCCTCGGCCAGTTCCCCGGTCAACTCCATCACCTCGCCCAGGATCGACCCCTTGAGCCCGGTCAGCTGTTCCTTGAGCTTCCGCATCTCCTGGCGTTTCTCCCTGATCACCTTCTCCAAAACCTCCACCTCCAGGATCCCCTGGTCGATCCGCCGGGAGGACTTGATCGCGTTCTTCGGGATCCAGACCTTGGCCTGACCGAGATCGACCAGGTAGGCCTCGTCGGTCCGGATCAGGACCTTGAGCCTCAATTTCACCAGGTTCATATCCTGTGACAGCCCCCCTCCGGAAGCTCCTCCATTTGTTTCTGCGGTCATAATAATCCTCGATGATTGAAGTTAATACCTGAATTTTATATTTCAGGGACAGCGACTATAAGCTAAGTCTTTGCCGATCAATCTGATAATGCGCTGAATCAGTGCCGTTCGGGGTATCCCCTATGGTGATGCGGATGCCCGCCAGAGTAGCAGAGGCATTCGTGCCTGCGGCCAAGCTTCCACAGACAGGAATGTCTGTGCTACTTTTCTCTCGTCCGGACTGAAACCGGTTCAAGGTGTAAAACTCAGGTAATAAATTGCTTTACCGGATCAACTTTAGCAAAATCCCGGGGATTGACAAGATTTATTCCGTCCTGTTCGGACCGGCCGCCGCGCCTGACGCCGTCACAGCCCCCGGAAGGTGGTGACGATCGTCCCCGGCCCGGAGCGGTAGAGCTTGATCTCGTGGCTGGAGGGGCCGCTGTAAGTCCAGCGCTTTTCCGGCTCCGGATCGGACCAGGTCCGGTGATTACGGTGGGAGACTCCTTCCGCTCCCTCCCACTCCACGGAGAGACTTGTCCCGTCAATATTCAGAATAACCCCGTTCTCCGTCCGCGCCGGGTTCCCGGAGAAGTGCCAGCAGACACTGCCCCTTCGGGAGAGGGTATCCCTGACCTCCACCCTCCGGTCGCCGGTCTTGTAGAGGGTGACTTCCCGGGACCAGGTGTTCCGGGCGTCCCTGACCCGGGTCAGGGAACGGGAGAGATCGGAGTCGCTGGACCAGGCGACCAGTTCCGCCCCGGAGTAATCGGAGAGGATGTCGGCCAGGTTGGCCCGGGTCTTCTCCCCGCTCTCCCGGTTGGCGGTCAGCCCGGCGAGAAACTCTTCCGAGCCGTAGGAAAGGCTGACGATGTTGTTGGCGAAGCTGTACCTGTTCCCGCCCGACTTCGCCGCCGGGTAGGCCGGGTCGAGGGTCAGAAACAGGTCTCCCGCTCCCCAGCCGGAGCGGTGGACTATCCGGTCGGGCTGGGTGACGAACCCGGACAGGCTCCGGTCGTATACCCCGTCCGGGGAATCCTCGGGCAGCATCGGCCGGTAGACGACGGCGGATTCGGCCGAAGGGGCAACGGGGGCCAGGTCTTCGTTGAGGAACCAGTAGAGATAGACCGGGTTGAGGAGGACCGCGAACGGGCCCCACTGCGAGGAGCCGTAGCCGTAGGCGTTCTGGTTGAAATCGCCGACCCGGTGGGTATCGGCATAGCTGAACATCGCCTGAAGCAGCCACTTCGCCTCTCCGGCCAGCCGGGTATGTTCGGGGTCGCCGTCGTCAAGGACGGTGGTGGCCACCGCCAGCGGGGCGAGAAAGTGCCCGAGGTGGTTGGGATGGTACTCCTTCCCCCAGGGCGGACTGTACCCGTTGTGGGGAGAGGTCTCGATGATCCACTCGATCTGCCGGGCGAAGTTCCGCTTCCAATCCCGCCCGAGGCCGTCGAACTCCGGGATGGTCATCCGGTTGGAGTAGAGGGCGACCCGGAGCATCTCCCGGAGGAAGATCCCCTGGTAGTGGCGGGAGTTCTCGGGGAGGGTCCAGGTGTCGTCGTAGCTGAGCAGCCCGTTGGCCCAGTCGATCATCTCCTGACCCTTCTCCCCGCCGACCAGGTAGCCGGCCACGGCATTGAGACCGCAGATGATCCCCTGCCCGTAGTGACCCTCGCCGCTCAGCTTCCGGCGGTCGAGCGCGAGCTGGTAAAACTTGTCCCGGATCTCCCCCCGTTCCTCCTCGCTGAAGAGGCCGGTGTGGAGAACGGCCAGGTACGATTCGACGACGTCGGAAATGCAGCTGCTCTGCTCCTCCCCCCCCCAATCGAAGGAGCTGTCCCGGACCAGCTTGAGCAGGTTCTCCCGGAAGTAGCTCCCGGTCGGCCGGAACCCGGTGACCAGGTAGATAAAGGCGGCGTTGGGGAGGTAGTCGTAGAGGTAGTATTCGTCCGCCGCCTCGGCCAGGTCACCCTCGTAGATCTTGAAGTAACGGCCGGTCGCGAAGTCGATCCAGTCGGCGTACTCCCAGAGCGAGAGGTTGACGGCCCCGGCAAAACCCCTGCCCGTCCCGGCGGAGTCATCTTCATCCCTTCCCCGGGTTCCCCCCGACCCGGAGGACACCCCGGAACCGTCGACCTGAACGCTGTTCCGGGCTCGGGGGGTCCAGAAATTCAGCCCCGAAGAGGAATTCGACGGCGCCCAGTTGGATTGAGTGTTGCCCGAAGTAGCCGGATTCTTCCTCTCCATCGAGATCCCGGTCGCTCCCGCGAACCACCCCCCGGCGCAGTTGACCTCGTCCACCGTGGCCCCGTCCGCATTTTTCAGGAACAGCAAAGCCCCGGAGGTGTTCATCTGATAGTTGTACTTCAGATCACCCTTCCCGTCGGGGGCCGAGCCCACGTAAAGCACGTAGTAAGCGCCGGCGGCGATGCTGCCCGAGAGCTCAACGGTCCAGAGAGAGGTGCTGTCGTTGACGTCCCATCCGCTCAGGCTGACCGATTCATCCCCGTGGTTGTAGAGTTCTATCCACTGGGCCGAGGTGTCAAGCTGCGCCCCGCCCCAGGCGATTTCGTTGATGACGACTTTCTCCTCTCCGCCGGGTTCGGGGGTTTTGTAGCCTTCCGGGGTCGGGGTGGCAAATTTGGTGGCGGTGGGGATGGGAGTGGGGGGCGGGGTGGGGGTGGTGAGGAGGTAGTCGAAAAGTTCCAGGTAGGTCTTCTTGTAGGTATCCTGGAGCAGGGAGTAATCGAGCGACTGCTTGTTGGGGTCGTAGGGTTCGGCCGGGGGTTTCCACTCGAAGACGGCCGGGGTCGGCCGGAGAGCGGAGGATCCCCCTCCCCTTTTCGTCGGGGGAGGGACCGGTGTGGCCGCCGGGGCCAGGGACCGCTGATCGCCCGAACCGCCCGCGCCGGTCGCGGCGGGTTCCGGGGATTCTCCCGTTTCCAGGCCCCCTCCCCGCCCGGGCGAGGAAGCGGCGCCGATATCCACCCGGTAGATCTTGATATTCCCGTGGCGGTAGTCGGACCGGACCCAGAGGTAATCGCCGTCCCAGGTCATATCCCAGGCGTGCCGCCCCTCGGGGAGGACGAACTGCCGGCCGGTCTTGACCCCGTCCCGGTCGAGTTCATAGACCGGGGCGTAGAGTTCTTCGGTATAGAGTCCGGCCCAGATCCGGTCGCCGACCGCGGCCACCCCGCCCTGGGGAAACCCGACCTCGATCCGGCCGCTCAGCTCCAGCGGCTCGTCCCCGCCCGTTGACCAGACATTGATGTAGTTCTGGACGTTGTTGGCCGCCAGCAGCTCTTTCCGTTCGGAATCGTAGAAAAGCCCGGTGACGTTGCCCCGGGCCGGGACGGAGAGCTCGTATTCGCCGGGAGATTCCTCCCGGAAGAGACTGAGCCCGGTTTCCCAGGGATCTCCGATATACCAGCACTGCCCGGCCTCATTCCAGGCGATCCCGATATCCTTGATCGTCTGGAGGCCGAGGATCCGGTCCAGGATCATCCCGTCTTCCGGATCGAGCCGGTAGAGGATATTGTCCTTCCCCGTGTTTTCGTAGAGATAGCCGTCTTTCCAGGCGATCCCGCCGTAGTAGTCTTCCGCCCCGGCCACCGAGATCAACTCTCCCGCCACCTCGGCGGAATCCGTGGAGAAGGAGGGGACCGGCGGGTAAGGGTAACCGGAGACCGGGGTGGGGGTGGGCTGCCGGGCGGCGGGGGCCTGCCAGACGTAGACCTTCCCGTCCCGGGCGGCGGCGAAGATCTGCCGCCCCTCGACACACAGCCCCTGGAGAGGCTGGCCGATCTCTTCGAGCACCCGGTAGATCAGAAGGCTGTCCTTGTCCCAGACGTAAAGGCCGGTGTCCAGGCTGGAGGCGTAAATGAAGGGATCCCGGGCGACAACCGAAGTCACCTGGTTGACCGGCTGGGCCAGGATCTTTTCCAGGAAGAGGGTGTCCGCGTCCCAGAGATAGACGTTGCCGTCGGCGGAACCGCCGTAGACGTATTCCCCGTCCGCCCAGACCGAATTAAGGTCGTCCCCGGGTCCGCCCAGGATCCGGAGAAGCGAGAGATCGGCGCGGTCCCAGACCGCGACCGCGTGATCGATCCCGCCGCTGCCGGCGTAGATCCGATCGCCGTCGCCGCGGACCGTGTTCAGCCAGCCCTTCGGACCGGCCAGGCGGGTCTGGAGGTTGAACTCGGGCCGGGCCCAGAGATAGAGCCCCCCGTCATAGTTGGCCCCGTAGAGATAGTCCCCGTCGGCGAAGACCGACTCGACGTAATAGCGGCCGTCGCCGAGGACGTGTCTCAGGCCGAAGTTCTCCCGATCCCAGACGTAGACCCGGCTGTCGTCGTTGGCCCCGTATATGTAATCCCCGTCGGCAAAGACCGCCAGCATCGACCGGCAGTCGGGAACGGTCAGTTCGGTCACGCTCTGATAGGTCTCGCGGTCCCAGACGTAGACCAGGTTATCCTGCCCGGCGCCGTAGATGTAGTCCCGGTCGGCGAAGACCCCCAGCATCCACCCCTCGGCCCCGTCGAGGACGGCCAGAAGGGTGAAGTCGGCCGGGGTGGTCGAAGGGGACACGGCGGGGGAGGGAAACGAAGTGGGCTCCGGCCCGGGAGGCGGCGTCCCCTTGATCATCACCCGGGTCCCGAAGGTCGGGGAGGGTACCGGCGGCGGGGTGGCGGATTCCGCCGCCGCGGCCGGCGGAACCGGGCTGGGAGGAGAAGGCGGGGTGCGGGAGCCCGGGGGAGGCAAAGGCGGCGGCGGGGTGCGGGAGCCCCGGGGGAGCGGGGTGGGGGGCGGCGGAGGGGTCGGCAAACGGTAATCCTCGGGGGTGTTTGAGAGAGCGGGAGTACCGCTGGGCGCCGGAGAGGGCGTGGGACTGGGCGTCCGTTCTCCCCGCCAGACGTAGATCCGGCCGTCGGCCGACCCGCCGTAGATGAAATGGGGGAATTTGTCACCGGTCCGATAACGGTCGGCGAAGACGCTGTAGAGAGGGTCGGAGGAACCCCGGGCGACGGTCTGGAGCGAGAAGTCGCCGGCGGACCAGACATAGACGGAGCCGTCGGGACCGGCCCCCGAGACGTAACCCCGCCGGTCGGAACTGAGCCCGGCGATCGGTCCGGGGGGGTCTCCCCCGCCGGTCAGGAGGCTGAAGTCGGCCGTCGACCAGCCGGCCAGGGCCGGGGCCGCCCCGCCGGCGTAGAAATTGTCGCCGTCCGCCTCGGTCGCCCAGACGATATCGGTCGAGGCGGAGAAGGCGTTGGCCGGGAGCAGGGTATCCCGGTCCCAGAGAAAGACCACCCCGTCGGCGAAGCCGCCGTAGATGTAGTCCTTATCCAGGCTGACCGAGAGGGCCGGCCCGGCCCCGCGGTCAAGGACGGTCTGGAGGCCGAAGTCGGCGGCCGACCAGACATAAACCCCGCCGTCGTTGTTGGCGGCGCAGACCAGTTCCCGGTCCGCCGCCACCGAGTACATAAAGCTTTGCCCCTGGTCAAGCGAGGAGATCAGGGCCAGCCCCCCGGTCCTCAGGTCGAAGTCCCAGGCGTAAACCGTCCCGTCCTCGCTCGCCCCATAGAGCCGGCGCTGGAAGAGCCCGTAAGAACCGGCCAGCCCGTAGATGTTCCCGTCGTTGTAGCCGCCGATCGACCCCTGGAAGTAAAAACCGCCCGGCCCCCGCTCCCAGATGTAGACCTCGCCGTCCCCGGTGCCCCCGTAAAGGTAGCGGTCGTCCGCCCAGACCGACCAGACCGGCGCCCCGACCTCGATCGTCCCGACCAGCTCGAACGACCCCGGTCCGGCGGGAGCCGGGGGGGGAGGCGCGGCGGAAACGGCGGGGGTAGCCGTTGCGACCGGAAACGCGATCACGGTCGGGGGTTCTTCCCCGGGCGAGGAGGGCCGTTCAACCGCCCGGGGGATCCGACCCCCGGACCCGGCGGGGGGAAGCGCGGGGTTGTCACCCCACCAGACGTAAATCCTGGCGTCGTCGCTGCCGGCGAAGACGCAGCGGGGACGATCGTCGGTTTCCTGGTGCCAGTCGGCGAAGACGCTGTAAAGGTCGCCGGAGGCGACCGTGGAGACGGCTTGAAGGCTCAAGTCGGCGCTCGACCAGGCGTAGAGAGAGTCCTGCCTTCCGACCCCGCAGACATACCCTCGCCGGTCGGAACTGAGCCCGGTGACCAACCCGCCGGGCTCCGCGCCGGTCAGGAGAGAATAGTCCGTCGTCGACCAGCCGGCCAGGGCGGGGGAGGAACCTCCGGCGTAGAAGTAGTAGCCGTCGACCTCGGTGGCGGAGACCGGTTCGGTCGAGGCGGAAAAGGAGGTCAGCGCCGCGAAATCGGTCCGGTCCCAGCGGAAGAGGTCCCCGGACTGACCTCCGGCGTAAATGTAGTAGGTATCGAGGCTGATCGAATGTACCGACCCCCCGCCGGGGTCGAGGGTGGTCTGGGGGGTGAAGTCCTCGGACGACCAGACATAGACCAGGCCGTCGGAACCGGCCGCGCAGAGCAGCTCGCCGTCCACGGCCACCGAATTCATCGCCTGCCCCGAGGACCCGGAGAGGGCGGTCTGCCATTCCCAATTCCCGTCATAACCCCAGACCCGGATCAACCCCAGCGAGGTGGCGCCGCAGAGGAGCTTGGGAGATACCGACGAGCAGCCGGCCAGGCCGTAGAACTCGTCAAGAGGATCCTTGTTGAGGTCGGTCTGGAGAACGAAGCTGGCCGGACCGGTCCGCTCCCAGACAAAGACGCTGCCGTCATCGGTACCGCCGCACAGATGGTCTTGGTCGGCCCAGAGCGACCAGGTCTTCCCCGCTATGGCGTCGATGGTCGTCATAAGGGTAAAGGAGGCCACAGTGGGAGAGGGGGTGGCGGTCGGAACGGGGGTTTTGTACCCGAACGGGGTGGGGGTCGGCTCGCCCAACCAGATGTAGATGTTCCCGTCGTTTCCGCCGCCATAAATAAAGCGGGTATAGCTGACGCCGTCACGGTAATTGTCGGCGAAGACACTATGGAGAACCTGATCGGAACCGGGGGAGACCACCTGGAGGAGGAAGGTGGCCGTTGACCAGACATAGAGGTCCCCGTCATTTCCGACCCCAGAGATATACTTCCGCCGGTCAGAGCTGATGGCCTCGACCGGGCCAGGGGGGCTTTCTCCGGTCAGGACGGAAAGGCTGGTGTTATCCCATCCAGTCAAAACAGGGGAAGACCCTCCGGCGTAGAAATAGTATTCGTCCGCTTCGGTCGCCCAGACCGGATGCTCGGAAGCGGATAAACTTGTGTCTAAGGCCCAATCGCTCTGACGGTTCCACCGTGAGACGACTCCGTCGCCGCCGGCGCTGTATAAGTAATCATCTTCCAGGCTGACGGAAAGGATGGGTCCGGAATGGGTGGCGATCACGGTCTCGAGACTGTAATCGGCGGTCTTCCAGACATAGACCTGTTCGTTATTGTTTCCTCCGCAGATATGATGATCGTCCGCGGCTACCGAGTTCATCGCGCTGGTTAGTGAGATATCAAGGGCCGTGGCCAAGGACCATTCCTGGGAGTGGAACTGGTGATCCCAGGCGTATATCAACCCCCGGGAACTGGAAGCGTAAAGATGATGGGGGTAAGTCCCCGGGGATCCGGCCAGTCCGTATATCTCTTCGGTGCCGCCAATGTCGAGTCTGGTTTGGAAATAAAAGTCGGCGGGATAGGGTCCCCGCTGCCAGATGTGGACCGAACCGTCACCGAGTCCCGCGTACAGGAATGATTCGTCAGCCCACAGTGACCAGATCGGCACCCCTACCTCGATCTGTCCCACCAAGTTAAAAACCGGGGTGGGGGTCGGAGAGTTGGTGGGCGAAGGAGAAGGAGAGGGAGTCGGAGTTTTGTAACCCTCCGGTGTAAGCGTCGGTGAGGGCGTCGGAGATACGCTCGGTGTGGGAGTAACCGAAGCCGTTGGGGTGACCGATGGTGTCGGGGTATCCAACCGGCAGGGGGGGGCTCCCAGGGGAAGATCGCCCCCCCTGCCGAAATAAATTCTTGATACCCCCCTGATCGCCCAAAGCCCGGTGGCCTCCCGGAAGACCCCGATATCGGAGATACCAGCACCTTTGAAGTCGCCGGCGACTGGCCGGTCGGTATCCTTACCGAAATAGACCCGGGTCAATCCCCGAACGGCCCAGAGTCCCAAGACGGGACGGAAGATTCCGATCTTATCCTGCAAATTCCCGGAGTAACCGGAGGGAACTGGCCAATCAGAGTTCGATCCAAAGAAAATCCGGGTCATTCCTCGAACTGCCCAGAGCCCTTGCGACTTCCGGTATACGGCTATATTCTTGGCGGCTTCACCCTTGTAGTACCCCGGGACGGGCCGGTCGCCGCTGGCGCCGAAGTAGACCCTAGTCACGTCCCGGATCGCCCAGAGACCCGAGCTGCTTCGGAAAATGCCCGGGTCGCAGGTTCCGTCCCCATTATAATCTCCGGGAACGGGGATATCGTCAGGTCGGCCATAGTAAAATCTCGTGACATCCTTGACCGCCCAGAGCCCGGTTGACGGCCTGAAGATGGCAACCTCGGTGCAACCCAGGCCTTCGTACTCACCGGAAACCGGGATATCCCCCTCACGACCATAGTAGGTCCTCCCCAAACCCCGAACCGCCCAAAGTCCGGTTGCCGGGCGGAAAATCGCGATGTCGCTTTTCCCGTCTCCGTCGTAGTCCCCGGAGTCGAGGAGCAAGACCGGGGGCGTGGGGACCGGGGTTGGCGAAGAGGGCGGAGATGGAGTGGGAGTAACCGGAGTTCGACTCGGAGATAGTGTCGGCGCGGGAGATGCCGTCGGTAACGGGGTAAGGGAAGGGGTGGGTGAAGGTATTGCGGTGGGGGGCGGAGTCGGAGTGATCAATCGTGGGGTCGGGGTGGTGAGGGGATCGCCAAAGAGGTAGTAGTGCATCTGGCGGTAGGCGGTATGGAGGAGGGAGTAAGCGATGGTCTTCTCATTAGGATTGTAGTCCGATTTTATCCGGATGGTCTGGCTGGTCCGGGTCCCGTCCGGCCGGGTGATGATCACCTCTTTCTCCCCGGACCAGAGGCCGGGGATGTAGATCACGGAAAGCGTCCCGGGGGCGATATAGGTAATCCGGGGGGTGGGGGTGGGGATGGGGGTCGGTCCGGCCGCCGTGGGAGTCGGGACAGCCGCGGTCGGCGCCGGGGTCGGCGTCGGCGGAGTGGACGCCCCCCGGGGAAAGGCGGGCGGGTCTCCAATCACCGAGGGCGCAGGAACGGGGGAAGGGGTCGATTCGACCCCGAAAAGCAGGCCGTCACCGGAGGGAGCGGAGCCGGTTTCCGACCGGAGTGAGGGCGGAGGCTGATCCCGGTCAAAAACGAGAGACCCCGGGGCGGCTTCCCCTTGGGCTTCCCCGAGATTGATCGTTGTTCCCGAGAGAACCAGACTGCGCCTGGGCTCGAGCGACCCGGCGCGCGGGCGGACGGCGGCGCTCTCGGCCCGGAAAGCGCCGGCGGCGGCGAGGAGGAAGGCGGACGCCAGAACCGCGTTGAATATCTTCTTTCCTGAATTTCCCATCTTTCGCACCCCGGTTCGTTAATTCGCGTTTGTTCCGGCCGGCATTGGCTGCCATCCCCCGATCAGTCGGACAAGTCGGACAAGTCGGACCGCAAAGATCCTGCAAACTGGTTATTACCTGAATTTTGCACCTTGAAGCAATTTCAGGCCGGACGATAGTAAAGTAGCACAGACATTTCTGTCCGTTGAAGCTTGGACACAGGCAAGAATGCCTGTGCTACTTTCCAACCACACAGGCAGGAATGCCTGTGCTACTTTCCAACCACACAGGCAGGAATGCCTGTGCTACTTTCCAACCACACAGGCAAGAATGCCTGTGCTACTTTCCAACCGCACAGGCAGGAATGCCTGTGCTACTTTCCAACCACACAGGCAGGAATGCCTGTGCTACTTTCCAACCACACAGGCAGGAATGCCTGTGCTACTTTCCAACCGCACAGGCAGGAATGCCTGTGCTACTCTGGCCGGCGTCCGCATCAAGGGTACTGATTTCTCGCAATATCAAATTTCCCGACATAGAGTTAGGCTATAACCGCTGTTCCGAGTTTCGGATCATCAATTCAGCGGACGGGCGGCCAGGGCGGTGATGATCGCGTCGAGCTGGTCCTCCGAGCCCCGGCTCAGGGTGACTTTCAGTTCCTGGACCTTGATCCCCTGGTCGGAAGCCTCCATCGCCGACATAATCTCCACCAGCTCGGGGATGGTTACGTTCTCCAGATCGATCGTCACCTGGGTCTGGCGGTAGAGGTCGGCGACGACCTGGTCGCGGGACGGCATCCTCTTCAGCCGGGCGGAGGGGGCTTCTTCCCGGATCAGCCTTTCCAGGTATCCCCTCAGGGTGTCCTCCCGGCCGGCGTCGGCCAGCCGGTTGGCGACCTGCCCGACTTCCGCCTGGAGATTCCGGTAGCGGACCTGGGAGCGGACCATCCGGGAAAACACGGCCCGGCGGTCGATGACGGCGTCCCGCAGCTCCACCAGCTGTTTGTAGGGAGCCTTATAGGGTTTCTCCATCCAGAAGATCAGGTAAAACACCGCCATCACGAACAAGAAGACGCCGCCCAGGATGACCGTTCTTTTTTCTCTCGGTTGCAAGCCCATAAGATTTATCTCCCGGATATTCCCCGGATTTCCCCGCTATCGCTCTTCGGCCCGGGGCGCCAGCGGTATCAGGTACTCGAATTCCACGGTAACCAGCTGCCCCCCCTTCTGCAGGGTCTTGGCGTCCCGGGTCTCCCTGATCTTGTCCCCCTGGAAATAGTCCGACTCGGCGAGAGCGTTCTTGATCAGTTCCGCCGAACGGTAATTGTTGGTCCTCCCGCGGAAGACAACCCGATTGTTGTCGATATCCATTACCACCGCCTGAACCCGGATCGCTTCCGGGACCGCCCGGCTGATCTCCCGGAGGATATCGAGGGCCGAGGTTGAGGCCAGCTCCCGGTAGGACCGCAGCTGCTGTTCGACTTTCTCCACCTCCTCCTCCATCATCTCCAGTTCCCGCCCCGGGACCGGGACCGATTCGGCCCAGGCCTGGGGAAAGGTCAGGGAACCGATCTGCCGGATTTGACGCTCGAGGCGACGGATATTCTTCCGCTCCAACCCGATCCTCCAGAATAATCCCAGGACCAGCAGGGAAAGCACCCCGGCAGTGAGAAAGGCGGTGGCGATCAGACGCAGGCGAAGCTTCTTCCAGGCGCCGGCAAAGGCGAACTCATCCCGGCGGAAATCGATGCGATCCCGGGTGGCGGTTATCTCGGCCAGGGCCAGACCGAGGACCGTGGCGCCGCCGGGGCCGGGGAGTTCCCGCCGGGAACGGATCCCGGCGCCGGGAGTTATCTCCAGCAGCTGCAAACCGGTTTTTCCCGCCACGAAAGTCCCCAGACCCGGAGCCAGGCTGCCGCCCCCGATCAGGACCAGGTTGTTCGGCGGCGGACCTCCCCCGGCGGCGGCGGGGATGGTCCGGAGCAATTCAATTTCCAGCTGATTATAGGCGGCGGCCAGGGCTTCTTCGGCTATCTCGCCCGGGGAGGCGACCTTGAGTTCTTCCGCCGCGGAGAAAGATAACCCGTTCGCCGCGGCGATGGCGGAGGTGACGTTATCGCCTCCCCAGGAGATCGAACGGACAAAGAAGACCCCGCCTCCGCGGATAAAGGCGGCCCCGCTGTGGGCGGCGCCGATGTCGAGAAGCATCGTCACCTCGCCGGGGTCGATAAGAGGAGAATCCAGCACCGCCCGGCAGCTCCCCAGCAGGTCGAGGTTGACCCGGCCCGGATTGATCCCCTCTTCGCCGAGGAGACGGAGATGATCCGCCAGAACCGATTTTTTCACCGCCGCCATCACCACCCGGGTCTTCCCCTCCGGAAGTTCCTCCACCGGCCAGAAGTCGATTACGACCTCCTCCAGGGGAAAGGGCACGTGGAGCTCGGCTTCGGAAGCGATCACCTGGCGGATCTGGGCCATCCTGGTAAAGGGGACCTCGAGGAGCCGGATGAAAGTGAGATGGATCGGCAGGGAAGTGGTGATCACTTCTTCCTTCGGTTTCATCCCTGCGACCAGCGACCGCAGCGCTTCCCGGACCGTCTCCGGCGATCCCGGGCCAGGACCCTCCCGGGGGATCGGAAGTTCCCGGTAGGCGGTCAGGCGCGGATTCCGGCCGGCTCTCTTCAGGGCCGCCATCCGGACTGCCGAAGTTCCGATTTCGATCGCCCGGCAGGAAGAAACCGGCCCGCCGCCGTTCTGGAATAAGCTTTGTATATCCATAATCCGGACTTCGAACTCCTAACTTTTAACTTCGAACTTTGAACTTCGAACTTCGAACTTCAAACTCCCCACTCCCTACTCCTCCACCCTCCAGTAACAGATCACGATCCGGTTTTCCTGGCGCTGGACCACCGCCCGGATCCGGGCCGTGGTCCCCTCGAACCCGCCTTCCTCGGTTTCATTCCCCACCCGCCCCTCGGAGAGTATGGTAAAATATTCGCTGTTGACCTTGAATTTTTCCAGGAATTTACTCAGGATCTGGTCCCGGAGATATTCATCGTCGTTGACATCCGACGTCCTTTCAAACGGAAGCTCATCCCGGGCGGCGATAATATCGTCGGCCAGGTTCGACTGATCGTCGTTATTGTCCTGGAGCATCACCTCGAGAACCTCGCGGGGAGCCGTATTGATATTCACCTTCCCGTCCCCGTAGACGGTCAGGTAGCCCCTCAAACCCAGAAACGGCTGGGGGGCCCAGGGATCGATCAGTTCCAGTTCCCCTTCCTCGGGCTTCACTTCGATCTCTTCCCGACGGGGAAACCCGACCAGCATATCGCGGGTCACTCCCTCGAGGAGCGCCAGTTCCCCGATGGTGGCGATCGGACCGGAACGTTCGAAATCGTCGGGGCCGGGCGCCGGCTTATCCTCGAACCAGTCCACGATCTCGTCCAGCGTTCCCGCCGGAGTATCGAACAGTCTCCGGGCGAAGGGGTCGATCCCGTCGGCCTCGTCGGCCGCGTCCCGGATCTTTTCCAGCAACACCTTGAGCTGGAGAAACTCGTCGGAGTCCTGATCGATCTCGATCTCCTCCTCCTCCTTCTTCTCCTTTTCTTCCAGGGTATCTTCGGCCCGCCGCAATTCGTCCCGAGCCTCCCGGTCTTTATCGATTATTTCCTGAGACCGCCGCTCTCCATCGGCGGTCCGCTCCTCCACCTCCCCTTCCCCGTCCCCGCCGCCGGCCAGGGTCCGGGCGGCCGATACCTCGTCGACGGCGTCTTCCAGGATAAGGTTGATATTGAATTTTCGATCCTCGTCCGTGATCTGGAAGATGAACTCCCCCCGGCCGAGCTTGGTGAACGACTGCGGCTGCGCCCAGTCCTCGTCCAGCCCGTCGTAACCGGTTTCTTCCTCCTCGGAGGAGACCTGCTGGCGCCGGCCGCCGTCGGCGTCGACGGCGGCGGACTGTTCCGTGTCGGCCAGCTTGTCGTCCTGAAGCAGGCGGATCGCCCGGTTTAACCCGGCCTGGGCGAGGAAGAAAGCCTCGGTACTGTCCCGGGCCCCGGTCGCCATCAGCACGTCGAGGCCGCTCAGGTAGTTGAACTGCATCACCAGGACCCCGAGGAGGGCGATCATCAAAACCACGGTCAGGAGGACCACCCCGGATTCTCCCCGGCCGGTGCCGATTGTTCCAGCCGTTACCTTCATCTCAAGATCGAAATCATTATCCCGGTTGACCTCTATTCCGCTTCTTCCTCTTCTTCTTCTTCCGGCCGGGGGGTCATCGGCAGGAAGGCCGTGGTATTGAAGCGAACCGGATCCTCTTCCGGCAAGCCGACTTCCAGGGCGATCCTGACCCCGTAAGGTAGAACCGGTTTCTCCTCTTCCATTTCCTCCTCCCCCTCCTCCGGTCCTTCCCAGCGCCAGCTTTCGACCCACTCCATCCCGTCGAAATACTTGAAATCCAGCGCCCTGACGTTCTCGGCCAGAACGACCTCCTTCCCCTCCTCGAACGGTTCCTCGAGATTGAAATAGGGCGACACCTTCATCAGCAGGAGGCCGTCCTGTTCCCCCGCCCCCAGGTAATAGCTGATCTCGTAGGAATCGTAACCGACCTCCTCTTCGCTCCACTGCAGGGAGGTGGTGGTCACCATCTTCAAAGTGTCGGACTCCCGGCCCGCGTACCATTCGTCCTCGCCGAGAAACATCTCCCCCTTCTCCGCGAAGATCGGCTGATAGGCCCCGCCGATCTCCCGGGCCATCGTGTCGAGGACGATCCGGCCGATCTGGTAGATATCGGAGACCCGGTTGTAGTTGGCCGTTGTCTTCACCACCATATGATAGGATCCGTAAACCGTTGCCAGGATCACCGCCCCGATGGTTATGGCGAGCAGCACCTCCATCACCGTGAAACCGGTCGACCGGGGGCGGACCCGAAAATGAAGAAATCCGCTTGCTCTCAATTCACTCCTCCAGCTCCGAATCCTCCTCGGGTTCAAAGTAGAGGTTGGCGATAAAGGTGGCAAGTTTTGACCCGCCGGGATCGTCTTCCTTGCCCTCGGGACGGAATTGGCGGCCGGCGTCAATTCTCGCTTCCAACAGGAGGTTTTTATCGATCTCCTCAACCTTCTCTTCCAGCTTCAAAAACGAGGGGAGTTCTTCCGCCGGGCCGGGACCGCCGGGGAGGGCGTAAAGCCCTGGATCGGCGGCGAGCAGAACAAAACCGTACACCTCAAGCTGGGCCAGGCGATCCCGGGCCAGGAGGGCGGCGATGGACATCTCCCGGCTCCGGCGCATATTGGCGACCGTGGAAGCGTGCGTTACCAGAAGCGGTACCGCCCCGACCGCCAGCACCGCCGTGGCCATCATCACTTCGAGCAAGGTAAAGCCGGCGTTTTTCTTACCTGTAGTCCCCGATCTCATATCATCTCATATCACTTGATTGTTATCTCCGCCCGGCCGGTATAAGGCTTAACCCTGACTTCAGCCCGGTCTCCCCGGGCGCTCTCCAGCGAGATGACCGCCCCGTTGGAGTTGCCCCGGGGATAAAACCTGATCACGGGCTCAAACCCCTCGGTCACCCGGGTCTCCATCTTCACCTGGCTGACTTTTACCTCGGGGGGTATCTTCCAGATCTTGACAATCTCTTCCTCGTCTCCCCGGCGAAGATCATCCCCGGTTTCCTTCTTCTTCCGGATCGAGAATTCGCCCTTCTGACGGTCGATCCGGAAGGTATGGGGCCGTCCTTCGATCACCGCCCGGGCCCGGGCGTAATCGAGAGCGCCGGCCAGCTCCCGGCCGAATCCCATCAGCTTCCGACCGGACAAAAGGCCGGTCAGGTTGGGGAAGGCCACCAGGAAGACCATCCCGATCAGGCTCATTACCACCGCCAGTTCGATCAGAGTTAAGCCGGAAATCCCCCGAAGATGGACCCGAGCTCTCAATGTATTCTCCCGCTACTGTCCGTCTTCACCTTCGCCCCAGTTGGCAACGTCGGCATTCTCCCCGGTACCTCCCTGGGCGCCGTCCGCGCCCCAGGAAGCGAGATCGAAATCCTGCCCGTGCTGGCTGACCGCGCTGTAGTGATAGGGGTTGCCCCAGGGATCGACCGGCACTTTCTTGATGTAGTCCGGTACCAGGACGGCCAGGGTATCGGGGTTTTTATAATGCTGGGCGTAATAAAATCCTATCGCCCCCTCGAGGTTCTTGATCTGCATCATAGCGGCCCCCCGCTGGGCGTCGCCGACCGGTTTCCTGATGTTGATGGCGATCACCGCGGCGATAAAACCTATGATCGCGATCACGACCATCATTTCCACCAGGGTGAATCCGTGAGAGCCGCGGAATTTGCCTGTCTTAATGTTCATAAGCGACCTCCTTGTTAATATTAGTTCAAAGTTAGAAGTTCAAAGTTCGAAGTTACTCCCCTGTTGCAAGTCTCCTGCCGATATTGCCCTTGACCTATCAGTTGACGGAATGCCAACTTTGAACTTTAAACTTTGAACTTCGAACTTTTAAGTTGCTCAAGCCAGCACCTGGCTCATCTGGAAAATCGGCAGCATAATCGACAGAACGATGTATCCGACCACCACCCCCATAATCACGATCATAATCGGTTCCAGAAGCGAGGTCAGGGCGCTGACCGTGGTCTCGACCTCGTCCTCGTAGGACTGGGCGATCTTCTCCAGCATCGGTTCCAGGGAGCCGCTGGCTTCCCCGATCGCGATCATATGGACAACGATCGGGGGAAAGACCCGGCTCTTCCGGAAGGGACCGGCGATCGACTGGCCGGCCCGGATCGCCTCCATCGCCTTCTCGATCGAGCCGGCGATCACGGTGTTGTTGACGATGGTGCTGACGATCCGCAACGACTCGAGCAGGGGAGCCCCACTGGCCACCAGGGTGGCCAGGGTCCGGCTGAACCGGACCACGGCGATCTTCCGGACCAGGGGGCCGAATAAGGGAACCCGGAGTTTGAACCGGTCGATCACCGCGCGTCCGCGCCGCCCGTTTTTCCAGAAATTGAAGAGCAGATAGATACCGGCCAGGATCAGGGTCAGGGCCCACCAGTAGCCCCGGATAAAGTCGCTGACGTTGAGCAAAATGACCGTGGGGAGGGGGAGCGCCTGCTCGGTCTCGGCGAAGATGCCGGTGATGGTGGGGACGACATTGACCAGCAGGAAGATGATCACCGCCACCCCGATCAGGGCGACCAGGATGGGATAGACCATCACCGAGCGGATATGGTTGCGCATCCTGACGTTCTTTTCGGTCAGGTCGGCCAGCCGCTCGAGAACCACCTCGAGGGCCCCGGCCGCTTCCCCCGCCTCGATCATATTGGTATAGAGCGGGGGAAAGATCCGGGGGAAGCTCTTCAAGGAATCGGCGAAACTGTGACCGGCGTTCACCTGGTCCCGGACCTTGATGATGACCCTTTTCAGAGGACTCTTGTCCAGCTGATCGATCAGGGCGTTGAGAGCCTGGACCAGCTGGAGGCCGGAAGCGAGCAGGGTAGCCGTCTGGCGGGTGAAGACGGCGACATCCCCGGCCTTGACCCGGTGGAAGAACCGGGTCAGGGCCTGATCGCTCCGCAGATCGACTTTCTCCTCCGACTCCGTCACCTCGGTCGGGAAGAGACCCTGCCGGCGGAGCTTGGAGCGGGCGTCGGCGGCGCTGTCGGCGTCGATAATCCCCGATGCCTGTTCCCCCCGGGCGTTGAGCGCCTTGTAATCGAAAACTGGCATAACAAGTTTAAAGTGACTAAAGTTTAAAGTGACTAAAGTTTAAAGTGACTAAAGTTTAAAGTGCCTAAAGTAGGGTCGGGGCATACCTCAGACGCAAAATCATTGTGCTCCCTTTTCCCCGCCCCCTTTTTTAGACGGGATAACAGGATCTACTGGATATTATTTGCCAGCGCCTCGCATACTCCTGGGCGGATAAGACAACCAAGCAAGTTCCGCATTAATAATAAAATCTATCCTCTCGATCCTGTTATCCTGTCTGAAAATCAATCCTGATATCCCGTCCGGATCAGACCTCGATGATGTCTTCCTGGGTGACGCGGACGACTTCTTCGATGGTGGTGGCCCCCTCCCTGACCTGGCGGGCGCCGTCCATCCGCAGGGTGCGCATCCCCTTCTTCAGGGCGGCCTGCTTGATCACGCCGGTATTGGTCCGCTCCAATATCATCCGGCGGATCTCGTCGGTCACCAACAGGATTTCGAAGATCCCGCTCCGCCCCATATATCCGGAGTTGAAACACTTCTCGCACCCCCGGCCACGGTAAAGGGTCCGGTCGGGGATATCATCCAGGGTGAGGCCGATCTCCTTCAGGGCCTCCTCGGTGGGGGTGAAACTCTCCCGGCAATGGGGACAGATCGTCCGCACCAGCCGCTGGGCCATAATCCCGACCACCGAAGAGGAGACCAGGTAAGGCTCGACCCCCATATCGATCAACCGGGTGATGGCGCCGGCGGCGTCGTTGGTGTGGAGAGTGGAAAAGACCAGGTGGCCGGTCAGGCTGGCCTGAATGGCGATCTCGGCGGTTTCGTGATCCCGCATCTCCCCGATCAGGACCACGTCCGGGTCCTGTCTCAGGATCGAACGCAGACCGCTGGCGAAGGTCAGCCCGATCTTGGGGTTGACCTGGATCTGCCCGATCCCCCCCATCTGGTATTCGACCGGGTCCTCGACGGTGATGATGTTCTGTTCCTTGGAGTTGACGGCGGCCAGGGCGGCATAGAGGGTGGTGGTCTTACCGCTCCCGGTCGGACCGGTGACCAGGATGATCCCGTGAGTGAGCTTGATCAGCCGGGCGAAGACGGCCAGCCGGTCGTCGCTCATCCCCAGATCGTGGAGGCTGTAGATCTGGGCGGAACGGTCAAGGAGACGAAGAACTATCCTCTCCCCGAAGGATACCGGGATCAGGGAGACCCTCAGGTCGATCTCCCGGTCGGTGATCCGGATCTTGATCCGGCCGTCCTGGGGGAGGCGTTTCTCGGCGATGTTCAGGTTGGCCATAATCTTGATCCGGGAGGTGATCGCCGACTGGTACTGCTTGGGCGGGGTCAGCGCCTCGTAGAGGACGCCGTCGATCCGGTAGCGGACCATCAGTTCCTTTTCGAAAGGCTCGATATGGATATCGCTGGCCCGGGCCTTGGCCGCCTCGAAAAGAATCAGGTTGACCAGCTTGATCACCGGGGCCTTGGAGGCGATATCGAGGAGATCCTCGGCCTGGTCGGCCACGATGACCTGTTCGGCGGCTTCTTCCTCCTCCATACCTTCCAGGACCGCCTCCGCCGCCCCCTCGGCGTGGCCGTAGGAGCGGTTGGCGATCCGGATGATCTCGTCGGGGGGACTGACCACCGGGCTGACTTCTCTTTCCAGAAGCAGCCTCAGGTCGTCGAGAGGCTGCACCTCGAGGGGATTGGCCATCGCCACCCGGACGATCCCTCCTTCCTCCCGCAGCGGGATCAGCTGGTGGGCGAGGAGGAAGTTGATCGGAACCCGGGTGATCAGGGACTTATCCACCATTTCCTCGGAGAGCGATTCCAGATAGGGCAGGTTGAGCTGGCGGCTCAGCGCCCGGCGGTACTGTTCCTGGCTGATCGCTCCCAGGTCGAGAAGGATCTCCCCCAGGGGCCGGCCCCGGTCCGGCCCCTCCCGGCGGGCCCGGGCCTTCTCCAGAATCTGGGCGTCGATGGCGCCCTCCTCGAGGAGGATGTCTTCCACTGCGGGACTATTGATCATAGGTATATCTCTCGGATTAGCGGTGGAACCGACCTGTCCCCCGTTCAGGGTCGTCGGCTTCCTTTTCCCGGCCGAAAGAGACCCGGGGGATACTGTCGAGCAGGGAACGGCGGGGCGGTCGGGCATCAGCCGATTCTTCAACTCCCTGCTCCTCGCCTTCCGGAACGGAGGGAGCGGACTCTTCCGGGGCCGAGGGCTCGCCCGGGGGAGAAATGAGAGCGTTCTCCCCGGCTTTCATCTTCTCCAGCTGGGAGGCGTACCGGGCTTTCAGATCCTTGTAGGTCTGCTCCTCCTCCTCCCGTTTCCGCCTCCCCAAGTCGGTCAGTTCATCCTCCTGGGCCTTCATAACCTGGTCTATCTCCGGGGCGTGACGGCGCTTGAGGTTGGTCAGGTCGGCGATCTGCTGGGTGGTCCGGACCACGCGGGGGGTGATGAAGATCAGAAGGTTGTTCTTCGTCTTCCGGGTGGACCGGGTCCGGAAGAGGTTCCCGACCAGCGGAATATCCCCCAGGATCGGTATTTTGGAGACTGACTCGTTCCAGTCGTCCCGGATCAGGCCCCCGATCACGATGGTATGGTTATCCTTGACCGTGACCATCGTCTCGGTCTCCCGGTCGAAGGTCTCGGGGGTGAGCCGGATTCCGGAGGCTTCCCCGGTGCTGACCAGGCTGGATATCTTCTGGTGGATCTTCATCCGGACCATCTCGCCCTTGGTGATATTGGGGGTGATGGTCAGCTCGATCCCGACGTCCTTGTACTCGATGTTCTGGAACGTCCGGTCGCCGCTGTCGGTATCCTCCAACTTGCTCAGGTAGGGGATATTCCTGACCACCTTGATCTTCGCCTCCTCGTTGTCCATCGTCAGGACCTGGGGGGTGGCCAGGATATTGACGTCCTTGTTGGTCTGGAGGGCGTGCAGCATCACCGCGAAGTCGGGGAGGCTGGTCCCGGTGCCGGCCATCTTCTGGATGAACCCGTAAGAGAGACCCTGGACGCCGGGGGAAGACCGGCCTTCCCCCGTCAGTGCCGAGTCCACCCAGGTTCCCAGCCCCCCTCCGTAGGCCGACTGGCCGAAGGTTTTCAGGTTGTCCGCCCCTTCTCCCATCCCGGCGATGTCCGGGAAACCCTTGCCGTCGTTGCTGACGTCGATCCATTCCACGCCCAGCTCAAAGGTCTTCTCGTAGGAGATCTCGGCGATCAGGACCTCGACCAGGACCTGGTCTCGGACCACGTCCAGCTTCTGGATTATCTTGACGATGTCGGCGTAGAACTCCTGGGGGGAGTCGATGATCAGGGAGTTGGTCCCCTTGTCCTCGCTGATCAGGACCGGGTCCTCGCCTCCCTGGGGCTTGCGCTTGGAGACGATCGTGTTGAGGACCTTGGCCATCTCCTCGGCGCTGGTGTTCCGGAGAAAGTAGACGTGGATCCGGGACCGCTCGGTTTCCACGTCCAGACGCTTGATCAGGTCCTGGACCCGGCGGGTATCTTCTTCGTTGGCCAGGATAATCAGGGAGTTGGTCCGCTCGTCGGCGATGATCTTCAGCATCTTGTCGACCGCTTCCAGCTGTCCGGGAGGCTGGCGGCGCCGGGGGGTCGGGGGAGCCCCGGGGACCTCCCCCGCCTCCTCGATCAGCTCGGAGAGCGAGGCGGCGAGAAGATCGGCCGAGGCGTACCGGATCGGGATCACCGTGATCTTGGTCTCGTAACCCGGGATATCCAGCTCCCTGACGATCCTGACCAGACGGTGGATGTTGGAGGAGATATCGGTCACGATCAGGGTGTTGGTGGTCGGATAGGCGATAACGCTGGCATCCTTGGAGAAGAGCTGGCCCAGCGCGGCCCGGATCCGCTCGGCGCTGGCGTACTGGAGCGGCACCAGCTGGGTGATGATCGTATCCTCGGGAACTATCTGTTCCAGCCGATCCCCCACCGCCATCGGGATATTGCGCTGGCGGGCGTCCGCCTTGGAAGCGATCTTGATCACCTTCCCGGAAGGGACGGTGACAAAACCCCGGACTTCCAGGATCGACTCGAACACCTTGTAGACGTCTTCGAGGGGAATCTTGGTCGGAGAGATCACGGTAACCGGACCCCGGACATTCTGGTCGATAATGAAGTTCTTGCCGGTCAGGTCGCTGATGTACTTGATCACCACCCGGATATCCACGTTCTCGAAGTCCATCGACACCATCCCCTCTTCATCTTCGAACATCATCTGGGATCGGGCGGGGCCGGGGAGGAAAGCGAGGAGGAGAACGAGGACAACCCCCGCGGTGCTGAATAATCGCAATCTTAGTCTGCCGTTCTTCATTGTGATCTCTCTCGGTTGGTTAATTAATCGTATCTGCCCGGATTGCGGGACGGGGTCGCCCTTCCCCGGCTATATTTCCAGAAGTTCGTACTGGATCAGGTACTCCAGCTGAATTTTTTCCCCGTCCCGTTCAATCTCCACGATCACGATCTCTTCGTCCTGGACTTCCTGGAGCAGTTCCAGCGCCCTGTTCTTGCCGGTAATGAGTTCCTCGTTGACCGTCCGGATAATATCCCCTTGTTTGACCCCCAGGTAAGTCGCCAGGTGCCGGGGGGGAAGAACCAGGATCTCGTATCCCTCGGCTTCCCCGCTCCGGGGCCGGCCCGGCGGGAAGTAGGTCCGGCAGCCGACACCGGCCAGCGCCTTCATTATCTCCGCCTGGACTTCCTTGACCTCGACCTTGATACCTTCGACGTCGAGAAGCTGCCAGAGACCCTTCTTGCTGACCAGCCACTTGTTGTTGGAGATCAGCTGCCAGAGACCCCGCTGGCTGATCAGCCACTGGTTCTTCCCCAGCGGGCGGATAACCCGGGCGATCGGCAGTGTCCGCTTCGCCACCGGGATACTGTCCTTGAACATCGAGATGGTGAAGATATTTCCCCGGTGGTCGAGGACCACCTGGTTGCGGTGAATCTCCAGCACGGTCGCCCCGGCGATCACGTCACCGATCCGGGAATAATGCTGCTCCTTCTTGGCCACCTCCTCGATAATCGCCGAGCTTCGCATCGGATCGGTATGGATCGAGGTTCCGAGCAGCTCCAGTTTCGGCGGCGGGACCGGGGGGGGGGCCGGGGTCGGAGGCGGCCCCTCGACCGGGGCGGCGAACTTCTCCCGCCAGAGATTACGGCTGACGATCATCCCGAAATATTCCTCTCCCAGCGGCGTCGGCGAGGCGATATCCAACCGGGGACCGGACTGGATCGCCGGGACTTCCTCCCCCGGTTCATCCTGGTAGTAGGTCAAGAGCATATACCCGCCCGCCACCGCCAGAACCAGGGCCAGGGCCAGATTGGCCAGGTTCACCTGTCTTCTCGTCAGCATTGTAAAATTTTTCTCGAAAAATTATATTCCGGAAACTCAGTTCCCCCTTTTCGGGGAAGCAATCCGGTAGTTGGCGATCTCGCTCCGAAGCAGGGCCGGATTGACCCCGGGGGGCATTCGGATTGTCTCGTCTTCCCGGCCCCGGCCGGTCTGAAGCAGGGACCAAAAGGCCTGGTGGAGAGCCTCGACCACCGAACGGGCCCGGGGGCCCAGATTCTCGTTCTCCAGGAGGTAATTGGACCGCCCCTGGATATCCCGGGAGACGAGTTCCGCCAGGAGCGCGCTCCAGTTGGGATAGTCATCGGCGGCGATCCCGTCAAGTATGTTGCCCGCCTCTTCCAGGTACTCGTCCAGGGTCACCGAGAGATCAGGGGCCGCGGGGGGCTGCCGGGAAAAAGTACTGGCCGAACGGAGATTTTCCGGGGCCGGGGCAAACCCGGAGGGGATCAGGCGATAGAAGACCAGGAGGAGGCCACCGACCAGGACCAGGGAGGCGGCCGCCAGAATCAGCCTCCGCCGGTAAAATGGCCGATCCGGCAGGCGGAGCGGCCGTCGGCCCTGACCGGCCCGCGTAATCACCCGGCGGGAGAGCTCGGCCGGGAAGTGAACCGAATCCAGCACCTCCAGTGACCGCCAGACCCGCTCCGTCTCCTCGAGTCTCCGGCGGCAGTCCGGGCAGCCGGCAAGATGCCGGGCCAGCTCCGTGCCGATCGAACCCGGCAGGTCTTCTCCCAGCACCCGATCGTTGATGTATTCCCGTGTCTGGCTACAGTTCATTTTTCGGCAACCAATTGCGGCCGGGGCCGGCCGACGGTTATGACGCAAACGCTGACCTCATCCTTCTATCCCCCTCTCCCGGAATCCGCGCCGGAGCTGTTCCAGCGCGTAATGCAGCCGGGAGCGAACGGTCCCCGAAGGGATGCCGAGAACTTCCGCTATCTCCCGGTACTTCAGGCCGTTCAGGCGGCTGAGAATGATCACCTGGCGATGCTCGGGGGAAAGCCCCGCCAGTTCCTTTTTCAGTATGGCCTCCAGTTCCCGGGCGCCCGCCTGTTCCCGGGGCCCCGGGTCTTTCCCGGCGATGAGATCGATCATCCGCCGGGAGCGATCGGTCTCGCCGACGGCTGTTCCGTTCTCCAGGGATACTTCCGGCCGCCGTTTGGCTTTCCTCAACGCGTCCCGGCACAGATTGACGGCGATGGTGTAAACCCAGGTCTTGAAACTCGCCCCGGCCCGGAATGCCCGGGCCTGCCGGTATACCCGGAGGAAGGTCTCCTGGAAGATGTCTTCCGCCAGGTGATAATCCCTGACCACTGAATAAATGAAAGCCATCAGGCGATCCCGGTAACGGTCCAACAGTTCTTCCAGGGCGGCCAGATCGCCATCCCGGCAGCGTTGGATCAGTTGCTCGTCGGCCGCGGACATTCCTCGCTCTCTTATACGATGGGGTTCCTGGATAGGTTCACGGAAAAACCTCCGCCACCCTACCACGAAGACCGCGGCGGAGACAATTCAAAGAAGCGGGAAAAGGCGGATACCCGCCGGGGAAGGCTTACTTCCGGGGAGCGTGAATGATCAGCTGGTTGTAGAAGCCGTCCCGGTTGAGGTCGAGACCGGTGACCAATCCGGGATGAACGGGGCCGGGAGGCGAAGGGAGGCGGAGGGAATTCCGGTAGGAGACATCGTAGGAACCGGCCTCGGAACCGACCAGGGTGAAGAGATGGATCCAGTAATCAGCGGAAGAGTCGAGTTCCAGAAAGACCAGATTGTCCGCCCGGCCCCAGCCTTCGGCGTCGAGGGCGGCCAGGGCCAGGATCCGGGCTCCCTGCTGGAGTCCGGGGAGCGGGATCTCGATCCCGGGGTCGGGAACGCCGGCCGGTTCTCCCGACCCGGCCGTCCGGTGGAGGAAGAGGGAGTACTGCCCCGGGTAAGCACGCAAGATGAGGAGGCTGTCCCGGAAACCGCTGCCGTCGCTGTCGAGGGCGGCCATCCCGATCAGGTTATCGGCCGGGGGGGCGGCCAGCGGCCGGACCTCTTCGGGAACATCGAGAAACGAGTCCAGGTTAAAAAAGAGGAGATCCTCCCGGGCCCCGTCCCGGATCAGCACCGCCGCCTCGCCGGCGGTACCGTCCCGGTTGTAATCGATTCCGGCCAGGGCCGCGACCTCGCCGGGCCGGGTTATCTCCCGGGAAGGGCCCAGTTCCCGGAAGTTATTCTCGCCGTATTCATCCGCGGTCCAGCCCTGCAGGAATATCCTTCCCTGATCGTCCCGGACCGCGGCCAGCAAATCGGAGAGATAACCGTCCCGGGAAAGGTCGATCGAGCCCAGGGCGGTGACCCAGTGATCGGAACCGTGATCGAGCCCCGGGCCGGGGGGAAAGACCGGCGCTTCCCCCGGAAAATGCCGGGGGTAAAGCAGAACCGGGAGATCGTAGGCGAAAATTTTCTCATCCCGGCCGGGGTAGAGGAAGGAGAGCGCTTCCAGATCGTCGCGGCTCAGGGTCCGCCGGGGAGGAACACCGGGATAGCTGGTATCGTACATCACCGCCCCGGGATTGAAGGAATGGCCGATTCCAAGCAGATGTCCGATTTCGTGGAGAGCCGTTTCCAGCAGGTCGGGGGAATCGGGAAGATTCCAGGAATAGTCCCGGGCGTTGAACTCGATGTCGACTTCGGCGATCCGGCCGGTCTCTTCCGATTGCCAGATGGTGGTGACGGCGGCGGTCTCCGGACCGTGGGGCCAGATTCCGGTCACCCAGACCAACGTGTTATGCCCGTCGCGGACGGCGGCCCCTTCTTCCAGCAGGCCCTCGTAGATAAAGGAGATCTCACCGCGCGATTTCTCCGCCCACTCGGCAAAGGCCCGCCCCAGGTCACCGATCATCGCCGGCTCGACCGCGGCCCCGTCCGAGCCGACCCGGAAAAATACGGCGGTCCGCTCCGGCGGCCAGGAGATGAAGGTCCCTTCGTCGGCCATATTCACCGTAAAGGCTTTCAGGCCGCCGGCGTTCAAGAGCAAACCGCCTACTCCGATAACTATAGAGAGAATAGTCTTCATTAATTAAATTGACCGGGCCGGACTCTAATTCCCGGTTAACCCACCGGGAATAATGATAACATACCCAGGGCCGGCCGGCAATATCCAGCCGGTCACCGGCTGACGGCCGCTCTCAGTATCTTCTGCTCCGACCGGGGGCGATTACCGGGGGCGGTTGGAGTTTCGGCGATCTCCTCGACCACGGCGTAACCCTCCACCACTTCCCCGAATATGGTATGGCGGTCATTGAGCCAGGGGGTGGCGGCCACGGTGATGAAGAACTGCGAGCCGTTGCTGTCCGGGCCGGAATTGGCCATCGCCAGCAAACCCGGACGGTCAAACCGAAGCCGGGGATGGAACTCGTCTTCAAACGGTTTGCCCCAGATCGAACTCCCCCCCCGCCCGGTCCCGGTCGGGTCGCCGCCCTGGATCATAAAATCCGGGATCACCCGATGAAAGATGATCCCGTCATAATATCCCTTCTCGGCCAGCTTGAGAAAATTTTCCACCGTCCGGGGCGCCCGGTCGGGATAGAGCAGGAGCTCGATTGTTCCCCGGTTGGTCTCCAGGATCACCCGGGGCGGGGAAACTTCCTCCGCCGGCGGGACGGCTTTTTTCAGGGCGTCTTCCACCGCCTCGGAGACCAGGTTGGAACTGATGGTGGCCCCGGTAACCCCGTCCACCCACGCTGATTGCTTCTCGATAATCTTCTCTTTCATCTCTGTTTTCACCTTTTCCGTATCCCAATCCGGAACCTGCTGATATCGGATATCCACGATCCTGCCCTCCTCGATCTCCACCTCCAGCTTGATCTGGCCGAAGGGACTCCGGGATGAGACACCCTGATACACCCCCCCCCGCCAATGCTCTCCGGAGAGTGCCGGCAGCGCCGCCAGGAGAATCACGGCCGCCAGGCAAGTTAAGGTCGGCTTGATCTTCATAGTACCTGTTTGGGCTCTAAGACCCCCGGACGGTCTTCCGGCAACTTCAGTCAGCGACAAGAATTAAAGATACTATCACGGTTCGCCGGGCCCGGCCAATCGAAAGATCCGAACCAGAAGGCGGGTCTCGGGGTCGAGGTCCTGGTGGATTATCCGCATCCGGCTCAGGCTCTCCGGTTCGTAAATCATCCGGAAGAGCAAAGTCCGCCGCATTACCGAGAAGCGGCGAATATGGTCGGGACGGGGACCGATGATGGTGGAACCGCGCATCCCGAAGGTGTCGGTCTCCGGGTTGACGGAAGTAATCCCGAAGTAGCGGCTGCTGACGTGGACGTAATCCACCCCCCGGCGGAGCAGTTCCTCCACGGCCCGCTCCTCTTCCTCCCAGTAGAGGCGGGAGAGCGAGAGATCGATTTTTTCCGGGGTGGTGAGAGGGTCCAGCCCGGTAACCGATCCGATAAAATACCCCTGGTTCCAGGCGGCGAAGATCTTCTCCCCCGGAGCGGCCAGTGTATCGAGCTTCCGGTAGGCCCGGTATTCCGCCTCGTCGCTGCTGGTCCCGGCGACGGCGAGCACCCAGGAGACCTGGAGAAAGGCGACCGGAACCGCCAGAACCGCTCCCGCCCACAGCCTTTTCCCCCGGAAGATCAACGGACCGGCCAATCCGAGAAGGAAATACCCGATGAAGAGGAGGGCGAAACGGAGACGGGCCGGGTCCGCCCCCCCTTCCAGAGGGAATGCCCAATCGATTATTTCTCCCAGTAACCCCTCCAGGCCCAGGGGGACGGCGGCGTAAACCGCCCGGACGGCGGACGGAAAGAAGAGATTACCCAGGAAGAGAAGCAGAGCCCAGACCGCTGTCACCCAGGCGGCCGGCCGGTTCCAGCCGGCGATGGCGAGGGCGACCAGGAGGATCACGGAAACATCGAGGAGGCGGGCGGCGCGGTTGACCACCAGGGCGAGAACCAGGGAGACCAGGAAGAGGGTGAGGGCGAAGAAGTCCCGTTTCCGGAAGGCCGTCCATAATCCCCAGGGGATAAGGAAGACGAAGATGGTGTAACGGTTCCAGAAAGCTTCGGGGGGGAGGGGCTGGAGGTCCCCGACCTGGATCCGCATCTGGGCGGCGAGGTCGATCCCGCGGAAACGGAGGGCGAGAGGGGCGATCCAGTTAAGGAGATTCGGCCGCAGCAGCAGAAAGAGCAGGCAGGAAAGAAAAATCAGACCGGCCAGGTAGAGGACGGCAAGGGCCGTCCCCAGAGGACGGGCCAGAGAGCGTTTCAGCAAAGGCCAGGCCGCGGCGAGCAAAGCCGCCAGCAGGGCGCCGGCCATCAGGGGCCCGACCATCAGACCGAGGAAGAGACAGGCCAGGGCGGCGAGGGCCGCTTTTAGCCTTACCTTCCCCGCCCGGACCGACAGGTCAAGCGCCCAGAAAAAGAGGACGATCAGGGGGATGGCGACCAGGTCGTGGGAGAAGTTGACCAGGCAGAGGGTGATCGGGGCGGGGAGGAGGGCGAAAGCAATTCCTCCCCCGACCCCGGCGGCGAATCCCAGGCGTCGCCGGAGCCAGCCGTAGATCAGGAACGCGGTCAGCGCGGAGACCGCGGCCGCCGATAATACCGTGGCCTGGTAGAGAACCGAATCGGGCAGGACCAGGCCCGGCAGGCGGAGAAGGAGGTAGGTGGGGTCGAGCGGAGAAAGGAAGAATACCCCCCGGGCCACCCCATAATAAAACCAGACTTCGATCAGGTGTGAGGAGAACCAGCCGTGGCGGGAGAAGAAGATCAGGTCGGCGATCAGCCGAACCGCCAGGGCGAGAAGAAATATCCCCGCCCCGGCCCAGAGATAACTTTTCCGCCCGTCACCACCCATCTCGATTTTGAACCGCAGAGAATGCAAAGGACGCAGAGGAATAATAGAGTCTCATTCCGATACTTTCTGTCCGTTTCAATACCAGAATAATACCGGATCATTAACCTCTTCCGGAAAATAAACTAAAATAATCTTTGCGTTCTTTGCGTCTTTGCGGTGAATTTTTTCGGCGGTGAGGTTGGGGGAAGGTCAGTTGTCCCGGGGACCGGCTTCGCCCCGGAAGAGGTCGAGGAAGCGGTCCTCGTACTGGTGATAAACCCCCCAGCGATCGAGTTCCTCCTTTAACCGGGGGGCCTGGAGGGGATCGCGGGCCACCCGGCGGAAGAGATCCTCAATCCGCCGGCGGGCTTCATCGGTCAACGGGGGCGGTTCTTCCTCCTCCTCTTCTTCCTCTTCAGCCCCCTCCTCCATCGGCTGGTCGTAATCATCCGCTTCCTGGCCCGGGTAAATCAACCCGGCCATCGTCTCCTGGGCTTTACGGCCGAGACGGGATATCTCCTCGTCATACTCCTCGATGTCCACCTGGAGGGGAAGGAGGTCGATCCGAAAGGAGAGCAACCGCTGCAGCAGGCCGAGGATGGCCCCCGCCGCGCGGGGATTCTCGAAGTTCACGGTGTAATGGGGAATCTCCCCGAGCAGGCAGATCCCGGGGATATGGGCCTCGGCGGCCGCCCCCAGCAACAACCCGTTCAGCCCCGTGATATGACCGTTGTCGAGGAGGGCGACCCCCTCGGAGAGGAGGTATTTTTTCAACTCCGCCGTCCCGGCGACCGACCAGATCCGGGGGTCATCCTGGTGCTGGATCGGGGCCGGAGCGGCGGCGAAAGTCCAGAGACGGAAGACCCCCATCTTGACCGCCAACCCGATCACCTCCCGGGCCATCCGGATCTGGAGTTCGGCCGGGGGCTGGGAATCGCCGAGGAAAAGGATCAGGTCGCTTCCCGGCCGCGGGTTCTTCCAGAAATAAAAACTGCTCGAGGGCAGGGGCGGAATCCGGGCCAGGCTCTTCTCCACCATAACCCCGGTGGGGGTGAAATAATTATCCGGGTTGATGAAGGCGAAACGTTCCGCCTTCAAAGCGTCCGCCAGGTAGGAGACCGTCTTTGAAGCCACGTAACCCATCCCCGGCCAGGCCGCCAGGAGCTGGGGGTGGGCCAGGCGGGGCTGCTTGAGATATGTGATCATATTCCACAGACGCCACGGAAAGGCACCAACCCGGTTCTCCCGGAAAATAATCTCCGGAAATTTCTCCAATAATCGCTATCGGGATCGGTATCGCAATCGGTATCGAAAACATTCCCAACCGTTACGCGGCCGACGGTGGTTAACCCGATGCAATTCAGGTCAGGCGTTCTCCCCGGAGAGCAGCTTGGAAAGCCGCCGCTCGTAATCGCGGGCGGCCCCGTCTTTGCCGGCCGCCCGGCTGATCCGGATCAGGAGCTTGAGGGCCTTGACCTGGTCTTTGACGAAACTTCCCGCGTCGCCCTCGGCGGCGGCCCGGGCCAGCTTAACCGCGGAGTCGGTCATCCCCCGCTTGAACTGGGCCTCGGCCAGGCTGAGCAGGGTGAGGGCGTTACCGGGGAAGGTAATCAGGAGCTGCTCCAGGACTTCCTTGGCCCCGTCGAGCTTCTTCTCCTTCTCCAGCTTTCTCGCCAGGGCGATAAAGGCGTTGAAGGCGTCGGGGTTCTCGGCCAGCTCCTTCTCGATCCGGGAATGGACCTCGCTCCTGAAGGGGTCGTCGAGCTTTTCGTAACCCTTCGCCAGGATCCCGTGGGCGTGAATCAATTCACCCGGGTAGTAGAAGGGGGTCTCGTTCAGGCCGTCGGCGGCCAGCTCGACCGCCTTTTTATAATTCTCCTTCCGGAGGTAATACTCGGCCATCGCCAGCTTGGAACGGGAGTCCCAGGGCTCGCCTTTCCTCTTCTGGACCCGGCGGATCTCGTCGACCCACTTTTTCGCCTCGTCGAGTTTCCCCTCCCGGAGGGCCAGCTCGGCCAGCTCGATCCGGGCCTGGTAGGAATCGGGGTCGCGGTCGAGGATCTTCTTGAACCAGTTCCGGGCCACCCCCTTGTTGCCGAGGTCGAGGTTGGCCAGGCCGACCAGTTTGACCGTATCGAGGTCGTCCGGGTTGAGCCGGAGGGCCTTCTTCAGCCACTCGATTCCCTTGGCCTTGTTCCCGTCCTTCATATGGAGCCGGCCCAGCTTCTTGTACCACTGGAAGGAGGGTCCGCAGCGACGGATGCATTCCTCGGCGTTCTTGATCCCCCGCTTGTGGGCGCCCATCACAAAGTAGATGTCGTAAAGCGGGGAATAGGTCCGCTCCCGGAAGGGGTGCTTGTAGGGGATGGACTTGAAGACGGCGATCGCCCCCTCGAAATCCCCTTTCTTCTTCAAAATCCGGGCCAGGCGGATGTAGGCCGACCAGCTCTCGCCGTCCTTGATCAGGGAACGGTAGATCTCCGCCGCCCGGGCCGGTCTTTTCATCTTTTCGTATATCCCGGCCAGCTGCTCCCGGGTCAGGCGGTCCCTGGGGAAGAGGGTCAGGGCGAACCTGATCACTTTCTCCGCCCCGGCCAGGTCGCCCTCGCGGACGAGGAGACGGGCCAGGTGGCGGTAGCCCTCCAGGCGGGAGGGCTGTTGGTTGATCCGCCCGTAGACCTCTCTCTGTTTGGGGGTCTTCAGCTTCAGTTTCAAGTCCTTGATGGTTTTCACGATGGTATTCCTCCGTATGTCGATTCAAGTTAGCTGGTTATCCCGCGGCGAAACCGGGAGTAAAATGGAGTGATGAAGTGATGGAGTATTGAAGCGATGGGGGTTAGGCAGGGTTAACCAATGCTCCAATACTCCAACATTCCATTACTCCGTTTCGCGGCTGTCGGATTATCGCGTTGCGCTATTACATATTGCCCCACAGACGATATCGGCAAGCTCCTCCTAGTACTCGTAAATCCCGCCGCCGATGAATTCCCGGATCAGGGAACCGGCGGGGATCACCGAATCGTCTTCCAGCTCGTTGATCTCCTCCAGCCAGCCGAGGCAGCGCAGTCCCCGGCGGTAGGCGTCTTCCCGGCCCCCGACCCCGGCGTAATTCTCCACCGCCTTCTTCAGGGACTTGTAGAGGTACTTCTTGTAAATCGGCAGCTCGTAGGGCAGGTAGCCGTTGACCACCGCCTCGGCCCGGGCGATGAAGGGGACGATGTACTGCTTCTCCTCCCGCCGGACGTAATGCCAGTGGCCCAGGGTCCGCTCCGGGGTATAATTCCGGTGGAGGTTGTCCCGGACCATCCGGCGCAGGAGCCGGATGTCGGTCCAGGGGACGAAGTTGTAATCCCGGTCCTGGAGCTGGCAGATGGCCTCGATGTAAACCCGGTAGCGGGTCTCTTCCGGGATCCCCTCGGACATCGGCTCGTGCAGGCCGTGGAGCCCTTCCACCAGCAGCAGCTGACCCGGGGCCAGGCTCACCTTCACCCCCTCCTCTTCCCGGAGTCCGGTCTTGAAGTTATAGACCGGGGCCACCGTCTCCCGGCCGACCAGGAGGTCGGTCAGGTTCCGGTTGATGGTCTCGATATCCAGGGCTTTGGGAGATTCGAAGTTGTAATCTCCGTGCTCGTCCCGGGGCTGGTCCTTCAGGTTCCAGAAGTAATTGTCCAGGGGCAGGACCAGGGGGTCTTCCCCCATCGCCCGCAGCGCGTCCCGCAGCTTCAGGGTGGTGGTGGTTTTCCCGGAGGAACTGGGACCGGCGACGACCACCATTCGGACGGTATCCCGCCGGCCGAGAATCTCCCCGGCGATCTTCCAGATCGCCGCTTCGTAGGCCCGGTCGGCGTCCCGGATCACGTCGAGAAAACCCCCGAAGGCCATCCGGCGGTTGATCCCCTCGATGGTGCCCACGTCGCGGGCCCGGTTCCAGCCCCGGGCCCGGGTGACGATCTCCATCTCGTAGATCTCGTCCCAATTCACCGCCGGCGCCGCGGTCGCGACGGTCTTTTTCACCCGGGACGTACGCTTGACCGCGGATTTTTTCGCGGGCGGCCGGGTTTTCTTCACGGCCGCCTTCTTCTTCGGGGCGGGTTTCTTCGCCGGCGCCTTCTTCACGGCCGACTTCTTCTTCGGGGCGGCTTTCTTGACCGCCGCCTTCTTCACGACCGGCTTCTTCTTCGGGGCGGGTTTCTTGACCGCCGCCTTCTTCACGACCGGCCTTTTCTTCGGGGCGGGTTTCTTGGCCGCCGCCTTCTTCACGGCCGGCTTCTTTTTCAAGATTGATTTCTTCGCCGCCGGTTTCTTCCGGGCGGTCTTCCGGATGCCGGTTTCGGCCGGGGCTTTGGTCGGTTTCTTCATCGGTAAATACTCCTTCTACGGTTGCTATCGTTTTTTTCCCCGGACTGCTCGTCCGGGAGGGGTGGTAGTATTGTAGAAGAGCCGGGACTCTGTCAAGGGCAAATCAGCGACCGGACGGGGGCGTCCCGGGGAATGATAATTTTGGCTATATCCGGATTTCCCAAAGCTCGTTGGTTGATTTTATCAATTATGGTGGGGCGTCGAAGAAAGTTATTAAAGTGCAAAATAAGAGGGAAATTTGCTCAAGGTTATTTATCATCATCCGGCTAAAAATTGTGTCGCCCCCTGCGGGGGCTTGAGTTGTTTTTGCCCATCCAGTACCACGGGCTAACGCCCGTGGCTAAGAATGTATCGCCCGCTGCGCGGGCTTCAATAATGCAAGGTAATAGCTGAAGGCAATTAGGTTAAGCAGCCCCCGCGGGGGGCGAAACTTCTTAATAGCCACGGGCGTCAGCCCGTGGGTATGGAGCAAGAAATAGTATTTCCAAGCCCCCGCAGGGGGCGACACATAATGAACCAAGTTATTTTGGGAAATCCGGATTGAGCCATAATTTTCTATCCGGACGAGGCGAGGGCCTCCAGGACCCGGGCGGTGGCGAGGCTCTCCTCGACCGGATAAGGGGGAGAGATCCCATCGAGAACCACGGTTTCTATCGCCTCGATCTCGCCGAGATAGGGGTCGGCCGGCGGGGTGGCGATCAGGGTCTCGCTGTCGTCGGGGGCGACCAGGACCAAGCCGCTCCCCTTGCCGTCGGTGTCCGGCTGCCAGGGCTGGTGGAGCCGGATCACCCCCCCCTCCCCGACCACTTCCGCACCCACGCCGTAGGGAAGGACAAATGAGCAGTCGAACTGGGCGACGGTCCCGGAAGGGAACTCCAGCCGGCCGGCGGTCAGGATATCGACCCCGGTCGGGCCCGACTTCCGGACACAGGAGACCGTCTCGGGGATTTCCCCCGCCACCGCCAGGGCGAAGTTGACCGGGTAGCAGCCGACGTCGTAAAGAACCCCGCCGCCCAGCTGCGGCGACCAGCGGATATTATCCCCCTCCGGAAGGGTGAACCGGAACCAGGCGCGGATCAGCCGGATTCTCCCGATCGCCCCTTCCCGGAGAAGTTCCCGGAGCCGGAAAAACTGGGGATGGCAGCGGTAGGCCATCGCCTCCATCAGAACCACCCCGTTTTCGGCGGCGGCGGCCGCCATCTCTTCCGCCTCGGCCGCGGACACTCCCAGGGGCTTCTCGCAGAGGATGTGCTTGCCCGCCCGGGCGGCCCGGACCGCCCACTCCCGGTGGAGGCTGTTGGGGAGGGGTATATAGACCGCGTCGATATCGGAACGGTCGAGGACGGATTCGCAGCAGGGTTCGGCCTCACCGACCCCCCAGGAAGCCGCGAACCGGCAGGTTCTCTCCGGGTCCCGGCCGCCGCAGGCGACCAGTTCCGAACGGGCGGCCCGTTTCAGGGCGGGGATGAATCGCCGGTTGATCCGGGCGGTGGAGAGAATACCCCACCGCAATTTCCGTTTTGAGTTATTCACCGCAAAAAAAGAAAATGAAATTCACCGCAAAGACGCAAAGAACGCAAAGGGAGATTATAGTTTCAACTTGGAAGCACCAGGCCGCCCCGATAATATCAATAACTCCGAATCGTAATTCCCCTCGGATAAAAAACTCAAAAATACTCTTTGCGCTCTTTGCGTCTTTGCGGTGAAAATTTTTTTAGGGGGTCAGGGGGTGGCGCCGATGACGGTGCAGATCACCCGGCGGCCGGAGCGGGGGCCGTCGAACTCGCAGAAGAAGATCCCCTGCCAGGTCGAAAGCCCGGGTTTCCCTCCGATCACCGGGATCGTCTCCCCGGGACCGACCAGGCCGGCCTTGAGGTGGGCGTCGCCGTTGCCGTCCTGGCGGTCGTGGAGCCAGACCCCCCGGGGGATGATCTTCTTCAGGAAGTTGACCATATCCTCCGGCACGCTGGCATCCCAGTTCTCCTGGATCATCACCGCGGCCGTCGCCCCGTGAGCGTAAACCGAGACCAGGCCCTCGGCGATCCCGCTCTTCTCCACCGCCGCCGACACCCGGGAGGTGATATCGACCAGTTCCTCCCGGCCTTTCGTCTCCAGGCTGATGATCTCCCGGTACATAGAGGCTACTCCCCGCCCCAGCGGTTGAACCAGGCCCGGCGGGAAAAGGGTTTCTTATCCTTCCGCGGACCCTCGCCGGCCGGGACGCCGACCGGGAGCAAAATCCGGATCACCTTCCCCTCGGGAAGGCCGAGCAGTCCGGAAATCTTCTCCGCCCGACCCTCCCGTCTCAGCCAGCCGTCGACCCAGACCGAGCCGTATCCGAGCGCGGTGATCGCCAGGAGCATATTCTCCACCGCGGCGGCGCAGTCCTCGACCTGGAAGGACATCCCCTCGTAAACCGCCTCGGGGCGGCGGTCGATCACGCAGGCGATCAGGGCTTTCGCCTGCCGGAGGGCGAGGTTCTCCGGGTGCATCGAGCCGATCGTCTTCACCAGGGTCGGATCATCGACGATCACGAAGGAGGTGGTCTGGGCGTTCTTCCCCGAGGGGGCGGCCAGCCCCGCCCGGACGATCCTCTCCAGGTCCTCTCTCGGCACCGGGGCGTCCGTGAACGGGCCCCGGTAACTGTAACGGCGTTCGATAGCGGTGAAAAGGTCCATAATCTTTCCTCCCTGGTGATATTTGCAGCATCCTGATTATATGCCGGGTTTGGCAACCGGGGCAATGATATTGTATATTGCCAGATAAGTCGGACAAGTCGGACAAGTCGGACAAGTCGGACGAGTCGGACGAGTCGGACGAGTCGGACAGTCGGACATTCGGACAGTCGGACATTCGGACGAGTCGGACGAGTCGGACGAGTCGGACAGTCGGACAGTCGGACAGTCGGACAAACAGGGGAATCGTTACTATGATCGGCGAATATTTCATCCAGGTCCGGGCGGTTCTGCTCGAGCTCTCGCCCGCTCTGCTCCTGGGGCTCCTGATCGCCGGGCTCCTCCACGTCCTCCTCCCCCCGGGGTTGATCTCCCGGCACCTGAGCGGGAAGACCTACCGGGACGTGATGCGGGCGGTCCTCTTCGGGATCCCGATGCCGCTCTGCTCCTGCGGGGTGATCCCGACCGCGATCGGCCTGAAGAACGAGGGGGCCTCGAAGGGGGCGGCCACCGGGTTTTTGATCAGCACTCCCCAGACCGGGGTCGATTCGATCCTGGTCTCGGCGACATTCCTCGGCTGGCCCTTCGCCCTCTTCAAGGTCGGAGCCGCCTTCGTCACCGGGATGATCGGCGGGATGCTGGTCAACCTGACCGAAAAGCCCGCCCTCCCGGCCCCGGCCCCGGCGGCCCCCGGCCTCGGGCGGAGCCGGCCCTCGGCGCGGGAGGCTTTCCGCTACGCGATCTTCGACCTGCTCGGTTCGATCGATCTCTGGATCGTCCTCGGGGTTTTGATCTCGGCCCTGATCGCCGTCCTGGTCCCGGCCGGATTTTTGGCCGGAGCCGACTGGTCACGGGGTATATTGGCGATGCTGGCGATGCTGGCCATCGCCCTGCCGCTTTACGTCTGCACCACCGGTTCGGTCCCGATCGCCGCGGCGCTGATCGCGGCCGGGCTGCCCCCCGGGGCGGCCCTGGTCTTTTTAATGGCCGGTCCGGCCACCAACGTCGCCACCCTGGGCGCGGTTTACCGGTCCCTGGGCAAGCGGGTCCTGGCCATCTACCTGGGGACCGTGGCGGTGATGAGCATCCTGCTCGGCCTGACCTTTGACTGGGTACTGGGGAGCGCTTCAGGATCGGTCCACCATCACGCAACCGGCGGCAACCTCCTCCAGGTCGCCTCCGCCCTGATCGTCGCCGGTCTTTTGATCTTCCTGATCGGAAGAAGGTTTTTTCGGGACCGCCCGGCCGGCGGCGGGCCGGGAGAAGAAAGCGCCGATCGGCTGACCATCCCGGTCCGGGGGATGACCTGCGGCCACTGCGTCAAGACGGTAAAGGAAGCCCTGGAGGAGATACCCGGGGTCACCGAAGCCGTCCCCGATCTCAAGGGGAACCTTGTCCGGGTCCGGGGAGAAAACCTCGACCGGGAAGAACTCGTCGACGCCATCCGCCGGGCCGGCTATGGGACTGAAATATAAATATATTTGTATTGACATATCATATTTGTCTGCTAACTTATCTTTATGAGGATTGCAGCCGTCTATCCGGCTAACCGGGAGATCAAAGAGAAGATCGCCGCCAAACACGGTCTGGAATTTTCTCAGATAATCGAGGTATTCATCAATCAAGAATATCGGCCGCTGATTGTTCGTTCCCGGCAGGAAATCCGGTCACGATGGCGGTATGCCGCCCTGGGTCGATCTTTTTCCGGGAAATATATAACGGTAATTTTTGTTATGGAGCGGAATTCCGTCGCGCGGGTAATTACCGCCCGGTCGATGAGCAGCGCTGAAAAGAAAAGGTACCGACTATGAATAAAGAAACCATACCAAATTTCGGATCGATGGCGGAGGAGTCGGAATTCTGGGATGCACAGGACGCTACCGGTTATTTCGACTTCGACCACCCGGTCAAGACGAAGGTCGATATCCCCAGGAAGAAAATGGTGACGCTGCGGATGGAGCCCGAGTTAATAGTCGGGATTAAAGAACTGGCCGCCAGAAGAAAACAGCGTTACCAGCCGATGATCCGGGAATGGATCCAGGAAAGATATCTCCGCGAAAGAAGCTAACCAAGAAATCCCCGGCGGACGAAAGAAATCTTATCGCTTCCACGCGATGAAGGATTATGGCTGGCGGGCGGCGCGGAAGGATTCGAGACTGGGCTCGATCGGGATCGGGTTACCGGCGACCCGGATCGCCGACTTGACGTCCTTGAGCCCGTTGCCGGTGACCAGGCAGACCACGGTTTCGTCGTCTCCGACGTTCCCCTCGGCCCTCATCTTCTCCAGGCCGGCGTAGGCGGTGGCCCCGGCCGGCTCGGCGAAGACGCCGGCGCCCCGGGCAATGGTCAGGATGGAGTTGAGGATCGCCTCGTCGCTGACCAGGACCCCGGTCCCATTTGACTCCTTCACCGCCTTCACCGCGGCCTCGCCGTCCCGGGGGAGATCGACCGAGATGCTGTCGGCGATCGTGGTCGCCTCGACCGAGCAGACCGGCTTCCCGGAGAGGACCGCGTCCACCACCGCCGAGCTCTTCTGGGACTGGACGGCGATCAGCCGGGGCAGGCGGTCGATCAGCCCGACCCCGTAAAGATCCCGAAACCCCTTCCAGACCCCGGTGATGATATTCCCGTCCCCGACCGGGACCAGGACGGTGTCCGGGACCTTCCAGCCCAGCTGCTCGCAGATCTCGAAGGAGACGGTCTTCTTCCCCTCCCGGGTGTAGGGGTTGTAACCGGTATTCCGGTTGAACCAGCCGTACTCCAGGCAGACCTCGGTGCAGAGGTCGAAGGCGTCGTCGTAGGTCCCGTTGACCGCGTAAACCGTGGCCCCGAAGACCAGGAGCTGGGCCACCTTGGCCTCCGGGGCGGCCGCCGGGACGAAGATGACCGGGCTGATCCCCAGGCTGGCCCCGAGGCAGGCGGCGGAGGAAGCGGCGTTCCCGGTGGAGGCGCCGGCGATGGTCGGGAAACCGAGCTCGAGGGCCTTGCAGATCGCCACCGAGCTGGCCCGGTCCTTGAAGGAGCCGCTGGGATTGCGGCCGTCATCCTTCAGGTAGAGGGCCTTCAGCCCGAGTTTCTTCTCCAGGCGGCCGGGCCGGTAGAGCGGGGTCCAGCCGATCTGGAGGGGCATAATATGGGAGCGGTCGGAGAGGGGGAGGAGATCCCAGTAACGCCAGACGGAATAATTCTTGTCGCCGGCCAGGGATTCCCGGGTCAGCTTGCCCCGGATCGCGTCGTAATCGTAAATAACCTCGAAATTGCACCCGCAGCTGTCGCAGACATACTGCATCCCGTCGCAGAGATACTCGGTCCCGCAATGGACGCACTTCATTCCCCGGATCTTCTCGGTCATAAATATTCACCTCCATAAAAACACGGTCGGGGCGGTTGGTCTATCTCCGCCCCGACCGTGTTCCGGACGCTTCCTGGTTTTGCCGCTACTTATACCGTGCAGCCGACGTCGGGGATGATCCGGGTGCCGGCCTGGTCCATCAGGGCGGCGATCGCCTTGTCGAGGCTGGTGATGATCGCCTTCTGGCCGCCCCACTCGATGAAGCGGAGGCAGGCTTCGACCTTGGGGCCCATCGAGCCGGCCTTGAAGTGGCCCTCGGCGGCCAGTTTCCGCATCTCCGAGTAACTGACACAACCGACATCCTTCTCGTCGGGCTGGCCGAAATTGACCTTGGCGTTCTCGACGTCGGTCAGGACCATAAAGACATCGGCCCCGACCACGGTGGCCAGAACCTCGCCGGCCTTATCCTTGTCGATCACGGCGGCGGTACCTTTCAGGTTCTTGTCCTCGTCGAAGATCACCGGGACCCCGCCGCCGCCGGAAGCGACGACCACTATCCCGGAGTCGACCATCCGGCGGATCGCCAGGTACTCGATGTTCCGCAGCGGCTCGGGCGAGGGAACCACCCTCCGGAAACGCCGCTCGACGTTCTCGGGCTTGACTTCCTTGATGATGTATTCCGGCCGTTCGGCCTTGATCTGCTCGGCCTCTTCCTTGGTGTAGAAGGGCCCGACCGGCTTCGAGGGATCCTGGTAGTCGGGGTCGTCCTCGCTGACCAGGACCTGGTTGACGATCGAGACCACCGGCAGCGAAAGCCGCTCCTCCCAGAGCATATTCTGCAGGATCTGCTGGAACATATAGCCGATCTGGCCCTGGGTCATCGCCCCGACGATATCCAGCGGCTGGGCCGGCACTTCGGCGACTCCGGCTTCCTGCTGGATCAGGAGGTTGCCGGCCTGGGGGCCGTTGCCGTGGGTGATCACCAGCCGGTGTCCGTACTTGAGCATACTGACCAGCTGGCGGCAGGTGGTGGCGACATTGCGTCGCTGTTCTTCGGCGGTACCCTTCTCATCCGCCTGCTTGATGGCGTTTCCGCCGAGGGCGATGACTATAGACTTCCTCATTTATAATACTCCTTCTCTGTTGGTTTGCCCATCCGGGCTGGAATTGAAGCCAGGTGCAGTATTGGAGTTATGGAGTGACGGGGTAAGTCTTCGGTTCCATCACTCCATTACTCCAATACTCCATCACTCCTTTACTAATCCAGGAACCCGGCCATCGTGGCGGCCATAATCGCCTTCTGGCCGTGGAGGCGGTTTTCCGCCACGTCGTAGATGCAGGAGTTGGGACCGCTGGCCACCGCGTCCTCGACCTCGGCGCCCCGATCGATCGGCATCGGGTGGGTGAAGATGGCGTTGTCGGCCCGGGCCATCCGGGCGGCGGTGCAGGTCCACTCGGTGAATTTCTGCGCCTTGGCGATCTCTTCCTCCTTCTTCAATTCGCCGTCCTGGTAGGCCTCGGGGCTCATCCAGTTCCGGGAGTAGACCACGTGGGCCCCCTCGTAACCGGCTTCCGGGTCGTGGGTGACGGTGAACTCCTGGCCCCGGGCTTCGCAGTTCTCCCGGGCGGCCTTGATCACGTCGGGGTCGAAGTCGTAGCCTTCCGGGTGGGCGATGGTTACGTCCATCCCGTAGCGTCCGGCCAGCAGAGCGGCTTCCTGGACCGAGCAGAGCGAGCGGCAGAGCGCGCCCTGGGACCAGGTGATCAGGAGTTTCTTCCCGACCAGTCCGTCGGGGTCGAACTCCCTGGCCAGGGAGCCGGTCTTCTGCTTGCCTTCCTCGGCCAGCCACTCGATCCAGCCCATAATGTCGGCCACGCCCTGGCAGGGGTGGAACTTGTCGTGGGCCATCGAGATGACCGGCATCCGGGTGAACTTGGCATACTCCCGGATAATCGAATCCCCTTCCCCGTAGTAGGCGACCTTGTTTTCCAGCATCCGGATCCCCAGCCCGTAGGCGTAACGGTCCATCACCTGGGCGGCGTCCTCGATGGTTTCCCCGGCCGACTTCGAGGTCTTCAGCCGCATCGCCTTCGGTTCGAGGAACTGGGCGTGGGCGCCGAGCTCGGTGGACGCGGCTTCGAATGACTGCCGGGTCCGGACCGAGGGGTTGAAGAAGAACATAAAGAACTGTTTCCGGTAGAGGATATTGAGATACTTCTCGCCGAACCGGTCCTGCTTCATTTCAAAGGCCAGCTTGAAGATCCGGTCCAGATCCTCTTTCGACCATTCCTGGGTACAGATTAAATCCTTACCTAACAACTTTCCCATTATGCAACCTCCTGATTGGGTTTTCACACTTGGTTATTTTGGGCCAAGCCCGCAGATAGTAATCTCCCCCGACCGGCAAGTCAATGAAAATTATATAATTACCAGACCGCGCAGGCAAAGATCCCGATCATCGCCAGGGAGAAGACCAGCTTGAGCAGGGTGCCGCCGAGGAAACCGAGGAGGCTGCCCCCGCCGACCTTGAGGGAAGCCAGACCGCCCTTCCGTCCCGGCCAGAGTTCCAGAAGAAACGCCCCGGCGAAGAGGCCGATGATCAGCCCGGGAAGTGAAAATAAGAGCAGGCCGAGCACGCCGCCGATGATCGAACCCCAGATCCCCCACCGGCTCCCGCCGAATTTTTTCGCCCCGTAGGCGGAAGCCAGGTAATCAAGGACCTGGGAGAGGGCGGCCAACCCGGCCAGGGTCAGCAGCGCCGGCCAGCCCAGGGCGGCGAAGCCGGTCAGGAGACCGTAAATCAAAACCCCGGCGAAGACCAGCGGCGGACCCGGCATCCCCGGGATAATCGACCCCGCCAGCCCGGCCAGGAAAAAACCCCCGGTCAGAACCCAGGTCATAATCGAAATCGCGATCCTCATCCCCGATCCTCCCCTCTGCAGATTTTCCGGGAATTAACTGAATTTTGCACCCGCGGAAGTCATTCTCGGTCCTAAGTCGTTGTTTATCAATGCAAAAATGGGCAAGCTATATATCGCCCTGGCTAACCCATCAGGCAACTGAACGGCGAGCATAGTAGCACAGGCATTCTTGCCTGTGGCCAAGCTTCCACAGACAGGAATGTCTGTGCTACTTTCCCATCGCCACCCAATTTGGCGGGCAAAATTCAGGAATTAACTATTGTCTCCCCGGAACGCATTTGCTACCTTGCCACCCCTGAATAACTTCCGGAACTGATCATATCGGAATTTCCCTCAGATTATGCCACACAGCATAATTCCCCGAATCCGGTACCCCAACTATATTTTCCCCGAGGAAAAAATAAAATGAGATGGCTTTTAAGATCGAAGATCCACCGGGCCACGGTCACCGAGGCCAACCTCGATTACATCGGCAGCGTCACCATCGACGAGGACCTGATCGAGATGGTCGGTCTGATGATCGGCGAAAAGGTGCTGGTGGTCGACAACACCAACGGCGCCCGGGTTGAGACCTACGTGATCCGGGGCGAGCGGGGCTCGGGGACGATCTGTATGAACGGAGCCGCCGCCCACCTGATCAAGCCCGGCGACCAGGTGATCATTATGGGCTTCGAACTCAGCGATACCCCGATCACCCCCCGCAGCATCCTGGTTGACGAGAAGAACCGCTTCGTCCGCTTCCTCTCCCGCTGACTCACCTCTGCTGTGTTTTCCCCGGCTCCCTCCGGGGACCGGTATCGGCCGGGCTTTCCGGGCCGGCCGCGCCTTTCGATCCCGATAGCGATAGCGATCCCGATAGCGATTTTGCCGGATTCTTGAATTTTACCTTGTAGAAGAGGGAGTAGAGGACCGGGACGTAGCCGAGGGTGAGGACGGTGGCGAAGAGCAGTCCCCCGATGATCGTCCAGGACATCGCCTCCCAGAGCGGCCCCCCCTGGAGGGCGAGGGGGAGGAGGCCGCAGAGCGTGGTGACGGTGGTGAGGAGGATCGGACGGAACCGCTTCTGGGCGGCGACGACGATCGCCTCGGAGGGCTCGGTCCCCTCGTCCAGTTCAAGCTGAATCCGGTCGATCAGGACGATGGCGTTGTTGATCACGATCCCGGCCAGGGCCACCATCCCCAGCATCGGCATAAAACCGAAGGCGCTCCCGGTGACGAAGAGGCCGAGGATCGCCCCGATCAGCCCCATCGGGACGGTGATCAGGATGATCAGGGTCTTGCGGAAGGAGTTGAACTGCCAGACCAGGAGCATCAGGATGATGAAGGCCGAGATCGGCAGCTGGGCCATAATCGACTCGTTGGCCTTCTCCGACTCCTCGAACTCGCCCCCGAACTCCACCTCGTAGCCGGCCGGCCAGTTCCGGGCCAGTTCCGCCAGGGCCGGCCGGATCTCGGCCAGGACCTCGGTGGCGGTCCGCGCGGGGATGAGGTCGCAGCGGACGGTCATTACCCGCTTGCGGTTTCGGCGGGCGATATTCGCCACCTCGGTTTGGAACTCCGGCCGAGCGATCTGGAGCAGGGGGACCGCCTTCCCGGTCAGCAGGGAGTAGACGTTCATACCCTCGATCTTCCCCAGGTCGGTCCGGTTGGCCAGGGCCGATCTCATCTCCACCGGTATGATCTCGTCACTTTCCCGGAACTCGGTCACCGGCAGCCCGGCCAGCTGGGTCTGGAGGGAGACGGCGATGTCCCGGCTGGTCAGGCCGGCCCGGCGGGCCCGGGCCTGGTCGACCCGGACGTAGAGCTTCTTGATCGGGGAACCCCAGGAGTCCCGGACCGAGAGCGTCCCCGGAATCTTTTTCAGCAGCCCCTTCACCTCCTCGGAGAGCCGGTAGATGGTCTCGATCCCCCGGGGGCTGATGTCCCGGCCCGCGATCCGGACCTGGATCGGGGCCCCGACCGGGGCCCCGGTCTCCAGCTTCTTCACCACCGGGTTGACGCTGGGGGAACGCTCGATGATGAATCGGTAGACGTCCTCCATCAGCCGATCCATACCCTCGAGGTCCCGGCAATTGACCAGGAAGAAGGCGTAATTCTCATTGCTCTGTTCCTGGGTGAGGGAGAGGTAGAAGCGGGGACTCGACTCGCCGACGTAAACCGAAAAATTGTCAACCTCCTCCCGGGAGGCGATGAACTCCTCGACCGGGAGCATCTCCCGGTAGGTCTCCATCAGGTGGGTCCCCTCGGGCAGCCAGAAGTCGATCATAAACTGGGGGCGGGTGGCCGGGGGAAAGAAGATCTGGGGGATGACGGACATCAGCTGAGTGGCCCCGACAAAGACCGCGATCAGGATCGCCAGGCTCAGGGCCCGGTGGCTGAGGATCCAGAGGAGGAACTTCCGGTAACCCCGGTAAAACCTTCCCCGGTAATCCGGCGCGGCCTGATTTTTTTTCGCCTTGATGAACCAGAAGCAGAAGAGGGGGATCATCGTCAGGGCGAGGATCCAGGAGGAGACCAGGGCCATCGTGACCACGATGAAGAGGGAGGCGCAGTACTCCCCGACCACCGACCGGGCGAGAAAGATCGCCAGGAAGGCGGCCGAGGTGGTCAGGGTCGAGGTCAACAGCGGGATCGCCAGTTCCCGCCCGGAGGCGATCGCGGCGGCGAACCTCTCCTCCCCCCGCTGGATCCGGACCATTATGTCCTCGCTCATCACGATGGCGTTGTCGACCAGCATCCCCAGGGCGATGATCAGGGAGGCGATCGAAACCTGCTGGAGGTTGATTCCGAAGTACTTCATCAGCATAAAGGTCATCAGCATCGTCATCGGGATCAGGGGGGCGACCACCAGCCCGGTCCGGATCCCGAGAAAGACCAGCATCACCAGGAGCACCGCCCCCACCCCCTGGAGGAGGTTGACCATAAAGTCGTTGATCGCCTCGCTGACGTAACGGGGCTGGAAGGCGGCGTAGTGGAAGTCGATCCCGACCGGGAGCTCTTCGCGCCGGTGCCGGAGGAAGTTTTCGATCCGCTCCCCGAGCCTGATGATATTTCCCCCCGGAGACATATTGACGGCGAGGAGGACGGCGTCCTCGCCGTTAAACCGGACGATCGTCCCCGGGGGCTCGACGTGGCCACGAAAGACCTCGGCGATGTCCTTAAGATAGATCAACCGGTCGCCGGCCAGGGGCGAGAGCCGGAGCACGGTGTTGCGGAGGTCCTCGATATCCTCGTAGTTCCCGGTCGGCTCAACCACGATCTTCTCGGGACCGATATTCACGTACCCGCCGGAGAGGACGATGTTCTCCGACTCCAGGACCTCGGCCAACTGACTCGGGTTGATCCCCAGTTCGGCCAGGCGAGCGTTGGAGAACTCGATATAAATCCGCTCCTCCTGGTTGCCGACGATCTCGACCCGGGCGACGTCCTCGAGCAAAAGCAGGTCCTTGCGAACCTCCCGGGCGTATTCATCGAGCTCGGCCTGATTGAAACCGTCGCCGGTCATCGCGATCATAATCCCGAAGACGTCGCCGAAATCGTCGTTGACGTAAGGACCGCTGATCCCCTCGGGGAGGGAGGGGCGGACGTCCTCGACCTTGTCCCTCAGCTTCCGCCAGATCGGCCGCATATCGGAGTACTTTTCCCGGATCTCGACGTAAATCAGGGAGACGCCGGTCCTCGACTCCGAGGTCACGTGGTCGAGCTCGGGGATTTCCTGGATCTTCTGCTCCAGCTTGTCGGTCACCAGCTGCTCGACCCGCTCCGGGGGAGCGCCGGGGAAGTAGGTGGCGACCAGGGCGGTCCGGATGGTGAAATCGGGGTCTTCCGAGCGGGGCAGCCCGAGATAGGCCGAGACCCCGCCGAAGAGGATCACGACCAGGAAGACGACGGTCAGCCGGCTCCGCTTCAGGGCGATTTCAGTGAGCTTCATAGCTCCATTCCCTATTCCAAGGGGATAAAAACATTCCCTTTTTCAATATCCAACAGCCAACAGGGAATATCCAATATCCAGGGATAGCCACCCGAACGTTCCGGGGATCCTGATCCCTCGCCTTCTTAAATGAATATTCCTTGTTGAATATTGGATATTCGATTCCACATTCCGGTTCCGCTGATTTTCAATATCCAACAGCCAACAGGGAATATCCAATATCCAGGGACAGCCACCCGAACGTTCCGGGGATCCTGATCCCTCGCCTTCTTAAATGAATATTCCTTGTTGAATATTGGATATTCGATTCCACATTCCGGTTCCGCTGATTTTCAATATCCAACAGCCAACAGGGAA
>Ga0272443_10000203_pt1 | contig 113868 bp, 88 predicted proteins | sample SSMAcet12_FD_193581 | JGI IMG/M metagenome (GOLD analysis project Ga0272443, IMG submission 193581) | Marine sediment archaeal communities from Little Sippewissett salt marsh, Falmouth, MA, United States - SSM-Acet-12 | ecosystem: Environmental > Aquatic > Marine > Wetlands > Sediment ... | reverse complement strand
TGAGGAGGATATTCCGACTCCGTACCTGGAAGAAGAATACAACTATGATCTGTGGTGTATTGGCGGCGTGCCACCATACGAATGGACGAAAGTCGTCGGTCAGCCGCCATACGGATGTCTCTTCACCGGAGGCGAGAATCCAAACATCAGCGGCACTCCACTTGCACTCGGAGATTATGTCATGACTGTCGCAGTCGAAGATTCTGATTTTCCAATAAACGTCGACACCATGACCCTGACATTCCACGTGCTCGAACCGGAAGAGCCCGAATATATTTGTGGTGATGCCAACGGCGATGAAATTACCGACATAGATGATGTCGTCTTCCTGATTCAGTATCTCTTTGCAAGCGGTCCGGCTCCGGATCCACTTGCATCGGGTGATGTCGACTGTTCAGGTATGATCGATATAGATGATGTCGTCTATCTCATACAGTATCTCTTCCAGAGTGGTTTGATTCCATGCGATCCGAGTGGTGACAGCATCCCGGATTGTTAGTTGAATACATAACTCTCCGGATTTCACAGATTGCTTACAAACGGGAGCCGTATGGCTCCCGTTTGTTATTCTCAAGTGAATTAACTGAAATCTCTACATGATTTATATAACTTATGCCTATGATGAATTATGTTATAGATACACACTATAATTACCTCAGATTTCCGTATAAGCCCACCCGGTATCTGCAAGTTTTATCCTGAAAATGTGTCATCCATCATAGTTGCATAATCCACCAATCAGCGCGGCTATTTTACGCGTGATTCACAGGGGATGGAGTCGGATTGACAAATAAAATGATTGCATAACAATAGCTTTGTCTGAAACCGATCCATTTCATTTACGTTCAATGAGCAAGACACCGGGAGATTTGATGAACGAAAATCATAGATTCATACAGGATTTAAAAACATTCGGATTTGAATCATTTCCCGGCTATTTGACATTTGACTTTAATGCACTATTCGGCAATCTTACCTCGCAGATGGTGGCAGCATGGAGGGGTCGAGATAATTGAGAATCACGATTGAAAATCTCAATAAAAGGTATGGTCAAAGAAACTGGGCTCTACGGGATGTGAATCTCGTTATCGAAAACGGTTTGTTCGGTCTTCTTGGTCCGAATGGCGCCGGAAAAACAACACTGATGCGGATACTGGTTACGCTTCTCGATCCTACCGCCGGCAATGTTACGATTGACGGTATGGACCTCCAGAAAAGCCGCAAAGATATCCGTAAACTGATCGGATACCTGCCGCAGGATTTCAGCATATTCTCAAAACTCAAGACCTGGGAATTTCTCGATTATATCGCTGCACTCGGCGGAATCAAAAAAAGATCTGTCAGGCTTGACCGTGTAGATGCACTTCTTGAGTCCGTCGGGCTTTTCAATGCACGCGACCGCATGGCGGGAAAGCTGTCGGGCGGTATGAAGAGACGGCTCGGTATTGCGCAGACTCTCATTACAGACCCGCGCATTATGATAGTGGACGAGCCTACAGTCGGTCTCGACCCGGAAGAACGCCTTAGATTTCGCAGCATTATAACCGACCTATCGCAGCGTGATATGATTATCATTCTCTCGACTCACATTGTGGGGGATATTTCGTCAACTTGCCGCGATATGGCGCTGTTGAATCATGGCAGGCTTGTATTTTCCGGTCCGCCACAGAATTTCATCGCGCAGGCACGGGGCAAGGTTTTCGTTATTTCGGCTTCACACTTTGAACTGGAAGAACTGAAGGAAAAATACCCGGTGATATCCAATATTCCCTCTGCACAGGGTTATGAAGTAAGATTTGTTGGAGATGAAAATACGGTACCGGGTGCAACCGTAGTGGATCCGAATCTCGAAGACGCGTACCTCAGCTTCATGGAATCGCAGGGGGAACTCAAGGAAATCGCCTGAAATGAACACCGGAATGCGGAACAAATAGAATGTCAATATATACCATCTGGACAATAGCACGCTACGAGGCGAAAATACTTACCCGTTCATGGGCTTTTCGGATATTCTCGATTGTTGCGCTTACTCTTGTCACGTTCATGACAATCGGGTTGACCACAGGTCTCGGTCGTACGCCGCATTACATGCATTCGCTGGCATCCTCCATACCATCTATTGTAATCAAACTGCTGGTTGTTTATCAGGGAGTAATTACCGTATTCCTCGCGTCTGACTGGTACAAGCGGGACCGTGTGCACGACACAACGCAGGTTGTCTATGTCCGGTCGATGTCAAACGCACAGTATGTGATCGGCAAAGTGTTCGGATTAGTGATCGCTCTGGGCATCCTGAATATAGTCGGCCTTGGAATAGCGTTAATAGTCCATGCATTCTTCTCGCTTACGCCGTTTGCATGGTCACCCTATATCTACTACTCTCTTCTGATCACAACACCCACCGTTGTATTTGCAATAGGTGCAACATTTCTGGCAATGAACATTCTACGCAGTCAGGCGCTGGTTTTTGTTGCGGGTCTGTGTGTTTCACTCGTTTCCGTTATAATTTCCGGGGAACATTTCTTCCATCTCTTTGACCTGTTCGCGTTTCATACACCACTCGTGTACTCGCAGATCGCAGGATTCGGCAACCTCGATGATCTCCTTAAACTGCGCGGTTCACATTTCCTGATGGGTACGGGTTTAATTCTGATATCAATTCTTTTCGTGCGTCGATTAAGACAGGCAAAACTCCTCAACATACTCGCGGTATTTGCAGGAACAGCGTCAATCATCTTAAGCATATTTCTCGGATATGATTATCTCAAAAGCAAATATGATGAAAGAGAGTACCGCCAACTGTTGAGCAATAAATCGCAGGAAGCTGCAGATGAACCGGCGACATCGATGATCCACTGCGATATCGAACTCACAATGGGACAGGGAGGAATCGATTCACGGGCTGTCCTGTCGCTTGAGAACCGGACCGGTGCATCGCTCGATTCGATTCTGCTGACACTAAATCCGGGACTCGAATTGACATCTGCCCTATATGAGGGTTCGGATTGCAAATACAGCGGGGATTATCAATTTATCCGGTTATACCCGGAAACACCATTTGCAGCAGGCGATACAGCAACTGTGGAATTGATCTACAATGGCGTGATTGACGAAAGTTACTGTTACCTCGATATTTCTCAGGAGAGACTGGAGGCGACATTCAGCCTCTGGATATTCAAAATTCCGAAGAGATATGCATTCACCGACCCGGATTATCTTCTTCTGACATCGGAAGCCGGATGGTATCCGACTCCGGGAGTGCCGGGAGGACCGGCATACCCACAGACCGGTGATTTTCATTTCACCGACTACAATCTTACGGTTAATACACCCAAGGGACTCACGGCAATCTCTCAGGGAGGTTTTACGGTAGACACCCTCGAATCAGGGTTGAGATATTCATTCACGAACGAAGTAAACCTTCCCAGGATATCGCTGACTGTCGGGAAGTATAGAACCAATACCGTCGTAGTTGACAGCAATACATACTCGCTCTATACCGCCGTTGCGCATGAGTACCTGAGTGAGCATTTCGATTCCGTTTCGGATACACTCCCGCAATTGATACGTGATCTGAAGGATGAATATGAAATCAGGCTGGGATTACAATACCCTTACGATAAATTCTCCATTGTCGAAATTCCGGTACAGTTTCACACATACCGGCGTTTCTGGACATCCACTCAGGAGGTTGTGCAACCGCAGATCGTGCTCATCCACGAGAACGGTACACTGTCATCCGGTGCGGATTTCAACCAGCAGAGCAGAATGGCGGATTTTCGGCAGCAGCGGGTTAACCAGGAAGAGAGTCCGGAGGAAATACAAGCCTCATACCTTAAGACATTTGTCAGAACCGAGCTATTCGGAACACAGACAAATATGTTCGGTCCTCGAGAGGATCAGGATTACGATGCCGATTTCAATATCCTCCCGAACTATCTAACATATTCCACAAGATTGACATCAGCGGAATGGCCCGTTCTCGGAACAACGCTCGAGTTATATCTGCAGAGCAAAATCGAAACCGAAGAGAGAATGAGATTCCGTTTCGGACAGGGCTTGACATCCGAAGAGGAAGTCAATCTCAAACTTCAGAAACAACCGTTCGTCGAGCTACTCGATGAAATTCACGAGCACGATCTCCTAAAATCTCTGCTTCAAACGAAGAGCGAGCAGCTTTTCTCCATGATGGGAGTCTATATCGGACAGGAGCTGTTCCACCTCAGGCTCAAGGATTTCCTCGAAAGTCACAGACATCAACAGGCAGATATGAGAGAATTCATAACAGCACTCGTGCCGGAGGACACATCATATATAATTTCAGCCATAGACAGATGGTACACCGGGACAGAGATGCCGGGATTTATCATTTCGAACATCCAGGCATACGATCTTGTGGAAAATCAGCGGACCGTATCGCAGGTGAAGTTCACAATTGCTAATCCTGTGGATGTAGACGGCATCGTGACAGTCAATGTTCGTACCCGTCAGGGGCGCGGTGGATTCGGATTTCCCGGAGCCGACCGCTCAAGCGGTGCGGTTAATCCATGGTGGTCCGAGAGTTCTACGGGTGAGGATTTCGAACGGACTTTGCTTGTTCCGGCGGGAAGCGAACTGGACGCCGGTTTCGTACTTGGAGATCCCCCCGCCAATGTGTCGATTGATACCCATGTCTCCAAAAACCTGCCGTCCGTAATGCGGAAGCATTTCCGGAATGTTGAGAAGAATGAAAAAGGCGTTCCCGTTGATACAATCGAGTTGCATGAGTTTGTACAAACCCATTCAGAGGAAGAATATATCGTCGACAATGAGGACGAGGGCTTCTCTATCGTAAATCAGCCAAAACCGAATATGCTGCGCAGACTTATTCTAAGCCTGTTCGAGGAGGATGAGTCCGATCAGGAATACTCGGAGATTCGTTTCTGGAGTCCACCATCCTACTGGCAGACTGCCGCTCGGGAGGAATTCTACGGGAAATTCATTCACTCCGGCGTCTACAAGAAATCCGGCAGTGGCGAGAACGTGGTTGCATGGCAGACGGAACTGGATGAAGGTGCCGATTATGATGTCTATTTCTACTATGAGAACCTCGAAATGCCCCCCTGGTTTAGACGTCGAGGTGACAGGCAGGAAGACAAGGGATCACGATCATTTCTCATATACTATGAGGATGGTGTCGATGAAATCACCTACGACCTGAACATCGCCGATGAAGGCTGGAATCTTATCGGTACATATAGATGCACTGCAGGTCCGAACAAGATCCAATTAACAGACGAAAGCGATGCAACAATGGTCATAGCCGATGCTGTCAAATGGGTCAGACGTTAGCAGATTTATAAGGAGAGAGATTTGAACCGCAAATATGGAGACAGATTGAAACGAGACAACACAATATGTCTCAAGCTTGCGAGATGGTATGGACAATTATTAATACCACTTATCATCGCGCTTGCATTACTTATACCATCTCACCGAGCGAACGGCGTAACTCTTACGCTGGAGCAGGCGCTGAATATGGCAATGGAACAAAGCCCGACAATTCAGCAGGCCAAGTACAACCTTGAGATAAGTGAACTAAATCTCGATGCGCAGAATGCATCACTTAAATCGCAGTTTAATCTGTCGGTGACACCCTACAGCTACAGCAAGCAGAGGCAGTTCGATGATGCCCTTTCGCAATGGATTGACCAGGAACAGGAAAAATCATCATTCGCTCTGTCAGTCTCCCAACCGATCAAGTGGACCGATGGTACACTCTCTCTTACCAACGATTTCACCTGGCAGGATGCATCGAGCGATTTTTCCGTATCTCAGGAGGGATCCTCATTCAATAACAATCTCTACCTAACCCTTAGTCAGCCATTCCTGACATACAACCAGACCAGGCTGACATCCCGCGAACTTGAACTTGACCTCGAAAATGCGAGACTCAACTATGCAATCCAGAAGCTCGAACTCGAACGACAGATAACAGAGGCTTTCTACGACCTGTATCAGGCGGAGCAGACCGTTGTAATCAACGAGGAGGAATTCGCCCACACACAGGAGAGCTACGAAATCATCAAAAACAAGGTCGATGCGGGGATATCCGCCGAGGAGGAACTATATCAGGCAGAGCTTAATCTTGCAAACGCCCAGGCTACGGTCGAATCGGGGATTGTCGATCTCGCAAACACTCGTGATAATTTCAAGATCCTGCTTGGCATGTCACTCTCGGACAGCATCGAGGTCATCGCAAACATTGAGAAATCTATCGTAAAAGCGGAACTCGGCAAAGCTGTAGAAAAAGGACTTCAATACCGAATGGAAATCCGTCAGAAGGCAATTGAGATGGAATATGCCAGAAATGACCTTGTAAGAACAGGGGCAAATAACGAATTCAAGGGTTCCCTCGATCTCAGCTATGGGCTTATCGGCACCGATAGTGATTTCGACAATCTATACAGTTCACCATCCAAATCACATCAGGTTGCCATCACACTGAATGTCCCGATATTCGACTGGGGAGCGAAAAAAGCCCGCATGAAAGCCTCCGAAGTACAGATAGAGAGCACTCAGCTGAATCAGGAAGAGGAAGTCAAGGATATCGAGCTTTCGATCAGGAAAGCCTACAGAAGCCTTCTGAATCAGGAAACGCAGGTTGAGATTGCCGAACAGAATGTCCGGAATGCACAACTCACGTACGAAATCAATCTCGAAAGATACCGCAATGGCGATCTCTCCTCCAAGGAGATCGGAGAATATCAAACCCAGCTTTCGAAGGAGAAACTAAACAAGATTTCGGCACTTATAAATTATCGCATTGCATTACTAAATTTGAAGATTCAATCACTCTGGGATTTTCAGACCGACACACCGGTGCTGGATAGCAATTAGGAGATTGTTGTGAACAGAAATTTCTCTCTTAAATCACTAACGGTCCTCCTCTCCTGTCTCGTGTTGATAACCTCGTGCGGGGATGATGGACCCAGTTTCGACACGGAATCCTCAACACCGGTCACAGTCGAGCCGGTCACATTGAAATCAATTAGCGAATATGTCACCGCTACGGGGACTGTAAACGCGACTCAGACTATGGAGTTGATCGCTGAAGAAATGGGGTATTACCAGATTCAGACGAATCCTCGCACCGGGAAACCATTCGCTATGGGGGATGAGGTGAAAAAGGGTGAAACCGTAATCAAGCTTCGCAATCAGGAGTATGTCTATCAGGTTGCTATCGATTCCAAGAAGCTTAATTATGAAATCTCAGAGCGGGAATACGAGAAACAAAAAGCATTGTACGATAAGGGCGGCGTTACCCTACGCGAACTGACAGATGCCGAAGGGACTTTCATCGACGCCCGTTACTCCTACGAAAATGCAAAGCTTCAACTGGCGAAGCTTGGCCTTTCTGCGGATTTCGACGGTATCCTCGTGGATCTGCCATACTACGCTGACGGCCAGCGCGTGGATGCAGGCACCGTACTCGGAGAGATCATGAATTACAAGACTCTCCACTGCTCCGTATCGCTTCCCGGCAAAGAGATGGGCAGAGTAAATGCCGGACAGGATATCCTAATTGTCAATTATACCGAAACAGAAGATACACTTTCCGGAACGGTTCTTCAGGTTTCCCCCGCACTGGATTCCGACAGCAGGATGTTCAAGGCAAGTATGATGATTGATAACGAGAATCTCGTACTGCGTCCCGGCATGTTTGTAAAAATAGATATTGAGGTAGCTTCCGCAGACAGCGCGCTTGTAATCCCGAAGGATGTAATACTCGAACGGCAGCGCGGGAAAACGGTATTCGTGGTTGAGAAGGGTGTAGCGATGCAGAGAACCATAGACACCGGACTCGAAAGCGGTTCTGAGATAGAGGTAATAAAGGGACTTGAGAAAGATGAACGCCTGGTAATTGAGGGTTTTGAAACACTTAGAAACGGATCACGAGTCAGAGTGGTCGATTAGATTCCGGAGTAGACAACAATAATGCATAAACTTGCACGGTTCTCGGTAGAATATCCCACGACGATCATAATGATCGTTCTTGCAATCCTGCTTCTCGGCTATATCTCTCTGACCCGGCTCGGCATTAACCTTCTGCCGGACATGAGAAATCCGAAACTGTTTATCGAACTTGAATCTGGTGAGCGTCCACCGGAAGAAATCGAGAATCAGTTTGTCCAACAACTCGAATCCGTTGCTGCCCGGCAGACCGATGTTCTCACGGTGTCATCCGTGACACGGGTCGGTCGCGCCGTGATAACGGTCGAGTATTCGTGGGATGCGGATATGGACGCCGCACTTCTCGATCTTCAGAAATCAGTATCGCAATTCGTTTCCGATGATCGAATTGATGAACTGAATGTCAACCAATACGATCCGAACGCAGAACCGGTGATGATGATATCACTGTATCATCCCGATCTGGATGATCTCAATGAGCTGCGTCGTACAGCGGAAAACGTGATTGAGAACAAGCTGATCCGTTTAGAGGGCATCGCCGCAGTCGAGACTATCGGTGAGTTGTACCGTGAGGTCAGGGTCGAGACGGATGACTACAGGCTTCAGGCATACGGTATCTCGATTGATGAGCTTGCATCCACTCTGGAGAGCTACAATCGCAATGTTTCCGGTGGTTCTATCGTCGAGATGGGCAGGCAGTACCTTATAAAGGGAATCGGTGAATTTACAGACATCTCCGAAGCTAAAAATCTCATCGTCACTCTCAAACAGGATACCGTAGGATCGAGCATCGAACAGGTACCGGTCTATCTTCATCAGGTCGCTGATGTCAGCTATGCACTCACAGAACCGGAGAACATCGTCAGAGTAAACGGTCAACGCTGCATAGCTCTGGAGATATACAAGGAAACTAGATTCAATACAATAGAGGCTGTCTCTCAGCTTCGAGAAGAACTCGAGAGTATCAGCAAATCACTTTCAGAGTATCAAATAACGATCATTTCAGATCAGGCAAGTTTCATACGATCTTCCGTAAACGAGGTCGAAGAGACCGGGATCGTTGGTGCGATACTGGCGATTCTCGTACTCTACGTTTTCCTTCGCAGAATCGGCGTAACGGTAATTATCAGCGTCGCCATTCCCATCTCGGTAATCGCAACTTTCAACCTGATGTTCTACAATGATCTGACCCTTAACATCATGACCCTCGGAGGACTCGCGCTCGGCGCGGGCATGCTTGTCGACAATGCGATTGTCGTGATGGAGAACACATTCCGTAATCTCGAAGAGGGCAAGTCGCTCAAGGAGGCTGCCATAGCCGGAGCGGGTCAGGTGGGTGGTGCAATAACCAGCGCGACAATAACAACAATCGTTGTATTTCTCCCGATCGTGTATCTTCACGGTGCAGCCGGCGAGTTGTTCAAGGAGCAGGCATGGACCGTAGCATTCTCGCTTATCTCATCGCTGTTCGTTGCGATTCTGGTTATGCCGATGCTATGCACGAGGATTCTCTCAAAGGATTTCAAGCCCGGCAAGTCGAAAGCGCTCTCGTTCCCTCGGTATGGACGGTTTCTTGAGCGCGTGCTGGCAAACAAGGGCAAGGTGATCTTTGGTACTGTAATTCTTGCAGGTCTCGCGGTGGTTGCGGTACCGTTGGTAGGCAGCGAATTTATCCCGCGAGCCGATCAGGGTGAATTTGATATCAATCTGACACTGCCGGAGGGTACCGATATCGAGCGGACATCCTCCGTTGCGAAAAGCATCGAACAGTTGATTCTCGAAAATTACGGTGACGAGACAGATATTGTCTACAGCAGAGTCGGACCATCATCCTCCACAGATGAGGAAGAGACAGTCCTTCAGGATGAAAACAACGCCTCGATTACGGTGATACTCAAGAGTGGTCACTCGACCCCAACCGCAGAGGTAATACGCAATCTCAACACGGTAGTAACTGAAATCCCCGATCTGCAGGCGGAGTTTGTCACGCAGCAGACCGCACTCCAGATCACTCTCGGAACCTCCGAGGAACCGGTCGTTGTCCAGATCAAGGGCGATGAACTGGAGACTCTCGAAGAATTGGCGGATACGGTCAAAGCCCGCCTTGTGGCAATTCCGGACCTCATGAATGTTCAGACCGGACTCGAAAGAGGACGACCGGAAGTGAACATTCGCGTGGATCGTACAACGGCATCCATCTATTCGCTTACAACCACTCAGATTTCAACACAGTTGTCGGATCTACTCTCCGGTCGTGAAGCCGGCGAGATGCAGGTTGATGGTGAATACAGCGATATTCGGATAACTCAACCGGATATGTCGTTATCCAGCCTGTATGATCTTCAGATAGAAACCAGTAGTGGTAAGCGTGTTCCGCTATCAGAGATAGCCGTCCTGGAACAGGATAATGCACCCCGCAAAATCGACAGATACAACCAGACGAGAATTACGGAGATCACCGCGCAACTGGCATCCGACAAATCGCTCGACAAGGTGACAGATGAGGTGGAAACCGCGATCAGTGATATTGAACTCCCGGTTGATTACTCTATAAGTTTAAGCGGTGAGGAGGAAAAGCGGCTGGAGTCGATTTCGAGTCTTGGATTTGCCCTCCTGCTCGCCATTATTCTCGTTTACATGGTAATGGCTTCACAATTCGAATCGCTTCTACATCCATTCGTTATAATCCTCACTCTGCCGCTTGCAGGAGTGGGAGCCGTGTTCGGGCTTCTCATTACTGGAGTTTCGTTCAATATCATGTCGCTCATCGGAGTGATTATGCTCGCGGGTATCGCGGTCAACGACTCCATTATTCTCGTAGACTACATAAACCAATTACGGCGTGAGGGTATGGAAGTGAACAAGGCGATCGTGCGTGCCGGGCAGATGAGAATCCGACCGATTCTGATTACATCAGTGACCACAATCCTCGCACTGTTGCCGCTTACTATAGGAGTCGGTGAGGCGGCATCACTCCGTTCCCCGATGGCCGTTACAGTTATCGGCGGACTCGTCACATCCACAATTTTGACGCTGGCGGTAATACCGGCGGTGTACTCCGTACTGGCAGGCAGAACCGCATACAAAGAGGACTGACAAGCATCCGATTATGATAGGCTTTATTGTTAGAAGACCGGTTCTGGTAGGGATGATTCTGACGGCACTATGCCTTCTTGGGATTGTCTCATACAATCAGTTGCAGGTGGAGTTAATACCTGCGGCGGATCTCCCTCTGCTTGTTGTCCAGGTCGGAACGGGAACCGATGCCGATCCCACGAATCTTGAACGTGAAGCGGTCATCCCGGTCGAGGGCGCTATCGGGCAGCTCCAGGATATCGACGAAATCGAGTCCTACATAAACCGCCAGAATGCAATGATTATCGTCTACTACGAGCAGGACGCTAATCTGAAGTACGCCTATCTCAAACTCGATCAGGCTGTACAGGAGGTTAAGGCAACACTCGATGACCAGTATTTCGTCAATGTTCTCAAAGTAGATACCGAACAGCTTTCGAACCAATATATGTCACTGCAGGCGAGAGGAGTTGGCGATCTCGACCAGATACGAACCGTAGTTGAAGAGACGGTCGTTCCGGAACTCGAAACAGTTGATGGTATCGCCAATGTCCAGGTCTACGGTGGACGTGTGCGGTCGGTCGAGGTGATCCTCGATGAACTCGCACTCCAGTCGAACAGCCTTACACCCTCCACTATAGCATCACGGCTTTCATCCGGTGGTGGCGATAAGGAATTCCTCGGTCATGCGATTGCGAATGATAGAAGGCACTTTGTCAATCTCATTTCAGATTATGAAGAGATAAGCGATGTTAAAGAGGCAATAGTTAAAGACGCGGGTCCGGTTCGCCTGAAGCATGTCGCAGAGGTTTACGACGGCGGATCCGAAGAGGAATCGATTTCACGCGTAAACGGCCAACAGGCTGTCAGCATTTCGCTTATCAAAGACTCGCAAGCCAATCTGCTTGATCTCTCCAAAACGACAAGAGAGTCCATAGAGAAGTTAAATATCGAACTGAAGAATCAGGGTGTCGAACTGTACATTCAGGAAGATCAGGCTGAGGTAATCCGGGAAAATATCGACATGATAAAAGAGTTGGCGCTGGTCGGCGGACTTCTGGCAATCGTAATCCTCTGGATATTCCTCGGCAACCTGAGACTGGTACTCATCATCGCCGCAGCAATTCCGATTTCGGCGCTTATCGCAATGAACTTCTTCTATGCTTTCGATATAACCCTGAACACATTGACACTCGTCGGTCTCGCAATTGCAATCGGGATGCTCCTCGACAACAGTATAGTCGTGCTCGAGAATGTATACCGTCAGAGATCACGCGGCATGGACGCGTATCAATCTGTGGTATCGGGAGCTACGGAAGTCTGGAGACCGGTACTTGCGGCTACTCTGACGACTGTATCCGTATTTATGCCGTTCATATATTCGGACAATTTCCTCGTGCAGATACTCGGCAAACACGTCGGAGTATCCATCGTCACAACACTTCTCGTATCACTCGCGGCAGCATTCCTTCTGATCCCGGCGGTGGCATATCGCAGCATGAAAAAGGATGAAATCAGGCGTCGCGCTTCATTTAACGTTATCTCACAATACAACCGTTCCCTTCAGGTTTACACACTCCTGCTCAAATCCGCCCTGAGATATCCCGCGCGGACTATCCTGATCGCGGTTACTCTCTTCATGGTCAGCCTGCTCATTTCACTCGCGGTCAGCATTAATGTCAGCGAGGAGGTGGAACTCGAGAGATTCACTCTGTATGCTCAGTTCCAGAGCGGTACCACCCTCGAAACTGCGGACAATCTCGTCATTTCTATGGATGAAACAATCAAGGACATCGAGGAACTCGATGAACGCCAGGTAAATGTTGACGAGGAAACCGCTGTCTTCAGTTTCCTTCTGAAGGAAGATTATGAAGATATCGAGGGACAAGACCTTGCGGCTGTCAAGGAAGAGATAACTGACAGACTCTCCCGTGCGTTCCGCACTGTTGACTTTTCGTATGATGAGCCTGCGAGCGATTCACGCTACCGTGGCGGCGGTGGTGGTGGTGGTGGAGGACGCGGCTTCGGAAATTCGTCCTTCATGCGCCTCATGGGTATCGGCTCCCAGCAGGAAAAAGTCGTCGTTCGCGGTGATGATTACACGGTCATGGAAAATATTGCAGAGGATGTGGAATACAACCTCGAGGAACTCAGCACCATAGATGACAATATCAGCATGAGTGTCAGTTTTGCTACGCCACAGATAGAACTGATTTTCGACAAAAACTCCATGAGTTATTTCAACGTCTCTCCTGCTCAGGTAATGAATGAACTCGGGAGTTTCCAGAAGGAGTACAGTTCCGGTGCTACCATGAAGATCGGTGATGATGAGGTGGATATCGTACTCAAATACGCTGACTGGGAAGAAAAAGACAGCGACGACCTTCAGGAACTCGAAGTCCCCACAACCGATGGCGGTACGATTCCATTTATGAGTCTCGCTTCTATGGTTTACACTACTGCAAGAGCGGGCATCACGCGAATCAATCAGCAAAAGGAAATTGAGGTTAATTTCCGCTTCGAAAGCCAGATATCCGAATCGAAGAGTCTTCTCCGTAGCGCGAGACAGGAAGTGGATCAACTCATCAGTTCCATGTCGGTTCCGGCGGGTATCTCTCTGGAGGTCGTACACGACGAAGCCGATTATTCGGATTTCTATTTCCTTATAGGCGCAGCATTCCTTCTGATCTACATGATTCTCGCGTCAACCTTCGAATCGCTATCCACTCCCATTGCGATGATGTTTACCATTCCGCTCGCAACGGTTGGCGCACTCTGGGGTTTGATTCTTACCGGGAATTCGATCTTGAATGCCAATTCCCTGATAGGTTTGATAATCCTGCTCGGCGTAATTGTAAACAACGGTATTATTCTGATTGACTATTCACGCCTCCTGCGAAAACGGAACTATCGTCCCGCAAGAGCGCTTCTGACCGCAGGACAGGCACGAGTCCGCCCGATCATGATTACAATGCTCACCACGATTATAGCACTAATTCCGCTTGCAATGGGCAAGATGGAATACGTCGCCGCAATTGGTGCACCGTTCGCGATCACGGTTATCGGCGGGCTTTCGGCCGGTACTCTTTTCACACTCGTCTTTATTCCGACAGTCTACTCCGGGATAGAGAATGCCATAACCTGGTGGAGATCACTCCGCTGGCAGATCAAGGCAATACAGATTGCGGTCCTGGCAATCGGACTATTCCTGATCTATGACAATATTGACTCGCTTCTCTGGAGAATTGTGGATGCAACGGGTCTTGTCGCGGTAGTGCCCGCTATGACATGGTTCACGATGACCAGTCTGCGGCGCGCGAGTTTCAAAGCCATCAGCGCGGATGATCCGATTACAATCACGATTCAGAATGTGGTCAAGAACTACGATGACTTCAGCCGTTTCGTAAAAGAGTGGCGCAAGCCGGAGAGACAGCGCCCCAGACTCGCACGCGAGGGACGAACCACCAAGAGAAGGGGAATTGCAGATATAGTGTGGCATTTGCCGATACTGGCATTCCTTATATATTTCACGTATTACTACACCGAAAGTCATTTCTGGCTCTGGGTTTTCACTCAGACACTCTACATATACGCTGTCTGGATTCTTCGTGTAATACTCGCCTCGGACCAAATACCGTCACTGCTACGGGGACGACTCGGTAGAATTACCGATCGTGCAGCCTTCTGGCTGCTCCCCCTTCTCAATCTCTATTTCCTCTATACCCGATGGGACAGCCTCGGCTGGGCAATCTTCGTCGGTATCCTGTGGTATGGCTGCGTTCTGATCTACTCAACATCAAGAAAACTCCACATAGAAAAAATCGACATCTATCGACTTCAGGGACGACTTCGGGGAATTAGAAAAGTATTCTACCGGTTCACTCTCAAGATTCCGGTTATAGGCAAACGCAGAACTCCATTCCGCGCACTCGACCATGTTTCCATGGAAATCGGGAGTGGAATGTTCGGTCTGATAGGTCCCAACGGCGCGGGCAAAACAACTTTGATGAGGGTTATCTGCGGTGTACTCGAGCAGACCCAGGGAACGATTCGCATAAATGGATTCAGCCTTAAGCAGTACCGTGAAGAAATGCAGGGATTGATCGGTTACCTTCCGCAGGAATTTGGAACCTATGACAATATGACCGCATACGAATTCCTCGATTATCAGGCGATGCTTAAAGGTCTCTGGGATCGCAAGAAGCGAAAAGACATTGTCAATAATGTCATCCAATCTGTCCACCTCGAGGATGCCGCCGGGCGCAAGATCAAAACATATTCGGGAGGGATGAAACAGCGTATAGGCATAGCCCAGACCCTTCTCCATCTTCCGCGAATACTCGTGGTCGATGAACCGACGGCGGGTCTCGATCCGAAGGAGCGCATACGGTTCCGTAACCTGCTGTCAGAGCTTGCGAGAGATCGTATCGTTATATTCTCGACGCATATAATCGAGGATATTTCATCCTCGTGCAACCGCCTTGCTGTGATGGATGGCGGGCAGGTAATGTTCCTCGGCTCCCCCTCGGAGATGCTCGAAATGGTAGAGGGACATGTGTGGCAGATAGACCTCGATGAAGAGGAGTTCGAACTGCTCAGAGATAAACTGTGGGTGGCACATCACGCACGCGGTGAGGAGAAAGTCCGGCTGCGGGTTCTCTCTCCCGATTCACCGCACAAGGATGCGAAGCGTGTTGTTCCGACACTCGAGGATGCCTACCTCTGGCTGCTCGGAAGAAAGAAACGAGGCATTGAATGAAAAACGGTTCAGCAATGCAGGAAACATTGAAAAACAACGGGGGCATGGCTGCCTTTCTGATGTCGATACTGGCGTTTATCCGTTACAATGCCCAACAGACATTTGCAAACAAATTCATATATTTTCTTCTGGGTGCAATCGGTTTGCTGCTACTGATACTAATAATCAGTGCGGCCGTAATGGAAACGCCCCCCGGTCCAGAGTCGGTATATTACTATCTTCTCGCTCCCGGAGTACTCCTTATATTCTATCCGACCGTATTCTCATTACAACAGGATGCTGACTCCGGCATGCTCGAAACCCTGTTTGGAATACCCAACTACCGCTACAAGGTCTGGCTTGTTCGTAACGCTGTCGGGTATCTTGTCATGGCCGTGATGCTGTTCTTCCTCGCATCATTCTGCCGCATAGCTGTAGCCGACTTCTCGATCATCAAGATGGTGTTCCAGCTGCTTTTCCCGATTGTTCTGATCGGAAGTGTGGCTTTCATGCTCTCCACACTGACAAAGAGCGGGAATGCAACCGCAGTGTTAATGGTACTCTTTATCTTGTTCTTCTGGATTGCCGCAGAGCCGCTCGAGGGTAGTCGATGGAACCTCTTCCACAATCCGTTTACCGAGATGGGGCTCTTCGATACAATCCTGTGGGAAGAGACAACACTCTACAACCGGATATACATTATAGTCGGATCCGTAATCGCTCTTATGTTTGGTATGCTCCGCCTTCAGAAACGTGAAAAGCTGATTTAGGCCAAACGGAACCATCCCGCAAATTACGTATATCATCAGAAACACTTGTGTTACTGTCTCTTTGATGCTTCCTTGTCACTGAAGACAACCCTCATACAGAATTGGATAATTCAGCAACGGGTGTGCAATGCCGGTTAAACCACTTGTCAGCATCAAGAGCCTGACAGTACGAATCAACGATAGAATCCTTTTCGAGAATCTGTCGGTTTCCGTACACCGCAGGGAGCTTCTGGTGGTTGCCGGTGCAAATGGCTCGGGAAAATCCACACTCCTCGGTCTTATGGATTCTGCAATATCTGATAGTCGTGAGGAATTTACAAAACCCGGATTTGAAATCAATGGAAGCATATTCACACTCCCGGGAATTCGCTCTACCTACCTGAGACAGGACCGCTGGATTATATCTTCATCCACTTACAACGAGAATCAACGGACTGCAAAACACGTGGGTGAAATCGCCGTATTGCGGGATGAATTTGGAGTATCGCAATCACTCTCCGAGTCTGCTAAAATGTCGGATGGCGAAGCTCGTAAACTGTCCATCATCCACGCACTGCTGGATGATGCCGATTTATATCTTCTCGATGAGCCGACCAACCATCTCGATATTGCGGGAATCACTGCACTGGAGAGACACATAGAACAACTGAAACGGGAGAACCGGGGAATTATTCTGATAACCCACGACCGTACGCTGGCAGACAATTTTGCCGATCAAACCGTGCTCTTCACTGAAAACGGTGTTTACAGATCCGCGGGTGGAATTACGGCAATCGGAACTCTGAAGCAGTCCGACATTGATTCCCGGCAGAGACGTGCGGATGAAATCAGGAAAAAAGTCAATCAGCTTCAGGAGGATGCACGCGCAAAAGCTGGGTGGTCAGCAGTTAGTGAACGACGCAAGAGAGGAGCGGGACTGTCGAGACCATACTTCGCCAGGAAATCAGCGAGAATGGCAAAACGCGCAAAGATTACCCAGATGCGCATCGAAAAAGAACTATCACAATTAAAGAAAACAAAACCGTACATTCCCAAAGAATTGAATATCCATCTTCCAGAATACGACGTTCGGCATCGGACAGTATTACATCTTGAGGATGTCGCATTCAAATATGACACTCAGCGTGATTCGAAGCAAACTACTGAACCAATCCTCAACGATATCACAATATCGGCCTCCACAAGAGACAGAATCTGCATCATGGGAGCAAACGGTTCCGGCAAGTCGACTCTGATTAAGCTAATACGAGGAGAATTGATCCCGGCATCGGGAATTCGGCATTTCAATGAGAGTGTCAGTTCCGCTATTATTCCACAGGGATTGAAGGGATTTTTCAAGAGAGATACTCTACTCGAAAATTTCAATGATTGCGACCGGAGTCAGACCGAGATTCGGCAGTATCTTGGAGCTGCGTTGATCCGAAAAGACAAGGTGCTTGAGCCTCTTGACTCATTCTCTCACGGTGAACTGATGCGCGCAGCCATTGTGAAATGTGTTCTGTTAAGAGCTGAATTTCTATATCTCGATGAACCGACCACTCATCTTGATATCGAATCGATTGAAATACTCGAGGAAATCCTGAACGGTTTTCCGGGTGGATTTTTGCTTATCAGCCACGACCGCGCATTCGTCAGCAATGTTACCGAGAAACTATATACCATCGAAGATAACAGATTGAGACTAATCTGATCTTTGCACTCCAAGTCGACAGCTATTTATCGGATTCCGATTTTATTCGTACTTAAAACGATGGTGGCGCAACCGTACACTGCCCGAGGAGTTTGATAACGATCTGTCGATCGGTATCCTCGATTTTAGTGAATTTCAATCCAATGTCATACTTCCCGGTTCTGTCGTTTCTTTTGCACCAGCGTACTTCCGCATCAAACTCCGCATAATTATGATTATCCTGGTTGTTTGACACCGATATTTTGAGATGAAGTTCCTGGTCCTGTTCGATGGCGCAGTCCGATATCAGTTGTAGTCCCTCGATGGACATATTACTGACACGTCCCAACTGCGCGCCCGATTCGCGATCACTGACCGGTAAAATATCACCGGTTTGCCCGCGAAGCTGAGTCCTTTTCTCCTGCATACACAAATTCCTCGCTCAATAAGCCTGATCGTGACAAATTTCACCTAATAAGTATATCGGGAATTTAAGCTGACTATTTCACATCAAAACACTTCAATACGTATAAACAAATTCACTCAATCCTGATCCCGGATGACGACTCCCCTGAAAATTCAATTGCGGATTTCGCAACCGGGCTGTATTCTTGCGGAATGAACCTCCCCCACCTAAAAAGAGAAAAACTCTCGATCCGGCGGTTGAAACGCTCTGACGCAGAATCGCTTGCCGCTAACATGAATAACCGTAAGGTCCAGCAATACTTAAACATGACCATAGACCCGTACACGGCAGAGCATGCCCGAAAATGGATCAACCAAACTCACCGTTTGGCGAGAGAAGACAGAGGATACCACTTCGGGATTCAACCCGCCTCTATGGATGAAGCGGTCGGGTGCATCGGATTGAAGAATCTTAACCGCGAGAGCCTTAACGTGGAACTTGGGTACTGGATCGGTGAACGATACTGGAAACAGGGACTAATGACCGAGGCGGTCTCACTAATCCTCGGATTCGTTTTTGATACGCTGAAATTTCACCGAGTCTATGCGATTGTGCACTCCGGTAATCTTGGATCAGTACGACTGCTGGAGAAATCGCATTTTGTCCGTGAGGGTATCTACCGCGAAGCACACAGAACCGGCAGTAAATGGCACGATGTCTATTTCTACGGTCTGCTAAAACGAGAATGGAAAGACACGCAGTCTAAACCACGTTAAAAACCATCCCACTACCTCATATACTTAGCCAGAAAATCCTCCGTCTCGGTTAAACCACCCTGCAGGATGACATACGCATTATGAGGTTCGCCTCCGGTTATCTCGCGGTTGACGGGAGTGAGCATTATCTCTTTGACTTTTTCAAGATCGGTCGTGTGCCCGAGCGCCCAGCAGAGCTTGATATATGCAGCTTCGGGAAGCATATTACCCGCCGGTACGACTCCCGCATCGAGAAGGTCCCGTCCGGTATCATAGACAAACATCTGGACAAATCCCCACAGAGTCTGCACCGTCATGTAAACGGCAATACCCTTCTTGACAGCTTTGCGTAGTGGTTCGTACAGCGGTTTGTTCACATGCCCAAGCCCGGTTCCGGCTATAACGATTCCCTTGTAATCATTGTCAATCAGGGACTCAATAATATCCGGCTGCATATTGGGGTAATAATATACAATCGAGACTTTTTCCTCAAACCGTGTGTCGATCTTCACATTCTTATCCGAGCGGCGTTTTCTGTAGTCCTCGCGGAGCGGTTTTACGCTGTCCGGAGTGCAGGTCGCTATCGGGATATCTCCGAGGGTACGAAATGTGCTGCGGTATGATGAGTGCATCTTGCGCACGCGCGTTCCACAGTGGAGAAGATTATATTGATCCGATGTCGGACCGAACATACAGACGAGAACCTCTGCAATATCACCGCATGCGGCGGCATAGGCGGCACATCGAAGATTGAATGCGGCATCCGAGGACGGTCTGTCGGATGATCTCTGCGAGCCTACCATAACTATCGGTACCGGTGAATCCTGAACCATAAACGATAGCGCGGCTGATGTGTGGTGCATCGTATCCGTACCATGCCCGATAACGATTCCGTCGACACCGTTTTCGATCTCCCGACCGATAGCTTTTGCGGTCGTGATCCACTGCTCCGGTCCCATGTTTTCGGAAAACACTCCGAAAAGTTTCTCTGTCTTGAGATTGCAGGTATCCGCAAGCTCCGGTACCGCGCCGTACAACTCACCGGGTGTGAATGCCGGGATGACCGCACCGGTACGGTAGTCAAGCCGGGACGCTATAGTGCCGCCGGTTCCAAGAAGAGTAACATTCGGTTTCTCGGGACTTGTGGGAAACTCCGATTCCGGAATCTTGTAATGAGCTTCCTTATACCCCATCTCTTTTATGGAAACGACCGATTCCACACTGACACCGACATTATAGCCGTTGTGCATCTTCAGCACGATATGCTGATCGTCAGCAGTCTCCGATCGGGGAAGGATAACACCGACGAATTTCCCGGTCGTGGTTGTTATCTCGACATCACCCCAGACACGAGCGCCGGTTTCTTTCAGCTTGGAAAGTGCAGCGCCTTTATAACCTCTATATGCATCCGATCCCAATTGTCTCATCTCCTTCTTGATAAGTACTATTCAGCAGAAAATATGGGCAAATGCCATCTTTGCAAGCGAATTTCGGTGTGTTAGCCGGAGAATAGTGAAGAACGCAAATGGAAAGACCGCCGATTTAACGGCGGCCTTCCGCAGAGGTCATCCAGGGTACGAACCCTTAGAATGAGAACTTTGCTGTAAAGTACTGATTGTCATCGAAGTACTCGGTCTGAACCCATGTGTAGTCAATAGTTATGGCATTCTGACCCCAGCTGTACTTCAGACCGCCACCGAGGGTGGCGCCATACATATAGCTGTCCTGATCGGACCCGACATATCCACCCCGGAGGAAGAACATATCGTTGTAAGAGTACTCAATACCTCCCCGGAACTCATCTTCCGAGAAGTTATTTGACTGGAATGATCCGACGAGTACTGCACGATTGAGATCCATATTCACGAAATCCCATGCGAGCCCAAGCTGCACATAAGCCGGCAGCTCAAAATCGGAACTGACAGTACGAGCGGTTTTCACCTGCGTACCCGGCTCCGCATCCGGAACTTCATAGTCCTCGTTAAATCCCTCTCCATCGAATCCCATCTTCGGACCATAGTTCTTGATTGAGATACCGAATTTGAGACCATTCCAGAGAGTGTTGTAGATGAATCCAAAATCAAATGACAACCCGTGAGCGGATACCTGCTCGACTGACTCATTAACAAGATGCGCCGACAGACCGAATGAAACACGGTCTGTGAAAATCCTCGAATAGGTCGCACCGACTATCGAGAAAGTCGGGTTGAAGGTTTGTCCACTTGTATTGGTCGGATCATTGATTGTAGTCAATGGGATATCGCCATAGGATATGACCTTGGCATGTAAACCCAAAGCTCCGAAATCCTCAACGTTTGTCATAACGCCGAAGTAATTGACATTGATATCGGCGAAGTACTCGATATGAGTGAACAACGCCTCAGTGCCCTCCTGAAATGCCACACCGGCCGGATTCCAGTAGAGTGCCTCAGCACCCTGGACATCGGCAATGTTGGCACCTGCCATAGCTGTTGAGCGACCGCCTACAGGAATACGCAATTCCTGAGCACCCGCTGTTCCGAGACGTTCGGAACCACCGGCGTAGAGGCTCGAAGCAGCCACGAGGAGGATTATGGATATTATGAACAGATGTTTCATCTTCATCATTCTCCCTCCTGATTAATAGTCATTAAGCTGTTCGACCTCAGTGAACACAGCCATCTTGCCGAACTTTTGGCCCAGATCCGACTCTGCAAGCCAGACGTAGATTCCGGACGCAACCGGTAAGCCTGCTTCGGTATTGAGGTCCCAAACCAATTGATGATCCGCGCCGCCATTGTGGGTCAGAGTCCGAACAAGATCACCAGCGACATTGAATATCTTAACAGTCGTCACAACTCCCGTTGGTATTTGAGCAAAATACAACTGGCGGTCAAACTGATTCAACTCATACGCGTGATATGTATAGTACGGATTCGGATACACGATAATGTTCTCCATTGATCGACCTACAACCGTACCTGCCGTTGTGCCGAGAGGCTTCGTGCGGAAACTGTAAACATCATCCGGATCATTCGGCTTGTTTGTAGTGAACCGGATTATAGTCCCAACCTCCGGAGCGGTTGTAGCACCGGAGTAGTCATGAATGACGATTCTACCGATATGCCAGTCATCATCCCATGTGTACTCAGCAACATCCGGCATCGGTTCGGAATACGGTTGTTCGACAACATAGATGCGGTCGCCGTAAGTCCAGCCGCCCGATTCGTCATCATCAATTATCATACAGTAGACCTGCTGGTCATCACTGTCATCATCCGGTGTTCCCGGACCGATGTTCCAGACTTCGAACGGGATTCTGTCTGCAAAGAGTTCATCTGTCATGTAGTCGTAGTACTGAGCGCCGTTTTCAGTGACCCGGAATTCCCAATCATCGATTCCGATCAGACCACGCCAGTTCAGACGATCCCAATCACCATGGCTATCGGCATCGAGATACCAGTCGCCCGTTGAGTTCAAGGAATACATGACATTGTCCGGACTGATTGAACCGGTAGCATTTGCGACCTCGTTGATCGACTTTATACCGGCATCCGGTCCCTGTGGACGCGGCATAATGCCGTGCACTATAGGATAGTCATAGTCTCCGGACTGGTTGGTTTGGTTGTCGAGTACAACCTCGTCATCCGTAACATCAGTCAAGCGCCACTTGGTGACAGTCTCTTCACCCTCTGTAACCTCAAAGAACGTTACCTCATACGAGTGCCCGGTAATTGAATCCTGAACGAGATACTCGTAATCCATGCTGCCGTCGGATGATCCGGCGGTATGTTCCGCTTCCTCGGTGAGGACTGCGGCAGAACCGGCCGGTTTCACCTCTAACGGCGTTAACCTGTTTTCGAGGTTATATGACAGCAGACCACCGTAATTCGGTCCGAAGTAGACCGAGTCATCAACGGTTACCTGCTCGATGTTAACCCCATAGGATGTTACAGCGAAGTAATAGGATTTAAAGGTAACAAGACCGCTGCCGTCACGGGGATCACTCTCGAACCTCATACGGTAGGACAAACCGGCGTTTGAACCGGGCTGTGCAACAACACGCTGCGTCTTACCCGTTTCGGAATCGGCTATGTCCTCGTAGAGGACCTGGAAATCCCATGTTCGAACGTTATTCGAGTCGCAGTCGAATACCTCTGTTTCCTCATTCCAGACACAGCCGTAATAATCACCGGCTTCATCTGCATACACCGCTTCCATCTCACCCGCATCATGATCGATGGTTGCAATTCTCGTCCAGGGACCCGTAGGAGAGTCGCCAACATAGATATTGTAACCTTCGAAAACATATAGCTGCGACAGCTCTCGCCTGAAGTCTTCGAAATAGACTTCCGGATCTTCCGGGGTATCATCCCAGACAAGCTCAATGGCATCCGCAAATCCGCGAGCGAATACGTTCGGATTCGGCGGAGGCTGAGGTATCTCGAAGTTCAGGTCGTATACCAACTGAGCCTGCTCGTCAATTGTCTTGAGTTCTTTGATACTCCTGAGATTATTCGTGCCCTGAGCGGCGAGAACCGCAGCGAGCACAACCTGAGTATCATTCGGTTCCATCACAAATGGCCCGGTACTCATCATGAAACGCCGGTCGGCTGATGCATCATCGATCCAGCCGGAGTCTTCCACCGGATCACCCGGTACGAAGAACTTGGTTTCAATACCATCAGGATCAGTAACAACACTGCCGTCCCTGTTGAGACCGCTCATGTAGTTATAGACTTCCTGCGCGTTCTGAGGATCAGTACCATTGATGTACTTGTTAAACGATGTCATGCCGAGAACCTTGTGGTCCGGAATCGGAGCGGAACCCGGTATAACGGCGGTATCGCCCACAGAGGGAACAATTGGTCCCTGGAAGAAGTCGAAACCGACTGCGGGAACCGGAACACCGTAGATTGCATCAGAACCTTCATTGTAGCAGTATCCAAGTGAAAGCACTGTATCACAACCCACAAGGTCATCGCCGGCATCTCCAACATCGGGATCTGCCCAGAGCGAGATGTACATCGAATCGAGGGTATTGCCACCCTTGTTGATTATCGTGTATTTCAGGAAAATCACATTATCAAGTGCGCCTTTAGCGGCAAATCCGAATGTGGACTGCTGGATTTCCACACCGAGAGGATCTGTGGCCATATTTGCATGACCCTCCGCATCGGCATCATTGTAAACAGACCAACACATCTGATTACCAAGCTGATCCGGATCACCGAATTCATCGACCGGGGCTCCGTCGGTGACCGGCCATTCCGCAACATCGGTGGCATCATCATAGGAACTGCCATCGAGATTGGTACCGGATCCTATTTTATAGACGCGGTAACTTGCATCATCTTCGGATGCTTCACCGGCATCTGTCATTGGTCCCGGCGTGTATTCGGACGAATACTCCGCTATTGCAACGCGTACCTGATTGTTGACTTTGGCGCCAACCCAGATACCCGCTGAATAGAGAACAGACTTGGTATCATTCTCGGAAGCGAACGGATAATATAGACCGTCCGTCTTCCCAAGATATCCTGCATTATCATAGGCGAAATTCCCGTCATTGTAGACCATACAGAGAATACTGTTGATCCAGAGGAATACATCCGTATCGAGGATCAACGCCGCTCCGGGATTCGCCTGATCTTCAGTGCTTGAATTCATCCCCCAGGCCATCGCCGTCACCATAGACAGGATCACCAGGAAGATTATCAATCGTTTGAAATTCATTCTATCCTCCTATGCGAATCTCCATTGATTAAAAACTCAACCGCAGTCCAAGACGAACCTCTCGCGGATTTCCATAGTTCAACGGATTATTCTGAGCCAGATTGTAGAGTTCTTCTCCCGTGTATCCCAGTTCATTCTCATCGGCATATGTTTCGAGGAACACCTGGCCCGGATCCGTAGACAGCCAGCCTGTGTTATCCGGCTTACCGGTGGACTCATAAACATCGACAACATTCTCTGTATCGAACACATTCAAGACCCAGAGGTAAGCGTCGAATCTTATCTTCCCGAGATTGAACTCTCTGTTGAGCTTCAAATCAACATTATATGTCCATGGGCTGTATCTCGAGTTGATCGTTGAGGAAGGTGATGACGTCAATGATGCCAGAGTAACCTCGTTGTAAACCTCCATAGCCGTGTATGGGGTACCGGAAGCAACATTCAAAACGACATTCAAGCCGGTATTTTCAAGAACATAGAAATCACCAAGCTTGGGCCCCTCACCCTTGCCGGCTCTAACATCAAAAACACCCGTGAATTTGTGACGCTGATCAAACTCGAGTGGCGACACTGTCTTGGGAGTTTCCGTGTTATGCCATGCGACGTTGTATTGAGTCGTTGCGAAGGAACCCGTTCCGGATGCAAACTGCAGGGTGTAACCAAAATCAAGAGCTATGTTCCGGTTACGACGCATCTTCAAATTCAACTCAATACCCTTAACTGTACCAAAATCTACATTTCGATACGTCGGGTATGCAATCGGACTCGAAGGCAGAGTTATGACATCTGTAAGGTTCTTCACATCCTTGTAGAACGCGGTGACATCGAGACGTGTGAACTCGCCGAGTCTGTGAGTAATACCCACTTCATAAGCTGTGGTCTCTTCTGATTCCAGATTAGGATTCGCAACCGGATAGAAGTAGGGACCAACCTTTGTCATATACTCAAGATAATCGTATGACGTATACAGGTTCTGCAGCTCCGCAGCCTGGAAAAACTTACCGTACGAGAAACGGAAGTGTGTAACATCCGAAACCGGATAAGCAACACCAAGACGTGGTGAAATCTGTGTCTCACCCTTGGCGTCTTCCAGATCAGCTTCAGTCAACTCCTGATCCTCGATTCCGTCACCCTGGAGAGGATAAAACGCATCCTTCAAGCGCTGGGTATTGGAGTTGAAGTAGTCAAAACGAACACCGCCGTTTACGATCAAACCCTCCCATTCGAACTTATCCTGTAGGTACAGTGATATCTCATACGGGTTCTTGGCACTGTTCCAGCCGCTATTGAGGTCATGCTCGCCTGTCTCATCCCAGTAATAACCGTAGTTATCGACATCAAGCCAGGCCTGCTCGTTAAGAACGGTGGTTGTGTCGGTACCATCATCTGAAATCACATCTTCATAGAAGAGTTTCTGTGGGAAAAGATGACGGTAGTACCGGAGTGAGTGCCTCTTATACTCGGCACCGACCTTGATCTCGTTGTACGAGTTAGCCTGTGCAGTAAGATCCCAGTTGAGTCCAATATATGACGAATTTCTGTGCATGTAGTCATCAAAGAGATAACCCTCGTCGATATCTTCTGTCTCCAAATCATCCCAGGGTCTGAAGAGAGTCGTTTCTTCGAATCTCAGGTTACCCTCTGCACGGCCATAAGACATCAGGTCCTTGAAATGAACACCATCGCCGCGATATCTCTCGGTCATAAAGTAGTTAACCGAAAGTGTATGGAACATTTTCTCGTTGATGGTATGGTTCAATTTGATGTAGACAGAGTTGTTGGTGTCCTCATACCGGGGCATATGGTTCTGATTGAAGTAGTATGAGTGAATATACTGCTGCCACTTGTCAACCGAACCGAGAACTCCGACACGAAGATACGCATTCGGATGGACATCGTAACGCAGCTTGCCCTGCCATGACCAACCGTCACGCTCGTTATTCGGCAGAATCCCATCTGCTCCGGAAGTCGGGTTTCGATCTCTCTGCCAGCGGCGTTCACCGGAAACATAGAAGGACATTTTGTCTTCCATGATTGGCATTGGTCCCGACAAATCAAGAGCGTAGACATTAAAATCGTAACTCTCTCCATGGAAATTATCTGTGACTGTTTCCACGTTGCCGGCGTACGCATCCGCCCCTTCTCTCGTGGTAACGTTGATAATGCCCGATGACACCTTGCCATACTCGGCATTGAACCCACCGGTCGTAATCTGAATTTCCTCGATCGCATTGTTATTGATAGCAGTCGTGGAGAGTCCGGTCAGCGGATCCTGCTGTGAGAAACCGTCAACATAATAGGCAACATCCGATGTTCTGCCGCCACGGATGTTCATGGTAGGCTCGTTAGTCGCCTCTGTACCGCCTCTCTGGCGGACACCCGGATTATCCTTGAATGCAACAACGCCGGCTGAAAGACCGACAACATCCTGATAACCACGGGTCGGCATGTTCTGAATCTCTTCCTTTTCGATTACATTCAGAGACGCGGTCTGATCCTGAAGGATCAGCGGGCGTTCCGCAGTAACGCGGATCACCTCTCCGGTCTCAATTGCCAGAGATGTCAGTTCAAAGTTGTAGAGTGAAGTGAGGTCAGCAGATACGCTCAGGTCCGCAACCTCAACCGACGCATAACCAACAAGTTGAGCCTTCAGGGTATATTGCCCAACAGGAACATTGAGAATGTTATACTCACCGTTCGTGTTAGTCAGCGCGCCCCGAGCTGTCCCAACGACCGAGACCGCCACTCCGGGCAAAGGCTCACCAGTGGCCTTGTCCGTAATCACCCCGGATATCTTTCCGGTAGTTCCAGCATTTACTGCAGTAAAAACAGCTGAAACCAATAGAAGGGAAAGTACCGAGATGATGATCAGTTTCTTGGCTCGCAAGTTCATCCCTCCTTGCAAATAGTTTACATTTCTGTAGATCATTAGCATTTTGATGTTTCGCATCACCTCCTTGTGAAGCATGAAAAAATATCACGAATATTTATATGACTCTATATACAAACCTGCATTTACCAGGATGTTGAACTGTGTGGATAGCAATTGAAGCAAAGCGAAGATTGCCCGAACAGACATTAAGCTACTCCACAGCCCATAAGTCAGCTTAAATCAAAACCTTCATACCGTAAAAATTCTACGAAATACACATATCTTGTGTCAACAAAAAGTTGATCGCTCTCCCCGTTACCCTGGGAAGTTAAGCTGTTGCCATTTCTAACATTAGGAATGTCGGCAGAATGTGTGCAGCCCTTGAGCAGTGAATTCTGAAATACGATCTCCAGGTATGGGATTATAAAACGTATGTCTTACTATAATAAGCCAATGACTACATCGAATCATATTTCAATCGGAAACAAATCTTTTGAAAAACTAAACTGGCAGTTCAAAATCTGTGCAATATCCCGATAGTAGTTGGAGAGGTGTATTGCAATGATTCCATCAAAGACCGCACATAAACCAAAAATATATATATATACCGGATCGGATTCACTCGTCTGTGCGGTAGAATCCAGCATTGACGGGCTGAAACCCAAACCGGAAATAGTGCGTCTTAAGGAATTCGAGGATAATACAGAATACCTTAAGTTGTCGAGCGAAGATCCAAGTGTCTTTATCATCGATCTCCATACTGACTCGGACTTCAACTTCCTGAGCAAAATTAGAGAGCACTCTACTGACTCACAGGTCATCTACGTGATGTACTATTATGATGATCTGGAGTATGAACGTACATTGGAACAGAGTGTGGATGAGATTCTGGTACTGGGAGAGCTGGCAAGAATGAGGTCAACACTTCAACGTACTATCTCACAAATTTATACCCCTGTGCAGGCTAAAGAGTCTTCTCGGGATAATCTTAGCTGTAAAATCGTAACCGAATATATCCAGGATGCTGTAATTGTTACATCTACTGAAGGCAGAATAACCTCGTTTAACCGGGCAGCGCAGCAACTGTTCGGATATAAACCTGAAGAAATAATCGGTCAGAACATATCCGTAATCCATCCACCTGAATCCCTGGGTGTATCACTGCCTGAATGTGTTGAGATAGTTCGCAGGGATTCGATCATGGTAGCTGACACGAAAGTCATAAGAAAAGACCAGTCCAGGATCGATATCCGGCTGTCAATAAACATGATCCCCGATGATGACGGTAATCCTGTCGCAATGGTGGGAATAGCCAGAAAAAGGAATTTGGCATCTCATTCGGACTCCCTCTCCAACAGGCTTTCACAGGTAGTCGATTTCTCTGATGACGCCATCATTGCAATCAAAATCGACGGCACAGTCCTGAATTGGAATAATGGTGCAAAGGCAATGTTCGGTTACGAGGCGGAGGAAGTAATCGGTAAACCGGTCTCAATGATTATTCCCCCTGAGAGGTTAACGGAATTACCACCCATAATCTATCAACTTAAGAGGGGAGAACCGATTGATCATTTTCAGGCACAGAATATAACAAAGGATGGACGTGTATTAGAAACATCTATAAGCATTTCACCATTTATAGACAACGAAGGAAATGCTGTCGGTGCTGCGATCTTAATTCGTGACCTTACATCAGAGAAACGGGCAATAGAGAAGTCAAAACAGCAACTTGAACTCCTACAGAGAATCATAGACACAATTCCGACTCCGATCTATTATAAAGATTCTGATCTGATCTATCGTATGTGCAACAGTGCATTTGCAGAAATTGCCGGGCTCGATTGTGATGAGATAATCGGCAAGAGTATCTCTGATATCCTGCCGGAAGAGCTCGCCGATGTATATCACAAGTATGATATGCAACTGCTTGAAAAAGGTGGCAGGCAGTCCTATGAAGCCAATATGCCCGGAGCAAATGGTACAACAAGAAATGTTGAGTTTAACAAGGCAGTCTGTACCAATGATGATGGTAAGAAACTCGGCATAGTCGGGGTTATGATTGATCTTGGCCTATATAGAAATACATCTTTGGAAACAACAGATCTGGAGAAGCGATACAGAGATGTGCTGTCCTCGGCAATGGAGGGGATTGGAATTATCGATGCCGACAAGAAGGTAACATACTGCAATCAGGCACTTGCAAATATTCTCGATGCAAATTCACCGGACGAAATTACCGGTCGAAGCATACTCGATTTCATCCAAAAGAGTCAGCACGATAGACTGTTCTCTGAATTAGGGAGACATGATCGGACCGGACCTCTACAGCTTGAATTGGAAATCATTTCCCTGAAAAACAAACGCAAGATGCTCCAGTTTTCCACTTCAGCAAGTCTTGACAGCGAAGGCAGATTCAATGGCGGACTTGCAGTCTTCATGGATATAACCGAGCTTCGTCAACTCAGGGAATTCGCCGAATTAGCCGGCAGGGTCGAAGCTGCCGGACGAATCGCGGGACAGATTGCACTCAACTTCAGCAACCTCCTCGGTCCCCTAATGGCATACCCGGAACTCATAAAGGACGAGCTTCCAAAAGACCATACAGCGATTCCCATGCTTGATGATATCGAAGAAGCGGCACAGCAGATATCCGAAATCAACCAGCAGCTTCTTACACTCGGAAGACGTGGAAGTCATGATATCGAGCATTTGAACTTAAACAGCATCGTCGAACAGTCAATCAGTCAATTAACCCTGTACCACGAAAAAATCACAATCGAGAAGAATCTCTCTCCCGACATTACGACTATAGATGGAGAACGTCCTCAAATATACAGAGTATTGAACAATATCATCACGAACGCCATAGAAGCAACCGGAGGTACCGGAACTATATCAATAACGACCGGAAGCCGGTTTGTTACCAGCTTCAAAGGTATATTCGGTATAATCCCTGCGGGCGATTACGTGACTGTAGCCGTTTCAGATAGTGGCCCCGGGATAAGTGAGAATCTTCTATCCAGAATATTCGATCCATTCTTTACAACCAAAACCGCTTTACGGAAAAAAGGCTCCGGTCTCGGCTTGAGCATCGTAAATGCAGTAGTAAAAGATCACAAAGGGTATATTAACTGTAACACCACAAAAGGCGAGGGAACAACATTCACACTTTATTTCCCGGTTTCCAGCAGTACTTCGGAAAAAACCTGTAAGACTCTGCATCGAGAAAACAAAGGGAAGATAATGGTTGTTGATGATGATCCAATACAGCGCAATGTAATGCAGACTCTTCTCACCAGACTTCACTATGACGTTACCACAGCTTCAAGCGGTGAAGAAGCCGTGAAGCTTGCATCTGATACCCAATTCGATCTCGCAATACTCGATGTTATCATGCCGGGAGGAATTGATGGAGTCGAGACCTACAGACAGATGAAGGAATTCAATCCCGATCAGAAAGCAATCATCCTATCCGGCTTTGCATACTCAGACAGAGTGGAGCTTGCCGCTGAACTGGGAATTGGACAATTCATCCGCAAACCTGTAACACTCGAGACTCTCTCGCAGGCGGTCTATAAGGAAATATCACGAGAGCAGAATAAAACATCAGAGAAAACCGTCCACTGATACTATCTCCTAAAATCCGTTTCCAACTCCGGGTTATCCGGAGTATCACAGTACATGTTAAGTTACATCCGAACATATTGTTACGAGATGCGAAGAGACTTTTTTCCCGATCGAGTCAAAAAAAGATTGACGTATCCACAAAAAAGTCTAAATTAATGAAACCTATTTAACGATAAGTCGTAATGTGTCGTTAATGAGATAACCAAACGCCAACGATCGGAGTTTTTTGATGATTAAGAAGGCATGTATCAGTTTTCCGATCAATGTAATGCCTGGCATTACTGTATGCGGCGGGAGGAGTACGCTTAGATTGTGAATTGTTTCACATACAGTCTTAGAACCCGCCGCTCCATAAGGATCGGCGGGTTTTTTTGTATGTGCCCTGCCGACTCCATTAAGCGGCATAACCTTAACCGTTTCCAAAATGAGGCAGGAAAATGAGTGCTGAATTCTACGAAGACGAAAAAATGACCGGGCGGGAGAAAAATATATCTTCCCGGACAGCGTTCGGCAAGCTTCTCCCCCTGATGAAACCGCATACTCGCGGTTTGATTATCTGCCTGTTTCTTCTTGCGGCGGGCACAATTCTTTCACTGTCGTGGCCGGTTCTTATGAAGCGTGCACTCGACATAGACATCAAGAACGGAGATATCAACGGACTGCTGCTAACCGTAGCAGCCATCGGCGGACTACAGACTCTGACGATTCTGTTCCAGTATTTCCAGAGAATCAAGCTCGAGATAATCGGGCAGGATGTCATGCTTGAACTAAAGAGTCGTTTGTTCGATCACATTTTGAGTCAGGATATATCATTCTTTGACAACAATCCGGTTGGACGACTGCTGGCTCGTGTGGAATCTGACACGGAATCACTGCGGATGCTCTTCACGCACACTGTAGTGCTGCTCGTGGGGGATATAATCCTTGTAGCGGGTATTTTCGGTCTGATGTTCTATTACAGTTGGCGGCTTGCGCTGATCATGATCATGATTATCCCGATTGTCGCAGTGCTGACGATAGTGTTTGAGAAATACACAACTCCGCGATTCTACGCCGTGAGAAAAAGAATGGCGGAAATCACCGCGCAGTTGACGGAATTTCTGCATGGAATGTCAATTATCCAGATATTTCATCGCGGACAGTATGCGCGGGATAAAGTGAATGAGGTCAACAAAGCCAAATACGATGTAGACAAGGAAGGTATCATAGCGGTCGTAATCTATTTCAACTCCGTCTTCTTCTTCGAATACGTGATGGTTGCACTGGTTCTTTTCTTCGGAGTTAGATGGATCCAGAGTGGAGTCCTCACGGTCGGAACGATCGGTATGGTCATTGTCCTGATCTGGAGGTCATTCGAACCGATCTGGCGGACATCCGAACAGCTCGCCAATATTCAGCGGGCAATTGCGGGTGCGAAGAGAATATTCGCACTTCTCTCCGAGGAACCCAGAGTCGTCAATCCCGCGATACCGAGAAAACTCGGTACAATAGAGCGGGGAATCCGGTTCGAGAATGTATGGTTCTCTTACACGGATGATGATGACTGGGTATTGAGAGATGTGTCTTTCGAGCTTCCGGTCGGAAAGCGACTCGCTCTTGCCGGTGTAACCGGAGGAGGAAAGACAACCGTAATATCGCTTCTTCTGCGGCTCTATGATCCTCAGAAGGGTCGGATTACGATTGATGGTGTCGACATACGAGAATTCGATCTGGCTGACCTCCGAAAGAAGTTCGCTCTCGTGCTGCAGGATATCCTGCTCTTTCCGGGAAATGTTGCGGACAATATCTCTCTCGAGTCAAAGGAGATCAGCATTGATGACATCCGATCGTCCGCACTGACGGTCGAGGCGGATTCTTTCATCTCCAAACTCGAGGGTGGATACAAGACGGAGGTCTCGGAGAAGGGCGCAAACTTCAGCCGAGGTGAACGCCAGCTTCTCTCGTTCGCCCGCGCACTCGTAACCGATCCGGAAGTACTGCTTCTGGATGAGGCAACGAGTTCGGTCGACCCGGAAACCGAGCGAACAATACAGGCTTCACTAAAGAGGCTTATGCGAGATCGGACATCCCTGATAATAGCCCACAGGCTGTCTACCATCCTGGATGTCGACGAGATACTGGTGATCCGAAGAGGCGAGATCATCGAACGAGGTACGCATACGGAACTGTTGCTGCAGAACGGCTACTACTCGAAGCTGTTCCATCTTCAGTTCAAGAATAGAAACGGAGCAATATCAAATGCGGGATAAAATAAAATGGTTGTGGTACTTCTACCGTAATTACCGCTACCTGCTGGCTGTACTGTTTCTGCTTACACCGATACAGGTGGCGTTTCAGGTATCGATCCCACGACTGATAGAGTTTTCGGTGGATTTCGTCAAAACCGGCGAAATCCCCGATAATATGGCAGCTCAGGCGATATCCGAATTCGGCGCAATCCTGGGACTATCAACCGAAGGCGCATTCGCACTGACGTTGATCTGGCTTGGTTTCTGCGCGAGCCTTCTCTATGCCTACGTGCAGTCTCACAGGGCATGGATGAATGTGCGGCTGGAGTGGCTCTTCAGGCAGTTTGCCTTCGACAAAATCACTCATCTCGGTCCGGACTTCTTCAACAAATTCCGTACCGGTGATATTGTCACAAGGTTGACAGATGATGTCGAGCAGAAACTCTCGTGGTTTGCGAGTTCGGGAATATTCAGATTCTACGAGGCACTTCTGATGGTCATATTCACGCTTGCAATGATGATCATCATCGATCCGATGCTGACTCTGTTTTCAGCCGGACCACTGCCGATACTGATTCTGATATTCTTCAAGAGTGCATCGAAGCTGGACAAGAGATACGACAACCTGCAGAAACGGATATCGAACTTCAACGATGTCATGGAGGCATGCTTCTCCGGGATCAGAGTTGTAAAATCGTATGTCCGTGAGAATGCTCAGAAATCGAAATTCGGTGAATCTGCCAACAATCGGCGTGATGCCGAGATTTCGACAATTAAAACAATGACCATCGTTGATTCGCTGTACATGTACATCTGGCAGGTCGGAATCGTAATTGTTCTGCTCTCCGGAGGGTACATGGTCGTAAACTCGGGACTATCACTCGGGAAGCTCGTGGCATTCGTCTATTATGTCGTATATCTGGTTTTCCCGATGTTCGACATAGGTCAGTTTCTCGTCAAATCACGTCAGTCGGCTGTGTCGATTGACAGGTTGAACGAATTGACGGATGTTCACCCGATGATAACGGACTCCGGGAGTTTCGCTGTCAATGGTCATGCCGACGGCCGGATTTCGTTCAGGGATGTGTCTTTCTCATTCCCCGGTTCCGAACAGCGAATAGTCGAGAATATCTCACTCGAGATAAATCCCGGCGAGACAGTCGCTTTTGTCGGAAAAGTCGGTGCGGGTAAAACGTGGCTTCTAAACCTGCTTCCCCGACTGGTTGATCCGATTTCAGGAGCTGTCGAACTGGATGGGCGTGACCTGCGGGATCTGAAACTCGGTGAACTGCGGCAGAAAATCGGTTATGTGCCACAGGAACCTGTGCTTTACAGCGATACCATCCGGAACAATATCCTGATGGGACGGGAGCAAATATCCGACGAAATCATCAAATGGGCTGTGGATGTTTCACAGCTTAAGGATGAGATCGCCACGTTCCCGAAAGGTATGGAGACCTTTATCGGAACCAAGGGTGTAAGTCTCTCCGGCGGACAGAAACAGCGTCTCGCCCTTGCGAGAGCTTTGGTTGGGAAGCCTAAAGTGCTGATCCTCGATGATTGCACCTCTGCTCTCGACAGTTCAACAGAGGCGAATCTCTGGGACAGTCTGCATGAGGTGATGCCGGATATGACAGCGCTTCTGATAACGCATAGACCGGATACGCTCGAAGCCGCCGACAGAATCTATGTTCTCGAGGATGGCAGGATAACGGAAACCGGTACTCACAGAGAGTTGATTGACCGGGGTGAGCGGTATTCCAGAATCTACCGCAGATTCCAGCTTAATGAGCAGGTAGCTCTCGGGTAATCAGTTTGGGCAATTAAAAATGGCGCGGGAAATGCAAGCATCTGCTTGCCCGCGCCGTTTCTGTTTATATATTCCCATATATGACGAGAGATTTCACACATCCGCTAGCTGATTCGGAATATGAGGAGATAAAAGAATATCTTGAGTATTTCGTCGAGGGCCGGGTACGTAATCGGAAAATCAAGTCGATCCGTGTTCTGATGTCGTACAAAGGCTTACCATCGATTACGATACAGGTAGGCAAGTATTACGATGGTCTCGATCCCGGTTCACCCCGCGAGCAGATTCTGGCAATATTCGAATCCGAATCATTCCTTGCGGTTACCCGTTCCCGCGGAGCGCTTGTGGGACCGCCGTTTTACTTCGTTCGCCAGAATGTGCGTGATGTGAAATTATTCGAACAGATATCAGAATAGTCTCAAGATAATAAAATGGCTACATCTTATCCATATTACTTATTCTTGTACTGTAATGCAGTACTCAACGGAATCAAACAAAGACGCAACTTTCTCTGTTATTCCAAGTATCAGATAGGTATAGATGAGGCTTCGCAGAGGGGAGATTGTCTCTACTGACATGCTACTTACTATAGAACCCATCGGGGAGCGGGATAAATGAACCTGAAAAAAGCTACAATCTATATTGTAATCGTACTGGTGATAATTCTTGGGGGATACTACGGTGTCAATGCCGTCTTTTCGGTGTCTCCCGAAATACCAACCGCGATGGTCCAGCGTGGTGAATTCGTAATCTCGCTCGATGCCAATGGCAGTGTAAACGCCAAGAGAGCATATACAGTAACAACTCCAAGAATACGAGGTCTTCAGATAACATGGCTGGCGCCTGAAGGCTCCATGATTAACGAGGGTGATCCGGTTGTGAAATTCGATGGAAGCGAGCAGCAGACTGAACTGAATGACTATGAATCGAACCTGAAAATAGCTAAAACCACCCTTGAACGGGCACGCCGGGAATACACGATTCAGGAAAAACAACTGAACCTCGATCTAAAAAAAGCTCAGAGAAATTACGACGAGATGAAGCATGAGGCTCCAAAACTCGCCGAAGAGGCTAAACTTGAGTTAGAGTTAGCGGAGCTTAATTTCAATGCCAAGCTGGATCAGATCAAGAACGATGTCGCCAAGGCTGAACTCGAAGTTCAGCGTGCACAAGATCAGGTGGACCGCGCGAGGCGAGAACTCGAACAGACAATTCTTAAAGCTCCGATACCCGGAATGGTCGTCTATCTCGAAATATGGAAAGGCGGCACTATGAGCAAGGTTCAGGAAGGCGATTCTCCATGGCCTGGTCAGGGACTCGTAAATCTCCCCGATCTCTCCGACATGATTGTCGAGGCTGCCGTATCGGAAGTAGATGCATCACAGGTCGACTCCGGATTAACCGCTCGAATAATTCTCGATGCTTTCCCGGACAAGGTATATCATGGAGAGGTCATCAAGAAGGGCACACTGGCCCGCCGCAAGGAACCCGGATCAAAGATAAATGTATTCGACGTCGAAATTCTTATCAAGGATCACGACGATAACGTAAAACCCGGCATGTCTGCATCCGCCGAGATAATAATCAACAAAATTCCGGACGTTGTCTATGCTCCAATAGAATCGGTCTTCGAGAAGGAGGGCGAAGTCGTGGTGTTTCTCGATAACGAGAAGAAGCGCGTTGTTGATGTTGGGAGACGAAACGACATGTTTATCGAGATCACCGAGGGGCTTGATGGCGGAGAGCGAGTCTGCCTCACCGATCCCACACTTGACGAACATGGACTTCCGGGTGAAAAGGCTACAGAACCGGAACTTAATAAAGGAAGAACGCTGCCGAATGGGGGAAGCAGCGGCGGAAGAGGCGGCAGGTAAAACACAGCAATGGACATAAGATTCCTCTTTCGAGTCTCGCTCGAATCACTCGGATCACATAAGCTCCGGACTTTCCTCACAATGCTCGGCGTTATAATCGGCGTCGCAGCAGTTATATCCATGCTGTCAATCGGCGAGGGCGCCAAGCAGGAAGCGCTTGAGCAGATATCGATTCTCGGTATTAACAATGTTATAGTCAATGCAAAGATACCGGAAACAGCAGGCGGTTCGGATGTCGGTCTGCAAAAATCTCCCGCCCTCTCCATGCAGGATGCAGAGAATATTGCGCGTTACTCCGAACTGGTCAAAATTGTGATCCCCCAGCGGTTTGAACCAATATCTGTAGTGTACTCAGGAAGCAGACAGGCTCCCGCAAGAGTGGTCTCCACTATTCCGTCTTTCATGTATTCCTCATCAATTGAAGTCGAAGACGGTCGTTTTATAAATGACATGGATATGGAAGATTTCTCTCAGGTCTGCGTACTCGGTTCAAAGACAAAGAAAACACTCTTCGCATTCGATGAACCAATCGGTCGTAAAGTGCGTATCGGGGATCTTGATTTCACCGTAGTCGGAGTCATGGCCGATAAGTACATCGGGCGCGGCAAGGTCGAGGGTTTCGAACTTAAGAATTTCAATGAAGATATCTACATTCCGCTAAGTACAGCGCAGAAAAAATTCGAGAGAACACCCGCAGCGGTCGAACGTTCAGGCTGGAGATATTTCTCCGACAGCGAAACGGAAGAAAAACCATACAACGATCCCGAAATAGACCAGCTAACCGTTACGGTCACCGACCTCGACTTCGTACCGGCTGTAACCAAACTCGTGGAGAAAATACTATTTCGGCGGCATGCCGGAGTCGAGGACTATGAGATCGTTGTTCCTGAATCACTCCTCCGTCAATCGCAGGAGACGCAGCAGATATTTAATGTCGTAATGGGAGCAATTGCGGGTTTGTCTCTTCTCGTTGGCGGAATCGGAATCATGAACATCATGCTCGCCTCCGTTTTAGAGCGAACCCGCGAGATCGGTATCCGTAGATCCGTTGGCGCAAGACAGCTTGATATCATGCGCCAGTTTTTAATCGAATCAATCACAATCTGTATGTTCGGATGTTGTGTGGGAATTATACTCGGTCTTGTAATATCAAGAGCTATCACATTCTATGCGGGATGGCCCACAATTGTCTCTATATTTTCGATTATTCTTGCCACCGGAGTCTCTACAGCGGTTGGAGTTGTTTTCGGTTTTGTTCCCGCCCGGAAAGCCGCCGGTCTGGATGTCATAGAATCACTGAGATACGAATAGAGGTTGGACTGATGAAAAGGACGCTGCCACTAATTATCTTGTTTTTCACTCTGATTCTGGCAGACTGCTTTGCTGCCCGTAAAATCACTCTCGATGACGCCATAGATATCACGATAAGCAAAACCGCTCGTGGGACAATGATCCAAAGCAATCTTGAAGTTGCCGAGCAGAACTATTTTGCGAGAAGGATCAATTTCTATCTCCCCGAAATATCAATCAATGGCTATCTGCCCACCTACAATGTGAATAAATCATACGGTTTCTTCGGTGGAGCCACCGAGAAACGGCTGAACGAAACCCGCAATCTTAGATTCAATTCGTTTATCGAACTGAATCAGAGCATTCTGTGGACAGGTGGTGATATCACCGCTACCGCGAATCTGACGGCAAGCGATGATCGCTATCCCAATACGGATCCGGAAGCTGTCACGAGTGATTTCATCAATGAGCAAACCCGGGAGGGTTATTTCACTCTGAGTTATAAACAGCCCATCTTGAAGCCGTCCGATGCCAAACATGAACTCAATAACACGAAAGATGATTTCCAGATTGCAGAACTGAACAGAATTGATGAAGCAACATCTCTCAAAACAGAGGTTGTCGAGGCTTATCTTGGGCTTATGCAGCAGGATCTCAAGGCAAGTATTGAAGAGAACAAGTATGAATCCGCATCACTAAAAACCGCTATAGATTCGATGAAATACCTTGATGGAGTGATATCGGAAGAAGACTGGCTTATCTCGAAATCGGAGAGGCTCGATTCCGAACTCAACATGTTTCAGGCGCAGACTGAAGCCAACCAGATGGAGCGTTCCCTGCGGACCCTTCTCGAAATAAGCCGGGATGAGGAAATCCAGCTCGAAGAACCGGTGGTGACATCCAATATTCCGGAATCCGATATGGGAGCAATGCTCACCAACTGGGAAGGCTCAGTACCGGTCAAGAAAGCCGAGATCGAGTATCGGAAAGCTGAGAGATCGGCACGGTATAAAGAATCCGGGCATGGTCTTACGGGTGATCTTGAAGCCAATTACTCAACCGGTCAGGGTACGGTTGAGACCGAGGGAGTCGATGAGGATATCAACACGAAGGGATGGGAGATCGCGCTCAATTTCTCATTCCCTATCTGGGATGGCGGTTCTTCGGGAGCGGATATCAAAGCCGCGAAAATTGAAGCCGAACAGGCCCGACTCGAACTCGATGAGCAGAAACGGAGTGCGGAGGTCGAGATAATGAACCTGATTAATCAGATCAATGTTTCGTACCGCCGCCTCGAAATAGTAGACAAGCAGATTGACCTCGCACGGACCCGTCTGGACATCGCTGAATCACGCTTTGATGACGGTCAAATATCTGATATACAGTTGATCGAAAGAAGGGTGGCATACCTCGAGGCAAAAGACAACTATCTCGAAGAACTGAAAGAATACCTGCTGAATCGTTTCAATCTTGAGGGTAAATTCAGCGAGATTTAACCGTCAAATCCTATCACCCGCGGCGTAATCAGAATCAGAAGATCCGCCTTTTCCGAACTTGTCGAATGATGCTGGAACAGCCTGCCAAGTAATGGAATATCTCCAAGGATGGGAAGCTTGTTGACAGTCTTGTATTCCACATCCTTTAGAAGTCCCCCCAATCCGAGCGATTCACCGGAGCGGACTGTAACCGTCGTACTCACCGACCGTCGGGATGTTATCGGGCGTCGATTATCTGTTGGACCGGTGTAGCCCGTTATTTCTTCCACAATTGTATTCACCGAGAGTGATATTGTCGAATCGTTCGCAACACGCGGAGTCACCGTCATACTGATCGTGACATCGAGATCCTGAAACGACACAATGTCCTGTACAACACCACCCTCCGAGAAACGATTCAGGGTCTCGACCGGAATTGTAGTCGATACCTCAATCACAGCTTCAGAGTTCGAAGCTGTGGTTACACGCGGATTGGAGATCAACTTGGAATTACCCTCTTCGATAAGCATATCGAGCACAAGGCTGACTTCATCGAGGGTCATCCTTCCCCATGTCCAGTCTCCACCGGCAAGCGGATATGATCCGTAACCAACGACATCCAGCCCCTCAGCATCAATATCACCAATCGTTGCAGATATCTCATCCGGGAAATCGATTCCGAGTTCCGATTCACTCTGAAGGGTTGTCTCGATGATGCGGGTCTCGATCTCCACCAGCGGTCTTGCTCTGTCGATGTCGGAGATCAGATTCTCCACGCGATTCATCGCCATTGGATAGGTGACAACCTGGAGCATCTCATCCCAGCCACCCGCCTGCTCGGTGGATGCAAGCGCTTTGCTCACTATCTCGATTTTCGATCCATCCGGAAGCAGTGGTTCGATTACGGTTTTCGCTTCGGTTGCGGTAATATGCTGTAGTTCAAACAGACGCGCCTGCATTTCACGTATATCCACCCGGTCCATCGGTTTGACCACTATCACATTTCCGGCAATGTACCATGTAGCATCCGCAGCGGCTGAGAGAACATCCAGAGCATCGGAGAGTGCGACATCGGTGAGAGAAATCGTGATGCTCCCCTCCACCTCCGAAGATATTGAGAGATTCAACTTATTCTGTACTCCGAGGAGTTTGAGGATATCCACGATTCTCCCGTTGTCGATTGTCAGTGTCACAACCTGACTTTCTAAATCGTGCCGTGTCAGCTCCTGAGCACTGGTTATGTCCATGAGGCAGATATTAAACATCAGAAGCAGTATAAGATATTTCATCTTGCGCATGACTCTACCGTCCCAGTTTAAAAACCCGTTTTGCACTACCGGAGGATAGCACAACGGAATTGTGATTTATAGCATCCACATGCCAGCTCCCGATGGATTCCCCCTCGGAGAGCACAGAACCGTTAATGATCGCCATATAGCTCGACCCGCTCTTTGAAATAGCGGTTAGTTTGAATGTCTCTGCCGGTTTCGATACAGTCTCTGTCCTCCGGACAGCACGCTGTCTCGGGAATGGATCGCCCTGCCATTCACCCGTTACTTCGGAAGGATGTGTAGATTGATTCACCTCTGTCACACCCATCTGATTATCAACCACCTCGGTCATTGTATCATTCATCATCGGTTGTGTATCGTCGTCCATGAACGGGCTGTTGAAGAATACCCACACAAGCGCAATCCCGGCAGCACCGAATACAATTGCCTTTCTCGTTCTATCGCTCATTGATTCTCCTTCAAGTCGTTCAGAACGAAAATATCCATCCGAGCCTTGAAATAAATCTCCGGATCAACCGCTTTCTGATAGGCAAGCTCAACAAACTTAACATCCGCAATAACCGGTTCTGATTCGAGCATTTCGAGAAAATCCCCGATAGCGAAGAATCTCCCTCTACCTTCGAGAATAAGTTCCGCTTTATCCGCAATCGGTTTGGGTGTATCCGTACCGATCTTAACAAGCATCGGCGCAAAATCGAATTGAGACTTCAGAATATGAACACTGTAATCCTCAGCCTGATTTCGAAGTCTGTCGAGCACGATATCCGTATTCTCCGTGGAAACGAGACTGCTCGTGAAATTCTCCCATTCCGATTCATACTTGTCAATTTCATACCTGAGGGATGCGGCTCTCTGCAGATCACTCTCGACCTCAGCGATTTCATCGTCCATTGTTGCAATCCGGGCTTTGATATCATCCACACCGGCTGTCTGTAAATCGTAGATGACGAAATACCAGCCGGTAGCGATTACAAGCACTACAATTATCGCTGCTTCGAGACTGTGTTCTGTGAGAAACTTCAAATTCATCTTGCTGATAACTCAAATGTGAAACCGAGTTTCTGGTTTCCAAGCTGAGTCTCCACTCTTTTCATCCCCGGATTAACCGCCAGGATCGAATTATCATTTTCGAGTGAACGGAGATATGTATAATACTCCGCCTCCTGCCTGTCATTGGGACCCGTTACAATACCACTGATATTTGCCTGCAAACTCCCGGCTATACGGTTGATCTCTACGACATCAAGCCGAACGGCACTCTTTGAATTCCGCGATAGTATCAGCAGCGGCACTTTAATGGAAGACTGTCCCTCCATGACATACTGTCGCATATTTTTCCGCAATCTCTGTGCCCTATTTTCAAATGCATTCAGGAGAGGAAGCACCGGATCAGCTTTCAACTCAGTCAGCAATGAATTCCTCGACTCGAACCTGTTCTCGAGTGATCTTGTCTCGACTACTTTCAATACTGAGAGAGTCATTATACAGAGAATAGCGAGAACAAGCACGATTCCTGCTGCCCGCTTTCGCTGTTTCAGCGTTTTCTTGCTCTTTATTTCTTCCGGCAGCAGGTTTATATCATAACTCTTTATCTTCCAACTGGGATAGGATGTAATCCAAACCGGATAATCCGAGAAATCTGATGCAATGCCGGCGAGACGACTGTGCCGTGCAATGAACGATTCGGTATTGATATCGATCACATCCGAAGCGATTGATTCTTGCGCAAACTCAGTGACAGCACTGGAGTATTCAGATGGGACAAGACTAACAACTCTTTTGATCTCCCGCTTTCCGAACTGCCCATGATAATAATCCAGAACATCCCCTATTACGGAGCGAAGACTACTGACAACCTCTCCTGGAGAAACGCAACCGTTGGGTTCCGCAACATCATCATCACCAATCATACGTTTGAGATCATAGACGGCATTATCCTCCGCGAGAGAATCAACTGCAACCTCACGGTAGAATTCGAGATGACCTTTGTGAAAAATCCCCGTCTCTGCCACACATCCATTCAGGCGAATCAACAACGTATCCGATCGGGCGAAATCCTCGATTAGGTTGTGGAATATTCTTTCGAGATAGAGTCCGGGGGATGTTATAAATGAAACCGAGTTCAGATAGTCACCGAACAGCTTCTGAAGCCATCCCCGCCAGTTGCCGGAGAGACCCTGCGAAAACACCTCAAACTTTGGTCCACCGGCCCACTCCACGCTATCAGAAATCCGCCATCCGAAGAGAGAGTTTCTCAATTCGAATGGATATAGCTTCCTGGACACGCTCTTAAGAACTGCTTCGGTTTCCGACTGCGTGACTTTCGGTATCCTGAAACATCGCTGCACCATCTCAGGGCCGGAGATTATGATATGTATCTCCAGTTCAACATCACTTACCTGTTCAAGGAATCCGGAGAGCCAGTCTGAGAGAGTTGTAATATCGAAATAGCCGACATTGGCAGCTCCTCTTACCATATGATCTGTCTTGCGGTTCCGAGATACAGCACTCCAACTCAGAGCCTGCTCCTTGATATCCAATGTGATCAGAATCGGTGCCCCGGTCTTTCTCAGTGAATTGATGTCATGCGAGCCATCAGAATTTCGGGTACCTGTATGTTTTGTTATAGCGGTATTCACAGATCAGGTCCCTGAATCAAAGGTTATAACGGAACCGTCACTGAAGGTGATATTGATCTCAGTTGAGGACATATCGACTCTCATCCCACCACCGAACGCCGAATCCCTGAAATCCTCAATTCGTACTGTTCTCGGTGTATGCGGATTCAAATTCTGTGTGCTGGAGAAACTCAGTGTGTCTCCCGATTCGGCACGTGGTGAACTGGAATTGAAAACCGTTGTCCCGCCGAATCTCACAGACTGGAAATACGCGGTTGGGGTATGATCGTACTCGATAATCATCCATGTCAGACTGACCGATTCATCCGACGAGTTCTCTATCTGAAATCTGATTTCATCGTTCCAGCTTCCCGGACACTGGGCAGAACCCGAAACATAGTCTATAGAGCCTGTACTCTCTTCCGTTCCACCAGTCCCGGATGATGCCCAAATCGCACCGGGGAATCTCAGATTAGCATAGGTTGTGGTATTGGGAGTTACCGAAATATAAGATTGAACCGTATCCAGTCGTGTCAGGTGAACCGCTCGAATCAGATGATTCCCGATTGGTACCACATTTGAGTATGTAAACGCTCCTCCGGCGGAGACCGTTACAGCTGAGTCTTTCATCGATCCGGCACCATTGGGATATGTGACAATGATACGAACACTCGCCGAACTGTCACCCGGTGGATTGCCTGCAGCATCGGTAATAGATCCTGTAACAGTGTTTAATAGTAGCTCGGAGGATGAATTGCAGATTCGTCTGGTCAGTGTACCTCCACCACCGCCGTCAGATGATATCGTCAAGCCATCGTACGAATACAAATCGCCCCAGCCATCTCTCTTGAACTCGCTCGATGCTTCCGCAAACTCGGCCGATATGTACGGTCCGTTCCAGGTGCCATACCCGGGATTGGAAGCAAGAGCATCCAGATCGGGTGGAATAGCACCCACATCTCCTACATATCCAAAATCGGACCGGATGCCGTTTGAATATAGATCGGGATTTCCACTCACCGCGAACAGCAACTGCTCCATCTCCGCTTTCGTGCTCTCTACCTTGGCGGTATCCAGCGATTTGTCGAGACTCCTCATTGCAATCCCGGCGATAATTCCGAGTATAATTATGACAACGACGACTTCCATAAGTGTAAAGCCGTCCTGTTTTAGCAGCAATCTCATGTTTTAGAATCCGACCGTAATCTCCACACCGGACCCGATACTCTTTATAGTTCTTTCAACAGCACTGTAAACATAGGTTTCATCCCATGCATCCATCAGGTACGAGCTTTCGGATGTATCGACATACGGGCCGTTCCAGCCGCGTCCGGTAATTCTGTCATACGCCGGTATGGTATCCGGTCTAAATGCGAGATCGAGCAACCTGTTGGGAGGATTCCCGATATCCCCCTCGAAACCGCGTGCAATATTCTGTCCACCCGCCACCACATTCGGATCACCCGCTATAGCCTGTTTTATCTCATTTAGTTCAGACTTCGTGGCATTCACTTTCGAAGCCTTGACCATAGCGCCAATCTGTGGGATTCCCACACCCGCGATGATTGCGAGCACTACAATCACGATCATCAACTCGAACAGGGTAAAACCTCGAGCATTCAAATGTAATTTCTCCTCAATACCATTATGGCTCAGTGAGTTTCGCCTGATGCCGAACGGACATCTCTCCAGAGTCCCTCCAGATCGGAAGCGTACACCCAGACCGTTCTCGGGACTTTGATCCTGCCGTCATCCTGTGCAGTTTCATCCTCAACTGCCGTCTCCGGAGCAAGCTGGGGGACAATGTTCACGAGAACGAAACCGGCTTTTTCAAAAACCTCTATGGGGCGTTCCTCTTCCGGGTTCTCGATTCCGATATACGCTGTAGCGATCAACTCGATATCGCTCTCTTTTACAAGCGACCGCGCCTCAACAGCATCCTTGCTGTAACCTGGCAACACTACGGTAACGATTGTCACGAGAACGACGAATGTTAACAACAGCTCCGCCGGAGTGACAGAGCGCTTCATTCTGGATTCAGAGAACATTCAACCTCCAATGTTTATTCTCATGGTTCTCTCGAATCCTATATCGGCACAAGTGGTTCATTTCTGAACACCTACCCCCTGAATACCTGTATGAGATTCCACATCGGTAGAAAGATACCAAGTGCAAGAAAGAGTACCATTGCACCCATGACGAGAATGAGTATCGGTTCGAGTGCGCTGGTTAAACGACTCGAAGTATAGTGAACCTCCCGGTCAAAAAATCTCGATATCTCATTGAGTGTCAATTCGAGCGTACCCGATTCCATGCCGACATGTACGAGTGAGATTGCGAGTTTTGGGAAATGCCGCATCTGATGTTTCGTGTCATCAATACTGCGCCCCTCCTTGAGTCCCTCTGCGAACCGTCCCACTTCCTCACCGATTATCTTGTTTCCCACTGCCTCACGGACAATTTCGAGACTCTGAATCAGCGGAGTCCCGGATGCTGTCAGAACCGAGAGAAGATGCGCAAACCTCGAGAGTGAGGTTTTAACAAACAGGTTTCCGAACACCGGAAGCTTTAGCAGGAACGCATCAATCGAGCGCTGTAATTTCCTCGCCCTGAACGAGCGTGCCACGATAAACGACAGTATGGCAACAGACGGAATCAATAGATACCAGTTGGATCGAATCATGTCAGATATTGCAATCATTATTTGCGTGGGAAGAGGAAGTTCCGCATTGTTCTGTGAGTAGAATCCTGCGAATTTCGGAACGATAAACACCGTCAGCAACATGAAAGCCAGGATAATCGCAACGATTACCATTACCGGATAACGGAGTGCCTTCTTGACCTCCTCCTTCGTCACAAGCTCCTGCTCCATCGCTACGGCAAGCTTGTCGAGCACGACATCGAGCTTTCCGGCAGCCTCTGCAGCCCGAATGCTCGAAATATATATCGGTTTGAATATTCGCGGATAGCGGGCAAAACTGTCGGAGAGACTCTCACCCCGCTCCATATCATCCCGAACCGACAGAAGCACATCACCGAGATCCTCATTCTGATACTGATCCGCAATAATTTCAATAGCGCGCATGATCGGCACACCGGCTCGATACAGCGTTGACAGTTTGCGGGTTATAAGAATAAGATCTTCGAGATCGGCGGTCTTTCTTCCGAATTTCAGAAGACGCCTTAGTGAAAATTCCGTGTGCTCACTTATTTTGATCGGTATCAGCTCGAGTGATTCGAGGTAATTTTCGACCGCATCAACATTGTCGCCACGAATAACACCGGATACCATATCACCGGATTTGTCCCGGACCTTATATTGATACAGGTTCGGCATCGGTACTCCGTATCACATTCTCATCGGTCTTCTGGCTGACGCGCAGGACCTCACGGTACGTCGTCCGCCCGTCAAGCGCCTTTGCAAGAGCATCTCTGTGAAGAGTTATCATCCCGCCTGAAGCGGCGGCGTTCTTTATTTCGCCGGAGGAGGCGTTTTCGAGTATGAGATTTTTGATGCCGGGTGTAACGGGCAGAAATTCGAAAGCCCCCGTTCGACCGTCATACCCGGAGTTGTTGCAATTCTCACAGCCGGTACCCATTTTGAATTCTGGTTTGATTCCATCTTCGAGTTCAAGCTGATCGAAAATAGCATCGGGCGCAACCTCATCCTGCCTGCATTCGCTGCAAATCACGCGAATAAGTCTCTGAGACAGCACACCGAGTAGCGATGACGCAAGAAGGTAGTTTTCGACTCCCATGTCCAGGAGTCGTGTTACAGATCCGGCTGCATCGTTTGTATGAATTGTCGACAGAACAAGATGACCGGTCATGGCCGACCTGATAGCCATTGATGCCGTTTCGGCATCACGGATTTCGCCCACCATTATGATATCGGGATTCTGGCGTAATATTGACCGAAGGCAGCTTGCGAATGTCAACCCGGCTTTCTCATTCGTCTGCACCTGATTGATACCCGGAAGATTGTATTCGACCGGATCCTCAATCGTTATAATGTTCTTCTCGATAGAGTTTATCTCATCGAGAACCGCATAGAGCGTGGATGTCTTGCCCGAACCGGTGGGACCACAGATAAGAATCAAACCCTCCGGTTTGCGTACGATCTGCCTGAACTCCTTCAGAACTGATTCATTGAAACCTATGTTGTTGAGTCCGAGAATAAGGTTTCGCCGGTCGAGCAGGCGCAATACCACTTTCTCACCATGAATTGTCGGCAGAGTCGACGCCCTGACATCTATTGAATGCCCACCCCACTCGAATGAAAAACGGCCATCCTGCGGGATACGTTTCTCGGAGACATCAATGTCAGCCATTATCTTGAGGCGTGAAATCAGTGATGACTGCACCGTCTTCGGAGATACTCCCTCATGGTGCAGCAATCCGTTGACTCTGTAGCGAATCCTGACTGCCTTGTCATCCGGCTCGATGTGAATGTCCGACGCTCGGCTCTTGATTGCCTGAGCGATTAAAAGATTAACATATTTGATTACCGGGGCTTCCGCTGATAGAGTCTCCTCCCGACCCTCAACAAGTGAGATATCTGCAATCTCTGTATCTTTCTGACGGATAGCATTCTCGAGCGCCTGATTGAGCAATTCTCTAACCGAGTAGTTTTCCTCAATTGCCGCGAGAATGGTCGATTGTGTTGTTACTACACGGTTTATGCGTAGTTTTGTGCGATATTTTATCTCATCAATCGCGACAACATCAAGCGGATCAACCATCGCAACCGTGAGAGTCGGTCCGATTTTGAATACAGGCAGGATTTGATGACGTTTCGCCAGTTCGATGTCGAAGAGATCGAGAAGATCCGGTGCAATTACTATGTTTTCGAGCGATAATCTGGGAATACCAAGACGCTCCGATATCGCATCGGCAAGATCATCCTCGGTGATGAATTTCTCATCCACCAACACCTGTCCGAGACGTTTCCCGCTCTGGTTCTGAATTGAGAGTGCCTGCTGAAGGACATTCTCCGAAATCAGACCCTTATCTATCAGTATGTCACCGATTCTCTTGTTCATTGCAGTTCCGAATGACGGTTTATGGCAATAGATCTCCCTACAACATTTCAATGATAAATGCAGTTATCACTACGGGTAACAACCCGTCACTTTACTCTTTGTATCGGCTCGATCATGTATTAAATTACTGACTGATCGAAGGTTAATTACGACACCTCCCCGGAGAGCACGATTACTACAAGGCAGGTCAAAATGAAACCACAGACATTCAATTTTGCGAGAGTTATCAGACTCACACTCATCCTCCTTGCTGTTACAATTTCAACATTCGAAGCTGGTTTTTTAGCAGCTCAGGAGCTTGCAGTAATCAAGGGCAAGATATATGATTCCGTTACACACGATGTTATCTCAGATGCGAACATCACTGTAACCGGAACCGATATACAAATATCCGCAGACCGAACCGGTGCATTTACCCTGAACGTACCGGAGGGAGACTGTATTCTCCAGATTACGCACGTTGCATACAAACCAGCACAGAGAGTTGTATCGGTGGTACGAGATCGTGATTATCCAATTACGATTTTTCTCGAACCGACCACGATTCCGGTTTCGGGTTTAACTGTTACAGCTTCCCGTACGGCACAGGATGTTTTCTCGGCGCCTACATCCGTATCGGTAACTACGGATGAGGAATTCGGTGGTAAGAATTTCGCCTCCACAGCAGACCTTCTCAAGGAGGAACCCGGAGTTCTTGTACAGAAAACAACTCACGGACATGGAACACCGATTCTACGCGGGCAGATTGGCAAGGATGTCCTTCTTCTATTCAACGGCATTCGGTTGAACAACTCCACATTCCGTTCGGGTGGAAACCAGTATATGAACACAGTCGATCAGGAGACACTCGAGAAGATAGAGATTGTCCGAGGACCAGGCTCTGTTCTCTACGGCAGTGATGCTCTCGGTGGTGCTGTGAACATGATATCCCAGAAGCTTCCCCTATCACAGAATGGTATAAACGGATGGGGAAAATACAACATGCGCTATTCGAGCGCGGACCTTGGAAGATCGGCAAATGCAACCGCTTATGTCAGTTCGGAGAAAGCCGCCGCCTGTATCGGCGGGACCTACAAGCGAATCGGGGACCTGCGAGCGGGAGAAAAAACAGGCAGACAGAAACCGACCGGATGGGATGAGTTCAGTATCTCCGGCAGAACCGAATTCACCCCGAACAATAACCATCATTTCAACCTTGAATATATGACAGTCCGTCAGGAGGAAGTCCCCCGCTATGACAAATACGAATGTGGTGATTTCAAGACATACATCTATGATCCCCAGAACCGCGATCTGCTCTCTCTGGGATATGAGTTAACCCCCGAATCCAATTTGTTCGACAGAGCGAAAATCAATCTCTCCTGGCAGGATGAACTCGAGGGAAAGACCACGCAGAAAACCGGCTCGGAGAAAATCAGTGAGTCGAGAACCGACCTGATCAAGCGCGGAGGATTGATACAGATTGACCTCTCTCCTCTGGAAGCTCACAACATCACAACCGGATTCGAGACATACTCCGAGAGAGTCACAACCGAGGCTTTCAATATCAGGAACGATGAGGTAAGCGTCGACAGAGCGGACTATCCAAATGGTTCCCGCTATAGCTCTAGCGGCGCATTTGTTCAGGACAGATTCAGACTGACCTCTAACTTCACCCTGACAGCGGGTGCGCGCTACAGTTTCTTCAAAGTAAAATCTGAACTCGAGGAACCGTTCGGATATTTCGAGGAAGACTACAGCGATTTCACCGGCTCGCTCTCGCTATCGTTCAAGCCAGTGGAGAAACTCAACCTCATCGCCGGAGCTTCACGCGGATTCCGTGCTCCAAATCTTAACGATCTTGTTGTCCTGAAATATTCAAGCAGCGGAGTGGACGCTCCCAGTACCGAACTCAACCCTGAACAGACTCTGAATTTCGAAGTCGGAGCCAAATATAAAAATGAGAAAATTCGCGGCGAGGTTTTCGTCTATTATACAAAGCTGAATGATCTTATTGACCGAAGACCCGGAACATACAACGGCCTGTCTTTCTATGATGAAAACAGCAACGGCATCAAAGATGATGACGAATACGACATCTACCAGAACAGAAACGTCGGAGAGGGCCGAATCATAGGATTCGAGGCAAACGGATCGGGCTGGATCACCGGTTCTATCCAGGCTCATGGCAACCTGTTCTGGACATGGGGCGAAAATGAGACTGCGGATGAGCCGTTGAGCAGAATTCCACCTCTCATGGGCATGGCAGCTCTCAGGTATTACCCCGACGACCTAAGATGGATCGAGTGTTTCGTCCGGGCAGCGGGCAGCCAGCGAAGGCTCTCGCAGCGGGATATCGACGATACACGTATCCGCGAGGATGGAACACCATCATGGGCAACTCTGAACCTTCGTTTCGAGACAAAAATCCATGCGGTCTTCCTGAACATCACCGCGGAGAATATACTCGATGCTACATACCGGGAGCACGGTTCCGGTATTGACGCTCCCGGCAGGAATATAGTCGTCTCGATCAGAGGTACGATCAATTAGGCTTTCGAGCCGTGTATAAGATATGGGGAGATGGAACGGGTGGCTTGACCGAAACGAATTCTGTAAAGCCGCTGTCTGACAGGAACCGTTCCATCTCATCTCCCGAATAACATTGCGCCCTCGAAGTCATATGGAAAAATAGCGAGAACGCACTCGAAAAGAGATTGGCTTCACCCTCGATTTCTGCAAAATCCCAAACTGCTACAGTACCTCCGGGCGGAAGAGTATCAAATATCTTCCGCAAAATGATTCTGATTTCATCGGCATTGAAATGGTGAATCAGGTTGCCAAGAAACACAAGAGAATAGCTGTGTTTCAATTCTGTCTCAAGTATGTCTCCCTCGAAGTGTTGCACGCAGTTGGATGTCCCCAGTTCATCTGCTACTGACCTCGCACTCTCAATAAACACAGGTAATTCCATTATCTCCGATCTTAGAGGCGGGTGATTTTTGCAGATAGCCACAGAATAGATACCGTGAGAACCACCGATATCGAGCATGATTTCACTCCCGGCTGGAACTGGAATCTGTGAAGCCACCCATTCAGCAGCCGGAGTTGCGGTCTCTGCCATTGCAAGTTGATGGATTCGTCTGTCATCTTCGGATTTCATCAAATCGGTCAAATCCACACGCTCACCGCTGGAGAGTGCCCTTTCAAGCTGCTCCATTGCAAGCAATTGAATCCGGCAAAATCGCACCCAGTTCTTCAACCGGCTCGGAGATTTGTCTGTCAGCGTCATCCTTGAGACCTCCGTAAGACTGAATTTGTGATTATCGGATTCCAGAAACCCGAGACACACGAGTATATCAAGCAGAAGTCTTACGCCGCCCGGATCAATTCCAAGTCTCCGAGCGATGCTCTCAGAGGTATTCAAGCCGTCCCCGACAATATCGAAAATCCCGGTGGAAACAGCGGTAACGAGTGACCATGCCGACATTGCCGGTACAAACGGATCGACAAGCGGATGTGGTTGATTTTCGTGAATTGACACAATAACCTCCTTAAAATTGTAGATTAAAGACATATTTGACGGATTACAGGGACATACGAATATCCCATCTAAATAAACTGAGATGCAGGGGGAATTAAGTTTTGGATTGTAAGTACGGGGGTTGCATACTCATGCTATGTTTCAATACGGGTTTTGTCAACAGCTTTTACGGTAACTCCATGCGTATTTTGCTAAATGGCCTCCGGCTTTGCGACGAATCAGATAATATGTTATATAGGAATACTGAGAGACGGATGTTAACACTGGAACGGAGTCCGGGTTGAATCTGGATGAACTAATACAATTCAGGCATAAGCTGCACGAGGGAGCGGAACTCTCCGATCATGAATCACGCACGGCTGATACAGTCGCGCGGTATCTTGAGCAGTTTAAACCATCGAGGATCATTCGAAATATTGGTGGGTACGGACTCGCCGTGCTGTTCGAATCGGGTAATCCCGGTCCGCGTGTGCTAATTCGGTGCGAGCTTGACGCACTCCCGATCCCCGACACTCCCGATCTTCCATACCGATCCAGACAGGATGGTGTGGCTCACAAGTGCGGGCATGACGGTCACATGGCAATCGTGTCCGGTCTCGCGCATGAGTTCGGCAACGGAAAACTCGATAGAGGCACACTGATACTTCTATATCAGCCGTCGGAGGAAACCGGTCAGGGAGCCGCACGAGTGATTGCGGATGAGAAATTCAGCGAGATACAGCCCGATTATGTGTTCGCACTGCATAACCTGCCCGGATTCCCAATGGGGAATATCATTGTCAAAAACGACACATTTGCATCCGCATCGAAAGGATTTATCATCGAGTTGACGGGAGCGACCTCTCATGCCGCTGAACCGGATCGCGGTAACAGTCCCGCGCTTGCGGTATCGCATCTGATAAGCGGGCTGAGTGCGATACCACAGTTTTACACCGCCCTGCATGAAGCCGCTCAGGTAACGATAATCCATTCGAAAATCGGAGAGAGGGCTTTCGGAACATCCCCGGGAACCGGAACTGTAATGGCAACACTCCGCGCACACAAACAGGATGTCATGGATCGCATCGCGGACAGATGCTCAGATCTCGCCGCAAAGATTGCAACCGCTTTCGATCTCGATTACAAGATAGAATTCGTGGAGGAATTTCCCGCGACTGTCAATAATCCCGACTGTGTAAAAATCGTCAGGGATTCCGCACAAAAGTGTGGTCTCGACCTGACAGTGCGCGAGGTTCCGTTCTCATGGTCGGAGGATTTCGGACATTTCACCAATGCGCACCCGGGTGCACTGTTCGGACTCGGAGCCGGTGATGATGTAAGAGCGCTGCACCATCCCAGCTACGATTTCCCGGATGAGATAATTGAACCGGGAATCAGAATTTTTAAAGAAATCATCCTCAAGATGATAATGGAATAAGAAAAGCAGATATTTCAGAGATCGTAGGGCATGTTTTATCCTTCATACATAGAATTGAGTAAATCCGCACTGATGCGCAATCTCAAGTTCATCCGGGAACAGACCGGTCCAAATGTCCTGTTTTCATCCGTCGTTAAGGGCAACGCATACGGGCATGGAATAAGTACGTTCGTGCCGCTTGCAGAAAAATGCGGGGTCCGTCACTTCTCGGTATTCTCCGCAAATGAAGCATACCGTACCTACAAATGCAGAACCGAAGACAGCAACATTATGATAATGGGAGCTGCGGACAGCGAAGCAATCGCATGGGCGATTGAAAATGATATATCCTTCTTTGTTTTCGACCTTGAAAGATTAAACACCGCGATCAACCATGCAAAAAAGATACAAAAACCCGCACGTATTCATTTAGAACTGGAAACGGGACTCAACAGAACAGGGCTTGAAGGTAAGGAATTGTCGGAAGCTGTCGCAATGATCCGCTCCGAGCCGGACCATATTCTGATAGAGGGTGTCTGTACACATTACGCGGGTTCGGAGAGTGTCGGTAATTACTATCGAATTCAGAATCAAATATGGTCGTACCATGAACAATGCGCATGGCTCAGAAGCCAGGGGCTGAATCTCGGATTGAGACATACCGCAAGTTCGGCGGGAGTGTTCACCTATCCTGAGACGATCATGGAGATGGTACGTGTCGGTATCTCTCAGTATGGTTTCTGGCCGAGTAAAGAAACAGAGATGCATTATCATTTATCCAATGGCACAGCGCGCGGACCAAAGAGACCCAATCCGCTGCGACGGGTAATGAATTTAAAGAGCCGGATCATGTCTATCAAGACAGTCAAGCCGGGGCAGTTCATCGGGTACGGAACATCATATATAACGACCAAAACACAGAAGATTGCAATCGTACCCATCGGATATTTCCACGGATTTCCGAGAATGCTCTCAAATATCGGTTATGTTCTCCTGCATGGTCGCAGAGCTAATGTTATCGGGCTTGTTCACATGAACATGCTGTTTATCGATATCACTGATTTTGCTGACGTTAAAAAGGGTGATGAGGTCGTGATTTTTGGTAAACAGAAGAAGGGACACATCACTGTGGCATCCTTCTCGGATATGACGCGATATCTCAATTACGAGGTACTCGTCCGCCTTCCATCCGAAATCCCGCGCGAGGTCGTCCAGTAACTAAATTCCAGCAATAATTGACTTTACTTCCAAATCTGGTATATTATAAAATATGCATCCTGCCGAACACATACTCTGATTCTATAAATCCACAACCAATTTCAGATACAGGAGGTATCGTTATCTTTAGTACTGAGCTTTTCAGAAGCATTGTAAACGACCGTGTTTCACATCCGGAGAGAACAAACGCAACATTTGAGCGAGTCAGGGAGGTACTCGAAATCGTCCTCGGTGACAATGCAACGGCTGTCGTTGAAAAATGCGCAGAGGGGATCATCGACAACAGAATTGGTCTCGATGATGAAAACGGGAAACGCATAACCGGGATTATCGGCTCTGAATGTTCACCGCATCAAATAAGATCGATCGCATCACTTCTCATGGACTGCGAAATCTCGACGCAGGAAGCAATTGATGTTCACGAGAGATACAAAATCCCAGTCTCCAAACTCGAAAAAGACATCATTCCGATTCGCGGTGACGGAGCATGGATCATTGACAGCAGAGGTAGAGCATACCTCGATCTCGACAGCAATTACAGCGCTACGAACCTTGGAATGAATAATCCGGAAATCGCTGTGGGATTGTTCAACCAGGCGATGCAGCTGATTTCAATGAAAGAGGACCGGGTACACATCCCGAGAACAAGATTTCTTAAAGAGATTCATGACATGATGCCGGAGGGACTGCATCACTTCTACTGGCAGAACTCGGGCGGGGAAGCGGTGGACAAGTCACTCAAAATCGCAAAAGCTCACACCGGGCATAAGGGCGTGGTTGCATTCAAGGGTGGGTTTCACGGCCGTACTCACGGTGCAGTGGCCGTGACACACGAACCAAAATACCGTGAACCGTTCTTCCTCGATGAGCAGGACTGGTCGCATTTCGTCGATTTCAATGACGCCGATGCTGTCGAGCAATTGTTCAAGGATGGCAAGGTAAGAACTGTAATACTCGAAATTGTCCAGGGAGAGGAAGCGGGAATCCGACCCGCTGAACGTGATTTTCCGAAAAAACTCCGTGAGATTTGTGACAGATATGACGGCGTGATGATCGTCGATGAAATTCAGTCCGGATTCGGGCGGACAGCAGAGAAAGAGGGACAGTGGTTCTCCTGCATGGTATATGATGTTGTTCCCGATATTATCACAATTGGCAAGAGTTTCGGTGGCGGCTATCCGGTAACGGCTGTTGTGACGAACAACAAAGTCAGCAATTCGATGAAACCGGGGTATGATGGAAGCACATTCGGCGGAAACCCGATGGCTATGGTAGCGGCGCGGCTTGCTACAAGGCAGATGAAAGAGCAGAATATCACTCGGAATGTGGTACAGCGTTCAAAACAGATATTCAACGGTCTTAATGATCTTAAAGATAAATACGGAATTGTGAATGACACCCGCGGAATCGGTTTAATGATAGCGTTTGAGCTGACATCCTCCGAGATGGTATCGCAGTTTCAATCGAACATGGCAAAAAACGGTGTCAAGACATCACTGTCCACCCGTGAATGGGCTCGTTTCCTGCCACCGCTTATAATGACAGAGTCGGACACCGACTTTCTCCTCAATGCAATAGACAAATCACTCGCACCTATTACGTAGTTTCTGATGAATGAAATAAAGAAGGCTCCCCGATTTTCGAGGAGCCTTTCATATCTACATCAAATCCTGTTATCTGATTTTATCTGCGGGTATGTCACGTCCACCCTGATGCAAAATTAATCCCGTCACTGTACCATCCGCATCGCTCAGGACAAATGTAACCTGTGCATCCACATCTGTCAGATAGAATTCTGTTTCCGAACTCGGGAACATCTCGACCTCAGCCTGCCCGGTAGCCTGTGTGAATATCCGGTTTCCCTTCGTCTTGATCGTCAACGTAAACTCCGGCGCGAGTTGATATTCGCCTACATATTTGCTGTAAATCAGAGGATTCACATCCGCGCGGGTGACTCTGGCGAGAATCTGCCCGGCTTCGGGATCCTCCAGTTTGACAGCCGGCTGATCCTCCCCCTGCTGATGGATAATATGACTGACAACATCACCCGACTCGTTTCGCACGAAAGTCACCGTTACCGTATGGTCATGCTCGAAAAAGAACTTATCTTCACTCTCCGGGAATATCTCGAGACGGGACCGGTTTGTTCTCTGGGAGAAGATCGAGTTGTCCTCGACTGTTATGATGCGCCATTCATCCTCCTCGATCTGATATACTCCCACATATTCACTCAACTTAGCCGGATCGATTGCAACCGGCTCTTTCTCGACGGGGATGTCGTACGGTCTTCCGAACATTATCGCGGCAAGCGAATTGGCGATTGATTCTACAGAGGCAGAGATATTGTTGGCGAGTACGATAACCGTGACCTTTTCATCCACCCAGCGGTTGAATGTCGATACGAAACCGTCAATCCCCCCATTGTGCCAGATCAGCCTGCGATCGAACACATCCTGAATCATGAAACCATATCCATAGTCATTCATGACGGGTGTAAATATCTTATTAAGCGATTTTTCGGACAGCAGGTCGGTTCCATAGAGAGCTTTATCCCATATTAGCATATCACCGATTGTCGAATAGAGCGCACCGGCGGAGTATGGCACTGACATGTGAACAAAGCTCGCATTCCTCAGTTTGCCGTCATCCCCGACATAATATCCCTTAGCGCGATCCTCGATTATCTCCTCGCGGTGATCGTACCCGGAATTCTCCATGCCAAGTTTCTCGAATATACGGGTTTCGACGAAATCCTCATAGATCATGCCGGAGACAGCTTCAATGATTGCCCCGAGTACGATATATCCTGAGTTGCTGTAGCTCCAATCCTCCCCCGGTTCAAATTCGAGTGGCTTATCCTTGAATGTCGCGATCAAATCCTCGACCGAAATCTCAAGCGCCCGCCTTTCCCAAACCTCGAGCATGGCGGTATAATTCGGGATCCCGGAAGTATGACTCAGAAGATGATGAATTGTAATTCTGTTTCCCGGATTGGCGGGATAATCGGGTAAATACTTCGTTATCGGATCATCGAGTTTGAGCTTGCCCTCCTCGACGAGCAGCATAATGCAGACTGCCGTAAACTGTTTGGTGATCGAGCCGATCTGGAATTTCATGTGTGTTCGATTTTTTACATCGAGTTCGTGATCCGCATATCCAAACGCTTTTCGATAAACAAGCTGCCCATCCTTCGCAACGAGAACAGCTCCCTGAAATTGCCAGACATCAACCGCAGCCCGGATAAATTGATCGAAATCAGATTCAAGTCCCGCGTGCGATTTTGTCGGCAGCATTGTAAATGTGATGATGGTTATTAGAAAGATACTAATCGTAGTTCGGGCAATTGCTGACATTCCACTCCTCCATAATCGCGGACTGACCGTCCGTGTAGATATGCACCGCCAATAGACCGGATAATGAACTGTTCCACTGTATTCAACAACAATTCGTATTCACTTGCCAATCGCTGATTATCACACTAAATATCCTGAGCTTTCATCAACGACGACAAACATGGGAGGCAAGATGTCCGATACTCAGATCACCTGTGAACTTCGCACCGACATGGACTGCGAAATCAAGGGGATACCATCCAATATGTGGGGTGAAGCCGTTTTCAATATCGGGGACGAGGAACTCGTCATGGAAATATCCGTCGAGGAAAAAACGATAGTTGCAATAATGGCCGGCGAGGATGCCGTGTGGAAAGGTACTCTCGATGGGCTGAAAATGCTTCTCAAAGGCGAGATAAAGGGACGATAGCAAAGCCAAGCGCGCAGATCATTTAACCTGCGCGCACATTCATCCGATCTGGATGTCACTGAGTTTCGATTCTACTTCTTATGGCTGCAGCCATGCTCATCATTTTCATGGTTGCATACCTCATCGGTAGACGAAAGACAACCTGCCAGATAATCTTTGACAACCTTTTCCGGTGGTTCGCTTGGAGCACCGGTCAAGACCTCGACATTCTTTGCACTCAGAATCTGCACGGCTCTTCCGCCGATTCCACCTGCTATTAGAACATTGATATTATTGTCGAGCATGAATTTTGGAAACGAACCCGGTTGATGTGCGGGTGTACCCTTACTCACGGTTTCGCGTATCTCGCGGCTCTCATCATCCACATCAAATATTGTAAATTCCTGACAAGCCCCAAAATGAGGGCAAAGAAGACCGTCGGATGTTGGAACTGCAATTTTCATATTCAACCTCCTGCTGTCACTCAACAAACCCTTACATAATACGTCGGGAATCGCCTTTTGCAAGCTGATTAGCTTCAAATCGCGAAAAAAACAGAAAAAATACAAAAAACATTATGTAATTGATCCTGAATCAATCGAATGGAATGTTCAGATCAATTCGGAAAATGCTCTCAGTAAAGCATCTACTGCATTCTCAAGCCGTACAGGCGCAGAACCAAATCCGATTCTGATGTGCTCCGGCAACCCCAAATAACGCCCGGGAACAACATAAACACCGTAATCGGTCGACAGACGTTTTACACACTCCTCCGTACTCATCGGCAGATTCAATCGTGGAAACCAGATACACCCGTACTCGGGCACATCTCCAACAAATATTCCCTCCTGAATCAGATCCGACAGTCTGTCCTGAAGGACCTCCCTGTTAAATGATGCCACCTCGATTGCGCGGCTGATATAATCATCCAGATGGTTTACGATAACAGCGCTTAAACCCTCGACCAAACGCGATCCGGAACCCTCTACAAGGGTCTGTAATTGTAATATGCGCTGTGAGATCTCCTCGGTTGATATTATCCAGCCGGTGTGAATCGATCCCAGCCCGTGAGCTTTCGTCAGGCTTGCTATGGAAATAAATCTCTCACCCAGTATGAAAGCCTGAAGGTTATCCTCCGTCACAAAATCCTTGTAAATCTCATCAACGGCAACAAACGCATCGGATTTATGCTTAACTATCTCACCGATCTCTCTGAGTGTGTCATCCTCCATGTAGCTTCCACTCGGATTATGAAGATTTGTGAGCAGAACAAGTTTCGTCCGTTCATTTAAGAGATCGCTGAGTTGCTCGAGGTCGATTCGATATTCCGGGGGCATGCGATTAAGTGATACAATTTCACAGCCAATATCTTCCGCTGTTGATCGAAGGGACTCATAGCATGGAGATTCTATGACAATTCTGTCTCCTGACTCAAGAAGTGTTTTGCAGAGAAGATGAATTCCATTGGAAGCGCCATTTGTAGCCACAATCCGGTTCGTGTCGCAGCCATATCTTTTGGAGACAGCTTCCAGCATTTCCGGATGACCTCTCGCATTAGTCTTCGAGAGTGACGCCCGTGCTCCATTCTCGGTGAATGCGTGAAGATCCCGCATTAGCAGATCGGTCGGCTCCACTATTGAACTTGAAAGAAGAAGATGCACGTCCGGTCGACCCGCGAGGTTCACCTCAAGGTCCTTATACCATTCGAGATATTCAATCATGGTCAGCAAATATACATTTTAACATCAACACCACAAGATTATTCGCAATAGAAAGCCTCTCCGGAAAACCGGAGAGGCTTCGAGTTTATCTAAGACCGTATCTATCTGAGCAGCAGCATTTTTCTTGTATCCGTATAATCACCGGCTTGTATTCTGTAGAAATAGATACCCGTCGACACCTCATTACCATCGGAATCGGTACCATCCCACTCGGTACTATATTCACCGGCAGCTTTTGTCTCAGCGACGATTGTGTTGATATGCTGACCGAGAATATTGTACACCGCTACAACCACATGGCTTTCATTCCCAATCGAATAGTCGATCTGAGTCCTCGGATTGAATGGGTTGGGATAGTTGTTTCCGAGTGTGAACGCGGACGGCTTGATTTCATTACCGACACCGCCATCAGCAGAGACCACAAGGTTCTGGCTGCAGCGTGCGCGCACTGCCAAATCCTCACTGTAAGTTGACATATCAGTCCAGTCACCGGATGTTCCGGTGTAGCTGATATAGGTCTTCCCGCTCTCTATTGTTCCGGCACTGCTGGACACAAGTGGATAAGTATAGGAGGAATTGGTAATCCTGACCGCGATTGCGATATCATCACCACTGGTAATAGCCAGTGGTGTATCAAGTTCTACAGAATGATAACCCGCTTCAGCATACGACTGATTGAGTTTCGATGCCAGAAGCGTCCCAACATCGGTACCGTCAAACGAGTCGTAGACATAGATATCCACGTCAGTCGTAACATCATTCGTCCAGAATTCTACCCTGTGAAGATAACCGCTGGATGTTGGTGTGAATTTCATCAGCATAGTACCATAAGTAGTACCGAATCCCCAGGAATTACCATAACCACCATCATCATAATAGTAGAGGTCTCCGACAGGATCTGTATCCTGCCAGTCATAGATGAATGATGAATATGAACCGATACTCGCAGAGCCATAGGCGATGTAGAAATAGCCACTCTCTGAACCGTAGCTACATGTTCCACCCCAGCTTGTACCCCAGCTGTTTTTGACGATCCATGCACCCTGACCTCCGGCGTGGGAGAGTGTGTCATCCCAGCCCACGAGCATCACAGCATGGTTGGTGGTGTAAGATCCCGTGTAGTACATGCAATATGAACCGTCGTAACCGCTAAACTCGGATTCCCATGATGCATCGGATGCGTCCCCGGCATAAATGGAGGTATATAGAGGACCATAAGCATAGAGGTAATCCTTAAGGTCCTGGGTTGCCGGAACAGTTTCACCAGATACAACCCTCCAATCGAGAGCCGTTTTAACATACGAACAACCTCCGTAGCAGCTGACATCAGATGCCACGTACGCATCGCATGTTTCAAGAACAACACCGTGTTGTGTATAGTGGTTTGTTGTAATCCACGCATTGGCGCCGGAACAACTCGAACCAAAATACTCGCACTCCTTGGCGTTATTCTCCGAAAAATCGAAAGTCTGTGATGAATCGATCAGAATCCTGGATTCGAAATTCGCCAGAGATGCAAAAGCATAACATGCTCCGCAGGTCCCCTGGTTCTTGATCGATGATACCTTCCCCGACTCTCTCCAGTCAAAACGTGTAATCGCTGCCGGAGATCGAAGCGTATCCGGTATCGATGAGCCATTCAGATGCGAGAGATCAAAATCCGGTGGAATGAAACCGGTACCGGGAGCCGGATCACTCATGGTTGTTGTCCGCTTGGGAGCAAGTTGGGGTTCATTTCCAATTGCCTGCTGCGTTAAATACAACACAAAAACAAGTGTCAACGCTACGAGAATGTAACGACTTTTCATAACACTTCCCTTCTATGGAAAATTTGAAAATACAGTTCACCCTTGTGTCTCAAGTAGTTTCGACATAATTGGAAAACGTCTTTAGCCGGGAGTAGTCCGGATACCGGAAGTTATCGGAGAGTGTTTCAAACAGGTACGGATATGAAAAAAAGCGGCCGGAATATCCGGCCGCTTTCGTAGATTGTATTATCGTCCAAGCTACTGTCGCTCAAGCAGAATCATGTTGTTCTTCGGCTTTATGAACTCGTCATAAGCCTCCTTGAACTCAAAATACTCATCGGGATCGAGAGATTTATCAACAATCTTCACACTCGCTGTATACTCAACCTTGTCTCCGTTGATGGAATACTCGCTCGTCCATTTCCCGTAATTATTCTCGATAGAAATAGGTTCGGGAATATAAACAGCTTTATAACCACTCGGAAGAAGAACAGACGCCTTCGTCTCAGCGAGAAGATCACTGTCGAGTTCGTAATCGTAAAAACGCATGGCTTCTCCGGTTTCTACCGGAGGTGTTGCGAAGTAATATGGGACTTCGGGCATATAGAATATCATCATATTGCCCTGTTTGATCCCAAGTTCCGGTGTGAAGAATTTTTGCGCGATTTTAACCGGTTGCGTAAGATCCGAAAGTTCACTCAATTCGTATTCAACACTCCGCCCGCCTTCGCTAATCGAATTGGCTGCCATAGAGAAAAACTGTTCAGTCTTTTTCGGCTTTTCGTTTTTGAGTCGCGAACGTGCTCTCCAGTCAAAATATCCCTTGAGATCACATTCGAGACGACCTTCAGCATCACCGTTTTCCTTCAAATCAATCTCAAACGTCACATCGGTCAGGTTATCCTCCGGCGGCAGATCAAGAACCGGAATAAATTCTGATGATTTTTCCTGCACGACAAATGACTTCATTCCCTGTCCGTATGGTAAAAAACCGTATGCGCAATGATCCGCAAACGGATTTATCCACTGCGGTGCACCCGAAACATTTGGGATATTCACGATGATTGCATCGAACTGCTTAAGGGTAGGATAATCCTCCGCAAGAGGTGGTTCACTCCGATGTATGAACGCTGGATAAGCCTCGTACCCGGCTGATTCAAGCAGAGAGACAAGCAGGACCACCTTATCCCGCCAGTCACCATATTTGTTCTCGAGCACTTCAGAGGCATCATGTGGCTCATAGCCAGCTATGCCGAGAGGAAGAGACCTTTCACCCACATCACGTATCTCGTTTATAACATAGAGGCTTAGTGCTTTTACTCTCTCAGCGTCATTATCTACACCTTTAATCAGTTTTTTCACCATCTTCTCAATTTCGCCGTCTGTCTGAACATGAGTGTAAAACTTCTCGCTAAACCACGTACCAACTTCACTCCAACTGTCCGCACTTGTGTAGATAATCCGGGGAGCCACCTTGATTATCTCAGGCATGAACGGTTCCGAGATAATCTGGTTTGCACCGTCGGTCCACCATGTGTGCGATATGAAACCATCGAGCGAATCGACTGAATGATTTACACCCTCGTTCTGATATGTAAACTTGACAGGCACACTCTCCGGAGTCTTGACACTCAATTCCTTGTATGAGATCGGCTCGTCATCCTGAAACAGATCGGTACCCCATACATAAGACTTCTCGCCCTCTTCCGGAGCACTGGAATAGCGACGGAGCTTCAGTTCTACCGTAACTCCGGGGGCAATTGCCGGAAACGACACCACTTTCTGCCGAATATTGGAGTAAATCGACGCATTTGCCAGGGCGGCCGGAGTGATATCGTTAATCGCCTTTTGTTCGACTTCTCTGATCGAACCGTCGGGAAGATGCGTCACGGCCTTGATGACAACTATTGAATCAGAATCCCTGTTATATCTGCGCTTGATATCACCATACGAGAATTTGCCTCGATCCTGGAGTATCTTGACAACGATATGCTCATCGGCTATTACACTCATATCCTCGGCAACATTGATATCCATTTTGTCAAGAAGGATCAGCACTCCAGCCTGCGGAAACATCTCCGGACCGGGTGCACTCTCAACCATCTGTTCGATATCTTCATCTGTGAACTCCCGCGCCATTGCTGACGAAGCAATAATCAGGACGAGAGTCAGAAAAATATTAATACATTTCAGTTTCATATCCATATCTCCCTCAATCCACCTCTGTTAGCCTTCCTCTTTTACCATGATGATCTGTCCGCGAGCAAGCTTCTCGCGATCCTTAAGCACTTCTTTAAGCTTAAGGTATTCTTCCGGACTCATCTGCTTCTGCTTAATCAGGAACTCCTTGCGGAATGATATCTGACCGCCTTTTGCGGAGATATCCGACGGGATATCGGTCGTGTAGGACATCCTGTATGCAACCGGTCCGTAATCCTTATCAACCGCATCCGGAACCGATTTGATCTTAAATCCCGGCGGAAGAGTAATTGTCTCTTCTTCGACAGCGCCAAAGGTGAATCCGAGGTTCCAGGGATACTCACGCTCGGGCAGTGATGCCGACTGGAGAACACTGCGCGAGATCATCTCCAGAGTACCGAGTGCAATCGGATTCTGCATCAGCGTGAATTCACCAGCCTTCAATGGATAATCCGGAATCTGATAGGAAATCTTAATCTCCAGAGGAACCGTCAAATCCTCTGCATCGCTGGTCTCGAATGACTTTAGAGCCGCACCCGGATAGACTTCCTGTAGAATATAGCCGAATACAATACTCTGCTGGGCGGGCGGCAGCATCTTAACGAACTGACGCAGCGCCATATCGTAGAAACCGTCACATGTTATTGTGACATCCGATGAATACATGCCGCTCTCATCGAGCTTCGATTCCGCTTTGATATGACCGAGGTTATCCTCCGGAGAGGCATACGGAGTCTCTTCCAGGGAGGCTCCCTCGTCTCTACACCGAAGAACCTGCTGCTCCGCTTCAATCGGGGCAAGCCAGTCACGGTTGTTCTCAATAGTCGGATCGATATAGCTGTAGCTGCCATCATCGTTCTTGACAGAAACTATCGCATGGTTGAAACCGATATAGGGAAGATCCTCGTAGACTTTCGATCCCATGCTCGTCAAAACTATTTCGCACTCAATATCCGCTTCTCGAAGCATAGCTACCATCAGCGCAGCAACATCACGACAGACTCCATACTTGGTTTCGTAGGTCTCTACTACCGGCTTGGGTTCAAAACCTTTCTTCTTGCCTGTACCGAGTCCCATATAGCGGACTTTCTGAGCAACAAAATGATATATCGCGTCTATTTTTTCATCCCGGGTCGTTAAACCGTCGGTAAGAGAGGCCACTTCCGCGCGGAGTTCATCCGACATATCCATTTTCGTTTCGGTAATCCCATACCACCACTGGCTGACATCCTCCCATGAATGTATCGTGGTATAAAGAACGAATGGAGCGACCTCAACGTAGGATGGCATCGCAGGTTCGGTAATAAGCTCCGGTACATCTTCTGCCCACCATCTATAAATAACGCGGTCTCCCTTTTCCTCCTTCTTGAAATTCACCTCACCATTTTTTACAAAATGTTTCAAAGGCCTGCTCTTCGGACCATTCACCACAACCTCAAGTTTGGTTATAGGCTCAGGGAATCGTGTGACAAATCCACCATCGAAATGCCCTTCCATTGGAGCATGGAACAGACTGTCGGTATAGAACATCTCCACGCAGTCTCCTGCTTCGAGGTTCTTGAAAGAGACAACCTTGTCCATGGCATCTTCATCATAGATATTCATCGCCTCGCCCATTGCCGATGAAATATCCTTGATGTCACTATCCGACACATCTATTACAGTACCATCCTCCTTTATAACTCTGGCGATATGAATTTCAACCGTATCATATACTTTGTAATACGGGAGATGATCCTCTGCATATCGATCGATACCTCCCTCGGTCAGAATCTTTGCGATACTGTGGTGTCTCGTTACACCGGTGCCATCCTCTTCGAAACGTGTCTCTGTCTTATCCATAATGATAAGTGCGTTTGCATTGGGGTAATCTTCCGCACTACCTGCGGCCTTGATAAGCTTCATGGTTTCAGGCGGTACTTCGGATGCTATGGAAGCAGCCGATATCACCGACAGCACCATCAGGCAAATCAGTAAATTGCGCATTAGCCTGGACATAGACTCTCTCCTTAATAGATTGGATTTCATTGTTTGCAAAATATCATTCATAATTGGGAATGTAATCGCAATTGTGGACTTCGTATGCATCCCCGCCGAATCTCCTCATGCAAGCCAGCCGATGCTCTATTTAACTGAACATTTACCGCTAAGGTTGCACTTTATTCAAAAAAACGGGGTCATCCTATAAGAGAATTGAGGCGCTTCCGGCACTCTTTAAGCTCTTTGATCTCTATATCCGCATCTCCCCAGTACGACATGACCTCCTGATACCACTTGATCGCTTCCTGCGTGTTACCGAGCTCCTCTTCGGCTATACCCAGTGAGATTGCGGCGGGAATATAGACTCGTGCACTTGTAGTCTCGACTGGACCCGAAACTACATTCAGCAGATTTTCTTTTCCCTCCTGGTACCGACCGTAGCCGACAAGGATTTTGCCGAGCGTTGCATAGTTACCGGCACTTTCTTCGAGCTGATTTTCGTTTATAGCTTCAAGGGCTTCTATAAGAAGAAGTGTATCAGCATGCAATCTACCTTCAAACAACTTTGCAATATTGTCTACAACCAGCCAGAGGTCCGGTGGAACGCGACTCTTGAAATCCTGAATACTCTCATCCAGAATCTTCCGGGCTTCCTCTTCCCTCTCAGGAGCATAGCGCGCGATTGCTATTGGATAATCGAGGCCCTCGAACCTTGTTGACCACTCCCATGTCTTACGTGAATATTTCAGACTACTGTCCGGGACATCAATAAGATCGTAATAAACGTGCAAACGGGAATATCCAGTGGATACTCTGCCACTGTCTCCAGTCTCCACGGCTGTCTCAAGAGCATCATGCATGTAGTCCAGTGCTTTATCAAACTCACCCCGCCACAGACTCAGGTTCGAAAGTCTTTCATAATAACTAATCATCCTGAACGGATCATCACCGTGACGTTCCTTGATCAATTCTATATACATTCTGGACTCATCGAAATCGCGTTTGATCAACTTGATCGTGGATAGAATACTAAGAGCTGTAGCGTTGTTCGGATAGCGATTGAGTAAATCCCTGGCAATGGCTTCAGCTTCGTCATATCGTGTAGCCCTGACATAAAACCCGATAAGATTCTCGTATGGCTCAGGTGCATCCGGGTGCATTTCCTTTGCGATAATGGCAGTCTCGATTGCCTTATCAATTTCACCCTGTCTCCTGTAGAGATCAGAATACCAAAGGTAGGCAATATAGTAGTCAGGATCGAGCATTGTGACCGTATCGAGTTGAGCAAGAGCCAATTCAAATTTCCCCTCGAGCTGACCCAGCATAAGAGCATAGAATCCCCGCATCTCCTTGTCATCCGGATAGTTCGAGAGGTACGATCTTGTCTTGATCATAGCATCATCGAGATTGAATCTGAGCCAGATATCAGAATAGATATCAACGAGGCTCTTCTCTCTCGCCGGCATCTTCTCACTATACTTTTCCGCAGCATGAAAATAGCTTGATGCAAGCTGTCGCTTATTCTGGAATGTGTATAACATCCCCAGGCGGAGATTAGCGAGAGCAAATGTGGAATCGAGCTCGATAGCTCTAAGCAAGTGTTTCTCGGACTCTTCGTTATTTATGAGAAACTGTTGCATACCGAGGATGTAGTGTCTGTAAGCTTCCGGATTTGTCGATGTCATCTGGGCAACATCGATCTGATCTGTTACCGCCATATCCAGAGACATGGCAACCTTTTGAGTCAGCGAATCGACCAGCACGAACGGATCGGAACCTACAACCTTCTCTCCGCTTAATATCTCTCCCGTTTCAATGTCTTCCAGACGGGCATCAATCCTTATTTTGTCTCCGAGTTTGAAGAAAGAACCCGATAGTACCTTCGATGCTCCGAGTGATTGAGCAGCTTTTATGCATGCCTCATGGTTCGGTCCATCGTTGCCATCCTTATCCTCAGATGAAAGGCAATCGAGTACGCGGCTACGGCTTATGAGACTTATAGATTTAATCTGCGACAGATCTGTCAGCAAAATTTCCGGCAGACCGGCTTGAAGCCAGTCGAGTTCTTCATCCCCTGTCTTGTTCTCGAATCCGAGGATTGCAAGAGCATTCTTATGATGACTCAGATTGTGCGATCCACCAAGATTCAATCCCTTCGGATCGATTCCGGCTTTGCGCAGTGCATCATTTACCCGGTCGGAGATGCCCTCCAGCTTTTCAAGCTTGTCTACTTCCACACCATTGTCGTCGGAGCCGCCGAAAATCAAAAATGCTCCTACAATTATAAAAATCAGTGCTGCAACTGCAATCGGCCATTTAACCTTGAATGTGAACGTTTTTGAGTCACCACTCAGTGATGAATCAGCAATCATCGAAGTCGTATCAGATATCCCACTATCGAACTGTTTTCGGATAGCCCTGATATCAACCACGAGGTCCCGTGTATCCTGATATCTTTCGTTCGGGTTTTTCTGCAGACACTTCTCAATTATGCGCTCCAGATCGTACGGCAGGGAGCCATCCAGTTGACGAATGGGAGTGTGCTTGCCCTCGAGAATCTTTGCAAGTGTCGATACACGATCCCCAGCTTCGAACGGGAACTTCCCTGTAAATATCCTGTAAACGAGAATTCCAAACGAGAATATATCTGACCTCGCGTCAACCTGCTCACCGCGAGCCTGTTCGGGAGACATATATGTGATCGTCCCGAGTATTTTCCCCTCCTGAGTCAGATCATTCGACATCGTGTGGGTTGAATCATCAGCCGGACCACCCATAGCGGAGACAATCGGTTTTGCGAGTCCGAAATCGAGAATCCGTGGCTCACCGTCATCATCGATCTTGATATTGTCGGTCTTGATATCCCGATGAACAATATTCAGTTTGTGCGCGGCTGCCAGACCGGCGGCAATTTTCTCCGCTATACGAAGTTTGGCGGCCATATCGAGAGAGTGAGTCTGAAGATAGTCGGAGAGACTTTCTCCGGTGACATACTCCATTACTATATAGAATATCTCGCGGTCAGTTTCCTTGTCCCTGATTGATCCAAAATCATAGATCGACATTACATTGGAGTGGCTTATTTTGGCGGAAGTCTGCGCTTCCCTGCGGAAGCGGTCGAGACGATCCACATTGTCGAAAAACTCCGGTCGAAGCAGTTTTATGGCGACATCGCGCCCAAGTTTGGTATCCTCAGCAAGATATACCTCACCCATTCCACCTTCACCGAGTTTACGCTTGATAACGAATCTGTCTACTTTTTTTCCGGGTTCGAAAATCATACTGTGGTCCTCTTCACGAGCAACACGGTTATATCATCCGATCTTGGAGAGCCTCCCACAAATTCCTCTATATCTTTCGTGAGATGCTCCGCTATCTCGCAGGATGACTTGTCGCGATGAGTCACAACAAGCTTCTCCATTCTCTCCTCACCATATTGCTCGGCATCCTGGATATCTTCAACCTGAGCTTCTGTAACACCATCTGTAAAAACGACTACAAAATCACCATCTGCAAGTTTAATCTTACCCATATCCCAACTTGAAAAGTCAAATGCGCCGATCATCGTACCGGAGGGATCGAGAAATTCCTTCTCACCATCGCTGCGTATAACAACCGGGGGATTATGACCGGCATTGACGAAACACAACTCGCCTGTCGATGGGTCGAGAAGTCCAACGAATAGCGTCGCGAAATCTCCGGACCGACTATAGTTATACAACTGAAGCGACACTTTATTCACGGCGGAACAGAGATCGAAGCTACTCGATTCATACAGAATTCGGAATGACGCAAGTATGTTGGACATCAAAAGAGCCGCCCCCATTCCCTTGCCGCTGACATCCGCCACAACAAACAGAAATTTGCCGTCTTTGAGCAGTTTCATGTCATACAGATCGCCTCCGACCGAGCGGGACTGCTCCTGAAACGCAAAAATATCGTAACCCTCAACTTTCGGAGCAGTCTCGACCAGAAGGTTCTTTTGTATCTGTGACGCTCTCTTAAGCTCGGCTTCCATTACCTGGCGCTCCTCACGCTGCTGAAGAAGCTCGTAGTTGAGAAGCCTGGATGCTATAATGTTGCCGAATGTGGCGAGCACTCTAAGGTGGTCATTGTCATATTTGTGAAGAGGATTCGACGTATCGACATAGAGAATACCCAACACCCGACCCTCATCAAACAGCGGTACTGCAACAGCAGACTTCATGTTTGACATAATGATCGATTTCTGTTGTGCAAATCGCGGATCATCATGAGGATCGCATATCAGAATAGCATTCTTGTTAGATACTATCTCTCGTACGATCGTGCGTGACAACTCAAATGCCCCCGGATCGCGACCATCCGGCAGCAGAGATGCCACAGTGAACACATCATTGGTATCCTCATCGACAGACAGGATTGCAAGTCTCTCGGCTTGAATGATCTTCGAGATCATACCGAGTGATTTCTGAAGCATCACTTCCTTCGGATCATTCAAAACCAGCATCTTTGCCATATCGAAGATAGTTGGCAGAAGCTGAGGGAGCTCTGTAATTTTAGTCGGAAGAGGTTGCAAGGCTTCATTTATTGAAAGATAGACGGAGTTTTTCGGATCGGAATCGGCAAGCTCGGTTCTTGCCGGTCTTGTACGAGTGTCTATCTCCTCCTCAGATGAGATTTTAAACTCCGCCTGACCGAAGATGATCTTGTCTCCACTCTTCAATGCTGTCTCTTCAGATATCCGCTCACCGTTCACAACCGTTCCGTTGTGACTTCCAAGATCGGAAATTTTGCATGATTCATCATCGGCAACAACAATTTCCGCATGTCTTCGCGATACGGTGGAATCGGGAATTGTGAAGTCGCACTCGGATTTCCGACCAACGACATACGTACCCTTCGAAAGATTCCACGAATATAGCTGTTTTCCGTCCGTACCTACCAATTTCAACATAGATTACCTACTCGCTTGCTGTTTGTATGATAAACGGATCAGTCCCAATCAAGTTGCATACCAGCAACATGTCATCGTAACCGCACCCCGCCGGATACGGAGAGTAGCACGAAGACCCATAGAATACAAAAGTGATCCGCATCAGTCAACAGGATGAATGCAGAGATTTTCGTCATTACATTTAAATGTCGCATGATAGTATTTGCCAACTTGGACCGAATTTATATCTTCATATAGTATATAGCTCTGACTTCGAAGACCAGACAGGGAGTTTTGGTGGCTAAAGAACGGATTCTGATTATCGAAGATGAAGAGGATATCCTCGAGCTGATACGCGTTAATCTGGAACGCGACGGTTATGTTGTAATGGGTGCCGATACCGGCGAGAAGGGCCTGGATACCGCGAGGAATGATATGCCGGACCTCGTTATCCTCGACCTTATGCTTCCCGGAATAGATGGCCTCGATGTATGCAGACTTCTCAAAAATGATTCCAGGACCGCACAAATACCGGTTGTAATGCTGACCGCTCGTGGTGAGGAAGCCGATATCGTAACCGGACTGGAGATCGGAGCGCATGATTACATCGTCAAACCGTTCTCCACGAGAGTTCTCGTCGCACGAATTCGCTCTATTCTGAGAAGAAAGGACCGGGAATCTGTCGGAGATTCGGAGTCGATCAAAGTACACGATATTGTAATCCACCCCGGAAGGCATGAGGTAATAGCGAATGGTAGGGCTATCAACCTCACCCCGACCGAATTCCAGATATTGCATTACATGGCTCGCCGTCCCGGGTGGGTGTTTACTCGCAATCAGATAATTGACGGCATTCGCGAAGATAATGCAATTGTTACGGATCGGTCTGTGGATGTCCAGATTGCAGGCTTGCGGAAAAAGCTCGGACAATCTGGACAATATGTCGAAACCGTGAGAGGAATCGGGTATCGATTCAAGGAGTAATCTGTGGCTCGAAAGCGAATGCTCTGGCAGCTCTTTCCCTCTTATCTCATAATAACAATAATAGCGGTGCTTGCAGTCTCAAGGTACTCGCTCACAGAACTCAGAAGTTTCTATATTGATCAACTGCACGACAATCTGAAAATTAGAGTGGATCTCGTCGAAAGCAAACTCTCCGGTTATTTCAACCTCGATTATCTCCCCAAAACAGACAGCATCTGCGACACTCTCGGAGTTCTTACAAATACAAGAATAACCGTTATGCTCCCATCGGGGAAAGTTATTGGAGATTCTGAAAAAGATCCCCGCAAGATGGACAACCACACCGACAGACCGGAAATGTCGGAAGCCCTGAATGGAAAGACAGGAACATCAGAACGGTTCAGTGCGACACTCGATCAGAATCTTATGTATCTTGCGGTTCCGGTTTATGATTCTACCGGGATTATCGGCGTAGTCAGAACATCCCTGCCGATGACCGGTGTCGAGGAAGAGCTTATTGAAATTCGAGACAACATAATAATAGCAGGAGTTGCTGTAGCAATCCTTGCGGCGTTGATCAGCCTGTATGTCTCCCGTCGTTTAAGTCGGCCACTCGAAAACCTTACCGAAGGTGCAGACAGGTTCGCGCGGGGAGAATTCGAGCCTAAAATCCGTACTGATGGAAGCTCTGAGGTCAATCTCCTTGCTAACAGCATGAATAGAATGGCTCACGAACTCGACAATAAGATAAAGGACATCACAAATCAGCGGAACCTTCAGGAAGCCATCCTCGAAAGTATGTCCGAGGGTGTAATAGCTATCGACAAGAACGAAAAGGTTATCGATATCAACAATGCCGCCGCCGGTTTCCTGCATGTTGATGTGGAGGGATCAATTGGTCGTAAAGTGCACGAAGTCGTAAGAAATACCGATCTTCAGAACCTTGTAACAGATACCCTGTCAGCCCGGACTGCGCGTGTTCGGGAGTTTGTTCTGCACAATGAATCCGAACGGTTTATAGAGGGACATGGCACACCTCTTAAAGATGCCGAGGGTAACAGCATCGGAGCACTCCTTGTGCTCAACGATGTCACGCGACTTAAGAAATTGGAGAACATCCGCAAGGATTTCGTTGCCAATGTATCGCACGAATTAAAAACCCCTATCACCTCGATCAAGGGGTTTGTCGAAACCCTGCTCGATGATAACCTTGATGATATAGCTGAAACCAGGCGGTTTTTACGGATTGTGGGAAGTCACGCGGACAGACTCGATTCAATTATCGAAGATTTGTTGAGTCTTTCGCGCATCGAACAGGAGACGGAAAGACCGAGCCTTTCACTACAAGATGCAACGATATGCGACATCGTCAATTCGGCTGTTCAGGTCTGTGAATTGAATGCGGAATCACGCAATGTAGCTATCCTCTCCGATTGCGACGAGAGCCTCTCAGCTAATGTTAATCCACCACTGCTTGAGCAGGCAATTATCAACCTGATAGACAACGCTATAAAATACAGCGAAGAAAATTCCTCTATCTGGATTGCCGTAACACAGGAAGACGATATTCTGCGTATATCTGTTTCGGATAAAGGAATTGGTATCGCACAGGAAGATATTGATCGAGTCTTTGAAAGATTCTATCGGGTGGACAAAGCTCGAAGCCGCAAACTCGGCGGTACCGGACTTGGACTCGCAATTGTGAAGCATATAGCTATCGCTCACAAGGGCGGAGTCTCGGTACAGAGTGAAGCGGGAAAGGGAAGTACATTTATCATTGAGATACCTGCAACCGGATATTAGCCATCAAATCTCCACAAAACGCTCAAATTTAGTAACCTGAAGCAAAACAATAGATTAGCCGCTTGCATTCATAACAAATACCCTGTCGCCTCCTGCCAGGGATTACAATAGTCCCTAAAAACAAACACCCCCTCACAATATCTTAACATTTACCTAATACTCTACTAATAGCTCATTAACACTATAGATTAACACTATGCTAACATATTTCTAACACCACGTTAGTTTGTACGGGTGGATCGGCAATTGATAGTTAGGCGATCATATAGGAAATAGAATTTCACTCATAAACGGACTTTGTTGCCGGAAGAAAGGACTCACAGTGAAGGCAGGTATTATTGGGATGGTGTGTATGAGGATTAGAAAGGTCGCAATGGCTGCCTTTCCGATCATTCTGCTGACAGTACTCACTCCAACGGTATCCTCATTTGCCAATTGGGCGGACAATATCAAATTGAAAGGCGATTTGAGGTATCGTCATGAAATGATAGACACGGACAACAGCGATGCACGTCACCGCCACAGAATCAGAGCACGTGTAGCGCTCGATGCAAAAGCGAATGACTACACCAAAATCGTGGTCCAGTTCGCAACCGGTTCAACCGATCCGGTTTCCACGAACCAGACACTGACAAACGGATTCTCGAGTAAGGATGTACGGCTCGATCTTGCTTATTTCCAGATGTCATGCCCGTCACTGCCACATGCGATATTTACGGCTGGCAAGATGAAAAAGCCCTTCTACCTCCCGGGAGGCTCCGAACTTCTCTGGGACAGCGATTTGAATCCGGAGGGTGGCGCAATCGATTTCAAGCACGAATTCGATAAATCATTCATTCAATTGATGGCATCCGGACTCTACATTGCGGAGAGGTCAAAGGAAGAGGACTCATGGCTTGCATCCGGACAAGTAATTGCCGGAACAACACTTAACGAAGATAAAACAAGCATAGCCGGAGGTGGAGGCTATTTCTATTACAACGACACCAAGGGTATCTCACCGTTTTTTGATTCGGATGATGCATTCGGCAACAGCCTCGATACAAACGGTAATTATCTGACAGACTACCGCCTGATCGAGGCTTTCGTAGAAGTCTCGCACAAAATGGGTGAAATCCCGGTTGTTGTGATGGGCGATTTTGTTACAAACACCGAAGCGGACAGCCTCAATACCGGTTGGCTTGCCGGAATCAAGGTTGGAAAGACCAAAGAGCCGGGATCCTGGGCTTTCAGATATATCTATAGAGAACTGGAGAAAGATGCCGTCATCGGGACATTCTCCGATTCCGATTTCCGCGGAGGCGGAACCGATGCTCGCGGTCATGAAATCGGCGGCGATTATCAGGTTTTCGATAATGTGACCGCAAAGGTATCATACTTCATGAACGAAACCGGACTACAGCTCGATGATCCGGAAGATTTCCAGAGATTACAGATCGACCTGCAGCTCAAGTTCAAATAAATGGAGACCGGAAATTAATCATTCGCTAACACAATTCTCACACAGTTGTCGTTTGTTCTGAACCGAACTGGTGTAGAATTTTCAAACTGGAGGATTTTGATGAAAAGGTCTTTAATTGCAACCGTGATTTTGATCGCAGCTTTCGGTATTTTGACTGCCGGAACCACGATCACAATCAAAGGTTCAGACACTCTCGTAAGACTCGGCCAGAGATGGGCTGAGGAGTACATGAAACACGATAAAAATGTTGTAATTCAGGTTTCGGGTGGTGGTTCCGGTACAGGTATAGCCGCTCTTATCAATGGCACTACCGATATCTGTGAGGCGTCCCGCGACATGAAGGAGAAAGAACACAAGCTCGCAGCCAGGAATGGTGTCGAGCCATACCGTATTTCCGTAGCTCTTGATGGTATTGCCGTGTTTATTAATGATGTAAACCAGGTCGACAGCCTTACACTCGAAGATCTCAAAGCTATTTACATCGGTGATGTCACTAACTGGAAGGAACTCGGTGGTCCGGACGCAAGGATTATTCTCTATGGTCGTGAGAATAACTCCGGCACCTATGCTTTCTTCAAAGAACACGTAATGGACAAGATGGATTTTGCTCCCGAAACCCAGACTCTCCCCGGCACAGCCGCTGTCGTGAACGCTGTCTCCAAAGACAAAAACGGAATCGGCTATGGCGGTATTGCATGGGGAAGCGGTGTGAAATTCGTCGCTGTTGCCAAAGACAGTGAATCTGAATATATCGAGCCTACAGTTGAGACCGTTTCTAATGGCATTTACCCGATCTCACGGGAACTCTACTGGTTTTTCAACGGCAAGCCGACGGGCGACCTGAAGAATCTCGTCAACTGGGCTCTCTCTGAAGATGGACAGAAGATTGCAGCGGGAATTGATTATGTTCCACTGTCGAAAGAAGCCGCTGAAGCGAATATGGTGAAGTAGGGCGAACACGGTACACAAAATCCGTATGGGGCGATAAAAATTCGCCCCATACTTCTGTTTGGAAGCCAAAATGGAATACAACTTCAAACCAAAATCGAAATTGAAAGAGTTTCTTGGAGAGAAATTCATAGCTGTCAACGCCTATGTTGCCTTGATAGCTATCCTCCTGATTTTCATTTTCATCTTCAAGGAAGCCGTACCGATTTTCACCGATGCGGAGATTCAGGAGGAAGTCACTCTCGAAAAGATGGTTAACAAACAGAAGTATTACGAGGGCAGACCCGCTAAATACTCATGGCAGCCCGTTTCTGAAATACCAAAATACTCTTTACTGCCTCTTTTCATAGGGACAGTCAAAGCCGCGATAATAGCGATGCTATTCGCTACTCCGCTTGCTGTGGGAGCCGCCATCTATACATCGGAGTTTGCTCCCAAACGATTGCGAGAATTCATAAAACCGATAATAGAACTTCTCGCGGGTATTCCCTCCGTAGTGCTTGGATTTTTCGCACTTATTGTGCTTGCTACAGTAATCCAGAACCTGTTGGGTTTGACGTTCAGGCTGAACGCGCTAACAGCCGGTATAGCTCTCGGTCTGGCGGTTATTCCGATTGTGTTTACGGTTGCTGAGGATGCTCTGTCTTCGGTACCCGGAACTCTGCGCGAAGCCGCAATGGCTGTCGGTGCAACTCCCTGGCAGGTATCGCTTACAATGGTGCTTCCCGCGGCGATGCCCGGAATTTCAGCCGGGATCGTACTCGGATTCGGCAGAGCAATCGGGGAAACGATGATTGTGTTGATGGCTTCCGGGAACGCAGCGGTGATTTCGTGGAGCATCACCGATTCCATCCGAACATTCTCTGCGACAATTGCCGCAGAACTGGCAGAGGTCGTCTTCGGAAGTGCACACTACAGCGTGCTATTCTTTATCGGATCACTGCTTTTCGTGTTCACGTTCATCATCAATCTCGGTGGTGACATCATACTGAGCAGATTGAAAACAAGATTGCAGGGCAGAACTCAATGACATCCGGTATCGACGAATTACTGAGTTCAAACTCAGTCGAGGCACGCAGGCACTCGCTTGTTACGAAAGTGACGGGTGAATTCTCCAAGGGTCTTACCCTGGTTGCCGTAATTGTCATTGTGCTCATGCTCGCGGTAATCCTCGCTAATATATTCTATCACGGTGCCGGTACAATCAGCTGGGATTTCCTCTCGAGTCCCCCGGAACAGGGGATGGAATCCGGAGGTATATTTCCCGCGATTTTCGGAACCGTAGCGCTGGTTATCCTGATGGTTATCTTTGTCGTACCAATCGGGGTACTTACAGCGATCTACCTGCAGGAATACACCCGTCCGGATTCGAAAATCACAAGATTAATCCGGGTAGCGGTGGCGAACCTTGCCGGAATACCCTCAATCGTGTTCGGTCTTTTCGGACTCGGCTTCTTCATCGGATTTATCGGTTCCGGTATGGACTCGATGTTCTATGATGATTCCAGCCCGGTTTGGGGACAGCCGGCGATTATCTGGGCGGCTGCAACTCTGTCTCTTCTGACTCTCCCGGTCGTTATAATCTCGACAGAAGAGGCTCTTCGGACGATCCCCAATGATATCAAGGAGGCCAGCTATGCCCTGGGAGCTACAAAGCTCCAGACAATTATGCGGATCATCCTGCCGCAGTCAATGCCGGGTATCCTGACCGGTGGAATTCTCGCGGTCTCAAGAGGCGCCGGAGAGGTTGCGCCCATCATGTTCACGGGAGCCGCATATTATCTGCCATATCTTCCCTCGAAACTAAACGATCAGTTCATGGAACTCGGTTACCATATATATGTGATGGCAACACAATCTCCGGATATCGAAGCTACCAAGCCGATACTCTACGGAACTGTGCTTGTACTGCTGATACTTACATTTTTGTTGAACATAGTAGCCATCCTTATAAGATCGAAAATGAGAAGTGCGCGAGGATATGCAGGATAAAATCGTCGAGGACCTGGAAGATTTAATCCAGGAGGAAGAGCAAGTGGATATGCCCGAACCACAGTTGAAAGATGAAAACAGAAATGTTAAGATGAAGGTCCGTGACCTCGACTTTTTCTATGGTTCGAATCAGGTTCTCTTCGAAGTCCCGATGGACATTCTCGAAAAGCGGGTTACCGCGCTTATAGGCCCATCCGGATGCGGGAAGTCAACGTTCCTCCGAACCCTGAACCGCATGAATGACACCATCCCGGGCACACGCCTGACCGGGACAGTCAGTCTCGATGGAGTGGATATCTACAAGGAAGTAAGAGATATTCCGGCTCTCAGAAGACGGGTCGGTATGGTATTCCAGAAATCGAATCCGTTTCCTAAATCAATCTTCGACAATGTCGCCTATGGACTGAGGGTAAATGGTGTTACTGACAAAGCAACTCTTGAGGATGCCGTTGAGGACGCTCTCAAGAAAGCTTTCCTGTGGGAGGAGGTTCGAGACAAACTTGATAATTCTGCTTATATGCTCTCCGGAGGACAGCAGCAGAGACTCTGCATTGCGCGAGCACTTGCGGTAAGACCGGAGGTCATCCTGATGGATGAACCGGCTTCCGCCCTCGATCCGATTTCTACAACGAAGATTGAAGAGCTCGTTGGTGAACTTAGAAAGAACTACACTATAGTTATAGTGACACACAATATGCATCAAGCTGGGCGTATATCCGACTTCACCGGTTTCTTCTTCCAGGGTGAATTGATCGAATTCGGACCCACTAACAAGATATTCCAAAATCCCGATAAGAAGAAGACGGAAGACTATATTACGGGTAGATTCGGTTAGAATGGGGTTATATCGTGTCGATACTGCTTGTTAATGAAATTAACGATTTGAAGAAAAAGATGGTACAGCTCTCGACTATGGTTGAAGAGGCTGTTTACAATTCTGTGAAATCGATTAGCGAACGGGACCTTGAATTAGCCCGGAGAATTATCGATGAAGATATCAAAATCGACCGCATGGAGGTGGAAGTCGAGGAAGAATGTCTAAAGATACTCGCACTCCATCAGCCCGTAGCATCCGATCTTCGCTTCATAATAGCGGTCCTGAAAATTGACAACGATCTCGAGCGCATTGCCGATCTTGCCGTGAATATAGCGGAGAGTACAAGCTATCTGTGCGCAATGCCCGCCGTATCCGCACCATTCGATCTGTCTTCAATGTCTCAGAAGGTCAAGGTTATGTTGCGTAAGGCTATTGATGCTCTGGTCAATCTCGATTCCGATCTCGCGGAAAAGGTACTCGAACTCGATGACGAAATCGACGAAATAAATAATGCAATGTATGATCAGGTCGAAAAGGAAATTAAGAGAAATCCGGATAAAACAGCAGCACTCATCAGTCTTGCGACAACATCCCGCCATCTCGAGCGAATCGGCGATCATGCCACGAATATCGCAGAAGATGTCATATATATGATAGAGGGCAAGATTGTCCGCCATAAAAAATTCGAAGGTTGATTCGACTGTAATTATATCCGGATAAAATAGACCTTCACTTCGATGCCCATATCCTTGACAAATAGCAGAACCTGAGTAAGATATCATCATGATACTTGCAGGATTTCTCGTTTCACTCGCCGCGATCCTTCTCATATCACAGAGAAGCCTGCCGGCCGCACTTATTAGCGGAGCGATTCTACTCGGTCTGTTTACCCTGCCGTTTGGTTCACTGTTGAATAATATCGCCGGGACACTCACCGACAGCTCGATTTTGTTCCTTGCGCTGGCAATGGCCATGATTCCGGTTCTGGGCGGGACGATGAAAGACAGCTATCAGATAGACAGCCTGATAGACAACCTTCGCTTCCCCAAGCGGTACCTTCTTGCATTCTCATCATCACTGATGGGATTACTACCCATGCCCGGAGGCGCGCTTCTCTCGGCTCCAATCGTTCAGAAAGCCGGTACGGGAGTAGAGGACATTCTCAAGGCGACAATCAACAACTGGTTCCGGCATCTCTTTATACTTGTATACCCACTCAGCCCGGCGCTTGTGGCTTCGGCGAAAATCGTTAATCTCGATGTCTATACCGCAATCCTGTATATCCTGCCCGGTCTTGTCCTCTCGACAGCACTCGGTTATATCTTCATGCTGAGGAAAATCCACGGGAAAGACAGCCATAGTAACAGGTTCAGTCCGAAAGGACTTTTGATGCCGTTGATAATAATTCTGAGTGCTCCGGCTATTGATTTCACATTGAAGAAAACTCTCGGTATGGAGAGTTTTGCGACCGTCATAGGTGTAGTTGTTGCATTGACTCTGTCGATTTCACTCAGTCGTGTAAAATTAAACGCTAGAGCAATCATCCTCAAATCCCGTCCCTGGAATTTCGGACTGATAATTATCGGTATGTTTCTCTACCTGAATATCTTTCAGGCTTCCGATGCCAAGAGCATGATTGCAGCGATACCGCTTCCACCACTAATTCTTTCTGTAGTTGCTGGATTTTTGCTCGGGTTTTTCACCGGAAGAGTACAACTTCCGGCATCCATTGTCCTGCCGGTCTACCTGTCATCTGCGGGAGCTGTAACCCCCGCCATTTTCGCCCCGATATACATATCGATTTTCTTCGGTTATATAACCTCGCCGGTGCACCCGTGTCTGGTTGTCACCGCTCAGTATTTCAATGTCACAGTCCGCGAAATGATGGCCAAAATCGCACTGCCAACGCTGACTATGTTTGTGGCAGTCATGATTTATTCGATCTTGATTATGGGTAAATAAAAAACCGATCCCCTGTCGCAGGAGACCGGCTTTGAAATTCAATGATGAATACAATCAATCCATTGCATGCTCTCCGGCAGGCTCGAACCGTCCACCGAGATGTTTGGAGAGGAATTTCTCAGTAGCCGCATAGAATTTCAGTCTGTTTTCGGGTACTGCAAATCCGTGTCCTTCATCCTCGAACAGAAGATATTCATAATCGACGCTGTTTTTCTTGAGAGCATCGACTATCTGCTCCGATTCCGCCTGTTTTACACGTGGATCATTGGCGCCCTGGGCAATCAGCATCGGGATTTTGATCTGATCGACTTTGAACAGCGGAGAGCGGGATTTTAGGAATTCCTCATCCGTTTCCGGATTGCCAACTCTCCGATGGAGCATCTCTCGCATGGTTTCCCAGTACGGCGGAATAGAATTGAGGAATGTGAGCAGGTTACTGGGACCGACCATATCGACTGCGCAACAGAAGATATCGGGTGTGAAGGTGGCACCCACAAGAGCGGAATAACCGCCATACGATCCACCATATATCGCAACCTTAGTCGGGTCGGCATAACCCTGTTTGACAGCCCAGTTGACTGCATCGATGAGATCATCGTGCATTTTGCCGCCCCATTCGCGGTCACCGGCATTGATGAAATTCTTACCATAACCGGTCGAACCTCTGAAATTGACCTGAAGGCAGATATACCCACGATTGGCCAACCACTGAGCCTCCGGGTGGTAGCCCCAACTGTCACGGTACCAGGGACCGCCATGAACATTCAGTACCATCGGAAGATTCTTGTGCTCGACTCCCAACGGGAATGTTATGTAACCGTGTATTACCAGCCCGTCGCGAGCGGTGAATTGAATAGGTTCCATCGAAGCAAGGTCATACTTGGTAAGTTCCGGTCTGTGGTGGAAAAGGAAACCCGCCGCATGAGTCGGAACATCATAAGAGTAGTATGAAACCGGACCATCATCCGTCTCAAATGCCACAAGCCAGGTATCATCAGCATTGTCCCTGCTGGTAACAGTGAAATCTCCATCCTCCAGCTTGCTTATTGCCTCGATATCATCCCGAATGTCCTCATCGAGGACAACGATCTCACTACGGTCCTTCTCGAAATAGACAGCCTGGACTTCGTAGGTATCCGGATCGATCATGACATTGCTTACATCATACATCGAATCCGCTGCAATAACCTCTGTCTCTTTCGTTTCGAGATTCATAACCTGCAGCTGTGCAGCGTTTACATTCCGCGAATCGAGCAAATACATCGATTTGCCATCCTTGGAGAACATCACCGGTCCTGAATTCAATGCATCTTCTGAATCCCACGATGCGATAGTCTCCCAGTCGGCTTTTGTCGTCTTGCGATAAAGCAAGTCGAAACCGGCCTTTTCATTGGCGGCTAATGCCGCACGAATCTGGAATTTGGCATCTGCAACCCAGCCAATAATGTTACCGGGATTCTCGGCGATTTTCTTCAGTTCACCCGACTTGAGATCAAGATGATAGACATCATTTAACTGCGGATTGTCCTTGTTCATCGTAACCAGCATTTCATCGGGGAAGCTCTTGTCCATTGCGAGAATTCCCGCCTTCACATTCTCGAATGGCGTTAGATCACGGGTTTCACCCGATTCAAGATTCACGGCATAGATTCGCCAGTTTTCATCTCCACCCTTGTCCTGAAGGTAGATTATGTGCTGATTGTCCTCAGCCCAGGCATACATGCGGATACCACGAAGTGTATCCTTTGTAATCGGTACCATCTCCGAACCGCCCAGATCACCAATCCAGACATTCAGAACATCATCCACCGGAGCAAGGTACGACATCCTGGTGCCGTCCGGTGATATCCTCGGTGTTGCCTTCTCCGGATTTCCAAACAGAACTTCCCTTGGAATAAGCTGGGTGGATGTCTCAGCAACTTCTGTTTTCTTTTCGGCACAGGAGAGTACCAGACTCCCAGCCAACAGTAACAAGAAAAACAGTGCTAAATTGGACTTCCTTGTCATGTGATTTTCTCCCCGTATGTTTAGAGATTCTTCTTCTCTAAGGACTGTTTATACCCCGCTATTAGTTAATGTTACCAGTATCAGTGAATTTATTGCGGGAAGGATTTTGAGGCAAGTGCTTTTCGAGGTTTGCAAATCCGAAAAAAACCGCCGATGGTTATCCCATCGGCGGTAGTAGGCTCTTATTTATTCCTCAACATATTAGAAATTCAGCTTGAATGAGGTCTGTGCTCTCAAGCTTTCAGCATCATCACTCGCATCAACATACTTGGTCTGAATCTGTGAAACCTCCAGACCAATGGTAAACTGCTCGACAATGTCATAATTGACATTACCGAAGATGACTCTGTTATATGAGCGTGAGCTGCTTGAGAGATCCTCATCCTGCGGATTGTCAACACCGCCACCTACATTAAACGTGAATTTCGGGGCAGGTTTGAACCATGCTGAACCCCAGCCACCAAATGTCTCGATACCCTCAACTGTATTACTGTTCAGAATACCGCCCATATAGCTGCCGAGATTCTGACCGGTGTAGACCTCTCCCTTTATGCCGAACTGCTTAGTCGGAGCGACGGAAAGGTGTCCGTTTACGCAATAGCTCTCATATTCTTCATAACTGCCCATAGTCGTTTCAGCTTTGAGCTTGCCCCAGAGACCGGAAACACCCATTCTCATTGCTGCACCCGACTCGAAAGTGTGTTTGAAATCCACGATTCCCTGCATCGAGGGAATAGCGGCATCCGTGCCATCATCCTGGCCATCCGCCATTTCTCCGGCAGAGAGAGTAAATGTTGGGACAAGATCGCTTCCGATCGTACGGAACATACCGGCACCGAATGTAACGGAAGTCTCATCGCCAGCCGGAGCGGTGTACCAGAAACTCACCTGCGGACGGCGGTAGCCGATGTTTCCGATTCCCCAGACAACACTATAGTTGATCGTAGAGGGATTCAGGGGCGAAATGATATCCCATGTCTGACCGGCTACGAGTTTGAAATTCTCATATTTGACCGAGAAATAAGCATGACGAAGCTGCAACATGGCCTTGTTCTCAGCGACTGTGGCACCGGAAACGCTGCCATAGAGATCAAATTCCAACTGAGCGGTGACATCAACATCATAATAGTCTTTGCCGAACGCTTTCAGTCCGAACCTGGTCTGATTCGCAGTCATGTTGAACTGATCGTCATCCTTGCTGTTCTGAGCCCACATGGCAAAATTACCGTGGCTCGTACGGTTGTCGTCGTAAGACGCATCAAGCTTGATGTAACCGTACCAATCAAGGTCAAACTTCGGTTTCTCCGCAAAAGCTGTGACGTTCAATACCATTAGAACGAAGCAAAACGCGAAGAGAATGCGTAGCACCTTATTCATACTGGACCTCCCAATTGTGGTGCGAATGTGTAAAAGACTTCTTCCTTCTTTCGTTTTATCAGCGAAGGTGTCATTCGATGGTGCTGTTGCTAAATTTCGGCTGAAAAGGCACTTAAGTTTAGGTTTGGAGCTGAATAAAAAAGGTCCGGTCGATGAAGTCCGGGTTTGTTAATGTTACAGAATGAAACAATTCGATTGTTAATCAAAGGTAACTACAAGCGGTAAGGCGGGTGTATGTGTTTCACTAACGTTTCACATTTTTCATGAAAAACTCAAGGTCCGGCAGTTCAAATCCAGCCTGTATCGGATAGATACTGCCGGAATGGATAAACAACCCGGTTGCATGCGCCTTCTATAGTTAGTTACTTCCCCGTTGTTGACTCAAGCTCGGTATAATCAAGTTCAGAGCCGAGCAGACTGTGTGGAATTATGAAGATTACGAGTGTCACGACAGATGCGGTTATTATCCAGCCCCTCCCCTTCGATGGCTTTCTTGCGCGGAAAACAGCCAGCGCCCAGAAGATGACAGCAACTACCGTCTTGTTGTCGGTGAGATCAGTACCGAACGGCCAACCGGTCCAGAAAGCTCCGAATGCAAATTTCTGTACCAATGGACCAAATATCAGCCCCCCTACGAACAGGACAATGAGACTCAACATCGCATAGCGATGAATATGTTTCCGATTCGCTACAGCTTCCAATCCCGCTCTCGTTGAGATCAACATGCCGCTGAACATGAGTATTACATGCGGAATCAAAATATAAAGAGGTACCGGATCGCGGAAACGTATTATTATCGGTTCTTCAGTTAGATTATACTCACCACCCTTGTGATCGCTGAGGATGATCCGATACATTACCTTGCCCGCTGACGGCTGTTTCGGGATTCCCATAACCAGCGCACCGGCCTCTCTTTTCATATCTTCGGTCATCCAGTCATCGTGGCTTTTATACCGACGCCAAACAAACTTGCCTTTAACACCCTCCGGTACTTCAATCCGAATCGGGGCGTCCTCAACGGTTTCATGCGAACGGGGCAGCCTGAAATTAACTTCTTCCTCAAGGATCTGGATACTACCACTCTTTGGATGGGACGGTCCGGTCAGTCGCTGATACACCACCGACGAAAGAGTCAGTAAGACTGTTAATATCCAAAGAAGAATGGAGTTTCTCATACAAAAGACTCCTTGAGCATCATTACATTTCACAATAGTGATCAGCCAATGTAATGTCTCGACCAAAACCAATCAAGAGCTAAAAGGTCGATGTATCCTGCATTTGTTCCGGAGAATCAGTAAATTTAGACGATTTTTCGTTTCAGGATATCGTGAAGATGGATTATGCCCTCTGGCTGCGATGATGTGTCGAGAACTACGAGAGAGGTGATGCTGAATTCCTCCATTATCGCCAGTGCTTTTTCCACCAGAGCATCGGAATCGATGACCTTTGGATTACGGGTCATGTGATCCGCAACGGCGTGTTCGAGGAAATCATTACCCTGCTCGACTGTCCTCCTGAGGTCGCCATCCGTGAAAATACCGGCAAGGGTCCGGTCATCGTTTACCACAAGTGTCATGCCAAGTCTCTTCGATGTCATCTCGATGATTGCATCCTTAAGGCGTGCATCGGTTCTGACAACCGGCATCTCATCTCCGGAGTGCATCAAATCCTCGACTCGCAGCAGCAACCTTCGGCCAAGTGCACCCCCCGGGTGAAGCAGTGCGAAGTCCTCCGGTGAAAATCCGCGCTCCTCGAGCAGAACCACCGCAAGGGCGTCCCCCATAACGAGTGCGGCGGTTGATGATGTGGTGGGAATCAAATCAAAAACATCCGCTTCGGCATCCACCGAAGCATCGAGTACAACATCCGACTTCTGCGCGAGCTGTGAGTTCGTATCCCCGACAATTGCGATAATTGGAACACCGAGTCTCTTGAATGGCGGGATGAGCTGGGACAGTTCATCGGTATCGCCGGACTTCGAGAGGATAATTACAGCATCATCCGCAGTTACGACACCAAGATCGCCGTGCATACCCTCGGACGGATGGAGGTAGCTCGAGGGGGTACCGGTAGAACTGAGTGTTGCGGTAATCTTACGCGCAATTATACCCGATTTGCCCATTCCGGTCACTATCACTCTCCCCTTGCAGTTGAGTAGGATATCGACCGCTCTCTCGAATGACGAATCGAGTCTTTCAGCCAATCGGGCTACCTGAGCCGACTGGCTCCGTATTACTTCCTTTGCTCGCTCAGTTTTTCCCTTCATATCGGCACAAGCTCCGCGAGTGTTTTACCCCTGGCTGCAGCAACCATCTCATATAACTCGCGTACAGCTCCATGTCCTCCCGCTTTGTTGGTCCGTACATCGGCAACCTCAATAACCTCCGGAACGGCATCCGATGGACACGCCGAAACACCGGCTATGTTCATCACTTCAATGTCGAGAATGTCGTTACCCATGAAGCAGACCTCATCCGGTTTTACCCCGGCTTTCTCCATCATTTCCCGCAGACACTTAACTTTGTCATATTCCTGATAAACATACGGTATCTTCAATTCCTTAGTACGGGCATCGGTAGCCGGTGAATGGCGTGCCGAGATAATTCCGGTGTCAACATCCAGAAGAGTCAGGAGGCGAATCGCGAGACCGTCCGATACGAAAAATCTCTTGAACTCCGTACCCTCCGGACCGACGAAAATAGAATCATCCGTAAGAACACCATCAACATCGAGTACTATGAGTTTTATCTTCTCGAGCTTCTTTTTCAAATCTTTGTCAATTTTAGACGCCATCAGTTCTGTTTGCTCCTGAATATATCGTCAACTTCCTTCAGGTATGTTTCGAGATAATCGAGATGCAACATCGACTCAGCATCACAGAGAGCACTCTTCGGATCGGGGTGCACCTCCAGAAACAGGCCGTCCACCCCCACAGCAGCAGCGGCTTTTGCCATCGGAATAATAAACTCCGGCTGTCCGCCGGACTTACCCTTCGATCCACCGGGTAGTTGAAGAGAGTGTGTGGAATCGAAAATCACCGGATGACCGAGACTACGCATCACGATAAGAGATCTGAAATCGACGACGAGATTATGGTAACCGAAAAATGTCCCCCGCTCGGTCAGTGTGACATTCGGATTGCCCGCCATAACGACCTTCTGAGCGGCGTGTTTCATATCCTCCGGAGCCATGAACTGCCCCTTCTTGATGTTAATGGGTCGTCCTGTCCGAGCCGCTGCGGTCAGCAATTCCGTCTGACGGCATAGAAACGCCGGAATCTGAAGCATATCCACGACTTCGGCGGCAAGTCGGGCTTCCTCCGATGTATGTATGTCCGTAATAACCGTCAGGCGGTAGATTTCGCGGGCTTCTGCGAGAATTCGAAGAGCTTCATGATCGCCGATAGTGGCAAATGAATCTGCGGATGTTCTGTTTGCTTTCTTATATGATGATTTAAAGATGAATGGAAATGAGTATTTCTCGGTTAGCGCTTTCACCCTCTCGGCAGTTTCGAAAACAATCTCACGGGATTCAACGGCGCATGGTCCCGCGATTATAACGGGTCGCTCTCCACCAATCTCTATATCGCCAACACGGATCACTTCTCAGATTCGACTCTGGAATCCACATCCGATTCCCGGCTCTCGACATCCTTCCTGTATTGAAGGGCTGCCTTGATGAAATCCCGGAACAGCGGGTGGGCATTTGTGGGACGAGATTTAAGCTCCGGATGAAACTGAACGCCGACAAACCATCTGTGTCCGTTCAGTTCGACAATCTCGACAAGTCTCTCATCCGGGGATGTACCTACAATCTTAAGTCCCGCTTCGGTCAACTGATCGCGGTATTTATTATTAAATTCATAGCGGTGACGGTGCCTCTCGGAGATATTCGACTTGCCATAGGCGCGATTAGCAGCGCTATCCGGTTTGAGTTCGCACGGGTAGGCACCAAGGCGCATCGTTCCACCCATATCGGTAACGGTCTGCTGATCCGGCATCAAATGAATAACCGGATGCTCCGTATCTTCCTGAAATTCATAGGAGTGCGCCTTAACAAGTCCGCAGACTGTCCGAGCGAACTCTATTACCGCACATTGCATTCCAAGACAGATACCGAAGAAGGGGATATTGTTCTCACGGACATATCGAATTGCTTCTATCTTGCCCTCGATTCCCCGATCACCAAATCCGCCGGGCACGAGAAGACCATCGATACCTTTAAGATATATCTCCGCTCCATTCTGCTTGATCTTCTCAGATGACACCCAGACAACCTCGACCCTGGCGTCATTCTCGACGCCCGCGTGTATGAACGCCTCCATGATCGATTTATACGCGTCTTTCAGTTTGACATATTTCCCACAGATGGCAATCCGTACCGTGTGTTTCGGAGCTTTGATCTTGCGGACGATATCTTTCCAGTCTGATAGGTCAGGCGGCGCGCAGAAAAGTTTCAGATGCTGGGTTACCATGTCATCAAAACCCTCATCATGCAGCATCAATGGAACCTCATATATGGTATCTGCATCAATTGCGGGAATGACCGCCAGAGGTGATACATTGCAGAAAAGACCGATCTTCTCACGAATCTCCGGTTTGATCGGTTTCTGTGATCGGCAGATAAGGATGTTCGGCTGGACACCGATTTCACGCAAAGATTTAACCGAGTGCTGCGTCGGCTTGGTCTTGATTTCGCCCGCAACCTCTATATACGGTACAAGCGTTACATGGATGAAGAGCACATTCTCTCCGCCCTCTTCGAGGCCAAGCTGACGAATCGCCTCGAGGAACGGCAGTGATTCAATATCACCGACCGTGCCGCCAATCTCGGAGATTACGACATCGACGGGATTATTACCGGCAGCGGCTTTCCTTATACGGGATTTAATTTCATTGGTCACGTGAGGAATGACCTGTACGGTTGCGCCAAGATAGTCCCCGCGACGCTCCCGGGATATGATAGTATGATATACCTGCCCGGTGGTGACATTGTGGTCGGCCTTGAGATTCTCATTCGTGAATCGCTCATAGTGCCCGAGATCAAGATCGGTCTCCGAACCATCATCGAGAACAAAAACTTCACCATGCTGGAACGGATTCATTGTACCCGGATCGACATTCAGATATGGATCAAGCTTGAGTAGAGAAACGGTAAGACCGCGTTTTTTAAGCAACAGGCCAAGTGACGATGCTGCTATTCCCTTACCGAGGGAGGAGACAACTCCACCCGTCACGAAGATATACTTTGTCCTGCCCTGCCGCACATCTATCCTTCCTGCTGTTTTAGAATATTTCTCGCCTGTGGAACATCCTGAGGTGTATTTAAGCTAATGTTTTTGGATTTTGTCAAGTTCACTTTTATTTTCATTCCGTGCTCAATAAGCCGCAATTGCTCGAGCTTTTCGACTTTTTCAAGCTCCGATTGCCCCAGTGATACAAACCTCGCAAGAGCATCCCGCCTGAATGCATAGACACCGATATGCCCAAGCCCATAGACCGTAATATGTTCATCCCTTGTTCGGTTCGGTATCGGAGATCGGGAGAAATAGATAGCGCAGCCATTTGAATCGAGGACTGCCTTAACCAGATTGGGATCGTCAAAATCGCTCTCTTCGGTGATCTCATTGCACACCGTGCCGCAGGCGATATCACTATCAGACAGCAGGGCATCGACAGCAAGCGAGATATCATCCGGATTTATAGTCAGTTCATCACCCTGAATATTCACAATAATATCCGCATCCCTGCCGGAAACCGCTTCCGCTATTCTCTCCGTACCGCATGAGTGCCGTGTATCGGACATGAAACACTCGGCACCAAATGTGTCCGCTTCCTTTCGGATCCTCTCGTCATCGGTAGCGATTATCAATTCATCCAGTGATCGACATCTGACTGCTCTCGAATATACATGAGCGAGGACAGTTTTACCCTCGATCTGCACCAGCGGTTTGCCGGGGAATCGTGATGATTCGTATCGAACCGGGATGATGCCGACCGTTTTCAATTTTCAATCACCTGCGGGACACGGAAATAATTGCTGTCAGAATCGGGAGCATTTTGGAGTGCGTCCTCTATCTGAAGAGACTCGTCGCTACGGTCTTCCCGCAGTGGTGTTGATCTGTGGACAGATTTTGACTCTATCGGTTTGCTGTCAAATTTGGAAACGATATCCATGTAGTCGAGGATTGTGTCAAAATCCCCCCTGAGAGCTTCGAGTTCGGAATCATCAAATATCAAGCGGGCAAGTTTGGCTGTATTTCTCATTTTATTGATATCAACGTTCATCGTTTCCTCAGAACACAATAAATCCCGGATCGACTCTGAGTCAAGACAAGATACGATTTGAAGGGATGTTTCTGCACATTAATCCGGTCTGAGACACTCCGAGGGGATAGAAATCTCCAATCCCGCCTCGCGTGCCCTGTCAAGATACTCGCATCCGACATCGGTGCTATCCGCATCTATAAAAAGATAACCCGCGAGTGCAATCCAGCTTGCAGGAGCTATTCCGGTTTCGATTGATTCGGCAATCTTGTTAAGCGCCGCATCTTCGATTCCTATACTAAGCAGCTGAAGAGCGGAAGATGCATCATAGAAGAAATCTGAGGTTACGGTTGAGTCTCGTGCAATGAAACGACCGGCGTTGCCATGATCGTAGATTATGCTCCGGATTACACCGATCAGATCGATTGTATCCGGGAACATGACCGTAAGTGAGTCCAGCATTAAGTCGTAATCCATTGTGTTAATGAAACACTCATGTCCCGTTTGAAGAGGAAGAAACTCGTGTATCCTCTCTGCATTCATGGAATCGAAGCATGGGCTTGTAAGATTTGCAACCGGATACATAAGAGATCTGCGGTCATCGGAATGAACCGCTCCGAGTGCATGTCCCACCTCATGAGAGATGAGAATCCCCTCAAAGAGATAATCCCACTCTGTCATCTCGCGGGTTGTATCCACCGAAGCGCCGGCTATCACCACCTGTTTGCCAAGCAGAGGCGATAGACCGAGTATCCCCATTGTATGCTTGTAACGGGAAGTCTTTTCGATATTCGCACCGCTGAAAAAGATCATCATGCCCTCGGGTATGTCAAACTCCTCTGTTGCGAGATGACTCGACAGCTTCATAAGCGATTTGATATCATTGGGCAGATTGTACTTCATAATAGCTTGCACATACAGAAATATACCAAGCTGATCCGAGAGGATTCGATTTGCGGCGAGTATCTGTTTGGCAATCTCCCCGGCATATTTGTCCTCACCCCAGAGTTCCGCATACTCGCGCTCACATACGACAGACACGGGAATTCTCGTGTATTTTTTCTCAGACATTATATCAATTTTTGGAAAGACAGACAGTATGGAGTCGATCGCCACAGACACAAGTCTCATGGGAGATTTGGAAGATGACAACCAGCTATACCCGGCGGTTGTGACAAACGCATTCGCCAGTTCAATAGAACCCTTAAACTCGCGGGAAATATCCGGCCACCGATTCCCTGCCTCTGAATGTATGTCGGCACTCAAATGCATCTTGAAAATATTCCGTGCCGTAACACCCTTTGGCCAACTGCCCCCCACTCGATAGAATTCATACTCGGCATCACTGTCCACGTTATGCGACCTTAGCAGGATAAATGTGCCGATTCCGTCATTGTCAGCGCGTTTGCGTATCTTTCTAAGGCTGTGGAGTTGTGGGCGGTCACGCCATTCGTCATTAAGGATTACCGGATGATAGCCTCGAAGTTTCAGATAATAACCGGCAATATCGCAGATGTTCGTGATGATGGTATCTTCCTTGTCACCGAGAGCATAGATCCCAATGGGTTCGCGGATTTCCAATTCTCCCGCGAAGATTGTGGCCGGTATTGACAATAAAAGAAGTGCAAATGAACCAACGATTACCAGTGCTGGACCGAGTAGGATTTTGCTCGGGTGCATATATCACCTCCCCTTGTTATGCTATTATAGCTTTCTTCCGGTATTTTATCAAATGCAAAACGGGCGACCGAGGTCGCCCGCATCAAAAAAAGCCAATCGAGAAATTTACTTTTTTCTGCGAGTAGTTTTCTTCCTGGTTGTCTTGCGCGCAGTCTTTTTCGTGGCTTTTTTCCTGGTAGCTTTCTTCTTGGTGGCTTTCTTCTTAGTAGCTTTTTTCTTAGTAGCTTTCTTTTTCGTGGCTTTTTTCTTAGTAGCTTTCTTCTTCGTAGTCTTCCTTACTGCTTTTTTCTTCGTGGCTTTTTTCTTGGTAGCTTTCTTCCTGGTTGTCTTGCGCACGGCTTTTTTCGTGGCTTTTTTCTTCGTGGCTTTCTTCTTGGTAGCTTTCTTCTTCGTGGCCTTCTTCTTCACTGGCATGATGCCGCTCCAGGTTAGATGGTTTTTCTTTTATCGCTGACATCAAATTTCTTTTCTTACGCAATTACAGTCAACAAAAAAACAGTTGTACAAATAAATGTTTGAAGACTTTAGAGGATCGCAAATGAAGGAATTCACACCGAAGTTGTATTTTCAGTTTCGTTTGGCTTTAATTTTTCGCCGTGCTCTGTTGTGTTCCGCAAGAGTTCGCGTAAAGATATGCCTGCCTGTTCCGTCTGCTACAAAATAGAGATAGTCTGTTTCTTCGGGGTAGAGTGCGGCCATAATTGACGCGGCTCCGGGAGAGCAAATAGGTCCGGGGGGAAGACCCGAATACTTATATGTATTGTATGGTGAATCGATTTCGAGGTCCTTATAGAGCAGACGGCGGTCAAGTCCACCAAGCGCATAAATAACCGTCGGATCACATTGAAGAAGCATTCTTATGTCGAGACGGTTGTGATATACCGATGAAATAATCTCTCTCTCTTCACCAACACTAGCTTCAGCCTCTATCAAAGAGGCAAACGTCAGAAGTTGATGGAGGTCGAAACCGATCTCTTTCGCCCGCAATCTTAAAGAATCACCCATAAGAGAATGAAGAGCCTCCACCATTGTTGAGATAACAAACTTAGGCGGCGCACCCCAAGGTATCATGTATGTCTCCGGAAAAAGATACCCCTCGAGTGAGTTTGCTTTTATACCAAGCGAATGTATGAATGCAGTATCAGCCGCGAGACTGTCGAAATCCGCGAGATTATAGTTCATCGATCCGGCAAGAATCGGCAGGATTCGTTTAAGTGTCAGACCCTCCGGCACGGTGATTTTCACCGATTCGGATTTTCCCGCTCTCAATTCCAAATAGATATCATAACGGCTGTCTTCAGGGGTGAAATCGTACCGACCAACCTGGAGCTTCTTATCGAGACCTGTGAGCATGGAGAGAATCTTGAATTGTACCTTCGAGGGGAAAATACCGAGGCTGTCCACACGTTCAGCTATGACATTGCCGTGATCTCCCGGGTATATATATAATGAAACAACGCCCGTCTTTACCGGAGTGGTGTTCATCCAGAACAAAACATAAAGCGCAATTGCAAGTACAAGCACCGCTGCTAATGCTGTTATGATCTTCGCTTTCTTCATACACTCTTGCTTTTTATATACGCAACGGGTCCCGCAAGAATCTTAAGCGGCAGATAGAATATCAAAAGAAACACCAGAAAGAAAAACACGATCAGCGATCCGGTCACCTGAAACAGCAGTCCAATCTTATTGAGCATTTTCTTCTCTCTGCTTCAGGTAGTCCTCGAGAATTATCGCTGCGGCGGTAGAATCGACACGCCCCTTATTATCACCTACTTTTCCACCCATCTCGTGTATGTGTTTCTCGGCTAATACCGATGTATATCTCTCATCCATTTTAGTAATCGAGATATTAGGAAATCGTCTCGTTAGTTTACCAATCAGTTTGTCGACATCGGATGTTATCTCACCCCCGGTGCCATCCTCCCGAAGCGGGTATCCCATTGCAATTTCGGTTATTTCGCTCTCAAATATATAGTCATACAACCTCTTCAGAGCATCGCCGAATCCGGATACAACCATCGTCTCTGTACGGGAGACGATTACAAAACCCGGATCCGATACGGCCAGCCCCACTCGACGCCGCCCGTAGTCTATTGCAAGTGCCCTGCTCATACGGTGTATATACGTCCGCACCCTATATGAGTCAAACAAACAACGCTTAAAAGATGCAAGACGCTTCACATAGACAGCGATGTATCGGCATTCGTTTGCACCGGTGACAGAAATTGCATGGCACTGTTCAAATGTTGCACAGTCGACCTAAATCAAAGATACAAACCAATTAGCACACATGCCCGCGCGACTTACATGGCCAGCTCGCTATTGGACGCGCTGTGGCATATCCATTGCTTTATACATCTGCAGAACGGAAAGCAACTCAAGGAGGCGGCAGCATGTTAGACCAGAAGTTTGAAAGAGGATTCCCGCAGGAAAGACTTGAACGGTTTTCAGAACCCAAGATAAAGAAGGACGACAAGGGTTTCTATATTATGACCCTCAGTGAGAATGTCAAAGTATACATTGAGGATTTCTATGTGTTTCTGGAGGAACTCTGGGACAGAGTCAGAAGCCGTTTGGAAGACACCGATCGCAAGCTGTCCGACACAGATTCCACTCTGGAGGAAACCACATCCTTCTACAGATCACAGCGTATCATTTTCAACATACTTCTCAGGACTATCAAGTCATTCTACACCGACGGCAGCAACTTGGGTGTAATTATGTCGCCGTGGTGCTTTGGAACGGTTGTACTCGAGAAGGTTGAAGTGTACAGGGAAAAACTCAGCAGGGGTGAGATAGACGGCGATGATGCCGGAGATTACCCATACTATGTTGCAAAATATATTGAGGAGACCTACAGAAAGACTCTTCTCGACACATTCTGTTTCCCGCCGAAAGCGTTTGCAATGCGCTGGCAGTACTCGGAACTTCTCAAGAGATACGGCAAGACACTCACGAACGTATCCGCTTCGCTTCAAAGTGTGCTACTTATGATAAAGAATTATACTTCCTAATGTGCGTGGCTCTCCCGCTTCCCTTACAAATCCCGCCTCCTCCGGCGGGATTTTCCTTTTTTGAAACGATTTCTAAGGGTCTGGATGAAAAAAACCGATATATGAAACGATATGGCGGAAATCTTCGACCCGATAACCGGCAGGCAATCAACAACATTCCTGCCCATCTACCTCGATTCTCTATTGGTGGACACCATACTCGACTTCGATCTATATCTAAAAGTCGGTAATGAGGTTATACTGTATCGCTCTAAAAGACTCCCCTTCTCGGAAGAGAGTCGGGCAAAACTTCTGGAAAACAATATCCATATTCTATATGTAGCCTCCGATTCCAAGAAGATATACCAGCAGTACATTGAGACAAACCTCGGCAATATTATCCAGGATCCCACAATTGAAGAAGAGAAGAAAGCCGGTATCATCTACGATACCTCCAAAGCGCTTGTAAAAGATGTTCTTGCAAATCCCGAACTTGGTGAGAACATTCAGCGAAGTAAGGACATGGTTACAAATCAGGTAGGGTATATTCTCAAGGGCAGGGAAGCATTTCTAAACCTGATGAAGATTACGTCATTCGATTACTATACCTACACTCACTCAGTGAATGTCTGCACTTTTGCAATTGCACTCGCACATCAACTCGGCCTTACAGACAATAAGGCTCTGCATGATCTCGGGCTTGGAGCGCTGCTGCACGATGTCGGCAAGTCACGAATCTCCGAGCGTATTCTCAACAAGCGCGCACCACTCAACAGAGCCGAGATCAGCATCGTACGGAAACATCCAAACTGGGGTATGGAAATTCTCAATGAGACGGACATACTCAATGATGAAGCCTATTATCCTGTAATACAGCATCATGAAAGGCTCAACGGTTCCGGATATCCGAATGAGCTGAAAGAGAAGGATATCCATCCGTACGGCAAGATTATCGCCGTATGTGATGTTTTCGACGCACTCACGACACGCAGGGTATATCAGGATGCTCTCGCAACCTATAATGCCCTTAAAACAATGTTCGAGAACAAAGAGGAATTCGACAGTAGAATCCTCGAGGAATTCGTTCGCCTGATGGGTCCACAATAATATTTCATCTTCGGATTGACTGAAAGACTCCAGAAAGCTATTATACCACGACTCGAAAGGAGTATTGGATGCCAAAAGAGATTGTCAGTACAGATAACGCCCCAAAAGCTATTGGGGCATACTCGCAGGCTGTGATTGCGGAGGGCAGCAGGTTTGTCTTCTGCTCCGGACAGCTTCCGATTGTACCGGAAACCGGGGAACTTCTCGATGGCGATATCGAGGAGCAGACCGAACTTGTTATGAAAAACCTGAAGGCGGTTCTCGAAGCCGCGGGATCCGGGTTGGACAGGGTAGTCAAGGTAACCGCGTTCCTCGCGGACATGAGCGATTTCCCGGAATTCAATCAGGTTTACAGCACATTCTTCGAAAGTAATCCTCCAGCGAGAGCGGCGGTTGAGGTTGCACGTTTGCCAAAGGATGTACTTATCGAGGTCGAGGCAATCGGTCTGGTCGAATAGAATAAAATTATGACCCAATATCACATCAAAATATCACATCAATTATGCCGAACAGGCAACATGGGGAACTCGAATGATTCAATCGAGAACAAGCAAATTGATCCGCATAGGTATCTTCTATGATGGTACTTACTTTTTCAAGGTAAGCAATTACTACAAATTCGGGCATACCCGGGGTTCACGGCTCTCGTTCGACGGTATTCACGATTTTGTAAAATCCAAGATATCCGAACTCGAGGATGTTGAGGAACAATACTGCCAGATTGTGGAGATGCACTATTTCCGGGGCAGACTCTCCGCACAAACCGCAACCGCTACATCTCAGCTCGAGAAAGAACGGATGTTCGATGATGTTCTTGTCAAGGCGGGCATATTGACACACTATCTGCCGCTGGACGAGACCAACTACCAGAAACCGGTCGAGAAGGGTGTGGATGTTCTTCTGTCTGTCGAGGCTCTCGATCTCGCATACCATAAGCAGTTCGATGTTGTTGTTCTGGTGGCATGCGATGGTGATTATGTGTCACTCGTAAAGAAACTCAACGGTCTCGGGACTCGTGTCCTTCTGCTTGGATGGGATTTCGATTATGAGTACGACACCGATGCGGGACAGAGACGACGTGAACACACACGTGTTTCGCAGTCTCTGATAAACACTGTAACCTATCCAATAATGATGTCCGAGCTTATTGATGACAGGACCAAACAGCGTGACGCCGTTGTCAATGCGCTATTCGTAGGCTGATTACCAATAATCAAAGACTATAAAAAAGCGAAGGGATCATTTTGTGATCCCTTCGCCGCTCAACCCACCTATCCGTCAGGAGGGATGGGAATATATAGGCAAGTTGACTAACGTCTGATGCTCCTAACCCTCATCATCGTCAACAAACGGGCAGTCACCGAAATTGGGACCTCCACCGCCACCGAACGGGCGATCCTGATTACCCATTTCACCACGCATGCCGCCACCGCGTTTGCCGTGTCCACGATTGCCACCTCTCATCGGCATAGTATTGAATTTGGTCTTCTGCTCATCGGTCAGAGTATCCCGGACTTTGATATGCTGTGATACACGCAGCTTCTCCATCTGTGTCTTGATCTTCCCGATCTGATCGATCTTGGTGTTAATGGCATCCTGCGAAGCACCGTTCTGCATCAGTTCCTGCATCTCAACACGGGCCAGTTTTAGATCGGCTTGCAGCGGGATCATCTGCTTCTTTGTTTCGAGTCTGATCTGCTCGTGACGTGCAATCTGTTCGTCTGTCAGTTCAAGAACCTCGGCAATACCTGCACCTCTCATCGCGGCGCCTTTCTGGCCACCCTGCTGTTTGCCCATCTTGCCTCCGCCCATCTGAGCGAATGCAAACGAGCCAAATGTGAGAATAAGTATTGCGATCATGATTGCCGTGAGTTTTGTCACCTTCATTGTATACCTCCTTGTGGTATTTGTTGTCGTTTTCTATATCAACGCGCGTTCAAACTATCTTCAATCTTAGTCGAGTCATTCATCCAGGGCATTCGCCGACCATCCTTGCCCCTCATCGGACCACTCATGGGAGGTCCCATTCCGGGTCTTCCTTTACCGTGACGATGCCCGAATTTCTGGAACTGATAGTCGGAACGTTTCTCAAAATTCCGTATCATACGCTTGCGAGTCTCCTTCGGCAGATTCTTACTGTAATTCATCATACTCTTGATCGCCATTCCGTGCATCTTTGTCTGAAATCCACCGATTCTGTCAACAAGATTGCAGATGAGAACCGTATCCGGATCATCCTTAACCATCTCGTCAACCATTTCCTTCTTCAACTCTATAATGCTGTCACCGAATGGTCTGACACTCTCGAAAAACTCCCTCTGAGATTCGCGCAGAGCCTTAAACTGCTCCGGATTCAAATCCATCTTATCGATGAATCCATCCGGTTCCTCGAATGGGAGATCCGGTCTGTTCAGATGGAGGTAGATAAATGTCCCTATCGCCACCAGATTGAACAGAGTCATCAAGACAAGTCCGAATATTAGAAGTTTCTTTGTCATGACTCATCCCCCTCATTCTCATCCGAAATATCGAGATAGAAATCGGTGATAGAAACCTCCGGCACCGGACTAAGAGCATCGAGACTGTACTGTTCCATCGGATCGATTGTGGAATACTCCGCAGCCGTTGCTGTAGCCGAAGCCGATACCCTGCCATATGTATAGCCCAGGAAAACCGTCCCCACAATCATCGCTACGGCAGCGACAGGGCGAAGAAGCCGGGCAAATATTGCAAATGGTGTTCGAACCTTATCGGCCTCTTCAAGCTCATCCAGCCGGGCATTGAGTTTAGGGAGAAAATTAACCGACGGTTCGATTTCCGGAACAGTGTCCGGTGATTCGAGAACCGCTCGGAATTCGGCGACGAGGTTACGGCATGAATCGCACGATTCAAGGTGCCGTTCCAGCTCGTCCTTGACTCCGGTTTCGATATTGCCCTCGGCTATATCGAACAGGTTTTCCTCTATGTACTTGCAGTTTATCACTTCATTGCCTCCGTCTACAGGACACATAATTTTCGAAATACTTGCACAATCACCTCTCGGATTTTAGCCGTGCAGCTATCTCTTTCTGTAACATCATCTTAGCCCTATGGATTCTTGTCTCGACAGCGGGCAAAGACAACCCGAGGTTCTCCGCAATTTCAGCGTATGGCATCTGATCGAGCTTGTGCATCGAAAACGGCTCGGCATATTTTTCCGGTAGAGCCGCAAGCGAATCGAACAGAATTCGACGATTCCGCGCGGCTTCCATCATCGAATCGGGTCGGGTTTCATCTCCGGCCGGTAGAAGATCCTTAAGTTTTAAGCCGGATTCGTTCATTTCGGCGTCGATCGATACGGTTTCGGAGGAGCTATGCCTCCGGTTGTCACGAATGAAATTGAGTGACCGGTTGTGAGCGATTCGAAGAACCCACGACTTGAACGAGGCATCGCCCCGGAATGATTTTAGTTTACGATACACCTGCACAAACACATCCTGCGCAACATCCTCGGCATCATCACGATTACCGAGAATTTTGTAACACACGCTGACAACGGCCCGCATGTGCAGTCTAACCAGTGCAGAGAATGCCGCTCGATCACCTCGAGTTGCTTTCTGTACCAGTACAGATTCTTCTTTGATGTCCGCTCTTTGCATCACCATAGACGTTACAGTTTGATTGACACGCACGAAAGAGAAAAATTGCGGAATTAAAGTCTGAATTTCTTCTCTAAATATATATAGGTATATGCAGGAAAAAATGAAGCCCGCTCGCGGATGATTGAACGGGCCTCGGGCATGTTAAGCAGTGAAGGTATTAAAAAGAGGCAATACCAATATAGTCATCCGACGCAGTAACAGCAAGCGGAAATAGGGGTTGCGGAGTAGGTCGGTGTTCCGAAATACGGCTTAGCCGGGATGAGAAACCCGACATGGAATCAAATTAGGTGGTGGCTGGTGTACGTCCCGTGCACCAGCGATCTAATTCAAATACATGTTGGCGCACGAGACATACGCCAACCACAAAACCCGGATTATATCATCATCATTCCGCCCGAAACAGGTATATAGGCTCCCGTCACAAATCGCATGTGGTCAGAAACCATACACAGAACCACACCCGCAATATCTTCTGGTGATGCAACTCGTCTCAGCGGAGTCATCTGTGCAAGTGCCTGAACCTGTTCCTCCGGCATGAAACTCGTAGAGTCAGTCATTGTAAGACCCGGAGCGACAGTATTAACTCTGATACCATGTTGACCCAACTCGGCTGCCAGTGATTTCATCAAACCATCAACTCCGGACTTGGCTGTCGTGTGAGAGCTGAACCCGGGTCCCGGGTAACGTGATAGAGTACTGCTGATCCCGACAATCGTACCGCTCTTTTGTGAGATCATACGAGGGACAACCTCTTGAAGCGTTCTGATGAAACAGTCTATCTCACCCGAGGTCTTGGTCGTGAACTCATCGTATGTAAGCTCCGAAAAAGGCTTAATCGGTACAGCCATTCCGGCATTCAGAACAAGAATATCAATTCTGCCGAACTGATCCAGAACCTCTGCAACCATTCGCTTCGTGTCATTCGCCGACGTGACATCTGCCTGCACAGCGATAGCGTCGCTACCGGCAGTCTTGATTTCGCTGACAACCTTTTCAGCAGGTTCGCTACTCTTATTGTAATTTACGCCAACCTTGCACCCATTCTTCCCAAGAAGCAACGCAGTGGCGGCACCAATCCCTCTGCTTGCCCCTGTAACTAAAGCGACTCTGTCTTTTAGCATATATACCTCCCTGTATAATTACAACGAGACTTGTAACCCGTGGCTGGTGTACGTCCTCGTGCACCAGCGGTAAGACTGTCAATTTAGGGCTATTGTCAGGAGCGCAGGGCTCCTGACCTACGAATACTGAATTATTTCCCGAATCGCTTCGCAAACTGTTTACCCTTTCGCTTATCCTTCACTCTCTCGGCGAGAGCGTGCGAGATTATCGGCAGGGCGATCGTGGCGTCGCAGTAGCACTGAACAAAATCACCGTTGGGATCCTCCTTGCCCCATGTCACGGCTTCCTCGAATGTACAACCCGATAGTCCCCCCCACTGTGGCGAATCACTCGTAATCTGAACCGCATATCTGTGCGGATAGTATGTCTCATCCGCAAGTGTCGGACGCTGCTTGCCTTTCTTGCGATTCGGGACCTGACGATCCAGATATAGAAGATCCCCGGTTACGGCGAACAGCTGTATGAAATCTTTCGGGACACCACCACCAACATAGATAACAGCGGTGTCGGTCACCTCCTGCCCGAGTGTCATGAATTCAACGTAGTCCTTCACACCGTCGAGGGTCAGTTCGAAACCGCGCGCTTTGGCGATCAGTGCGGCATCTCCATACGGGCTGTCTACTATCGCAGGACAGAATATCGGCACGTTCTTCCGTGCCGCAGTGGCAACGATACTCTTGATCTTCTTCCTGTTAAGCCATTTACCGAACAGATTAAGAAACTCGCGGGATGAATATTTATGTCCTTCATCGAGTGTCACGATGAAATCGGCGATCATCGTGGTCATCTTCATGTAATCCGACTCTTTACCATACACATCGTAATAGCGATTCAAGCCATCATTGAAGATTTTCTCGTTGTCAACGAGATGATGCCCCTGGTAATATGAGAACCCCATAGCATCGACAATATCCTCGGAGATATTCGCACCGGTCGGAACCAGAATATCCACGAAACCTTTTTCTATGAGCCAGTTTATAATCTTCCACTGCCCGGTTGTTGATAGTGAACCGGCATAACCGAGCATGATAGTCGTTTTCCTGTCCCGAACCATTTTCTCGATCACCTCGGCCGACCGGGCGAGACTTTTCCCCTGAAAACCGGTTTTCATCATGTCATCCAGAAGCCCCGATATACCCTTCCGCGCTCGCACCTGAACAGCTTCGACCTTCGATCTTTTCATCTTCCACCTTTCATATCTGCTTGAGCCAGGCAGACTCATTTTAGTTATCAATAAAAACAAATATAACCAAACCCGAATCGAATTCAAGCTGATAGGATACAAACAGACCGATTAAGATATTGTGAACGATTGTCAGGAGGGAGGATTGAGGTTGTATTTGCTGATACGGTACCGTACAGCCCCTTCACTGATACCGAGTATTCGCGCAGTTTGACGGCGGTTCCAGTTTGTTAATTCGAGTGTCTCGAGCAGAGTGTCCCTCTCTGAATCTCTATTTGAGTCATCGAGTAAATCCGGCATGGCGGCAATATCACCACCAGATTTAATCCAGAGCAGATCGAGCTGCTGCTTGAGTTCACGGACATTGCCGGGTACCGAGAGCTGCCGGAAGTGCTCGGAAATCCTGTTTATACAATTCCGGTGCCCATTGGTAATTCTGTTTCCGGCATGGAGTGACAGAAAATGCTCTATCAATGCCGGAATATCTCTCGGACGCTCCCTGAGTGGCGGCAGATGGATCGGGACTCCATTCAACCGATAGAAAAGATCCTCGCGGAACGAACCATCCTTGATGGATTTCGCAAGGTCCTTATTGGTGGCCGCTATCAAACGGAAATCAACATCCCTGTAGCTGTTCTGTCCGAGTCGACGGATGCGGTGTGTCTCCAAAACCTCAAGTAACTTTGCCTGGAACTGTAGGGAAGCATCCGCAATCTCATTGAGATAAAACGTGCCCCCGTGCGCACGCTCCAGCAAGCCCTCCCTCTCGCCATTTGCCCCGGTATATGCACCCTTGACATATCCGAATAATTCGGCTTCGATCATTTCATTCGGAACGGCTGCGGCATTAAATGGTACGAACTCCCCATTTCTGCCACTCTTGCCGTGAATATACCGAGCGAGAAGGTCTTTGCCGGTTCCTGTCTCTCCCGTAAGCAAGACATTGAAATTGGTTTGTGCAGCATCCCCTGCAAAACTCAGGATGTGTTTCATATCTTTGCTGACAGCCACTATAACTTCAGGGAAACCGTGACATTGAACGGCATTCTCTATTCTGATGCGCTTCAGACGCTCACGAGCTTCCCTTACCCTGCTGATACGTTGCGGCGCCTTCATCTTATCGAACATCTGAATCGCCAGATCAAAATGATTCAGCGAATCGGTCAGAGAGAAAACACCGGATTCACCCGCTGCGGCATGGGTCATGGCGAGTTCAAAACGAGCGTTAAGCTCACTGAAGAGAGATATGGCCTTGTTGAACATCTCCCTTGCCTTCTCGCCTCTGGCTTCCACTGTCTCTATTTTTGCAAGCGACCTGTAGAGAGCCGCAAGCTCCACTCTTTCGTTGATTTTTCTGATCGCCGCTTCAGCGGTCCCTGCGTGCTTGCGGGCATCATCAATTTTGCCCTGAGCTATACAGATATCTGTCAGGAGGCGATGTGTCTGCGCAATCGCCGATACAGTCGGTTCCGGCATATCGAGAACTTTGCGGTATAACCTCTCCGCCTGCCTGTAATTCCCAAGCTCGGATTCTGCAAGGCCGAGATATTCAAACATTACACCAATATCACGAGCTGCTCCGTTCTTCTTGAAATACGGCAGGAGTTCGTCAAGCAACCGTTTTGCATCGATAGCCTCACCCCGGCAGAGTGCGATTATCGCTCTCTGGCGATTTATACCGGCAATCTCACGCTCTTCACACGATTCACCCTGCATCTTATCCAGGATCTCCTCGGCATTCGGAAATTGTCCGAGTTTCACATAGACCATTGCAAGGTTACGCCTGTCGATATTCACATTGCGATCTGTGTTATAGCGAGATGCGCTATCAATAGACTGCTTGAGAACCTCAACAGCTCTCTCCAGATTGCCGGTTATGAAGTGAAGCTGCGCGTGATCGTTTAATGCGAATATCATTGAAGAGTAACTTCGGGAGCGTTTGAAGAATACATAAGATTCCGTGAAACACTCGGAAGCCTCATCGAATCTGCCGAGACGAACCAGAATCCTGCCAAGATAGAGTTTGGCCCATGCAAACATATGATGTTCATCGGTGAACCTGAGAACCCGTAGTGCAGACCGGGCTTTGAGTGCAGCTATCCTATATCTTCCCATCTCGAAACAGACCGCCGCATACAGAGTAAAATACTCCCCGGTTGTGCGGATATCATCCGCAGTCAATACCTCGTTGCGGCAGTTTTCGAGTTTCTGAAGAGCCTCATCGAAAGACCCGCGATCAATAAGGTCTCTTATCGCCTCGAACTGCGATTTTGTATCCTTGGCAGCATCCATTTATTCCCGATTAACTCTACTTCTGTTCTTCCCATGGATCTTCATCAAGATCAACAAACCTCCTCATCCTCCCATCATGAGGAGGAGGATTCAGTTTGGGTTCGTAAATGTCACCTTTTTCGGAATCGATCAGAACAAAAAAGGGCGTCGGTGTACGGGCGATTACAATATGCTCAATGAGCAGAGTCACGCATCGCGAGAAATACCCGGATATGCAATCAGAGGAACTATCCTGCGGGCACTGGACTCTATCATTCCCGGTACCCGCTAATTCTGGTTCCCCGGCCCTGGAAGGCGGCTTTGCGGCGAAAGCGGACCCCACAGACACAGAGCAAATCAAACACGCCAGGGTGAATAGAAGTATCACCCTCATCATTTTGTCTCCCGTCCTAAAACGGCAATAAAATCTAATTCACTACTTCGATAAGAAATCGAGTTGGTATAACCTCGACAGACAGCAACAACAGTCGTTCCAGTAATCTATCCGCTGAACGCGGACGGACAATATTGCCAACATAGACAACTTGTTCAGTTAGTCTTTCAAGTCAACAAAAACAGGATTAATACTGTAAGGACGGGAGCATATTAAAAGGGATTGTAAAAATCAAACGGGTGACGATCAAGCCACCCGCAGATATTTCTGTCTATCTAATCGGATACGGACTATTCGAATGCCTCTATCGCCTCATCCACAGAATCTTTGACATCAAACACTTCGGTAAGGCGCGCAATCACGAGAATCCGCTCTACTTTGTTTGTCAGATTGGCGAGCTTCAGTTCTCCACCGGCATCTTTGAATTTCTTGTAGTGGTGGATAAGAATCGAGAGGCCGGAGGAATTGATCCAGTCGCACTGCGCGAGATCCACCACGGCCTTCTTGTTACCTTTGCCGATGATGGCATACAGTTTCTCGTCAAGCTCTCCGGTATCGGGACCACCCATAAGCTGTCCCTTAACCTCAACTATCCAGACTCCGTCCTTCTCGAAATCATTGACTTTCATTTATTGCCTCCAAAAACAATGATGTTATTTGCGATCCATTATAGCAACAAGCTTATCCAAACTCAACAGTATATTCTCAACATTGTTATTATATAATCGGTTCCATTCAGATACCGGACCATCAATATGCCTTAATACCCAGTTTTTGCCTCGTGTATGGAATCAGACCTCCGGCATTGATAATCGCCTGTATCTCAGATGCATAAGCCGGGAAATCAAACTCGCCCTTCGGAGTCTTGACCTTACCGGCCTTAAGATCGACCTCAACACGGTCTCCCTTCTCTACGGCATCCACAATATCCGGATTCACTATCGCGGGAATTCCGTTGTTTATAAGGTTCCGGAAATAGATACGCGAAAAAGACCTGGCGATAACGGCTCCCACACCGGAGAATTTCAGGCATTTCACCGCCTGTTCGCGGGATGATCCGCAGCCGAAATTCTTACCTCCGACAACAACATCACCCAGCTCGACGGTACCGACGAAATCGGGATCGAGGTCCTCCATTGCGTGTTTCGCCATCTCCTCCGGCTCCGTCACGGTATATGTATATTTACCCGGGAAAATGACATCGGTATTTATATCATCACCGTACTTGAAAACCTTGCCTTTCACAACTTCCATATATTCCTCTCCAATTACATTGGACGGAATTTAACGCAAATCGTCAGATTTGTCAATCAGGAGTAACGGCGTTTACCTGCCCAGAGCCTGCAATCTACCCTCAATAGCAGAGGATGCCGCTGTGATGTGGTTGACGAAATAGAGGTTCTTCGGTGAATCTGCGAGTCCGGATATCGGGGTGGAGAGAATTGTTTCATCCGTATCGGGATCGAAACCGGGTATGTCCGGAAGGTCGAATCCGGGTGGAAGGACTATCCCGCCCGATTCCACAACAGGAACGAGTATTTTCTTCTTCAATGCCTTAAGATATGCCCGCTCACTTATCGGGGAGATATAGAATGGCACACTCAGCCTGCCGGCAGAACGGAAAATATCCGAGACCTGTTTCATACCGTCGTAACTGCCGCCGCATGGTCCGCCGATAAATACTCTCGAAATATCGCCGATCTCTGTCTCTGATGAGACACAGAAACTGTTGTTGTGATCGGAGGACGATACAATCTGGGGTTCGAGACCCGATAGAGTCAGGACAAAGTCCTTGTGATAGTACGCCTTGGAATCGCTGAAATTCACTTTATAGCTGCTTTGAGTACGTTTCGAGAGAAACCGCCGTGTGGTTTCATCAAAAACGACATATCCGCACATCGCACCGCTTAGTTGTGTGAGGTGGCAGAGCGACACACGCTCATACATATTAAGTTTCTCTACAACAGTCCCGGTATACTCTATTATCATACCATCAAGGATGTCAGGATCAAGGTTGGCTTTCGCATAACTGAAGATGTCAAATGCCGCAACGCCTTTCTGTAGTCTCCCCTCGAGAGTAATCCGAATCACTTTTGGAGAGTGTACCTTGCATCTGCCGGTTTTAAGAAGATTACCCAGTTCAGCATCATCTACCGGAATGGTGAGGGCAGAAACGGCCGCAAGTCCCCCGGCATTGGTTCCGGCATACAGTACAAGTTTGTTTGGCAGAATCTCCCCCTCTTCGAGAAGCGTGAAGACAGAACCGGGATTTCCCCCATTAAACTGTGTAGAGGCGGGAGATGATACAACCCTCCGAAACTTGTCATCTGTCTTTTTCGAAGGTTTGAGATTGGCATACCTCTCCGATTTCTCACCCACAAGAACAAGATCGGGAATAACCTCTATCTCCTCCCCAAATTCAACACGATCCTGAGAAGCCGCTTCAGCGAGTATTTTCCCGGCTGCGGTCAGGTAATATTCTACCACCACACCGTTACGAACCCGTTTGGATTCGGACCCGAACCTGAGTTCGAGCTGCTCAAGTTTGAGAGCTTTTGGTTTCTCCTTTATTCCATATTTGCGCCGCCAGCTGTAAAATCCGGCTTTCGAGAGACCGAGCTCCTGCCCGCAACGGAAATCATCCCCGAAACGCTCCCATATCTCGCGTATCTGCTGTTCGGAATATTTCGGGAAAGTACGATGAGGAATACCCTTTTTACGGCGCCAGTATTGAACGAGATGCTCTGTAACATTACCACCCAGAGCCTCAGCTATGCGCTTATCCGTATGATACCGCTTCTGAAGCTTCAGAAGCTCCGCCTTAGTCGGCATTTTCATCGCAGGCAGCCCTACTCGAACATAGGTTTCAGGATATCGTATGTGGACTCGAGTGAAATAGACACGACACGGACTCCACCGATAACCGGCATGAAACTCGTATCACCGGACCAGCGCGGGACAATGTGAATGTGCAGGTGTCCCGGCACACCGGCACCGGCGGGTCGACCGAGATTTATCCCGACATTCAATCCCTCGGGTTTGAATGCCTTTTTAAGAATCGCGACTGCGTTCCGAGTCTCAAACATCATTTCTGCCAGAATATCCTCATCCAGCTTCTCAAGTGTACCGGCGTGCTTGTTCGGCACAATCATAAGGTGTCCCGAAGTATAAGGATATCGGTTCATTATTATGAACGTCCGCTCGTTTCTGGCCAATATCAGATTTTCCCTGTCTTTTTTCTCATCCCGTACACGGCAAAAAAGACAGCCCTGATCTTTCGTCTTTTTCTCGTCTTTGAATCCCAGGAGATATTCCTCCCTCCAGGGTGCATATACTGATTTTGTCATAACTTAACATTAATCAGCAACATGGAGTCATGCAACTTAAAACAGATTTCGCGTCAACTATTGCTTAGGTCAATCAAGACCGGAAAAATCTGAGTATTACTATATGGTTACAGTCTGATTTCAAGCCGTGAGATTGTTAATGTTTTCACGAATTGGCTTGACAAAATACGCTTTTGTAATATCTATCACGGCGTTGAAGTAACATACTAAACCGGAGTTTTAGAAGTGATCAGTAGAGAAGATGCTTTAAAGTATCATTCCTCTGGAAGGAAAGGCAAACTCGAAGTAGTAGCATCAAAACCATGCGCTACACAGAGAGATCTTTCACTGGCTTACACGCCCGGTGTGGCTCAACCATGCCTCGCTATAGCTGACAACAAAAACGATGTCTATGAGTACACAGCCAAAGGTAATCTCGTAGCTGTGATTTCAAATGGCACCGCAGTCCTCGGACTCGGTGATATCGGCCCCGAAGCCGGTAAACCGGTCATGGAGGGTAAGGGTGTGCTGTTCAAGAGGTTCGCCGATGTCGACGTGTACGACATCGAGGTCGACAGCAAAGATCCCAAAGAGATTATCAAGTTCTGTAAGATGATTTCACCCACATTCGGTGGAATCAATCTCGAGGATATCAAGGCTCCTGAGTGTTTTGAGATCGAAGAAGCACTTATTGAGGCACTCGATATCCCGGTATTCCATGATGACCAGCACGGTACCGCAATCATTTCCGGTGCAGCAATGCTGAATGCGCTCGAATTGGTCAAAAAGGATATCGACAAGGTAAAATGTGTATTCCTCGGAGCCGGAGCAGCGGGAATAGCCTGTGCCACCCTGTATGTCGCTCTTGGAGTAAATCCCGCGAATGTACGCATGTGCGATTCCAAGGGTGTTATCTATAAGGGACGCGCCGAGGGAATGAACAAGTATAAAGAGCAGTTCGCCGTTGAAACCGATGAGCGGACACTCGAAGATGCAATGAAGGGCGCAGATGTGTTTGTCGGAGTGGCGGTTAAGGACATGGTCACGAAAGACATGGTCCGCTCAATGGCCAATCAACCGATAATTTTCGCAATGGCGAATCCGGATCCCGAAATCACATACGATGATGCCAAAGCCGCCCGCGATGACATAATAATGGCGACAGGTCGTTCCGATTATCCCAATCAGGTTAATAATGTCCTAGGGTTTCCGTTCATCTTCCGTGGTGCACTCGATGTCAACGCACGCAAGATCAACATGGAAATGAAAATCGCAGCGGTGAAAGCGCTTGCAAATCTCGCTAAAGAGCAGGTACCGGAATCGGTTTCGAAAGCCTATGGCGGTGAGCATTTCAAATTCGGACCTGAATATATCATACCAAAACCGTTCGATCCGAGAGTGCTTATCTGGGAGGCAACAGCCGTAGCGCAGGCTGCTATGGATACAGGTGTTGCCCGCAGGCAAATCGATATCGAAGAGTACAAGACTGAACTCGAAAATCGTCTCGGAGCGACGCGCTGGGTCATGCGACAGACTATCAGCCGCGCGAAAGCCAATCCTCGCAGAGTTGTGTATCCCGAGGGTGAAAATGAGAAGATCATCCGTGCGGCAAGGATTATCGCTTCGGAGAAAATCGCTGTACCGATCCTTCTCGGACACCCCGAGGTTATTGAGCAGGTAGCGGAAGAAAATGGAATCAGCCTCGACGGTATCGAAGTTATCCAACCTCGCAGAAGTCCCAACTTTGACCGGTACGCTAAGGAATATCTAGATATCCGCTGTCGTAAGGGTGTAACAAAGGGATTCGACCGGAAGGCAATGCTCGATACGAATTTCTTCGGAACCATGATGGTTGAACTCGGTGATGCGGATTGTATCGTATCGGGCGTATCACAGCACTATCCGGACACTCTCCGTCCCGCACTGCAGATACTCAAGTCGAAGAACAAGTATTCGACCGTTTGTGGTATCTATGTTATGATGATTAAAAACCGCACGTTCTTCTTCTCGGACTGCACGGTTAACATAGATCCGACCCCGGACGAAATGGTCGATATCGCATTGATGACAGCTCAAACAGCAAAGCATTTCAATGTTGAGCCACGCATCGCTATGATATCGTTCTCCAACTTCGGATCGGTTCGCACGCGTGAGACCGAGAAGGTTGTGCAGGCTACGGAGATACTGAAGGCAGAGCATCCCGAACTGATTGTCGAGGGTGAAATGCAGGCGGATACGGCGGTTGCTCCGTACATCTCCGAGCGCGATTTCCCGTTCGCCACTATCAAGGGCGATGCCAACTGCCTGATCTTCCCGACACTCGATGCCGGGTCGGTGGCATACAAGCTGATGATGCAGCTTGGCGGTGCTGAGGTTATCGGACCGATACTTCAGGGAATGAAAAAGCCGGTACATATCCTTCACCGCGCAACTGATGTCGACGGCATAGTGAATATGACCGCAATAGCAGCAGTAGATTCACTCTACGCTTGATTCTGAATCTTCGCGATAGAATAAACAACGAAGCGACCGCACCACACGGTCGCTTCTTGTTATTACGGAAATGCTATCTGAAAGAAACGGTTAATCACAGCCCGGTTCACCGAAGTATGTCACCCAATTCTCACAGGTTGCCGGTGCCGGTCCTCCCTGGTATAAATAGTAAATCAGGAATGTAACATCATCTATGTCCGTAGTATTTGTCCGATTCGGATCAACACTATATGCAGGGCACCATGTTGTGCCACCACTAAAAAGATATTGTATCATACAGACAACATCATCTATATCCAATGTGCCATCAGCCATACAATCACCCGGGGGATACGTAGCCCCCAAACCTGATGTACAGAATTCCATACTGCAATCATAGTGGAATGTCTGTTCAATAGTCACTGTATCTACAGGTTCGCCGGAACTGGCGCTGAAATATCGTGATGTTGCCGTTATTTCAACACGGTAATCATCCTCCGGCATTGAATATCCCGAATCATCCTCTCCATCCCACCAGTTAATATGCCATCCCGACCAATAGAGACCGTCAAAGATAGTCCTGACCAATTGATCAGCGGAGTTATATATCTTAACGACTATTTCTGATGGATCGATGATGTTGTAGACAAACGATGCTTTACAGACTCCAGTATCATCATAGAGCGTAACGGACAAACCCTGAAGATCGGTACCGATTCCATACATCTGACCGCCAGACACATCTGTCCAGTCCTCGGTTATCCAGAATTCACCACATCCAAGATTACCGGCAACACAATCGATGGCTACCGGGTCATTGAACTTACCGCTACTCACGTATTGAGTGATATCATCAAACTGTCCTGCAAAGAAATAGGCGGTTAGTTTAATGATTCCGCCATCAGACAGGGTCGCCCAAAGATGCCCGTTCACATCGACATCAAGGTCGGTAATATTGGATGCCCTGAAATCAGACCATTCCGTAACATACGAAACACCCATAACATCTGAGTCAAGCAATAGCAGGACAATCCTTTCATTTCCTGTATCCGCTACATACAGGAATCGATCATTTGCATAGGGATCATAAGGATCATCGAAGAATGGGTATCTGCCACATGCCACAGCAACAGGATCCTTGAACTCAAGATCACCCGATCCCTCCGATCCGAATGAGAAAATACAGGTGCCGTCATTCGCATTAATAAGATCGATCGCACAGTGTTTGCTCAACACCACAAGAAAATCGTCGAAAATCCAGTCGAATGAGCCATGACTGTTGTAATCGATGTCCACCGGCCGGTATATATTACAGGCACCGAGATCAACCGGACCGTACATAACCTGATTGACCCAGTCATAGTTGATCTTACGAATTCGGCTGTTCCGATAATCTGCAATATATATGTAGTAGTAGTTCGAATAAGCAGGATCATCGACTATATTATTGCATTCGACGGCTGACGGATAACGAAAACATGAGTCACCATCCTCTGGAAATCCATATCTTCCGAAAGCCATCAGGGGCGTGTTAGCCAAATCCTGGTAGATTAGTCTGCATGCAGATCTGTCAAGCCACAACCAGAGACATGAATAGATATCGTATGTTTCTGAATCACCGAAATACCCGTAAGCATTTGATACAAATTCGTGGCCAATGTCGTGTCCATAGGCATTCATAGCAAAAGTACGCGTTGCTTTCGTTCCGGGTGGATCATCAGCGAGCGGTCGAAACCGCAGAGTCTCCGCGCTGCACCACGTAGTAGTTAATAAAAGGCATACAGCAACAATTGGAATCCATCTATTCCTCCTCATTGTTCACCCCGCTTTCTATCAAGAAATCAAACAGATTGTTACATCCTGAAAGCTTCCAACCAAATTCGCTCTTAACAAATAACAGGTGATCTATCGCGGCGTACTCCGACCGGTCATTGGTTTCCTGAGCATGAAGAATTAAACGGCAGTCTACATACGCAGAATCACCATCGATTGTGATATTAACATTCTGGATATCGAAATCCCAGAAACCGTCGAATTGAATTGTAGCAGGTTGTGAAAAAGCAGTCGTGCGCTTTGAATTGGAAGCGAAGGCGGAGTCAAATAGTACAGTGGCATCTGATTTGGCATGATTAGCACAGCCAATTCTGAAATCGGTAGCCATGATGTCTTCAATTGAGGCAGAGTGGCCATTCATGACAATTGTCCGTAATTGATCAAGCCTGAATGACACAGCCTCAGAATCTCCGATGCGCATCAATCCCTGCCCTGACGCTTGAGATATTAGAATTATGCCAAGAATACAGACTGAAAATACTAAGCGGCTCATTATTTCCTCCCTTTATTATTTGTCAATCAATATCGCCTGAGTGCACTCGTACCTAATCGAAATCGCACATTGTCGGGGTGTTTTTCAACGATGTCATTCGCAA
>Ga0272443_10000202_pt1 | contig 114462 bp, 127 predicted proteins | sample SSMAcet12_FD_193581 | JGI IMG/M metagenome (GOLD analysis project Ga0272443, IMG submission 193581) | Marine sediment archaeal communities from Little Sippewissett salt marsh, Falmouth, MA, United States - SSM-Acet-12 | ecosystem: Environmental > Aquatic > Marine > Wetlands > Sediment ... | reverse complement strand
CGACCGCAGTATGTTTTCGAGCAGAATCCGGATGGAAACAGGAAGTTTCCTTATCCGGCAGCTGGTCTCTTCCAGGTGCTTCAGCCCGATGTAGCGGTATGGTTTTCCCATAATCTTCAGAGTACGTTCGATTCTGTATGCGCTGGTATTCATAACTTCTCCCGCCTTCAATACCACTCGAGATTTCTCCCGATCGTAAAAACCTGCTCCGTACATCTCTGCACCAATCCGCACGATCAGAGACAGTACATTGTGTTTGTTTTCCCCTAGAATTAGTGATACTATAGTATCAGAATTAAAAGGAGGTTCTCTTAAAATGAAAAGCAAGATTATCGGAAAGTATGGAGTTCTCGTGCTTTTCCTGGCTGCACTGTTTATCATTTCAAGCTGTTCGTCTGTAGTTGATTCGATCGGGAAAATTGACAGCGCGGTGAGCCGTACGAAGGCCAAGGCGGGACAGGCGGTTATGGACGCCGCCGGTGTCGGTGCCATGGAGGATGCCATGGTGGCATCGATGGTGTACGCACAGGTCTTCTTCGCCGGCGGCTACATGTACGGCTACGAAGCTATGCGTGAAGGTTATGGCGTCATCTGGAAGCTGACCTCGACCGATGAAAGCGGTTCTCAGAGCATCGAGATCGAGCGGGCGCTGCTCAAACGTACCGCAGACGGGAACGAATGGTGGCTTTTGAAGTACACCGACCCCGGCCAGGAGCCCTTTGTGTCCGAAGCGCTTCTGGATGAAGATTACAGTATTGTAAAGTTCCGCTACCGTGATCAGGAGACCGGAAACATTCGCGAATGGATCCCCGAGCAGACTGAAGGACAGTCGGCAGAAGCTGAAAGCGGAGAAGAAGAGGGAGGGCCGGTCTATGCCGGTCAGGAAGCTCTCTTCCGCGGAGACTATGAGGACTACATCGTCGGTACTGAAAAAGTCACTACAGATTTCGGGACCTATCCGTCCGAACATGTCCTTATCGAGGACAGCTACACTGTCTACACTGACGAGGAGCAGTCGGAAGAGAACGCCGAGAAGTACGAAGTCTCCTACGAGTGGTGGATCGTCAAGCAGATCCCCGGTAATATCATGAAATACGAGTGGAAGAATATCACCGAGGGATTTTCCCTCAAGGGTGAACTCATTTCCATCAAGACGGACTACACCACCCAGCTCGAGTCATTTTAATTAATCTCATATTGAAAAAACGGCGGCATCGCGGTTCAACCCCGGTGCCGCCGTTACCATTCCGGCGAACCTTAAATAAATGGTCTGATCTTCAGTTCCTTTTGCAAGCGAATCAGCGCCTCATATTTTTTCATCAGTGCCACAGCTTCGGCCGGGGTCGTGACCCTGTAGAAGTCCTGAACGAGCTTCCTGTTTCTCAGGAGTCTCGCAAGACAGGAGAGGGTCTGCAGGTATTCGTTCCGTTTTGACGGATGAGAGAGGATAATGAATATGAGGTGGACCGGGCGCTTGACGATATGCGAACTGAACTCTATTCCCCGTACAGAACGACCGACCGCAATGATCGTGTCGTCGACTTCACCGGTTACGATGTGAGGAATGGCCACGCCGTGCCCCACATTGGTACTCAGCCGTCTCTCCCGTGACATCAGGTCTTCCAGCATTGCGACCGGGTCCTGGATGATCTTCCGTTCACGCAGCATTTCGAGCATTTCCGAGATGGCCCCTTCCCGAGTCTGCGAGACGATATCGAGTTTGATGTACGACTGATTCATGAGGTTGGTGACACACTTCCCGGTTCTGTCCTTCGTTCCGCCTTCCTGGACCAGAACAGCATCGTCATCGAGAATACCGTACTTCTGCTGATACGGTTCGATCGAAAGCATCGGAGGACGTTCTTTCCGTTTCAGCTCCTCCGCATCGTAGTAGTAATCGACTCCCGTCTTTTTTATCATGTGCAGGCTGCTGCCCATACCTTCAAGGAGGGCGATCTTGCCGAGCTGTTCTGATCGCCGAATGAGGACTGAGAGTATCACGCAGGACATGCGCCGCAGGCTTTCGATACTCTGGTTGCGGTGTATCCGCAGGTCCATATCAACCTGGGCGATCGACTGTATTCCGTACCGCTGTTCGATATCTATCAGAAGCCCCATTTCCACTCCGTAACCCGCGAAGAATGGGACCCGCTCCAGGACTCTTCTCCTCCCTGCATATTCTCCCGACAGGGGCTGGGCCAGGATCGCCAGGTCCGGGAATACCAGGTTCAAAAAAGGACGAACCATCAGTTCCGTGACCCGTCCGCCCCCCGGAACGATCTTGTGTCCGACTTTGATGGGACGTTTGTAGAAGGATTTTACATAGGCGATCTCAGGGTTGTGCAGAAGCGGACCCACCAGCCCGTACACGAAGCGGGGATGGATATTTTTTATATCTGCATCTACCCAGACGATGATATCACCCTTGAAGAGGTAGAGGCTCTTCCACAGATTCTCCCCTTTTCCTTTGTAGGTGGTCATCTCGGGCAGACACTCTTCAGCCAGATAGACCTGTGCACCCGAGCGGCGGGCGATCTCCCGCGTTCTGTCAACGGATCCGCTGTCGACCACCCCGATCTCGTCGATCAGGTGGTGCTTGTCCATAAGTGCCCTTTTGATTGTTCTGATCGCCTTGCCGATAGTTGCGGCTTCATTCAAGGTTGGAAAGCAGAGGCTTATGGTGATCCCCTGCTCCGTCTTCAGCTTGACAAGTTCCGCAATATCATTGAATTGAGAATGATGAAATGTTCTCTCCCTGAGCCACCATTCCTGGTCCATGTCCGTCCGAGTGCTCCCGTGCTACAGTATACACCTCAGCAGACATTTCTCATATACAAAAAAAATCCGCTCGGATCAGAGGTCCTTCATGGTCTCGGGCACATTGCTGATGATCCCTTCACAGCCAAGGGACAACAGCCATTCAGCCTCTGTGCGGTCATCCACCGTCCAGGGGATCACCGGATAGCCTTCTACACGTCCGTGCCGGAACATAGTCCATCGGTTCACGATTTTTCTGTGCGGTTTCAGGGCGAGGGGACGGCAAATGAAGCGCCCCGCTCCGTGTCTCAGTGCAAAGGGAAGCTCCTGATGATTGATATACGTGATGGCCGTTTGCAGCTCATGGTCGATACGCCGAACTTCCCGCAGTGAGAAAGGGTCGAAGGAGGATATGACGACTCTATTCCCGATTCCCCGCCGGCGGATCATTTCCACCAGTTTATTCTCGATTGATCCGTAGTGATATTTCCTGCTTTTTATCTCGATGTCGTAATAGACTGAACTTCCGAGGAGATCTAAGACCTCATCGAGGAGCGGTATTTTCTGTCCGGAGAATTCTTCCCCGAACCACTTTCCGGCATCGAGACTTCTGATTATCTCGTAGGGGGTCTCTTCTACTGCGGCATCGTGCCCGGTTACCCGTTTGAGGCTGGAATCGTGGGTAACTATCAATTCTCCTGAACCGCATTCGTGTATGTCGAGCTCCACTCCCGGTACTCCGTGGTCAAGAACCGCCTGAAATGACGACAGCGTGTTCTCCGGTGCGATTTTAGAGCAGCCCCTATGGGCAAAGAGCAGCGGTCGCGGAAATTGTGAAAGCAGCCTGGATTTTTTTGATTTCATGGACCCCTCACTTACTATTTTTCTATCGCAGTCTATCATATAGAGCCATCTTACCGCAGATTGCAGATCAGGACCAGCGCGACAGGATATCCTTGTATTCTCCCGATTCCTTCAGCTCCCGGAACGTTTCACGATACATTTTCACGGCTGCCGCATCCGTCCTGCTCGACACAGTCATGTAGAGGTCCGTGGCCATCTCCTTCAGATCGTATATCATCTCGACCTTCTCCGGATCCCGCTGCATCAGATTGAGCTGATGTACCACTTGTAACTTGCCGAGTGGTATGGCATCAACCTTTCCGGAGAAAAGTCCCTGAATGAGCTGACTTGTATCCTCGAAGGTCAGGAGATTTTCCCCTTCACGGAATCCCTTTTCGCTGAAAAACTCCGTTTCGATATTGCCCTTCTGGGTTCCTATCTTAATGTCGTGCCGTGCCTCGATCTTCTCAATACTTCCGATAGATCTGTCTTTGAGACTGAACAGCTGCACCTGCTCCTGAAATGAAGGGCCGATCCAGTGGAACTGCGGTATCCGCTCTTCGGTACGGAAAACAGTGAGCAGTATGATGTCGATGTTTTCGGCGGCCGCCTTCTGAGCATCCTCCCACCTCATGAATTCGATCTCTGCGGTGCGGTCCATTTTCATGAACATAGCGCGAACAAGGTCGACGGCAAGCCCTTCCGGTTCTCCATTCTGAAGGAAATTGTACGGCGGAAGGTTTTCAGCCAGGATGTTTCCCCGTACAGTGAACCGTGACACGTAATGGTTCAGGGTACCGACGTTGCGTTCATTCTGTTCCCCTAGTCTGCCGAGAATACCGGTTGCGCGGCTGATATTGTCAACAGTCGTTCCGAATGCTTTCGTGCTTTCAGCATTGATCCTCGACAGATCCTTGAGTGAACCGATCGAGTGCTCGACTACTTCCAGACCGGAACGCATTCCTCGTGCCACTTCCTGGAGCTGGCCGCTCGATGCTACCAGATTACTCAGAGCACCAGATATCTGATCGCTGCCGGCGGACATCTCCTCGGTACCGTTCTTCATCTCCCGCATTCCGTCGGCAACTTCATGGATTTCACGTATCATTCTCCGGTTCGACTCTTCGAGACCGCTGCTCATATCAGCCATGGAATTGACGTTGTCCACTACCTGCTTGAGATTTTCCTCCATCTTCTGGGACTGCGACCTGGCATTCTCCGCAAGCTTCCTTATTTCCGATGCAACTACCGCGAATCCGTGACCGTACGTACCTGCATGTGCTGCTTCGATAGCTGCGTTCATTGCAAGCAGATTGGTCTGATCAACTATGTCATTCAGGACTTCGACCATATCGAGCAACACCGAAGTCGAATCAGATACCTTATCGACTACACTGCTGGTTTTGTGCATCTCGCTTTCATTCACCTGTGCCGATGCCGCCAGTTCTTCAGCCTGAGCTCCTTTGGCTTCCGCTATTGCGGCTATATTCTTGATCGAGGCTATCATCTCTTCCACCGAGGCTGAGGATTCGTTGACCGCGGTCGACTGTTCTTCGATCTGCTCATTTACCCGGTGTATGTACTCATGCATGTTCCGGACCGCTTCCTCCGAGTCGATTATCTCCTGGTCCAGGTCCTTCACCTTACCCTGAATCGATTCGTTTGTTTCACTGATAAGCTGAGTCTGCTGCACGATATCTCCCGCCTGCTTTACGAGGTCTTCGCCTATCTCCTGGCTCTGCATTCCGGCGTTCTTTATCTGCAGTATGAATCTTCTCATGTTCGTGAAAAACCCCGTCAGAGCGAATGTGAGAGTGCCCATCTCTCCTTTTCCGTCAAAGGGAAGTTTTTCCGGAATGCCGGTCTTCCCTTCAATCAGCCTCATGATAAAATCAGCATGGGGTCTGAACATCCATCGTATAGCGATCCAGACGATGATGATCACCGCCAGCAGCAAAACCCCACCCGACAGCGACCATCCGAGGGCGACCACCCGCAGCTCAGCTACAGAAGCTTGTACGTCTGCCGGAAGCTTCCCGAGAGCTCTCCACACATACAACCCGGAGGCGGTGGTCATAAGTAGAGCGGTAAAGAGAAATATAATCAGCATATAGAATATCTTTCGTTTCATTGCTCATCCTGTAGAAGAGTTTTTCCGAATTATAATACAATATCTCTAATTTGTGTATACTTGAAAACCATAAGCTTTGGGGGAGGTCATATGAAACGGGTACGAATCCTTGCAAAAATGATAGATCACTCACTTCTGCATCCAACTTTGACCGATGAACAGCTGGAGGAAGGCTGCCGTCTTGCACTGCATTACGACACAGCCTCGGTATGCATCAAACCGTATGCAGTTCCGATTGCCGCCGGGCTGCTGAAAGACAGTGATGTGTTCGTCGGCGCGGTAGTCGGCTTTCCGCACGGCAACAGCACGATTGAATTAAAGGCAGCCGAGACTTCGAAAGCCTGTGAAGACGGCGCGGTTGAAATCGATATGGTCATCAATATCGGGAAAGCTCTCTCCGGAGACTGGGACTATGCTGCCCGTGAAATATCCGCGGTGCATACCGCAGCCCGTGAAGGCGGCAGTATTCTCAAGGTAATTTTTGAAAACGATTTTCTCGAACAGAATCACATTATCCGGCTCTGCAGGATCTGCAGTGATATCGGAGCGGAATATGTGAAGACATCAACCGGCTTCGGCTTCGTCAAGCAGGAGAACGGAATGTACTCCTACCGCGGAGCGACGATCGAACACCTGAAGCTGATGCGTCAGCACAGTTCTCCCCGTGTAAACGTCAAGGCCGCCGGCGGTGTCCGCAGTCTCGAGGATCTGCTGGCAGTGCGGGCCGCAGGCGCCGTGCGGGTCGGTGCCACTGCAACTGCTGCAATTCTCGACGAAGCAGAACGAAGGGTTGAATCCGGCGAGGATTTTACAATCTGACCGGTAGCCTGCGCAACTGCCGACGCCGTCAATCCTCCCGTGATATGCTTATCACCCTTCCGGCACCGCTGGGTATGAAGTCTTCCCGGAATGCGCCTCGGAAGGCAGCGATACCGCTGTTTCCGGTGCAGTGAGACGGCGCTGCTTTGGCAACTCCGAGCTCCCTGAGGCGGGCCGCAGCGGAGGCTGGGGGATGATGAAAGCCTCCCATCACCAGATAGATATCACCGTCGAATCGTTCCATGACCGTTTCGACGATGTGCACGATACCGGGATGTGCACAGCCGGTAATAACGACCAGTCCCTTGACGGTATTCAGCACCAGACTTTGTTCCCGAATTGCAGTACCGAGCAGTCCCGTTGTGTAGATTCCCTCTCTGATACGGTCCGGTTTACCTGTTGCCCTCTGCGGGTTCTTCAAGGAACCGCCGTTTGGAAGATATACAGGAACTTCAGGTATCCGGCTGAGCAGACCGCTTAGTCCTCCGGTATGATCGAAATGGTTGTGGGATATGACGACCGAGTTGAGCTCATGAATATCGACATCCGCCTGTTCCAGATTGCGGCTGAGTGTTCTGTAATCTCCTCCCGTATCGAAAAGCAGATGGAACTCCCCCTCCTCTGATTCGCCTTCTATCAGACATGCGAATCCGAAACCGGTCTGAAACGAAGAATCATACGAAACATTGTCGTAGACGACCCTGATAGTGACCCTGTCAAGCACTTCACTTTCAATCATATCAAAACCTTCCGGAAAACCAGCCCATGCAGTCAGGAACATGATCATCATTATTCCGTATATCCGCATATTTCATTGTAGCACCGTCGGCGCCCGTATAAAAGCGAGGTCCTCTTGGGATTCAAAGGTTTCTCTTTTTTTTCTTGTGAATGGTAAAAAGCCATGTTACTATCTCAGTAGTAACAATAGCTATATTCTTCAAAGTGATCAGCATATCAGTTACTGCTTATTTGCACCGTCTGTATCGAATAGACGAAATGCCGTCCTATTCGTTCAGTAATAATCACATTTTTTTTAAGGGGGAAAATGTTATGGAAGGAGATTATGGGGTATTAGCCATTATACCTCCGCTGGTGGCGATCCTGCTGTGCTTCCTCACCAAGCGCGTTCTCTTCTCGCTCATCATCGGTATCTTCTCAGGCGGGCTCATAATGGCCACCGGCAATCCGTTTGCCGCTTTCAAGTACACCCTCGATGCAACTGTCGGCTCGATAACCGACAGCTGGAACGCCAATCTGCTGGTCTTCAACCTGCTCATGGGTTCGGGGGTGGCTCTTATCTGGAGCCTTGGAGGTAGTCTGGCACTCACGAACTGGGCCAAAAAGCGTATCAAGAACAGGAACCAGGCCAGTATCGGCGCATGGCTGCTCGGTATTATCGTTTTCATCAACGACTATATCAATGCCGCAATCGTAGGGAATGTGTTCCGGGATATCTTCGACGACATGAAGGTCTCCAAGGAACGCCTCTCCTACATCGTGGATTCAACAGCCGCGCCGGTTGCCACATTCTTCATCTCGGACTGGATCGCTTTCCAGATCGGTATGATCCAGACCGGAATCGATCAGGCTGGTATTACCGAAGTAGGCGCCTTCGAGGGATACATCCGCGGAATACCCATGAACCTGTATTGTATTTTCGCCGTACTTTTTGTTGGTTATATAATAATCAGCAAGAAGGACTTCGGTCCCATGCTGCAAGCAGAGCATAGAGTTATGACTACCGGCGAAACCTATCGGGAAGGCGCTCAGCCCATGATGGATGTCGCCGACGAACTTGGAGAGGCCAAAGCCGACAAGCCAATGATGATGACCTTCATACTTCCGATCGTCGTTCTGATTCTGGTAGCACTGTTCGGATTCTGGTGGACCGGCAAGGGCCCGGACAAAAATCTGATGGCCGTACTCGGTGATTCCGATCCCGCTCTCGCACTTCTCTGGGGCGCAGCCGCAATGACACTTACCGGCGCTGCTATTGCTCTTGTGTACCGGATAATGAACATATCCGAATTGATGGACACCATCATCCGCGGTTTCAAGCTCATGCTGCTCGCCTGCGCGATTCTCGTCTCAGCCTGGACACTCGGCACCGTTACAGGAGACATGCAGCTTGCTGGATATCTGACAAAGGTTATTGGAAGTACGATTCCTTTCGGTTTCATTCCGGTTATTATCTTCATACTCGGCTGTATCATTGCTTTTTCCACCGGTACTTCCTGGGGTACGATGACGATTCTCACGCCGATTGCCATACCTCTTGTTTACAGCATGACCGGAGACCCGATCGCTGCCGTCATGATGTCCGGGGTAGTCTTCTCGGGTTCCATATTCGGCGATCACTGTTCGCCCATATCCGATACGACGGTTCTGTCATCAATCTTCTCTGGGGCAGATCATATGGACCACGTATCTACCCAGATTCCCTACGCACTTACAGTGGCAGGAGTCGCCGGTTTGATGTTCCTGCTCTACGGAGTATTCAAACTCCCACCTGTCGTTTTGATTCCAGTCGGTCTTATTATCCTTGCTATTTTACCGAGAATATTTCATAGTATCTCAGCCCGTAAATTCGGCTATTAGATCTACTGATTCAGGAGGAGGGCTCGCCCTCCTCCATTTTTTACACCGGAGGGATTCATCGTGGAAGCACAGTCCGTGCGAGCTGATTTTTTCATGCTCTTGACAGCTGCTATCTGGGGGACCGCATTCGTAGCACAGCGGGCCGGAATGGAGTTCGTGGGTCCTTATACCTTCAACGCAGTCCGTTTCGCCCTCGGAGCTGCCTCGCTGGTCCCTTTTCTCTTCTTCAAGACAGAGCAAGCCCCTCAGACATCTCATATGCGGCTGCCGCATCTTCTGCTGTCAGGACTGCTGGCCGGCAGCGTGCTCTTCCTCGGTTCGTCATTTCAACAGGTCGGCATAGTCTACACGACCGCAGGCAATGCCGGATTTATCACCGGTCTCTACGTCATCCTTGTTCCGATCATGGGGCTCTTGCTCAGACAGCGTCCCGGTATAGGTGTCTGGATAGGCGCCGTTCTGGCGGTAGCGGGACTCTATTTCATAAATGAGACGAAGGGTCTGCATCTGGGCAAAGGTGATCTTCTCGTACTGGTCTGCGCCTTCTTCTTCGCCGCCCACGTTCTGATCATCGGCTGGCTGTCCCCTCGCAATCCGGCGATTCCCCTCTCGATTTCTCAGTTCGTAGTATGTTCTTTTTTGAGTTTCATTGCGGCTTTCCTGAATGAAGAAATTCTCATGGCAGATATTCTGAGAGCGGCAGTTCCCATCCTCTACGGCGGTATCGGGTCGGTAGGCATTGCCTTCACCCTTCAGGTCATCGGACAGAAGAACGCTCCTCCGGGACACGCCGCGATAATCCTGAGTCTGGAATCCGTATTTGCGCTTCTCGGAGGATGGCTGTTGCTGAGTGAAGCGGTCCCTCCCGCTAAGCTGCTCGGCTGCGGTCTGATGCTGGCCGGAATGCTCTGTGCTCAGTTTCAGCGATATTTTCTCAATGGGGAAAAAGGATAGTGCACCCGGGCCTTCTCAGGCAGCTTATCCGAGTATCCTCTTTCCCAATGCGCTCGCCGCGAAGTTCTGCAGACTCCGCCTGCCCCGGGCATTTACATTGACACCAGATACATCCAGGACACGCATAAATCCGGTCCTTGCAACGATCTCCAACATGAGATGGGTTTCCCTGATAGTCAAACCCTCCTGCCCGCCGTCACAGAGGCGATGGTCGAAGTATACATACAGACCCTGGGTCCCGATGACCGCACGCTGCAGCGCCTTGCGCATGACCGCCTGAATACCCATCTGGTCGACATCCTCCATGGTGTAGACCTGAATACCCATCGTGCGAAGTGTCTCGGCTTCCCGCTGTTCAACTTCCCTGGTACCGACCAGCACGAGATTGTCCGCTGCGGGCGCCTTTTCCGACTCACCTCTCAGCAGAGCGCCCAGATCATCACCGCCCGAATAGGTACTGGTGATCGAAGCGAAGGGAGATATCCATACCAGTCCGGCTGATTCCGTCGATCCCGCCAGGCAGCGGAATCCATCAGCGGTGAGCTGTTTTTTCCCGCAGAGAATCGGCAGACCCCCGGCTCCAAGGAATTCTCCGAGTTCCCTTCGAAATTCATCCAGGTCGCTATGCGGTACAGGCTTCAGGTCCGCCGAATACCCGATCGTCCTGATTGTCCGAACGAAGGCGGAATCCGGATCCTCGGAAAGGCTCGATCCGAAGAACCGTAAATCGGTATGTCTGCCGCTCTTTTCCCGTGCGCTTACCGTCGTTTTGTCCACGTACAGTGATGTCATGGAGGCGAGCAGTGCCGAATAGTTCAGCGTGAACTCCACCGTATCACCGAGAGCGATCCCGGATTGCATCGGTGTAACATCCATCAGCAGATGATCGCTCGATGCTCCGAGAATGGAAAGTCGTTCATCCACTGGCTGCAGTCCTTCAATATCAACGTCCTCCCGGCCGACATTCAGGATCCCCCGGAGCATCTCACCCTTGTCTTCGAAGACTGGGGTGTGACCGAAGGCGTCCTGTCCGGTCTCACCAATCGGGACGGAAGGTTTCTCCTTCAGTTCGATCACTTCAGCCTTCAGACGGAATGCATCCTGCGAAGTTCCCGGCCAGACGTTGCGGTGTATCGTCTCCCGTCCGAGGAGGATCCCCTCGCCTATACGCAGGTGGTTTATCTCTTTCGGCATCTTGCCGGAGGCAATCAGCGGCAGCGATGATGTATTTCCCCCTGAAATTGTTTCGACCCTGACTCCCGTGACATCCTCGATTCGCCAGGCCCAGTCGATCAGAGACTGCATATTCTCCCTCGTCGGTATGACTCCACCGTAGCAGGTAAGATTCGTACCGATACCCTGCAGCTTGATATTTGGCAATTCGACGATCTCCCGGGCTGCTGACAGCACATCATCGGGCCAGAATCCTTCTCTCAGATCCCCGAGATCGATCATCATTATGATCCTGTGGGTGATTCCTTGCTCCTGTGCAGCCTTCGAAAGGGATCGGATGACCGACATCTCCGAATTCAGGCTCACATCCACTGAACGCACGATCTCTTCAATCCCGCTCAGGGGAGGGATCCGCAGCAGCATCATCTCGGCTACGATTCCGTTCGCCCGCAGGCGGTGCACGTTTTCGAGCCGTGACTCCCCTATTCCCGCAGCGCCTCCCCGCAGCATCGCCCGCGCTACCTGAGGCATACCGCAGGTCACTTTGCTTACGGCCGTTACCGATATGCCGTGTTCCGAGCACATTCCGATGATGCTGCGGGCGTTGTCTTCTATTTTGTCCAGGTCGACGATTACTGCCGGTCCGGCCATAAGCTTTCCTTCAATAAACTGACTGCCGCCCCGGGGAAGCGTGTGCTGAGCGCCCCGAGAGAAGCCATGATGTAGTGATTGTCGAAGCCGAATGCGACGTTCTTCGGCGGCGCAAGTGAGTTGAGTGGAAGTTTGCCGATTACATCGCGGAGGATCCTTTCCCTCCCCGGCAGTCTTGTCAGTGCTCCGCCGGTGGCAATAATGTACTTGAGGGCAGTCAGGTCCTTGCCTTCGGCGACATCTTTCTTTCCCTCCGGACCGTACAGGCTTCGAAATTTACCTACGTGCCGGCTCAGGGCCTGGAGCGCCGCGGAAGCCGCCAATTCCTCCGCCATTGCCACCTCCGCATCCGTCCGCGGGATAGGTGGAAGCTTCTCCAGCGCTTCGGCGAACTCTTCACCGCTGTATCCAAGTCTCTCGGCGACTTTCTCGACGTTTTTATCCCGGAATATATTCCTCCGGTTGACGTATGTCCCGAGGTCGCCCTCGACGGTACGCTTGGCTTCCGGTTCCGGCGCTATAAGTACGCGCGTTACCGCATCGCTTCCGGCGGTTACCGAATGGACGTCCGTAGTAGCGCCTCCGACATCGATCGTACAGAGATCACCGATCTCCTTCTGCAGGGCCTTGGCGGCCATCAGGACGGCTCCGGGAGTCGGGACCACCGGTCCGTCGACCCTTTCGCGGATGTGCTCCATCCCCGGTCCGCCGGTGATGTGCTCCTCGAACACTTCCTGAATGATCGCACGGGTAGGTTCGATATTCAGCTCATCGATTCGCGGATACACGTTTTCGGTGATGTACAGACGATGACCGTTTTCTGAGAAGATGTCATGAACCTCTTCCTGATTGACAATGTTACCGGCATAGATAACCGGGATTGCAAGACTCTCCTCCTGCATCATTCCGGCAATCAGCTCTGCGTTGTGCAGAGCGGTATCGCGTTCGCCGTAGTCCACGCCGCCGGCTATGAGAATGATGTTCGGGTGTATCGAAGAGATCTTTTTCAGGTCGCTCTTTCTGAGTCTGCCGGCAGTTACGTGATGGAGATTGGCCCCCGCGCCAAGAGCCGCTTCGCGTCCCGCGCGGACCGTCATATCGTACGCGAGTCCGTGGACCGTCATCCGCAGTCCTCCGGCAGCGCTGCTGGTGGCGAAGAAGTGTTCCCAGGTCAGATCTTCAACGCCCAGTTTGGAACGGAGATCTTTGACCGCGCCGTCGAGACCAATCCTCACGTCTCCCTCCTGGACGGAGGTCGGCGCAACCCCCTGTCCAAGATATCGCGGATGGTCGCTCTCCAGACCGGAGAAGGCGTTGACCATGGTCGTGGTGCTGCCGATCTCCGCTATGAGTATATCAACCTTCATTGCTCTCTCTAATCTCGCGCCGCTTCTCCACCAGGAAGGTGGCGACCTCGACGCCTTTGGTTCCCCGTCCGAATCCCCGGTCCATCCCCTGCTTTCTGGCGATTTCAGGAGTTACCTGGGTCCCGCCGGCCACCAGCACTATCCGGTCGCGTATACCTTTTTCCACACAGAGCTCGTGGAGCTGGTTCATGTGCTGATAGTGCACATCGTAGTGGCTGATGATCGTAGAGGCGAGTATAGCGTCTGCGTGAAGCTCGATCGCCGCATCCACCAGCTTCTCCAGCGGCACCGAAGTTCCGAGGTAATGACACTCTATGCCGTACTTCTCGATTCCTCCGTGCTTGATGTCAAGAATTTCACGCAGTCCGACGGAGTGTTCGTCTTTCCCGACAGTGGCTGCTACGATCTTCATCGGGTGCTGTTTGATCTCTTCCCGGATCTCATCTTCACTCAGGATCTTCGGTTCGGGAGGTATCTCGAGCTTGGAAGTGTCGATGACCTGGTTGAACTTGCCCTTCAGTTCGACCCGGGTCCCTTCAGCAGGGTGCATGATCTCGGTGTGGATCACCTCGACCTCTTCAAGACCCATCCTCTTTCCTACTTCGATAGCGGTGAACTCGGCAGTGCGCTTGTCGATCGGCAGGAAGAGGGTCAGCAGTACGGTCCCGTCACCCTGCCACTCCATTTCGGGCTTTATCATGGCTGAGTGCCGTAGTTCTGCGGTTTCCGCCAGGCGTTTGTTTACATTGTCTTCTTCATCGAGTTCATCGATGTACACAATTTTTTCCGGATCCTCGAAGGTACATCCTCCTATCAGGGAAGACGGGTCCTTCTCGGCTTCGGATCCATACTGAGCAAGATTGTTGTAGCCGAAGTGGGCAGTCACCGGGGCCATATAGTCTTCGTCACGCTCGAGTACGCTGTTCGGACTTACGCCGCCGTCGATCTTCCGGGCGATGCCGTCGCCGTTCCGTTCGGGATAGAGACCGGAATCCACGAAGAACCCTTCCTCGACAGCTTTGAAGTAGCCGCCGGTCTCGATCATCTCCTCCATAAAGAGGACGGCCCGTTCCTTCAGCTCCCGTACTTTTTCCGCAAGGGGACCTTCATGACGCCTAAGAGCCACCATCTCCATCAAGCCGTCCATTCCGTTGAAGGCCTGTTTGGCCGTGTCGGAACCCTCAACATTGTAGATGTGCCAGGGTACGTTACGGCCTTCATCCGGCGTAATAGTCGACTGTATATCCGCGCTGGTCAGCTCAGAAATGAGAAGATTGAGTGTATGGGTGACCGTCGCTTCTCTGGCGGAACTGGTCATGTACTTGGTGTTCTGCTGGGCCCGCATCTTGTATCCCTTGAACAGTTCCCGGAGGGCCACCGCGTAGGGCAGATCCATCCGCATCGCCGGCGCCGGCGGAGCGGTAGGCGGTACGGTCGAGAGACAGATGTTCTCCTTCCTGATACCCGCCTTCACGGAAAAAAGCGAATTGATCGCGTGCTGCACCATCAGTTCCGGCATGACCTTCCAGGCCTCCCGGGCGGTTGCATTGGCGTTGTGGGCACCGTCAATCTGGGCCATCTCCGCGTAGGCCATGATCCGTTTGGCCACCGCGGCATCCACGAAGCTCCTGACCATGTTAACGTTGCGGTACAGGACGTTGTACTGCGGGTCCTGATGGGCTCCGTTGACCCCTTCCTCGGCGAACATAACCGCTATCTCCGGACCTGCCACTCCGCTCACATACGAGTGGTAGTTGAGAGGACGTCCAACCTCTTCCTCGATGATGTCCAGGGCCTTTCTCTGCGCCCGGATCTGCTTCCTCGTAATGGGAACGCCGCCGACACCCTGCGGGGTACCTTCGATGAGGCCGTCCATGTGGCTCTGTCCCGCGGTTCGTATCACCATCAGGTGATCCGCGCCATGCCAGGCAGCCATCCTCATGCGGCGTATGTCATCTTCGATCCGTCCCGAAGCGATTTCGGTGGTGATTACAGGGCCGGGCTGGGGATCGATATTCCCGAAATAATGCGCAGCCGGAAGGGGCGTGCTGTTCTTCAGGGATTCGGTAGCCTCGAAGTACTCGAAGGCACCGACAGTTCTCTTCTCTCCCCGTCCTTTCCGCCAGGTCCAGCCCCTGCGGCGCGGATGGTAGTGCTCAAGATCTTTGAAAATATTTTCTATATCCAGTTTTTCGTTTGGTTTAATATCCATGCCCGTCTCCTACTTGAAAGAACGTTCCGCGGTTTCCCACAGGGAGCCTTCCGCCAGCTTCAGACCTGCTTCACGAATCGGCAGACTGTGCTCCACCGATACCCGGTAGACAATGTGTCCGGCGCCCTTCCGGAGCAGTTCCCGGTCCATTGCCTGTTCAACAATCGCCTTGGCCTCCATGCTGGAGAAGCCCATCCTCAGCAGCACCGACCGCTCGATTGAGGGGCTCGTGTGTGTATGTGCAAGTTCCACCAGCGGGTCCACCAGCTCTCCAGCCAGCTTCCAGAATCTCTGCTCGAGTTCCTCTTCACTGAGATCCGCAAGATGCTTTCTCCTTTCAGTAAAATCACTCGCTCGTTCCATAGTGCTTCTCCTTTACCGTAATCCGAGGTCTCCGATCGCCTTCTCGACCTGTTCCCTGGTATAGCGGGTCTCCTCCGCTAAAAACGTCATATCGTTCGCATCGAACCTGAGCCTGGCCGCTCCTTTATCCCCTCCATGCATCTGGCGGGCGAACTCGACACTGTACCGAATGTAGCTGCGGCGGAGGTCATTCATTTCAAGGTCCCGGGCACGGATGAACGATGGATCTTCAGGTAATATGATGGAGGTACCCGGCTTTTCATCCCTGGGATCTCCGAACCGAATTTCGATACCGTTGTCTCTGGCGAACGCCAGCTGCGGCTGTACGTGCTTGCCCGCTCCGGTGTATTCCGTCTCCTGTACGATGATGGTCTCATCCCTGTCCATCTCCTGCGCGATCGCAAATGCCGCTGCAAGAGAGGTGTTCCCTGCCGGACCTCTTTCGAGTCCTTCCGTCCGCGCAAGAGCTTCGGTCATGTAAAAAACCTCGCCCTGATTGACGGTTACGTACCGGTCCATGTACCTCAGAGGTCTGGCGGCGGAACGCGGAACGTCCGACCGGTCAGGAAAGGTGGTAAAAGGTATGCCGAAGCCGGTGTGTCCCGTTGTGAAGGACTTGCGGTTGAACTGCGTGTCGCTGGCCATATTGAGCCCTTCGAGGTTCACGCTGGCGGCGATGATCCGTGAGGATTCGGCGCCTGCTGTCCTCAGGCCTCTGGCGGTTCCCGTGAGGTTCCCTCCCCCAGCATTGGTTATGACTACGGCGGTCGGTACATCACCGGTGAGTTCCCGCATCTGCTCGGCTATTTCCAGGCCGATCGTTTCGATACCGGTGACCCCGAAAGTGGTGTACAGGCTGGCATTGAAGAAGCCTGTATCTTCGAGCAGCTTCAGAAAGGTGAAAAAAAGTTCCGGGCCAACGGATAGCTGCATGACTTCCGCACCGTAGGCTTCGCACTTCCGGGCCTTCTCGATGATTTCAGGCTGGCCGATCCGGTGTGAATCGTAGCATTCCTGTACTACGATGCAATCCATTCCGCGCATGGCAGCCTGACTGGCCACCGCGGCGCCGTAGTTCCCGCTGGTCGCCGCTATGACGCCGGGATATCCGTGTTTTTTAGCGTGATATACGGAAGTGGCCGCGCGTCTGGCTTTGAAGCTTCCCGAAGGATTGGCGGCCTCATCCTTGATGAAGATTCTGGCGCCCTTACCTGCGGGGGCATATTTCCTTGCGAGTTTGGTGAGGTTCCTCAGTTCGTAGATCGGAGTATTGCCAACACCGGTCTCCCTCTGGATCGATCGAATGGTGTCCAGCGAGTATCCGGTACTCTGCAGCATCCCTTCGAAATCAAACGCGATCGAACCTGATTCGAACTGGGAATAATCTATTCCGACGGACTTCTTGATTATTTCGCCCTTGCGCGCCATCAGTTCTTCATATGAAGTTTTTTTACTCATCATTCCGCCTCCCGTAGCAGTGATCGAAGCTGGGTACCGATCTGCAGGAGTTCAGGAACGGTCTTCCCGAAAGAGTGTTCATATCCGGGGTTCACCCTGAGTAAAACTCCGCGTTCGCTTCTCCCGATAGTCGTCCGTATCTCCACCTCATCTCCGATTGCGGCCTTCTCCGGCACGAGGAATCCGTTCATCCACATCTCGAGCGGTACCTTGCGGGTATCTTCCGGCACCCTGTCGGCCCTCTCTTCCGGCGGAAGGATAACACGATGAATCTGTACCCAGTCGCCCTTCCGTGCCTCCCTGGGTTCTGTTTCCTGTTTATGTGAATCCTGCATCATACGATCACCTCTCATATGTGTTTTTAATAAAGACGAAAACTTTATTACTATTAGAGTAGTAACTATGGAGTATTATACTATAGGCTGTAGTGTTGTCAAGCTTTGTCGTGCTCTGTCAACCGAGGAACTTTTCTCTGAGCTTATGAAGGTTGTGCCCGTACCGTTTTTCTATTTCTCCGTCCATGTCCTTGTTGATTTCGGCCAGGTAGAGGTCGTGCCGGATGTAGCTCTCGATAGCCTGAACAAGCCCCTTGTTCTTGGTCCACACAACTCTGCATGGGTGCATTCTTCCAAACCTTCCCGTGATGCACCACTTTGAGTCGACCACACAGTCAATCGAACGGCCCATGTCATGATACATTGGCAGGTTCTCCGTACTGTGATGATACACGTGCCCGAAATCTATTTCGGCAAGTCCGTATATCAGGAGGAATATCTCTACCCCTCTGGTGTGGGCTTCATGGAGAGATTCCTTCAGCGTCTCCAGCTCCTCCGACCAGATACCAAGATACACGGTCTTCTCCGCCTTCCGGATTGTATCCATGGTCATCTGAAGAACATCTCCCGGACTGGTATTGTTCCAGACCGGATCGAAATCGCTGTGAAATTCGATTTCCTCTATCTTTCGCTCGAGTTCGCTCGTGTAATAGTGATACTCCTTGCGGATCTTTTCGATCAGCTCCTTCGGCGACAGAGGACTGAACATCTCCGGCTTTGTGCCCGTCGAAGCGACAAAACCCCGCTTAATAAGTCTTCTCGTAACATCGTACACTCTGGAGTGCGGGACATCCGAATTCTGCGAAATAGTATACGCGCTCGCCGGATGATGTCTGAGCAGAGAGAGGTATACTTTCGATTCATACTCGGTTACACCGAGTTCCTTGAACAGCGGTACCAGGTCCTGAATATAATGCGGCATACCTTCAGTATATTCTTTTCGATACTTGTGTCAATTATGATTGAATTTTTTCTTTACTACCTTAGTAGTAAAATAATTCGTGAAATCTCTTGACAGCTGGATTGGCGTATCATATTATCGCCTCACAGAGCGAAGAGACATATGTCAATTGATATAAGGAGGCGAATATGAAGGAAAAATTGAAGGTTGTGGTACTCGGTACCGGTCATATGGGCGCCGGCATCATTAAACTCATCCTCAGCAAGGAGGGGTTTGAACTGGCCGGTGTGTACGGGCGACGTAAAGAACGGGAAGGTATGGATGTCGGGGAGGCTCTCAAACTCGATAAAAAGATCGGTGTAAAACTGTCCGCCGACTATCAGGCAGTACTGGCGAAGACCTCGCCCGATATCGTCGTACAGGCTACCAGTTCCACCATGGAACAGGCTGAAGCCGAAATTACGGCCTGCCTGAACGCAGGCGCAAACGTCGTTTCAATTGCCGAAGAAGCCAGCTTTCCCTGGTACGGATCCCCGGATATTGCTCAGCGGATAGACGTGCTCGCCAAAGAAAAAGGGAAGACTGTTCTCGGAACCGGAATCAATCCCGGCTTCGTGCTCGATTTTCTGCTGATTGCTCTGACCGGCGTCTGCTACAACGTTACGAAGGTTAAGGGGACCCGTATCAACGACCTCTCTCCTTACGGATACAATGTTATGAAGACCCAGGGAGTCAATCTCACGAAAGAGGACTTCGAAAAAGGTGTCGCCGATGGTTCGGTTGTGGGCCATTTCGGGTTCCCTGAATCCATGAGCATGATTGCCAAAGCCCTCGGTTGGGAAATCGGCCGTATTGAACAGAAGAGGGTCCCGATCATCAGCAACGTTGAACGTGACGGCGGCGAAGCTGGCACGATCAAACCGGGCTACACTGCCGGATGCAACCACACAGGTATTGCATACGATAAAAGCGGCAATCCGATCATCGAACTGTACCACCCGCAGCAGGTCCACCCGGAGGCGGAAGGACAGGAGACGGGTGATTATCTGGAAATATTCGGCGAACCTGACATCAAGATGTCGAGCGGTCCTGAAATACCCGGCGGCATCGGTACCATCGCCCTCGCCGTGAACATGATCCCCAAGGTCATGGATTCGGAACCAGGGTACAAGAGTATGGCTGATCTCCCCGCTCCCTCAGCAATAATGAACGATGTCAGGATTCTGAATAAAAAATAATACTCCTCCCATAAATTGGGGCGGTGCTGTCTGCAGCGCCGTCCCGCTTCATATATAAGTTCCGCATGATCTTGCTACGCCATTCACAACAGCACTATTAGTTTATTAAATCAATAATATTTATAATACGTCCGTCACATAATATTACAATTTCTATAAAGTATTATGGTCTAAATTTACCTTCTTTATTATTTTACTCATATATTTCCTATTAAATCCATTATTGACTAATTAGATGCACTTTCAATCATTTTTATTTTGATTTTATTTTTTTTATATGTTACTATATGTATATATTTGTGATATTGTTCTCAATATTTACTGTATAGTCTGCTAACTATTTTGGATGAATTTTTCTTTTGAAAGGAGTATGCACTATGGCAAAGAAAATTATTGTAATCGGCGGGTCTGCTTCCGGTCCGAAAGCAGCCGCCAGAGCCAGACGTCTCGACTTCAATGCCGAGATCACCATTATTCAGAAGGCGCATGATCTCTCAATGGCTTCATGCGGATATCCCTACTACGTCGGCGGTTTCTTCGACAACCGCAATCAGCTGCTTTGTACGCCGACCGGTGTTGTACGTGACCCGTCTTATTTCATGAAGGCGAAGAATATCAACGCCGTTACCGACACCGAAGTGACCAAGATCAACCGGAAGGAAAAGACTGTTGAAGCGAAAAATCTCCTTACCGGAGAGACCTCGACCTTTGAATATGACAAGCTTATTCTTGCCATGGGTGCACATCCGAAGATGCCCCCCGTGCCGGGTATTGATCTGAAGGGAATTACTACGCTTCAGTCCATGCCTGATGCGGATTTCCTGCGAAAAGTCCGTGATGAAGGCAAGATTAAAAAAGCCGTTGTCGTCGGCGGCGGCCTGATCGGAATCGAGACATGTGAAGCCCTGCAGCTGGCCGGTATCAAGATTACGGTTGTTGAGATGCTTCCCCAGATCCTTATGTTTCTCGACTGGCAGCTCGCCAAGATCCTCGAGAACCATGTCAAAACGCATGCCGCGGATGTAATTACCGATAACGCTGTTTCCGCATTTCTCGGCGACGAGGACGGTAATCTTCGTGGAGTAAAGCTCGCCAACGGCGATGAGATTCCCTGTGAGCTGGCTGTTGTAGCCATAGGTGTCGCGCCGAACAACAAACTTGCCAAGGATGCGGGCATCAATATCGGTAAACTCGGAGGAATTATTGTCGACGATTATATGCAGACCTCCGATCCCGATATCTACGCAGTCGGAGACTGTATTGAAATACCCCAGCGTCTTACCGGACAGAACGTACACGCCCCATACGGCGACCTCGCCAACCTGGAGGGTCGCGTGGCCGGTGAAAATGCCGTCATGGGCAATGTAATAAAATTCCCCGGAACCATTCAGACCGGTGTGTGCAAGGTGTTTGATTTCTCTGCCGGCTCCACCGGTATCAAGAAGTCCAATGCCGAAGAACACGGCTACAAGAATGTTGTATCTGTTACGACGGCGGGGCCGGACCGGCCGGGATTCATGGGAAGCAAGATACTGATCAACCGTATGATGGCCGACGCTGACAGCGGTAAGCTGCTCGGATTCGAATGTATCGGTCTCGGAGATGCCAGCAAGCAGATCGGCATGGCCGCAATGGCAATCATGGGAGGACTTACGATCGATGAGCTCGCAAACGCCGATCTCCCCTATGCACCTCCTTTTTCCCTGGCTATAGACAACATCGTCGCCTGCGCCGAAGCAATGCAGAACAAACTCCGGGGCATAATGGACGGCTTGTCCTGCGTTGAAGTCAAGCAGAAACTCGAGGCGGGAGAAAAGCCCTTCATCATCGATGCCCGCAGTCCCGAAGAGTGGGAGGAGATGCGTCTCGGTATCGGTGAACATCTCATCCCGGTAGGCGCCCTCCGTCACCGGCTCAATGAGCTTCCTGAGGACAAAAATACCGAAATCATCACCTACTGTAAGATCTCCCTCCGGGGCTATGAAGCTGCACGGACACTCGTCGCGAACGGCTACAAGAATGTCAAAGTAATGGAAGGCGGAATCATGGCCTGGCCATACCACCGCGAAAAGTAGATACTCCAGCCGGCGGCGGGATCTTCCTGCTGCCGGTTTTTTTATTCCGTGTTATAATAATCACCAACCGGTTAACAGGATATCCCCGCAATCAGAACCCCTTCTGCCTGTGTACCATCCTCAGGTATTAAATTTTATTTGTTGGAGGTCATATGAAAAGAAAGTTAAGTTATTTCATCTGTCTTTTGCTTCTGTTAATGATGACACAGTCCGCCTGGACACAGAACGCAGTCGAAGAACGGGCAGTCAGACAGGTCCTGGAGACATTCGAAGCTGCGTACCTCGAAGAAGATCCGTCGCTGCTGGATGAGGTGCTGTCCGACTCCGGTTATATGATGGTGCTTCGCAGTCCGCAGAATCCCGGGAATGCTGCAGTCTTTGACAAGCAGCAGATCATGAGATCCATACAGGGGCTGTGGGAAAAAGTCGACTATGTCGAGCATCATCACACTCAGCTCAGTATCGAACTGCACGGTCCGCTGGCAACAACGGAAAGCATCATCAGTGACCGCTTCGCAGACGGCAACACCAGGAAATCTCCGGTCTATCATATCCTCGCCAGGATAGACGGGAACTGGAAGGTCGTGTTCAGCTCGGCGCTCATGGCCGAATAGATCTCCAGCGGCGGAATCTCAGCAGCATGTCCAGGCGTAATCATTCATCCCGCAGATACTCCCTCGAGTATCTGCTCGCGCGGCAGCCGAAGACTCTGCGGAAACATCCGTATTATCAGAGAATGATAGAGTACTACGAACTCTCACCCCGGCTGCGTAATCTGCGGATCAGCCGAAGGTGCTACTCGCTGCTTAACCGGGCCACTGTGGATCCACAGAATCTGAAATATTTCTACCGCACCTACCGCCTCCCCAGGGACCCCTTTTTCCCCCTGTTCTTCCTCATCAAGCGCGATTATCAGAAGAAGCAGGTGCAGCGGAAGGAAGAGCGTACCGCCTTCATAGCCGGTAAGATGCGCAGTCTGCCTGAAGAGATCATCGGGTTCATCAAATCCCTGGCTGTGTACGAACAGCGTCTTCACCGGCGCAATCAATATCCTGTTTGGTCCGCCCTCATTTTTCCAAAAACCAAGAAGAGGGCCCGGGAGTACGCCTATTTTTCCATTCTGGAATGGGTCGCTCTCCTGCGGGAATACTGTGACCATCTCGAAGAGCGGTACCCGGCGCACACGACCGCCTACTCCGATCAACTGATAGCCTGCTTCATTCTGAACTGCACGCCGGACACGGAGCCGCCCTTTCTCCCGCACCGCAGCCTCGTCAACCAGAGCTACCGCATGCTGAGTAAACGGTACCATCCCGACCGTGGAGGCAATCCCGAGTACTTCATGAAGATCAAATGGGCCCGGGACACCCTTGTGCGCGCCTGCTGAAACAACCATGATTAAACACAGATACTTCAAAGGGGAGATGCCATGAAGACAATACGCTGGGGAATAATCGGCTGCGGGGACGTGACTGAGAAAAAGAGCGGTCCCGGCTTTGCCAAGGCTGATGGTTCCGAACTCGCAGCTGTCATGCGCCGCGATGCGGCCAAAGCGGCCGATTACGCCCGTAGACACAGAGTTCCCCGTTGGTATTCCGATGCCGATCAGCTCATATCTGACAAGGACGTCGACGCCGTCTACATCGCCACGCCGCCGGCCTTCCATCCCGAATACACGGTCAGGGCTGCCCGCGCCGGCAAACCGGTATATGTGGAAAAACCTATGGCCCTGAACAGCCGCGAATGCGAGCGGATGATTGCGGTCTGCCGCGAACAGGGCGTCCCCCTCTTCGTCGCCTATTACCGCCGGGCGCTGCCAAGATTCCTCAAGATAAAAGAACTTGTCGATAGCGGAGTCATCGGCGACATCCGGGCCGTTCAGATCGTTCTGCACACACCTCCCGACCCGCGGGACTACCAATTCAGAGACTCGGGGAAAAACAGCGGGCACTGGAGAGTCGATCCCTCCGTATCAGGGGGCGGTTACTTCATGGACATGGCAACCCACACCATCGATTTCCTGGATTACGTCCTAGGTCCGATGGAAGTGGTCTGCGGCACGGCCGCGAATCAAGCCGGTCTCTATCCTGCCGAAGATTCGGTTGCAGCCGCTTTCCGTTTCCGGAGCGGCGTATCGGGGACAGGGTCATGGTCGTTCTCGGTATACGAGGATCGGGACACGACAATACTCAGCGGTACGGAGGGTATACTCACCTTTCCCTCCTTCCGGGACGGGCCTATCACAGTCGAAACGAAGAACGGCACCGAAGAATTCCTCATCCCCCATCCGCCCCACGTTCAGCAGCCGCTCATTCAGACCGTCGTCGACGAACTACTCGGAAGAGGGAAGTGCCCGAGTACCGGCGAGTCGGCCCTCCGAACCGCACACTTCACCGATACGGTCCTCGGGGGATATTACGAAAGCTGAATCCGCTCCATACCGTTGATAACATCGCGGTAGAAGTAGTAGCTGTCCTTGGGTATCCTCCGCTGCCGATCAGCATAGTCGCAGTAGACGATGCCGAAGCGTTTTTCATACCCGTAAGCCCACTCGAAATTGTCAATGAAACTCCACAGGAAGTATCCCTTCAGTTGAACTCCGGCTTCTATCGCCCGCCGGCACGCAGCAAGGTAGCTTCGCAGGTACTCGATTCTCCGGGGATCGTGACACCGCAGGCCGTCTTCACTGAGACGGTCATCGAAGGCTGCGCCGTTCTCCGTAATATAGAGCGGCAGTTCTCCGGTTCGCCGGCTTATCCAGAGAAGGTGCCGGTATAATCCGTCGGGCGTGATCGGCCATCCCATAGCAGTAGTCTTTTGATACTGATCCGCAATCCGGAATTTCTCCGGACGGGATTCATCCTGCATGACTGCATACTCCCAGTAGAAGTTGACCCCCAGGAAGTCGATTTTTTCGGCTATGATCCTCATATCACCGTCATGTACCGGCATAGTGTGTCCGGGATAGGCATCCAGATAGCGCTGCGGGTAGTTTTTTCCAAGAATCGGATCGAGGAACATCCTCGTCGGCAGATCTGCTGCCCTGTCGGCAGCTTCTTCATCCTCCTGACGGCCCGTAGCCGGCCTTGGGGTCTGCATGTTGAGAGTTATTCCAATTTCGCCGTCGTATCCATTCCGTCTGTATTCCCGTACCGCCAGCCCGTGGGCCAGCAGCAGGTGATGGACCGCATTCAGTGCTTTCTGATGGTCCCGGAGACCGGGAGCGTGAACTCCCCGCAGATACCCCAATATGGCGCTGCAGAAGGGTTCATTGAGAGTTATCCACTTCCTTACCTCGGGAAACAGTCTGAAACAATGCTGAGCGTATTCGCGAAAACGTTCGGCGGTAGATCTTGAGACCCAGCCGCCCTCATCTTCCAGTTCCTGGGGCAGGTCCCAGTGGTAGAGGGTGACAACAGGTTCGATTCCGCCGGCCTGAAGTTCCGCGATCAGGCTGCGGTAGTATTGTACGCCCTCTTCGTTGATCTTTCCGCCGCCGTTCGGGAATATCCTCGACCATGAGAGGGAGAATCTGTACGCCCCAGCTCCGAGCCCGCTCATGAGCCGGACGTCTTCCTTGTATCGGTGATACTGATCGCAGGCAATATCGCCTGTGTGACCGTGGGCAACCTTGCCGGTTGTATGGGAAAAGGTGTCCCAGATGGAAGGGGTTCTTCCGCCTTCGTTGGCTGCTCCTTCGACCTGGTAGCTGGCCGTCGCCGTACCCCACAGAAATTCACTCGGGAACTGTTTTATTCTATCGTGGCACTCCATTATGTCTTTTACTCCTTGCAGGTGCTGAAGAGAGTGTATAAATCATGATAAGGTGTGTAAAGTCAAATCACTATTCTTAAATTGCATAATTTCTGAAAGTGGAGTATTATACTGGAGAAAGTCGAGGTCTTTATGAATCCGAGCAATTCTTCTGTTACATCGATAGACAGATCCATCACGGACCGCGTCGTCTCCATTCTCCATTCCATTACCGGGAACAAAGTGAATTTCATCGGCGAAGGTGGAGTCATCATATCATCAGCACAGCCTGAACGTGTCGGCACCGTCCATGAAGGCGGTAAAATGATCATGGACGGAGAGGCAGATGAACTCGCTATTACTCCTGAGATGGCCTCAGGTATGAAGGGAGCGCTCCCCGGTTATAACGGAGCAATATATCACAACGGGAAGAAAATCGGGGTAATCGGTATCGGAGGCGATCCGGAGATCGTCAAACCCCTGCAGAAGATGGCGGAGATAATTATTCAGGATGAGATCTCAAAGATCGAGCAGAAGAAGAGTGAGATCGAATTGAAAAAGAAATTCGTGGAACAGATTACCGATCTGTCAGACAACATGAAAGTGCTCGCTCTGAACGGCTCGATTCAGGCCGCCAAACTCGGCAGAACCGGTGACGCCTTCAAAGTCGTTGCAGCGGAGATGAAGAAGTTCGCCGAAGATATCAACAATATTATTTCACAGTACGAATATTAGCTGCTTAGCGGACCAGGGCATTGGCGGATCAGCGCGCATAGTACTCCACGACCCTCTGTATATCAATGTTCAGCGGTATATCCACAATGGAAGGCATCGAAGTGACCGATGCGTGCAAACTGTCCGGATCGCCTTCGATCCATCTGTAATCCCGCCGGCGGTTCTCTGCCGCGTTTTCTCGAGCCAGGCGCCACGAGTTCCTCTTCTCCCTGACTTCTATACTGTATCCCCTGCCTACCAGTCGGGAAGGAATTGTCTCCTTCTTCCCGTTGACCAGTATGTGCCCGTGATTGACGAGCTGGCGGGCCTGTGAGCGGCTGCGTGCATATCCGATCCTGAACACCACATTGTCCAGCCGCCGTTCGAGCAGTTCAACCATGTTCTCGCCGGTGCGTCCCGGCTTTTTCCGTGCGGCGGTATACACTCTGTGCATCTGCCGCTCGCTAATGCCGTAGGCGTACCGCAGTTTTTGTTTTTCCAGAAGCTGCAGGCCGTAGTTGCTTACTCGCCCTCTCTTCGGAGCCGAACTGCCCGGCGGATTGCTCTTTCTCTGCAGCAGCCGGTCGTACTTCGGCATCTCAAATATATTGACCCCCAGGCGTCTCGCGATCTTACCCCGGGCTTTTGTTATTCGTGACATGGCTTCCTCCGTATACCATGTCCATCCTATTTATTCCTAGTGTTTTTGTCAAGTTTATCAAGAAGATCTTCCAATTCGAAAGCTGTCTTCACCGGGGCACTGCACTGGAAATCCGTGCACACGTAGGCCGCCGTCTGAGGTCCCATTGAAATCGTATAGGGGGCGATTCCGCCGACTTTTTCAGCGTTCCTTTCATTCTTCCTCAGAATCAAGGTTCCCGGCATGAAACGGCGCCGCAGGACTTCGATCATCCCGTCGGCTTCATCCCCTTCACCCGTGATCACGACTTCAGTCTGATGGAGACCAATCCATTCAGGCAGGGAGATACTCATGGTGCACGCCGCCGGATTCCGCATGGCATACGAGAGAATAAAGTTCTTCAGTCCATCCGCTGCCGTGCGGTACTTTATATCGGAGCTAATACGGAAGAGCGCATCGATACTGTGCAGCAGTATCGATATACCGGAAGGCATCGCCGAATCATACACACTCCTGGTGCGCCCCGGAATATCCTCGACCTGATCATCGGTAAGAAAAAACCCGCCTGACCCCTCGTCGTAGAAGTGTTTCAGTGTGTAATCCGTCAATTCAATTGCTGCTTCAATGTGTGCCGGCTCGAAATCCGCCTGATACAAGCTGATGAGTCCGTCGATGCAAAAAGCATAATCCTCCAGATTCCCGCGGATGTCCGCTCTGCCTCCGCGGTAACTGTGCAGCAGACCGCCCTCGCTGTTCCTCATCTCCTGAAGAATAAAGTCGGCCGCCTGCTGAGCCTCCTTCAATGCGTCCGTGTCGCTGAAGACCCACGCTGTCCGTGCCGCTGCCGATATCACCAGACCGTTCCAGCCGGAGAGAATCTTGTCATCCATCGACGGCGCTACTCTTCCGGCTCGCCGCTCCAGGAGCGCAGCGCGGCAGGCCTCCCATTCCCCATCCTCCAGAGAACGTAAATCATCCGTTTTGCAATACGGAATATTCGTAGCCTGCATCTCCCCGCTTACCGAATCACTCCAGTTTCCACTCTCTTTGATGTTGAAAATCTGGGCCCACCTGCCCGGGTCATGAACACCGGGAACAGATTCCATAGTCTTCATGAAATCGTCATACTTCCAGAGGTAATACAGTCCTTCCTCCCCTTCGCTATCGGCATCGATGGCCGAATACCAGCCCCCCTCCGGTGACCGCATCCCGTTCCTCAGGAATTCCAGTATCTCGTAAGAAGTCTTCCTGAAGACCTCATTTCCGCTTACCTGAAAGGCCTCCGTGTAGGCCCTCAGAAGGAGGGCCTGGTCGTACAGCATTTTTTCAAAGTGCGGGACCTTCCACGTGGAATCCGTTGAGTAGCGGTGGAAACCGTACCCGATCTGATCGAACATTCCTCCTGCCCGCATGTGTTCGAGTGTCGTGGTGCACATCCGCAGGGCCCTTTCATACCCATACACCTTCCAGTACCGCACGAGGAAAAAAATATTGTGCGGCTGGGGAAACTTCGGAGAACCGCCGAATCCGCCGTCCTGTGGGTCGAACGATGCCCTGAGCAGCTCATAGGCATCCTGAACTGTCTTAGAATCGCTGTGAGCTGTATGGTTTTCTATACTATACAATTCAGACTGCCTGATGGCCTTATCCACGGAGACGGCCGATTGATTTATTTTGTCCCGTTCATTGAGCCAGAGATTCTTCACCTGTATAACGAGGTTCTTCAGTCCCATGTGCCTTGAGCTGTCTTCCCTCGGTATGTATGTTCCTGCAAAAAATGGGATACCCTCCGGGGTAGCTATAATTGTGAGGGGCCACCCGCCTGTTCCGGTAAGCATCACCGCGGCATTCATGTAGAAGGCATCGATGTCCGGACGCTCTTCCCTGTCGACCTTGATACATATGAAAACATCGTTCAGCAGTATAGCCGTTTCTTCGTCTTCGAAAGACTCGTGGGCCATGACATGGCACCAGTGACAGGTTGAATACCCGATTGAGATAAAGAGCGGTCTATCCTCCCTCCGGGCAAGGTCCAGGGCCTCATCGCCCCACTGATGCCACTCCACCGGATTGTCGGCGTGCTGTAATAAATATGGGCTGTTGGATTGTGCGAGATGGTTGGGTCTATTCATTCAGGAAGTCCCCTTGCCTTCAGCAAATTTTACTGTTCTTTCCTTCCAGTATAATCGAGGACTTTTCATGCTGTCCAATTCATCCCGGATTCCGATTCGATTATTGTTGAGACAGGATAAACATTGCCTCGGCGTATATCTTTGCGGCTTTTATAATACTGTTAATGTTCAGATATTCGTCCGGGCTGTGGGCTACCTGCTCTTCCGACGGGAAGAGAGGGCCGAAAGCTACGGCATTCACGAGAGTACGGGCGTATGTTCCTCCGGTCATAGTGATCGGCTCCGCATCCGGCTCTCCAGCTGCATCTCGATAGATCTGCATCAAGGTTTTTACCAGAAAGCTATCTCTGTCCACCAGATGAGAGGCGGAGTGCCGGTCCGTGGTTATTCTGATCCCGGGGACCTGAAACGTGCTTTGGATGGCATTGGTTACCTCTTCATAGCTGGAAGTTATTGGATAACGGATGTGCACTTTCATCACGAGTTCACCGCCAGCGTACTCGATACTGCCGACATTGAAGGTCAGGGGTGTAGATATGTCATCCGTGAAATCACAGCCGAGCCCCGAACCATCGGTCTGAACGCCGATAGTGCGGTTGAATTCCCTGATAAAAACGGACAGCGGATCTTTACCGCTGTCTATCTGGCCGAGAAAGCGCATCATACCTGCGATAGCATTCTTCCCCTTGTGCGGTTCGGTACCGTAGGCCTCTGTGCCAAAAATGGTAACGGTCAGTTCGTTGCGAGTATCATCAAACGAGTAATTTGATCGAAACTGATCTTCCAATTGTCCGAGAGCCTTTATCGCTGCATTCAGCTGATCCGAATCAAGATTCAGCCGTGCGGTGCACTCTGCGGGGACGTACTTTGATGATTTTCCCCCGGTGACTGCAATTACCATACCTTGATGGTCCGTACCCGTATCCAATTCGAAGCTCAGATCGAGTATTCCCTTCTCTCCGTAGATTACCGGAAATGGGGCATCGGGGGAAAAAGCGAACTCAGGTTCGGGCTCCCGGTTCAGATAATACGGAATGCCTTTCATACCGGTTTCCTCGTTCGCCCCTACAATGATGCGGATCCTTTTACGCGGCAGGTATCCCGAATCCTTTAGGGCCTTCAGAGCGTACAGTACGGCGACACAGGCGCCTTTGTCATCATACGCTCCCCGCCCGTATATCTTTCCATCTACAATCCGCGCTTCATAGGGCGGTATAGTCCAGCCTTCCCCCTCCGGAACGACGTCAACGTGAATGAGAACTCCGATATATCCGTCGCCGGCTCTGCAGCTCTCTCCGTATTCGATGTGACCGGCATAGCCGTCATAATTCTTCACGCTAAATCCGAGTTCAGCCCCGATGGACAGCATGTAGTCGAGCGCTTCATACGGTCCTCTGCCGAAGGGCATACCTTCCTCTGGCGTTTCTTCCACGCTCCGGATACGAACCAGACTCTGTATGTGTTCCACTATGACATCTCTGTATTTTTCTACAGCCGAGTCGAATTTCATCTTCACTTCCGCTATCGCCTCAGTTGAGTTCAATCAGCTGCTTCGGCGATTTGCAGAGAATGTCGCAGCCATTCTCCGTAATCAGCACATCGTCTTCTATCCGAACCCCTCCGAAGCCCTGTATGTATATACCCGGTTCGTTCGTGACTACCATTCCCGGTTCAAGGACAAAGCGCCCCTCTTCGGTCTGGGCAAGCCGTGGGAGTTCATGCATTTCCAGCCCCAGTCCGTGGCCGAGACCGTGGCCGAACTCGCGGCCGTAACCAGCACGGGTAATATACTCCCGGGCGATACTGTCCGCTTCGGCACCTGTGATTCCGGGCCGGAGAAGGCCGTTAATCTTCTGCTGAGCGCCGTACACGATATCGTAGATCTCTCTCTGCTTTTCCGTGGCTTTCCCTAACACGATTGTTCGGGTCATATCCGACCAGTATCCCTTGTATCTACAGCCGATGTCGAGGGTTATGAAATCACCGGATTCTACCAACTTGTCGGTTGCCTTTCCGTGCGGGAGAGATGCCCGTGCGCCCGTAGCAACAATGAATGTATCGGGAGTAGCCTCGGCTCCCTGCTTTTTCATGTAATACTGAAGCTCCGTTGAGATATCCCGTTCACTGACACCGGGTCGTATGTATTCAAGAATCTGAGAAAATGCTTCATCGGTGATCTCACATGCCGTGCGGAGAAGCTCCATTTCCTGTTTATCTTTTCTCATACGAAGCTCGCGGATGAGCTCCTCGATTGGAATCACCTCTATCCCGGGCAGATTATCACAAAGCATGTCATGAAATTTCATGCTGGCGAAGTTCTCCTCCAGCCCTATCGAGCTGACCTTAAGATCGCGGAGGAGAGAGAAAACTGTATAGTCGGGGCTGATAATCTTTACCGTGTACCCACCACATTCGGCAGCGGCCTGTTCCTGGTACCTGAAATCAGTCGCGAATATGGTTTCGTCGGCGGTCAAAATGACAAATCCCGTTGTACCGGTAAATCCGCTGAGATAGGTCCTGTTCTCCGGTTTATAGATTACGGCGCATTCCGCACCGCTCGCGGCCATTTTCATCCGTATCCGGTCGGCCCTTTCAAGACAATTCATACTGATTACTCCTTTACACACCAGTCGACAATCAGCGAAGCGACAATTTTTATCCCTGTCAGATAATCTTCGATGTCGACCCAATCCGTCCATTCCTGCCCGTACAGTCCTCCGCATTTCGGTCCGATTCCTACAGTATCGGTCCGTCCGTACAGAATAGGCAGCCGAATATCACTCGCGCCATGATACTGGTAGATAACGTCCGTATTCCCGGTAATAGCGCCGATACAGCCGCGCACAGCGGAGCTGATTGGTGCATCCTTCGGGATACTTGCGGGACTTGCGCGGAGATACATCTTCTCGATTCGCGGCGGATGCTCTGACAACCACCGGTCTTCTTCGCACAGCCGCAAGAGATAAGCTCCTAAATCAGAGATCACTGATTCCATGGTTTCGCCCACTCCAAAATAGAGTCGGCACTGTATCTCAAACAGTACCGGGTCCGTACCGACATAGGTCCCTCCCCGTGCGAGCCCGATATGAAGCTTAGTCTTCGGACTTCCCCGGTAGCTGCCGTCATCGAAGAGCAGCCGGGTCCTGCGCGCATTGTCCCAGTCGCGCAATGCCTTGATAATCTGTGCGCCCTTCTCGACTGCGTTCACTTCGCTGTTATCCAGTTCATCGTTCGGAACTCCTTCCGACCCCTCCACGATAATCCTCAGATCAACGGTGCCCATCGAATAACATTTAATCTCACGGAACCCGTGACCTGTCTCGGCGGCATGAATATACACGGCTCCGTCTGCACGGTATCCTCTCTCAACGGCGCTCAGTGTGCCCGCTGAGCCGCCCTTTTTTCCAAGGATGCTCATGAGAGTCAGATCTCCGTGCAGGTCAGTTACCTTCAGCACCGCTTCGGCCGCCAGAATCATTGTGGCGATTCCGCTTTTAGCATCCGCAGCTCCGAGTCCGTACAGTCTTCCGTCAATTATCTCATGACGGTATGGATTTGTACCGGACAGATTCGTCGGTGCTTCCGTATCGATGTGTGAGAAGAGCATGAGGGATTTCCCTTCAGGGTCCGATCCCTGTTTCACACCGACGAGGTTATACGCCTCCTCATCCATCTCTTCGCCTTCGGGGAGAGGACAGTAGTCCGGATGGGATGCAACTCCTTCGGCGTTACCCTTGAACCTGTCGATCCGCATATTCATGCGTTCGAAACAATTGGAGACAAGTTCCTGAGGAAGGGTCGGCGATCCGCTCGGACTGGGCAGTCTGATGAGGGACTGCAGAAAGCGTACGGCTCTGTCGTTGTCGATGCTTTCTATGATCCGCTGTTTCAATGTATTCTTCGTCACTTCCGCCTCCATTCAAATCTCACATTTCCCGTTCGACTACATGACATGCTACGAAGTGACCGTCTTCGACCTCTTTGAGTTCCGGCTGTATTTCTCCGCACACTTTCTCTGCATACCGGCAGCGATTCCTGAATTTACATCCCGGCGGTGTATCGATCGGACTGGGTACATCCCCTTCAAGCAGAATCCGCTGCCTGCTTCTCGATACCACCGGATCGGCGATTGGTATGGCCGAGAGAAGAGATTGAGTGTATGGGTGAAGCGGATTTTTATACAGCTCCTGACTGAGAGTAATCTCGACGATCGATCCGAGGTACATGACCGCTACTTTGTCGGATATGTGCTTGATCATACTCAAATCGTGGGCAATAAAGAGATATGTCAGTCCGAACTCCCTTTGCAGCTTCATCAGAAGGTTCACTACCTGGGCCTGGATGGATACATCCAGCGCGGAAATAGGCTCATCACAGACGATAAACTTCGGTTCGATGGCAAGGGCCCGCGCTATTCCGATTCTCTGCCGCTGACCTCCGCTGAATTCGTGGGGAAAGCGGTTTATATGTTCCTTGTTCAACCCTACTATATTTAGCAGTTCGTGGATCCGCGCGGTTCTCTCCTTCTTCGGGAGAAGTCCATGCACCTCGATTCCTTCGCCGATTATTTCACCGGTGGTCATTCTGCTGTCGAGTGAAGCGTATGGATCCTGAAATATTATTTGCGCTTCACGGGTAAACTGCTTGTATTCCCTGCGTCCGTTCCTGGTAATATCCTTTCCGTCGAAGAAGATCCTGCCGTCGGTCGGATCGTAGATTTTTATTACGGTACGCCCCGTAGTGGACTTTCCGCAGCCGGATTCACCAACCAATCCGAGTGTTTCTCCTTTTTTTATCGAAAAGGAGACTCCATCCACCGCCTTGAGCACTTTACCCTGGCTGAGGTGGAAATATTTTTTCAAATCCTTCACTTCTACCAGATTGTCATTCTTACTCATGAGCAGACACCGCCTTTGTAACTGGTGATAGTACCTCGGGCGCATCTGCATGCAATAACCAGCATGAGGACCTATGGCGATCTCCGCAGTCGAATTCGGGAGGCTGCTTGCGGTAACAGATCTTCATCGCATATTCGCATCGCGCGGCGAAGGCGCATCCCGCCGGAGGCTGAAAGAGATCAGGAGGAGTGCCTGTTATAGCAAGGAGTTCGGTTTTTATCTGCTCATCCACCTTAGGAATGGAATTGAGCAGGCCCCAGGTGTAGGGATGCTTTGAATCGAAGAAGATATCGTTCACCATTCCGCTTTCCACCACTTTACCGGCGTACATAACGATAATCCTGTCCGCCATTTCCGCAACGACTCCCAGGTCGTGCGTGATCAGTATTATTGAAGTGTTGAGCTTCTCCTGCAGCTCCTTCAGCAGGTCAAGTATCTGAGCCTGTATCGTCACATCCAGTGCGGTAGTCGGTTCATCGGCGATCAGAAGCCGCGGATTACAGGCAAGAGCGATAGCTATGCAGACCCGCTGGCGCATACCTCCGCTGAACTCGTGAGGATACTGCCTCATCCTTCGCTGCGGATTCGGCAAGCCTACCATTTCAAGGAGTTCTATCGTTCGTGACTTTGCCTGCTGTGTATTCAGCCCCGCGTGTTTTACCAGACTTTCACTTATCTGCTTCCCCACAGTCATGGTCGGATTCAAAGAGGTCATAGGATCCTGGAGAATCATGGCGATGTCCCGGCCTCTGATCTCCTCTATCTCCTTGTATGAGAGCTTCATGAGGTCTTTTTCTTCAAATCGTATCGATCCGCTTTTGTATCGTACGGGCGGGTCCGGCAGAAGCTTGATAATCGACTGTACACTCACGCTTTTACCGCATCCTGATTCACCGACTATCGAGATCAATTCGCCCCTGTTCAAGTGAAGACTTATGCCTCTGACTGCCTGCACTTCCCCCGCATATGTATCAAAAGAGACATTCAGGTTATCTATTTCAAGTATTCTGTCCTGGTCCATTTCCGCCCTTACCTTCTCTGCTTCGGATCCAGGGCATCCCGGAGTCCGTCTCCGAATATCTGCAGTGCAAGCATCATGGTACTGATAAAGAAAGCCGGTATAAGCAGTTGATGGGGATAGACCCGCATACTCTGCGCTCCCATGTTAGCCAGCTGCCCCCAGCTGGTCATCGGCGGTTTGACTCCTATGCCGATATAACTCAGGAATGCTTCGGTGAAGATCGCCTGAGGTATCCGCATCGTCAAAGTTACGATGATGACGCCCGCCATGTTCGGAATGAGGTGCTTCATGATAAGCCTGACCGGACTCGCACCGAGGGCTTTTGAAGCGAGAATAAATTCCTGCTCCTTCAGCTGAAGAACCTGTCCCCGTACCAGTCTTGCCATCTGTATCCATCCGGTTATGGCAAAAGCCATAATAATCGGTATCACCCCCGCCCCGAATATCATCATGATCAGAATCACGAAAATCAGGAAGGGCACCGCATTGAGGATATCTATAATTCTCATCAGGAGGAGGTCAAAGTTGCCGCCGATGTATCCGGAGATACCTCCGATGAACACCCCGATCGTCGTCTGTATGACTGCCGCAACCAGCCCGATCATCAAAGAGACCCGTGCCCCGACCCAGACACGTGCCCATAAGTCCCGCCCCAGCGCGTCTGTTCCGAAGGGATGTTCGGCGCTCATTGACAGATTGTTCTTTGCCAGTTCGGTGGTATTGTACTCGTAGGGGACCATCATCGGTCCGACTATTGCCATGACGGCATACAGAAGGATTATCATCATTGCCAGCATGGCAATTTTATTGCCCCGCAGCCGCCTGCCGGCATCCTGCCAGTAACTGATACTGGGTCTGTTAACCGTTTCGCTCCGTTCAGCATCTTTGCCTACTACTGTAAAATCATCTATCTCGAACACTGTATCAGCCATTATTTCTTCCTCCCCCTGCCGGCTATCCGTATGCGCGGGTCGATAAATCCATAGAGAATGTCAACGATAAACTGTGTGGCTACCAGAAAGGTGCCGAAAAACAGGGTCAAGCCCGACACCATCGAATAATCAAGATTCTGTATCCCCAAGACGTAGTGTTTTCCCAATCCGGGAATAGCGAAAATATTTTCAATTACAAAGGTCCCCGTGAGCAAAGCTGCAACGGTTGTTCCCAGTATTGTGACTACCGGCAGTATCGCGTTGCGGATCTGATGTTTCCATGTAATCTGTAATTCCGATAATCCTTTCGCCCGTGCATTTTTTATGAAGTCCATGCTCACGACTTCGATCATGCTGGTCCGCATCAAACGTGCCAGTACCGCCAGCGTGTTGAGACCGAGCGCAAACGTCGGCATCAAAGTATGCCGAAAGGAGGTGTACTGCGCGACAGGAAGTATCTTGAGCTTCACTGCCAGGAAATACTGCAGCAGGCTGCCAATAATGAAACTCGGCACTGAGACGCCGATAATTGCAATGATCATGCTTATGTTGTCCCATTTACGGCCCTTGTTTTTAGCCGCCACGATTCCGAGGAAGACCCCTATAATCAATGCGAAAATGGTCGCCCGAATACCGAGATCCGCTGAATACGGGAATGCTTCGAACAGAATTTCGTTTACCGAACGATTCTTGTAGCGCAGCGAGTAACCCATGTCCCCGCGGATGAGATTCTTAAGGTATGTAAAAAACTGAACTATCACCGGTTCGTTGAGGCCATAGTATTCCCGCATCCGCTCCTGGATCTCCTCGGGGACTTTTTCATTGAGAAACGGATCTCCAGGCAGAAGTCTGATCAGAAAGAAGACTATGCCCGCCAGAACGAAAATGGTGACTATAGAAATAAACAGACGCTTTATTATATATCTTCCCATTCGAAATTATCCCCCTCATTTACACGAAAATAGAGTGCATCCACTCTATTTTCGAATAACTTTAGAGTTGTCTCAGTCTATTCCTCTATCAGGAATGATGTGTATCCGGCAGTTATACTGCCGGATACACTGAAGGAGTATAACTACTCTTCGAAATACGCGTTGGTATAGTCAGGATCAGCACGCATGCCGCTTCTCTCGAGACTCTTGAGTTTCGGGTTCCGGGTCCAGGCGGTGTTCCTGAAATACACGGGAACGAGAGGTCCCGTTTCGGTCATGATTCTCTCGGCCTTGAACATGGCCTCGGCCCGTTTATCCCGGTCAAGGCTGGTCTTAGCGAATCGAATCAGATTGTCGTACTCTTCGCTGGCGAATCCGGTCCAGTTCAAACCGCTGTCCGACATGAGCCGGTCGAGGTACGTCATTGGATCATCATAGTCAGGACCGAAACCTGCCCATACAATATCGTAATTCATCTCTTTCATGAGCTGATATCTCTGTTTTGTCTGCACCAGTTTTATATCAAGCTTTATCCCCAGAGTTTTATCCAGCATATCCTGGATTGCTTCGGCGGACAGTTTGCGGTCAGGACGGTCATCGGTTATGAACTCTATGACGGGAATATCTTCTTTTGCAGCTCCGATCTCATCGAGTGCCTTATCGAGCAGCTGCTTGGCTTTCTCGACATCTGCATTCGGCGGATAGAACGCATAATCGTACTTCTCGCCCCAGGTCATGTCTCCTATGCTGAGAACGGGCGCCACGTACCTCATTGCCGGCTGTGATCCGTCCTTGTAAACTGCATCAACATAGGCCTGACGATCTATTGCGTAGCCCATAGCGTGACGGAAGTTCTCATTCCTCAGGAACTTGCCTACAGGTTTGTCGTTCGTGAGATTGAACTCCATCCAGAACTCGACACCATCGCCAAAGAATTCAGCTTTTCCCGCTTCCTTGTACTGGGGGATCAGGTCTTTGGGAATATTCGCGTAATCCAGCTCTCCGTTCTCGAACATGTTTATAGCTGTGTTCTGGTCGGCGATAACGATCATCTCAACTCTGTCGAGCTTTACATTGTCCTTGTTCCAGTAGTTGGGATTCTTCTCGAGAATGACACTCTGTTCGTGGTTCCAGGTCTTCAGCACGAAGGGTCCGTTCCCCATGATTTTGTCGACGCTCGAAGCATATTCAATGCCGTACTCGTCAATAAAATCTTCTCTGCATGGATAGAAGCCGCAGAAATCCATCAGACCTACGAAATACGGTACAGGGTCGACGAGTTTGATCTGAAGTGTTTTGGAGTCAAGAGCTTTTACCCCTACTTTCGAAGAATCGGTGATCTCCTGATTGTAGAAGGCCTCGCCGTTTTCCATGTAAAATCCCTGGAATGCATAGTCGCCGTTGGGCGCAGGCGGGTTCGGATCGATCAGACGAATCAGACCATACACGAAGTCATCGGCAGTCAGATCTTTCCCGTCCCACCATTTTGCATCATCGCGGATATGGAAGGTGTATGTAAGGCCGTCATCTGATACTTCCCAGCTTTCAGCCATTCCGGGAGTGATAGCACCATTTTCAATTCGAATCAAACCTTCAAAAATTCCATTTATTACGGCCGATGAAAGCATGTCCGATCCATTGTGCGGATCAAGCGTGGGAGGTTCTCCCATGAGAGGCATCCTCAGAACCTGTTCTGTTTTCCCAGCCTGCCCATCTGCCTCCGCAGAATCGGAAGATGTCGACGTATCAGCCTGTGGAGGACCGCATGCGGTCAGAATCAGACTCACGAAGATCACAGTACTTGCCAGAACCATCAACCATCTGTTCTTTTTCATATTTTCTCCTCTTGTATGTTTTGTGCATGCAGCATGCACTGATTGCTCATTATCGGATCAGTAAAAAATCGGTCTGTCTGCCGTCGAGATAGAAGACCTGCCCATCCCTGAACGCCACAGTCTGTTCAAGGCAGATTCGCAATTCCTGGTTGTTCCACTCAGGCAGGTTCTGTGCGATGTTCAGTTCCAGCGCGTAGCAGGTATCTGTGTACAGCGGGTAATCCCCACGTCCGGAGACCCCCTTTTGATTATCCCACAGACCTATCGTCGGTCCGGCGCCGTGTCCGTGCACCCCGATCGGGTGGGTATACAACTCCGCCTTTATGTTTTCTGTCTCCGCCTGCTTGAGTGCTGCCAACAGTATCTCATTACCGGTTTTACCCTCTGCAAACTGCTCACACACTATGTCCTGGAACCGGTTGCCGGTTCCGAGTGCCGTTTTCATTCCTTCCGGGGCATCGTTTTCATTTATTTTCAGAACATAGGCAAGACGCTGGGTATCGGTTTTCAAACCGAGATAGTCGATTCCAACATCGCAGCGCAGAAGGTCTCCCGGCCTTATAACTTCTCCTGTCATCCGGGTGTTTTTCTCGCCTTCTCTCTGCAGATCGACATCGAAGGGGAACCATGGGTTCAATCCGAGGGACGCCGCTTTTTCCATCATCCACCATTCGACATCTGCGGTAGTGGTGACGCCGACATCGATGACCTCGTTGGAGAAAGCCTCTGCAATTATTGAGTGAATGATGTTGTTGATACCCGGATATACCTGAAGCTCGCGGTCGCTTCTCGTCTCCAGCCATCCGACAACAAGATCTTCAGCACTGGTTAATCTGCGTCTGTATTCCTCTGTCAGGCATCCGACGAATTGATCATAAAGATGCTTGCTGAGACCATCTGCAAGAGCAAATTTTTCAGAAGTATCTATTCCAATTACTTCCGGCTTCTTTTCACATATCAGTTCGTTCAGCCGCTCCCACTGGGTTTCCTGTCCCTTTTTCCACACAGGCGTATAGTAAGGAGAGAGCATTCCGCTCTCTTCGGGATAGAGACTGAAGCATTCGAGTCCTTTTTGCTTTTTATATGAGAAAACCAGGCCGGTAAGCCTCGACGCTGTCATAACGGGTGCGGGGAAAAGACTTCCCATAACCGGATCCTCGTTGTACTCACGGGCGATCACTACCCACATGTCGATGCCGGTTCGCTCCATTAAGCGGGGAAGGATATTCGCAAGACGATATTCAAGCCATTCATTTCTTACACGGGCCTGTTGCGATAATGACAGGATTTTCTTGTTCATAGTGACACCCTTTCTTAAAACCACATTATGGAATTTAGTTTCATATCAGGATACCACTAGATTTTATCAAGTGCAATGATTTTTAGTCAATTTCAAGTATTATTACTCACTAATGTTGTTTGTGGTATTAAGTATTTCCGCGATATGATTTAATATTAACGCTGGCTCTCACAAAATGTTTATAATGCTACTTGAAAATATAAAATATTACATTGTGATAATATCACTAACATAGCGATAAAATATAGTACAGAGACAACACATTCCCTAAACTGCCGGATTATACGTATCAGACAGCCCCCCGCTCCCTGAGCCAGCGCTCCGCCATAATGCCGGCCCCGCTTCCCTGCCCGACGGAGGTTGCGATCTGCCGGTACAGTCTGTCCTGGATCTCTCCAGCTGCGAAGACCCCCTGAACGCTGGTCATCATTTTCTCATCCGTTATGAGATATCCCTCTTCCGTCATTTCGAGCTGGTCCGTGAAGAGCTTCGAATTGGGATAATGGCCTATAAAGATGAAGACCCCTTCCGCCTCGAGGCTGGATTCTTCGCCGGTCTTTACATTCTTTATCCTGGCCCCGCGAACCTTCTCTTCTCCCAGGATCTCTTCAACTACGGAATCCAAGATAAATTCGATCTTCTCATGTGCAAAGGCCGCCTTCTTCAGCTGTTCTCCAGCACGCAGTTCGTCCCTTCGATGAATGACCCGTATCCGCTTCGCGAATCGCGTGAGAAAGATACTCTCCTCAAGAGCGCTGTCGCCTCCTCCGATGACCAGTACATCTTTATCTTTGAAAAAAAAGCCGTCGCAGGTTGCACAGAACGAAATTCCGTGACCGATGAGTCTCTCCTCACCGGTGACTTTGAGCCTCCTCGGTGATGCGCCGGTTGCCACTACGACCGCTTCCGCAGCATATTCATTTCCTGAAGTCTTTACAGTAAAGGGAGGACCCGTGCGTAAGTTTACTTCAGTAACCTCATCAAACACGATATTCGCATCGAACTTGTTCACATGCTGCGTCATCAATTCGATCAGATCGGGTCCCGACGTCCCCTCCGGGAAGCCGATATAGTTGTCAACATCATATGTGAGGGATATCTGTCCTCCAAGCTCCAGCCCGCTCAAAACTACCGGCTTCAATCCCGCGCGACCCGTGTACAGCGCTGCCGCAAGACCTGCCGGCCCGGATCCGATTATCACCACTTTCTCTGTCTGCATATTTTTCTCCCGTATGTTTTACATCTGTATTTTTACTGCTGCTTCCTGCTTCCTTCCAGCTTCATTTTCTTGATCATCTCCGGAGCAACACAGCGCAGCCACCACAATGGAGCGTGAGTCACTATTTCACCGTTCCTGTCCACTACCGGACAGCGGCAGGGATCATCCTCGTCTCCGGGGTGAAATTCATACAGCTGAGATCCGCACCTCTTACAGGTTCCCGGCTTTTCTGCCGCGCGAAAACAGCGTGCGCAGATGTACAATACATTCTGTTCCTCTCCTCCGCTCGAGTCAGGAACACTCTGTACCATCCCGGCATATATCTTTGCGGCTGCATCCGCGTTCCATTTATCACTCATTGATATATTTTCCAACTGCCCTGCCAGCTCTTCCGCTGTCGTGAATTCTCCGCACCGGCCGAGAACGTATGCAGCGTAGAAACCTGACCACAACTGATCTCTTTTTCCATTCAGGTAGTGCTCTTCATAGGCATGGTGGAGTTTGGCTGCCTTCTCGAGGGCGGCGGCAATATCGCTCTCACTCGGTCTGTTCATTTTGTCTTCTCCATATGAAGAAGTATAGGGAAATGAAAGAATGAACACAAATTATCAGATCCGCACGGTAATTTTACCCGCCGATCTTCTTTCTCACTTTCCCATCAATTCCGCCATATCCAGAAGGGCCTGGTTCAGATTTCTTTTAAATGACACCATTTGATCGCGGCGGGCCGCTCTGGCGGAAAGAACGAACATGCAATTATCCCTGTGAACAGCGTAGCCGATACCGGTACAGTCCGGCGTGGTAGGACCGAAGCCGAAATACTCAACATCCTTGGAGGCCAGTCTGCTGGTCGAAAGAATATCGTAACGAAGTCGGTTCCAGCCGGGAGAACGAAAGATCTCCGGCTGCTCGATAATCCCGAGGCGCTCGCCACTTATTTTCCATATACTGGACAAACCGAACATATGCCGGTCGACCCCCTGGCCTTCTTTGCACTCCTTCATTCGTGCGACATGGGCAGCTGCCGCGCGCTTCAGCTTCTCCTGAATATCTTTCCGCGGGATCGAACCATCCTCCATGGACTCCGCAAATTCCGTCATTTCCATGGTGACCGTTCTCAGGGCTTCCGTCCGCCCGTGCCTGAATCCCCTGGTCATGGCCGACTCGTAGGTGGAACCGATGAAGCCCCAGGACCGCTTCTGTGCCAGATGGAAGGCAGCCTGGATGAAACCGTCGGGACTCATGCCGAAGCTTTTGATCAGCTCCCTTCCAAAGGTCCTGAAATCCAGAATCCCGATTGCCGTGCTTTCAGCCAGTTTTTTATACCCCTCTGCAGCTTCATTCAGAGATTTTCTCACAGATTGGTTAACCGCAAAATCAATCGGCGTTATTGTAGCCGCATCACCATCCGCTGCTTCATTCGGCAGCTCTTCAGCAATCTTGAATACACGAGTAACCATATTGATAACGGTCGTCCCATCCAATCCAGCGTGTTCGAAGTTCATACCAATCCTTCCGTTCGGATAGGCAATATAGGTGAACGATTTGTCGTACCATCGGTTCGCAGGGTTGCCGTGAAGAAGCTCTCTGCTCAGTTCGATGATATCTCCGGGGCTCTCCGATTCGATCGCCACCGCGAAGAGGGCCTGCTCTATCGTTACGAGAGAATCGATGTTCGCCGGATCGATTTGCCGAAGCTCCTCTCTGGCCATAGCCCACCTTGTCCTCTCCATTCCGGTCAGAGCTCCAAGTGCATCCCTGTTTTGGCCGGCTTCTTCTGAGGCTTTGACCACTGCATGAAGTCCGCGCCTGATCTGACCCTCCGCCAGGACCCTCCCATCCGTACCTATCACATCCAACCGGTACATATTCCCCTGATGCATGACAATGATGTGTGTCGCTCCGGAGGAGCATCGTCTATCTTCAGAGAGCGGGCTGCAGAGCACATCCTTCTCCACTCCGGGTACCCGTTCGGTGGAAAAAATCCGTTTGTACTGCATCATGCACAGCGGCTTCGTCCGCTCAAAATCGACCGGAAGCGTTTCAGAATCGACCAGTTTCTTGAACTCCAGAGTAGCGTGGATAAGCGCTGCGGCACCCTCGAGCTGCCCAATGCCGAGATCCCTGAATAAAAAAAATGGAGTGATATTTACCGCAATAGCCCCGCGATTCTTCAGATACATATCATCCCAGAAAGGTTCGAGCCAGTTATGTATTCCACCCTGTACGGACCATTCTATCAAAGATTGCTGAAGCTTCTCACCATCACCGCCTGGCTTTAAGAATTTCCGGACCGCCGCTTCCGTTTCTGTGTACTCATCTTCTGTCAACAGGGGTCTGCTCCAGGCAAGAAGCTTCTCCCCGGTGCCTTTGAGTTCTGGTATTGGCAGCCTGGGCAGCTGATCCTGAAAATGAAAGGTTGAATATTCCTGTTCTGCTGAGTCGTTTCCTGACTTCATCGGCACCTGACAACCTCCTTGTGTACATACGGCTCCTCATGCTTTTCGGGTTTCTTCCCGGGCTAAAAGTGTCAGAGATGATAGTCTCCCTGTACGCCCGGCTTCACCTATCGATTCAGCTTCTTTCGCAAACAAAATCACCCGCTTCCGCGAGCTTTACGTTCTCGTGCTTTCGTTACCGCCCCCGGAAGGAATGACTCTGATTATGATTTTCGAATTGAGTGGACTGAATGCCGCTTCCAGGCCGAAGGACGGAGTGGGAATTACCCTTTCCCAGGGTTCTGCAAGGAAGGAAATCTCGTGATCGATGCAGTTGGGGCACTTTATAAGCTCGCCATCCACGATTAATTTCCCAATCGTATAATAGTACTGCAGCTCATCATTTATTGTCCGGTCGCTTCCGCAGTTCTTGCATATCATAAGAATCATTATAGAACCATTATGAAACCCTGCCAATAATGCAGGAGACACAACTGGGAAACTGGGTGAATTGGGACTGTATTCTATATCTGCGCACTATGTACACAACAACGGTACGGAGTTGGCAGATCCTGAGGTACACCTGTCTGAGGCAGTGAACAGCTTGGAGCGAAAATCCTGGACACGAGGGCATAGCTTCGAAGTGTGGAGACTTATATATCCTGATGGGCAAGGGGAACCTGTTTTTTTTTGTGCGTGCTCTCCGCTCTTATTAAAAAAAGTCCGATAATTTACCCGATTCCCAGCACTCTTCTTTGTTATCAATAATAATGGCCGTATATCCGTCAACAGTCGAAGTTAGCGTTATTCCGCAACCATACACATTATCCGGAGCTGTTTTCAGCTCTTCTTCATCGAACATCCCGCCGTCGGCTTCGGTACCGGTAGTCAGCCATGTGTATACGATTGACGGTATTCTCGCTTCATCTTCATTGCCTTGTTTCGGCTTCTTAAAATAGATTATACCCCGCCTCCACCGGTATGCTTCAATATATTGTCTGTACCTGGCGATGGTTATCCAGAAGAGGGGGTTGCGGTAGCGTTTCCACAGTTCGAAGGGACCCGTAATAATCTTTTTCCGGAACTGCCTAATCTTCATCACTGCCACTCTCTTCGAAATGCTTCCGCCACCTGTTGTAGTCGTTGTAAAGACCATACGACTCGAGCATGTCCAGGACATCGGTTTCCAGAACAAGATAGAGATTCCGGATATCTATATCTTCCTTGATCTGGTCCTCGGTAACAATTGTATCAAAGGCGGGTTTTATCCCCTCCATCCCCAGATCAGCCAGGACGAGTCTATCTTCGGGAGGAACATTCCGGTCAAGCCATTCATCGATGCCCTCAAAGTCCACATCCTCCGGAATCGACCACTCGTTAGAATCATATGAGAGATAATCGGTTTCATAGGGCCACCCTTTTTCATCGGCAACACATCTCTTCACCCACACGGTATTGTCTCTACCGAGAAGGCTCGATTCGGTTATGTGGATATAATAAATACAATAGTCATCGTCCCATTCCGACCACTCTTGGTAGAATACACAAAAGGCCGCACTGTCGGGGTCGGGATGCCGGTTGTAGTAGATTCGGCCCTGCTCTATTTCATCGATGGACCGTATCCTCTTTTTTTTCATCCGTCCCCGTTCAGAGACCGCCCAGCGTGCCTGATCATTCAGCCAGTAGAAAAAATAAATGGGGTACTGAAGTATATCGATTACTTTTCTTTCAATAGCGATAGCCCGGTCGAGATGTTTCCATGAGATGGTTTGATTGGGATACCGGGGGCTCCGCCGGGTAATCATGTTCATATTCCTGTCCAAAATTATTGAAAAATTATATTCCTGTCAACGTCTGAATAGAATTACAACTTTAAATGAGATCACAATACAACTGCAATAATTCATAATTTCTATAAAAAAAGACCGTCATCAATGACGGCCTTTAAAAGTATCTGCTCGAAATGTTTTATTCTCGGGCTGGGCAGATTTGAACTGCCGACTTCTTGGTCCCGAACCATCACATATAATTTTCCCTGTTAATTTCTGTTTTCTTATTTTGTTATATATTATGTATTTAGTGGCTCCATTGTATACTATCGTATACATCTTACTGCAATTCCCGTGTAGTTTCTGGACTGTTTCAGGACTAAAATTTTCTCTTTTTTTAACTTAATTTCCTTGACAAATAGGCACATTGTGCCTATAATATTAGAGTAAGGTTGATTGAGAAATCAACCGCGGCCGCCCGGTATGGGAAGGCTGAAATCCTCCGAAAAGGAGATGAGCATGGAGCATTATTACCGACTGGTAGTTCCTACGACTGCCTTTGATCGACCTGCTCCTGCGGACCTTGTTGACGGTATCCGCCGCATGGTAAAGAAATCGATGGCTTCGGCCTTCGGTGGATATACCGAGACCCGCGCGGTCGGCGGATACGTCGCACAATCCGGGGCACTCATCGAAGAACCGGTCTATCTGATCGAGGCTTCATATGAGACCGCCAACGGCGAGCTGGTTTTCCAGCTTGCCGCCCGGATCAAATCGGCCCTGCATCAGGAAGCCGTTATGGTCCGCAAGGATCACGAAGTTTACTTCGTGTGAGCTCCGGGGCCCTTCGGGGCCCCTCTCCGATTCGGAAAAGAGGTGATGAAGTGAAATACTGGATTGAGCCAATTGACGGTGAAGTTATTGCAACCAACATTACAGGAGCAAGAAATTATCTGAGGCAACACCCAGACGTAAAAAGCCTTTCAATGAATCATTTTTATTGATCTGACTATGTTGGTTCCGAAGAATATTTACGAGAGGAGATTCTCACGGTAAAAAACAAAGCCGGATACGGACATACAAATCGAAGGGCGCATTTATATACATAGGAGGGAACGTCATGAAATACATAATCAGGTCCGTTGAAGACGGCAATCGCATAAGCCTTGATGAGATCGAGGACAAGAAGAAATCCGTCAAAAAGAAGATCCTCGAAATTGGCCTGCAGTATGTTGAGTATACTGCAATGCTCGGCAGCCTGGATGCCCTCGGTAATCGGATCGAGGAGCAGGTGGTCATAATTGAAGATGCAGGAGGCACGAATTATGTATAAGATTTCTCCAGACGAAGTTCGCGCGCTCCTGCGAAAACACGGTCTCACTGGCAGTCGAGCCGCGCGGATCTGCGGAGTTAATCCCCGGACCGTGCGGTCCTGGCAGTCACCCGTTGACTCGGCCAGCTTTCGGCCGATCCCGTTGAGCGCCTGGAGGCTTTTGCTTATTGTTACAGGAGAAAATACTGTAGAAGAAGTGAGTAATTCAATAGATATAAAATAACATTCTCGGGGAGGGTGACTATGGATCCAGCATTAGCAGCAATTATCGGAGGTGCGTCAGGAGCATTGATAACAGGTGGAATTACAATCTTTACAACACTTATCCATACCAATACTGAAAAGCAAAGACATAAGAAAGAAATAGCTACACAGATAGCACTGACAGAGTATAATGCAGCAGCAAGTATTGTTCAACGTCGGGGAGGCAAACTTCCTCCTCCCCAAACATATATTGTGTATTCTCTGAAATTTATGGAAGATGTAAACTACAACGATCCACCAGAGAAAATTGCGAAACAGTTAAAAGCTATAACGAAAGATTCAAAACAGTTGACCGACTTAATGAAAGATAATCAATCAGAATATTAGAAGAACACGATGCCAATAAGAATACCGCATATAAGCGAAATTGCAGCAGCCTTAATCCTCTTGAGCTTCGACTTTCTCAATAAGCTCTCTAAATTGTTGATTTGTTTCCTCGAGTCCTCGAGTGCTCTCTTGAGCTGCACTATTGTCAGCTGCAATTCCACTGATGTGTTCTCGGAGTTCTCTGCTCTCTGCAATGCTTCGCTCAAGCCGGCTTCTAAGGTCCTGGATCTCTCCAGTAAGTTCTCTATTTTCACGTTCTGCGAGCTCAGCGATTGCTTGAGATTGGCGGTGTGCAGCTCGTAGCTCGTCAATAGAGATCTGAGTTCCGGAACTAGGTCCGAACAATCCGAGTCCGGGGAATGATCCAACGGAAAAAGTGGTAACAGCACCGAGGAGAAAAGCAATAACAGCAACACCAACCATACGGAATATCTCATTCATTCGCCCCTCCGCTCTGCTTTCGTTTTAATGCCGGGCCAAAGAAGGCCGCTGCTTTCTCCGGAGCTACAAAGAGAGCCAGAACTGTATCGATCTTTGCTATCCCCGCGATGATCTTTGTAGGATCTTCTTTTGTTATAATTCCCCATGTTGTAAACCCGATGGACCATATTACAATCAATGCGATTGAGACTGAGCTTGACCACTGTACAAACCTGATTGGCTTCATGCAACCACCTTACCCGTTAATCTGTCATGAACCGCAATCTTGAATGCACAGAACTTCTCCGGGTAATTAACAAACCATTTCGGACAATCCTTCCAGCCCACGATCCGATGATGAGTTGTAATATCCTCTACCGGATCCAGATCGAACTCAGTGCAAAGTTCCGCCGATAACCTGGCAGTGCTTGTAAGAGTTTCTCGGGTGAACCGGCCAGACCAATCCGGATGACAGAGTTCTATTCCAAGTGTGCAGTTATTCGGATAGTCTCCGAATTTGACTTGTGCATATTCGGTATATTCCCGGCTTCCAACATGGTAGGCCATTTCATTTGTGGGTATTATCTGCAGGATCTGCCCGTCTATCCCAATAATAAAATGCGCTGATCCGTAGCCGTTCTGACCATGACGGCACTGCTCGAAAAATTCCCTGTTCTGCTCTGGAGTTGTCATGGGATTTGCCACCCAGTGTAATACGATTCCCCGGACCTGGTGTAACTTTGTCCCGGGCCGGGAAAACTCATTGATCATCAAATAATCATTGTTTATTTCCAATCTCATGGCCTACCCTCCAAACACCATTAACCATGTAGGAACAGAGGCAATTAACCCCACAACCAAACCGTATATTACGAGACGAACATCCACCTTCCGTTCCCTTGATCTATTTCTTTCATCCAACATAGTATCGAGCCAGATTTTCGTCGGGCATGTGTCGAATCGAGTATCCTGAAAGTGCTGGGTCGTCATTTTTATTTCCTGTATGTCTCTGTGGTTCTCTTTGGTGATCGCTGCAATACCATCACCATTGAAACCAATCAATACCATCCAGATTTGATCAACCTGTTCTTTCAATGTTTTCGGTTTATCGACATATGCCACAGTATTCATCCTTACAGGCTTCTATTTTCCTATTTCTGGGGTTGTTTCTTCACTCTATCTATTTCCAGCAGCCCCAGAGCCTCAATCCTATCAATGTCCTCAATCGAAAGCTCTCCGAAATGTTCCAGGTCGCTTTCAGTTAAAATTGGATCCGGTGATTCTACCTCACTCTCTGCCATTTCATTGAGATACTTGATAAACTCAGTATATCCGTTCGTTCCAGGCTGAATCTTAGGAGGCTCACCTGAGCCATGCTCTCGTATATAATCGTTTCGTGCTTCTTCGAATGTCAGAATTTCTTCATTTAGAGCCTTGATATACTTCCGAAGTTTCAGCGCTCGTCTCCCATCAAGTCTTGTTTTGTAAAGCAGCTGTAGTATTTCTCTGTTTGCGATGATGATCCCTAATTTCATATTTTCTTAATCTCCCTACTAATTGTTTTTCTGATTCCCTCTCTGGTTAATGGTTATATTGTCGTATCTCATATGATCTTGAACACTAAACAGCGGCCAGAACCATCGGCGCTCGATATGAACCACCGATCCGACGTGTCAATGCCACTCGGTGCTGGCCTTTTTACAGTGTCCGTTCCAGTGATTCATTTTATAGACACTTCCTCTATAGATTTTATTTCTTCCGGCTTTTCTGGCCATGTTACGGTTTCTGGAAAACTTTTCTGCTTAGTAATATCCCTCAGTTTCTGCCGATATTGGATCACAGCCGATTTATCTGGAAGCGGATAGTCGGGCAACATGATGTGATCCGTCTCCCGAAGAGCTTGAGTTCTTTTTATCCGCAAACATTTTGATAATGCGTCTCTGATTTGGGTAATATCATCAATCCTTTTATCTGTCATATAGAGCTCCTTTATACCGCAGTAAAATTACTAAGCGAGTGGATATAGTTATAATAATCTGGATTATAAGCATCCAAAGTGAATCCAAGTTTGAGTTGATCTATCGTGGCTGTGCGCCCATCCCGTGTGCTCTTAAAATAGAGACTAATAATGTCTCCGGGTTCTACGGTTAAATCATATGTGTATACATGCTGACCGTCATCTTTTTTATAAGTCTGATTAACACCATTCAATCTAAGATAACACTCGAAATCAAATGAATATTCGGTGATTCTCCAGTAAACCTTAACAGTTCCATCCCAAGGGAAATAAGGCTTTACCAAATAATAATGCCACGAAGTATCATCATGTCCTTCAGATACGGTGCAAGAAACCCGGTAGTCCGTGGTTGCTGTAGCGGTAGGATTTCCTCCACTTGCATTATCCACATAGGTCTTGACCGCTTTTTCGGTGGGTATCTTCTGGTCGGAATCATCCGCAAGAGTTCCGTCTGCACTTATCACCGCACCATCAATTACAACCCTACCCCCATCCTCGGGTTCGATAATAACATCTGTTAATGCATAGTCGGTGTTCCATGTTACCCCGTCATTATAATGCTGTATCACATCTGCAACAGCGATATCAGTTTCGAAATCCACCAATACTTCGTCTAAATATGTTGCATATCCATCGTTATTTTTTATATCAAAATGGCCAGAAAAAGTTCCGCCAGTATGAGGATCAAGATCAGCCCCAGCATCTTCTGTGGTCTGCTGATCGTCAACTACCAGCGTCACAGTATGATCCCCAGCATGGTGCACCAAAGCTATGTAGTGCCACGCATTCGCTGTAATAGAAAGCGTACTCGAGTCATTATATGTAAATGACCCAGACTCTTTAACTTGAATAGTTACTGTGATCTGCGGTGATCCTCCATTATAATTCCAGCCAGCGTAAATATAGGTTCCATTGTCTGTATCTACATGGTCAGTTATCCATAAAAGATTGCATCCGACCGCACTTGTTGAAACGCCAGTATAAAACCATCCCCCGAAGGCCCACGCATCATCATCGAGATTTATATCGCCCATGTCTGAGTTGAAAGAAAGATATCCTGTCGTCGAAGCCGATGCACAATACATGGAATACGTTCCAAACTTCTTCGTGCCGCTTGAATATGAAATATCAGTTTTCCCCGACCAGTTATCAACACCGTGCTGATCTTCTGCGTCATTCTCACAATCAAAAATCCTACAGGTCGCCTCTGGCAACATTGCCATTCTTGGAGCGGTGTTCGCAGGATGTACGATGCCTGTCATACGCCCGTAAGTAACAAACTTGTCATCACTATCAACACCGCCAAACTTTACAACATCTGTCGTAGACCACGCCGCATTTCTATAAACTGAAAATATTATCTCATCTTCATCCAGATAAACTTTCCTATCGCCATCATCGGGAGAGGCCTCAGAACCAGTTCCGGCATATCCAATCGTCAGCGTGGTCGTGAGGCTTGCAAACTGCGCCTGCAACCCCCCGCTAATAACCAGTCCGTCCGCTACCGTGTACTTGATACCTTCTCCGGTGTCCGGGTCTCCAACCTGAAAACCCACACTTCCGTCCATGCTTCCGAACCGGGCCAGCTCTCCCCCCGATCCATCATCAATCACAATCGCACCGTCGGAGGATATCAGGTAGTCATCCCCGGTAAGATCTCCACCACCTTCCAACTTCACAGTGTTTCCGTCCGCAACATACAGACCGAAGTCGGTAGCCGTGTATGATCCTATTCCTCCCAGATATCCGAGAGCCGCCTTCAGCGTAGCCCCGCTCCAGATCTCCACCCGGTTGTCTCCGGGGTTCAACTCTATTCTATTATTTCCGTCTGCCGCGGATTGAATTGAATCAGCGGATATTATCCAACCGCCTACATCTCCGTTATCAGCTACTATTGTTCCCCGAACAGTTACCTCGTTAAACTCTGCAGCGCCGGCATTATTTATCTGCCACCCTGCAGATCCCGCCGAATAATTGGCACTCTGTAGGTCACCCTGGATAGCCAGACTGGTCCCATCCCATTCGATAAAGTTGTCCGCATTTCCTAGGAATTTGAATGTGCCGTCATCTTTGATACGAGCGGTCCAATCATCAACACTCTCGTCTCCGTTGTAGAATCCAATAAACTCTGCGGTGAAGTATAATCCGGAAACACCTTTTATCGATTCTTCACCTTCAGTGTTCAGCGCCGAACCTTTGATCACCTTTTTGATGTTGCCAAGATCATCCAATCCTTCATTAACCCTATCGACCGTATCAATAACATCCCCTGGAGGAACCACTGCGTATGTTCCGCTGATGACTGATCCGACAGGAGTACCAAGATCCGTTACGCCGATAGCTTTATAATCAAATATCTTCTTTACTTCGTTCCATGATTTTTTAATTACCCTGACAATGGTATCAACATTAAGTGAAGTTGTATTGTAGATACGAACATAGTCTCCTATATCCACCTCATCTTCGGATTGCCATTTATAGATCCATCTCCCGTATTCAAGGTGATGAGCCATGGCGGTTGCAAGCGCTACGGCGATGATACCGTCGTAAATATAATTGGCTTTGTATTCCTTTACTGTATTCCCGGTTGCTGGAATCAGATTGGTTTTGTTCGCATGCCGCTTCAGTAACTGCGCATCTCCGGTTACAACCACTTTGCGGATGGTGTTCCAGGATGCGGATGAATACCATGGTTTGTCGGGGCTCTGAATGTAGAATTGAAGATCCGCATAAGATACTCCGAATGCAGAGCTGACAAGACTGACCTCGTTATTATCCGTTTTTCCGCCGGCACCGATCCCAATAAATACAGAGTTCCAGAATCGTTCGTTAGTCCAGCTTACAGCATGATTGCTTGTGTTAAGCCACTCAGAGTCTTCTACAGGGTTCTCAAACTTGAATCGCCCGGGGATGCTCGGCCAGTTCTTCGCCGATTCATTATCTTCGACCGAGGCATACTCCTCCGATCCATCCCATTCATAACATACGTCAGTGGTTAAAACCTTAAATACGGTGGGAGTGGTAACATCCGAATATGTCTTTTTACAGAGAGTTATGCCTGTTTTCTCTATCAACTCATGGTAATGTACCCGGACCTGATCCTCGTCAATATCATTCTTGGATATCTCGATCTGCCTAACCGTGTTGTTTTCTTCAAATGTATGAGAAGCTGCCGGAATAGTCTCCGGAGCCCAGTCGTAAACATAGAGCTTTCCGCCATCGGATACATCCAGTACATGATGGTAATCCCACAGAATATCTCCGATGGCATCTATATATCTAGTACCTTCCTCGAATGTGACGGTGATCTGCTGGAGAATATCGACTGTAATGTTTATATCTCCCGAAGCTACTCCAGCCCTGTTGAGAAGATCGTGAATTATTGAATTTTCCGTATCTGATGTATTACATAGGTATTGATTGATATACTTAACATCACTCTGGATTGACCTTTCAAGGAGCCATGAAGAGTCAAACGCTTCAAAATCAATAACATCTCCATCCACAGATGCGGTAAATGTCGTAACCGGCCGGGCATAGCCTTTGAACCAGAGAGCACCATCTTTTTCAATCTGAACTTTTATCTCTTCCACATTCATAAGATGCGGTATAAGGTTGATGTCACTGTCTATCTGAAATTGTGCACTATTACGGGCGACCCTACAGTCTTCATCGTGAATCTGCTGAATTTTCTGGAACCCGTTGTATCGTACTAAGTTTTTACCGCTGTAATTGGTAAGATCAACCCATCCACCGCCATAGTCTATGTACACGGTATAGCTCATACAAGCGCCTCCACGCGTCCGGAGCGTTGACCGCGTTTGATCGCAGATACGATATACTGAGCAAATTCTTCGGCACCGCCTGGTCCGTATATATTGCCGTTGATCTGAATTAATATTCCGTCTCTTCTGGTGTCCGGCTGAGGATCGATACGCACCCGTTCCCGACCTGCTTCACCCACAACAATGGTTTGTGGCTTCGTGGCGATGAAGTCTCCTCCCTGACCGAAAGCCGGAAGCGGTTGCGATCTAATAGCTGCAACCTGAGCCATACCGGCTGCTGCTTGAGCCGCGGCGAGAGGTGCAGCCCAGGGGGCCCCAATGTTTGCAAAGGTTTTTGTGACAGCCGTGGCAGTATTGATCAGCGCCTGGAAAGTCGCCCACTTTTTCTGTGACTTTGCCTGTTCACGCATCAGCTTTTTTTGCTCTTCGCTGCCCTCTTCAGCAGCGTCGATTTGCTTCTGATACATATTTGTCTGTATGGTTGCTATAGATGTAAACCCGCTCTGTATAGTGGAGACATACTGCATTGCGTAATTCATTTTTTCCTGAAACTCTTGCTTTGCTATCCGTTTACGCTCTTCCGCCGCCTGTTTTTCCGCTTCATACTCGGCTTTTATCCGGGCAATTTCTCTCTGACGATACTCTTCACTTATATCATCCATACGGGCGATAAGGTCCCGTTTCGCCTGCTCCTGCTGTTTATCAAACCAATCGTTTACCACCTCAACTTCATGTCCGCTCTTGACATATGCTGCGGCCATCTCGTCCAAGACGCGCTGCCGCTCGGCTTCTATTTTCTGAAACGTATTTGCCTGAGCTTCGAATTCTTTCTGTCCATATTTTTTCCGGATTTCAAGCCGCTTCGTTGCGGCTGTTTCGTTCATTTCAAGTTCTTTTTGAGTCTGTTCCTGTTCCGCTTTATTTCCTTCTTCCCGAGCTTGCAGCTGTCTCTGCAGTATGGCGAGCTTATTTTCTTCACCTCTCAGCTGGGCATCTATTTCTTCCCGGCTGTCACTCTGATATCCGAGTATGCTCTCGCTATTGGATTTGAGTTTGCTTGCTGTATCCAACTCATTTCGAAGTTTTTCAACTTTACTTTCCTGAAGCTTAATCTGTTCCTGTAGTGATAAGGTTTCACCTCTGGCACGTTTGTTGAGTATATCTCGCAGATCCATTAATTCGGTACGAGCGGTTGCAATACTTGAAATCCAGTCTGTTAATCCGGTTACAAACGGCTGAATGCCCTCCGCAACGGCTCGACCCATCGTTTCTTTGAAATCACCGGCTGCATTGCTCAATTGCTGCAAAGATCCATAGCCGTTATCGGCTTCAGCTTTCGCAACCTTAAAGCCGTCGGCCATGGCCTTCTGCACGATAGCCATTTTCTCACTTTCTGTACTGGCTGTTCTCAACTCGGGTATATAACGTTGTAAGGAAGTAAACTCCCCATTTAAAGCATTCGCCACACCTCTGAGAGCCTGCTGTGTTCCGATCCCCAATGCCTTAGATAGACCGATGGCTCCCTTTGTTGCCTCCTCCATCTGCTCATCCGTCACACCCAGGGACCTTGCCTGCTGCATAAGTGACAGTGTTGCTTCGTCACCTACAGTGGTAATACCCTGTATTTCCGAGGCAATCCGTTTATATTTCGGCAGCAATTCGTCTACATCACCGCCGGTGGACCGGATAGACGCGGCGAGCTTCTGCTCAGCCTGGATCTGCTCGCCATAGAGGTTGATAGATTCTTTCATGGTGGAAATGACGGCACCGATTGAAGCTGCCGCTGCCACATAGCCAGCAAACGACTTAACGGCCGTTTTTGCCATCATGCCGAGCTGACCAGACAGTGAGTCGGTTTGCTTTTGCGCCTTCTGCATCGCACGGACCGCCGCCCGCGTTTCCGCCCTCAGATATACTTTTAGATCGTCAGCTACCGGCATAACCTTCTTCCACCGCCTCAATAATATGAATAATCCTCGCCTGTTCTTCAGCCCACCCCCTGTTCCCTACAAAAGGAAGAGAGCCGAACAGGCGCCACCTATACCACAACTGGAGTGCAGACCAGAAATAATCATCACAGTAATTCTTAACTTCCGACCTCCACACCGTATGCAGCTTCCCATCAATTTTCACTCCCAGCCTACCGTCACCAATTTGCCGGTAAACTTTAGCCTCAGCGTGGCCCTGTTTCCAGAGCTGCACGCCGATCGTTATTTTTTTTTATCTACCGCCGTCTGTTTTCTCAGATGTAACCACACCTCCATGGAAAGACTTTCGAGTGTCGGCTCGGTGAGAAGCTGCTCACCGGTAGTGATACCACGCTCCTCCTGCCCGTCGTCAATTGACAGGTTTTCAATTTTTGTAATCATCGCGGCAGTGATCTTACCCTCATATGCAAACGGCTTTTCGAGGTCCCCGGACTCAAGCAATTCCTGTTGTTCAAGAAACGAGAGAAAACGCCAGTGAATTCGGATTTTCCCTTCCTCTTTACGCCCTTGATTGAACAGCTCGGGTATGTACACACCGCCGCGCGTTACTTTGATGGACGGCATTAAGCCACCTCACGCAGATAGAAGGTCGGCTCGGGGTCTCCCGGGGCAATCCGGAAATTTCCGCTGAAGCTCTGTGCATCCTCGCCGCCGGCACCGAGACTGGTGGAAAGAATCGATACCTTTGCCCAGATGAAAGCTTCTTTCTCCCCGGATGCGGTCGATTTCTGAACTACACCCTTCAGGTAGATCGGGCTGTCGTCGATCTCATTCACCGTCACCGACCCATCGGTTGCCTGTTCGATCACCCTGATGAAATTGTTGAGCACATATCCGGCTGCAGTTGTTACTCCGATCTCAGTGATTCCCTCTAAACTACCGGTCATGTCGGTTTTTCCCGCCCGGTATCGCTTAACACCGTCGCTGATGGTAGTCACATCAATCTCGGCTTTGTTCATCTCAATCGAGAAATTGGATATGTCCGATTTCTCCGTCTCATCGAGAGGCTGTACAGAGTCGCCGGAAGCAGGAACAAGAGTCCCGTCATCCCAGAACAAATCACCTACAGAAAGTCCGCTGGGAAGAGCCGAGGTCTCTGCAAGCGCTGAGACGCTGTACCAGCCTTCGCCAGTTCCATCGCCCGACGTTCCTCCTGCGAGCTCGTCGAGATCCTGAATCCCGTCTCCATCCAATGCAGTGCCGAGGTCAACGGTTACAAGTTTTCCGTCACTGCCTATCAGTCTTTCAATTTCTGCCATTTTATTTACACCTCCGTGTAATTCACAGTTGTATCAATCACCCACCTGTACAGGCCGGTATCTTCCAATCCGAACGCCTGTTCATTCGTAACCACAACAGACGTGATTTTTATTTCACCAGACACCCCGCGAATTCGCCGGAGTGCATCCTTCATTTCCGCCCGTAGGCTGTATCCGTCCCGCTCTTTCGAGTAAATGTCAATCTGTACATCAGCCGCCCCTCCGTAATAACTTAAGTACGTTTTCTCGTTACTATCCGACAGAAGAGATACAACGGCAAAAGGTGATTTCGCGGTCCTCTGCGGCACATAGGTGTAGATCGTACTGAAAGAAGCCATGAGTGAGGAGTCTGCTTCAAGCTGCGTTTTAAGTTCAACCTCTGGCGCTCTCGGCATATGCCCTCCGCTTTGCATCGTTCCACTCGTTCTTTGCCTCTCTCAGTGCCTTATTTTTTCCGGATCGAATGAACGAGCGAGGCTTTACGTTTCTGCTGGGAACTCCATATTCGATAAGATGGGCATGAGGGGCCTTCGCCTTCACCGCTCCGACAGTACCGCGGATATCATAGGAAATTCCATTTCTCAGGTTATAGGTCCGGTGAGTGACCTTTTTATCGAGAAATTCAAGGGTGTATTTGTAAGCATTTTCGGTAATCGGCTTGATCACCTGACGAGCACAGGCAATGGTGAACCCTGCGTAGCTGCGGATCACTCGCTTGCGCTTCACTGTACTTTTGCCGCTCATATCATCACCTTCCTGTATAGATCCCACACCTGGCGTATTTGGAACGGAAGGTCGCCTGCACCAATGTATCGTGTCTGATAACCGCCATCCTCCAGGTTTCCAGATCCGATCCATCCCACGGTTGGAGAATCAAGCCAGTATCCAACCAGTTGAATTATGGACTCTTCCAGATCGGACGGGACCGTCTCGAATCCGAAGTTACCAGCCACCTTGATATTGAACTGACCGGCGGGCCAATATGCCGACCGGTAAAGAGCGCCTATCTCCGATCGAATTTTATAATCCGTCACCTCATCGGCATCCTCCCAGTCCATATCCTGATCTATATGCACACTCGTGATGCTGTTTACCGGCCATTGATCGAGCATGAGAAGAACCTGGCCATTGCCATGATAGTATTTCGTCACATCCGCTGCAGCGAGGATCCGGCGGGTATAGTTCTCAGCCCTCTGTGAGGCGACAGTGATCAACCGCTCCGCTTCGGTCTGCCGAGAGTCGTCTATATCGAGTATCTCTTTTACTGTCGTCCAGGTAGTCAGGTCTGCCATCTCATCACCTCATAGCAGCGGGGCCCGAAGGCCCCGCATATCAGCCTTTAAGACTGATGGGGATTGCCTTTGATCACAACGGCGCTGATCGGAGTGCCAGTGCCATGGGTACCGCTGAAATCGGCAAGGAGCTTCAGGTACCGCTTACCTCCGATATACCCGAAGGTGGTAATAGAGGCGGCGGCATGAGCGGCAACAAGGGATTCGACGATGCCTCCCTCACCAACGCTCGAGAGCCCCTCCACATCATCGATATCTACCGCCTCGTAGGTGGCGTCATCGTCTGAGTGGGTGAGCTTGAACTCGATTTTATTGGTACCGGAGAAGGTGATACCTCCAATCCCAATATGAAGTGCGATCTCGGCAGATTCATACCCCTGCAGATCAACAGCTGCTGGAGTATTATCGCTGGTATGAACCTTCGGCTCTATTGCCTCGGCAACGGCAATATTATTGTGTATGTCACGCATAGCATTCCTCCTTAGCTTGCCGCGGTCTTCAGGACCTTGATGGCTTCGAAATTACGAACTCCGCCACCGACACGCTTGGTGGTGTAGAAGCTCACATACGGCTTTGCACTGTATGGATCGCGGAGGACACGAATCGTGACGTGATCAACAACACGATACCCAGCTTTGAAGTTGCCGAAGGCGACCGCAAGGTTGCCGGCCGATGCAACGTCAGGCATGTTGTCTTCCTCATAGACCGGGTATCCGAGCAGCTGTGAAGGCTGTCCGGCCTGGAGAGAGGGCTGCCACAGATATCCGGTGTAGTCCGTTTTGAACTTCCGGATCGCACCAAGAGTGCTGCGGTTCATCATCCAGGCAGCTCCGTTGCGGTACTTTGCTTTCAGGGCATGCACGAGGTCGATGAGCTTCTTCTCAGGATCGGTATCGGCCCAGTCCGCGGCTTTGCCGGTTGCGATATACCCGAGCTTACCCCAGGCATAACTTGCGTCAGCTACCGTGGTGTAGCTCAACAGCCCCATTGGTTCATTCACGCCACTTCCCGTGATGAACGCCTCGCCTTCGGCTTCTGCAAATGCGATTCCGACCTCATCCACCAGCCACTGACCTATATCGATTGCAGCATCATCGAGAAGCTGCTGGCTCGCCTTCGGGTTGGAGTACATCTCGTGGGCAACGGTTTCGATCCGGGCAAGCTCGGGAGAATCGGTTTCGCTCCTCGATCCGGTCTCACCCACGAATGCTGCGGCGGCACCGCTTTTGGTGACGAACTCGACATAGGATCGGCCGTTGCTGATCGGCTGGACGGCTGCCAGCTGCCGCATAGCGTTCACGTCCTGAGCAACACGGATGATATCCTGACTGACGTTCTCGGGAACAAGCCACCCGCCGTCCGGATCCACCTGCACTGTTGCAGCGGCTTTGAACTCGCTTTCGTCGCCGGTGCGCATATAGGCATTGAATGCTTTGTCCAACACCCTGGTGCCGCCGGCTCCGCCGAGCTCCATCTTGTTGATGTTGTTTTCGATTTCCCCGACCCGCTCGATCACTTTCGCGTTCTCATCCAGGGCGGCCTGGATTTTTTCGATCTTCGCGTTCAAATCAACGAGTCCCTGCAGATCTCCGGCTTCAATCTTCTTAAGCCGTTCGTCGTTTGCATCCTGGAATGCTTTCCAGGCTTTTTTCTGCTCTTCTATTGCAGCTTTAATTTCCGGATCCATTAGATCCTCCTTCGCTGTAAAGTTGAGCAAGCTCACGAAATCCCTGTGCTATTGCGCCAGGATCCCCCTGGCTGCCGGCCGATGCAGGGTCCCCCTGCAGGGCACTATAACCTTGACTTGAAATTCGCTCTGCCTGCTTTTTGCTGAACCCGAGAGCCACAAGGCTTTCCTCGAGCTCACGCTCTGTTTTCGGCGCCACTGCCCGCCGCCTGGCTTCCCAGAGCGGCTGCGGCACCCGATGATATCCATAATTCCGCCAATTGAATGACTTAGCGGCAATATCTCCATAGTCTTCTATTGCATCAGCAAATCCGGCCTGAAATGCCTCGTCAGGGGAATACCAGGTCTCCTCTGCCATCGCATCAAGGAGTTCTTCCCGAGACAGCTTACTGCGCTCTTCATAGATTCCCACCATCTCATCTCTGATCTGATCGAGAGTTTTCGCCCGCTGCCGAAGGACCTCCGCAGTACCAAGCACAATCGTCCATGGTTCGTGAATCATGAGGAACGTTCCATGCGGCATGACCAGCCGGTTCCCGGCAAGAGCGATCACAGAGGCAATTGAGGCGGCAACTCCTGTAATGGTTACTGAGAGCCGATCCCGATACCGACTGATTGCATGGTAGATCGCCACCCCTTCAAATACATCACCTCCAGGAGAATTGAGATTCAGAACAATATCACCGCCTTTTGAGGCAATCTCATCAAGTTCTCTCTTGAAGTCGGCGGCGTATATTCCCCACCCTCCAATCTCATCATAGATGTCTATCTCAACGGTTCCGTTCTGAGATTTGATCTCATACCAGCTATTCTTCATCATTTACTCCTTCCAGTGGGTTGGACGTTCCTGTCCTGGTCTTGAGTGTCTCCGGAACCTCCTCTCCCGCCGGCTGCATGTTCAGCGGCCGTAAGTATTCATCTCCCTCTTCCACCGGATTCATGTTTTCTTTTTCCCGGATATCGTTCACACTGAGCCATCCCCAGTTACGGCCTATCGCATACGCCTCGTATCTGCTCTTCAGATCCCCGCGGGCAAGTCCATCTATGTTGAACTCTGCAATCAGATCCGGCTGTCTGATCAGATCGCGCAGAATAGCCTGCTCCCAGCGGACAAGCCATGGCCGGAGGCTATGTTTCACGAATGCCAGGTCCTGGTGTTCTATATTGCTGAAAGTGGCCCGCTCAAGGTCCCCGATCATATGCGGCGGAACGCGGGTAACACCCGCTATCTCAGAACGGCTGAACTTTCTGCTTTCGATGAATTGAGCGTCCTCGCTCGTCATTGCTATCCGCTCTATACTCATGCCCTCTTCAATGATTGCGGTTTTAGCCGAATTGCTCGCGCCGGAATAGTTTGCATCCCAGCTCTCTTTAAGACGTCTGTAGGCCTCGTCGTTTAGCTTCCCCGGATGTTTTAGTGCTATCCCGGGATTCGCACCGTTTTTCCACAAACGGTTTCCGTGCTCCTGCTGCCCGAGCGCTCCCCCTATGACCTCCCGCGCCCAGGTAAGCAGACTCACTCCGGTAAACCCGTCGATGGACAGCCCTCGGATGTGAAGTACTTCACTCTGATCCAGATCTACCGGCGATGCATCCTTTGGGCTGTAGGTATACTTCAGACGGTACAGCCGATCCTGTTCAACCAGCGTTTTGTCGGGGTGCATGGGGATGAGCTCCCGTACCTGACCATCTCGACCGCGTGAAATATATGCATATCCATTACCTCGCATGATCACGTGATAGGTAAGCATTTCTCTGAACTCAAAACTTGTCTGCCAGCTGTTGGGCTGTGTATGAAGCAGTCGATATCTTCTGTCTTTTACCTCACGGTATTTACCACCATCGGGAAGTCTTCGGTATAGCTCGAGCGGGAGAGAGGCAACGGATTCGGTTAAAACCCGTACAGCCGCGAAAAAAGCCGACACCCGCATAGCTGTAGTCTCATTTACCGGTATACCTGCAGAACTGTTGGTCGAAGTCAGCATTTCCCGCAGTATTTCAAGCGATCCGGCTTTTGGATTGAAGAATGCGGAGAATCTGTCTTTTAGTGTCACCCTCTCTCTCATAAGGTCCGAACTCCCCTTTCCTCGTATACAGAAGGACCGTTCGCCTGAGAAATAAGCCCTCTCCATGTCGCCATGATCGAAGTAATGACACCATCGATCCTGCTGGTATCATCGCCCCGTTTATGCTTAACCGGTTTTCTCGTATCGTTCGGTCCCTCGTAGATATGGGCCGAAAGCACATAAAAATCCATCACCGGGTTACCGCCGTGCTCCATTTCCTGGCCGAGCACCAGCCGTTCAAACTCGTTCGTCGGGGCGGTAAACTCTTTCGCGGACTGCGGGAACATCACTACCGGTAGGCCGTCCTCTTCGAGGCTCATGGCGATCGGCTGCGCATCTCCGTAGCGGTCAAAGGAAAGCTCGCGGACATCGAACTTTTCCATATCCTCCCTGATTTGTGCCTCAACCTCGGAGCGGATGATTGTCTCGCCCGGGTAGCTGATATATCCGGCATTCAGCCAGTCGAAATACCGCACTCCGTCCTGGACCGACTTTTCTTCCAGGCTTTCCGCAGGTACCCAAATTCTGTGAATGTACTTCCACTTTTCACCGGAGGCTGCAGGCGGGAAAGCGTAGGTAACGACTGTATGATCTCGAGTCATGGACGAGTCGAGTGCGGCATAACATACTCTTCCGGACAGATCATTTTCATCTATCACGCCTGAATTACAGAGTTTCCATTTCTCATATTCGATCCATGCGCTCAGAGATTGAGTCCAGACATTGAGCTCCTTCGTGAGGACCTGTAGTTTTGTGGAGGGCTTGTTCTCTGCCTCGGTTATAAGATTTTCAATCTGACTTATCTGTTTTCCGACATAGAGATTCGGGTTGCTTTTGATCCACACCGACCGGTCCCGCCAGTCGTCCCCCTCGTCGAGTGTGAAGATCATACCGAAATACGAATCATCCCGGACTACTCCTTCGAGTATCCGCTGCAGATATTTTTCTTCCTCATATGCAGGCGACTGAATGTCGAAGCCGGCGGTGGTGATGATGAATAACAGTGGCTGGGAGCGGGATCCCATGCCGGTCTGAACGACACCGACCATTTTGTCGTCCGGATGCTCATGGTACTCATCGATGATTCCGACGTGAATATTATGTCCGTCCTCGGTTTTGCTGTCCTGTCCGAGCGGGATGAAGTCGGCAAGACCGGTGGATAGCCAGATCCTGGTGGCGTTCACGGACTTGGAGATATTGATTCCGAATTCCCGCATGAGTTCCGGGTTCTGCTCCAGGGTAGCTGCAACAGAGTCCCAGACTATCCGCGCCTGGGCGCGTTTTGTGGCGGCACACACTACCCGCGGACCGCCTTCTCCATCGAGGCAGAGGCCTTTGATGCCGATCCCTCCGGCGACCGCCGATTTTCCGTTTTTCCTGGCAACAGAAATGTAAACTTTCCGAAAGCGCCTCAGGTTATTATCCTTCCGCTTCCAGCCGTAGATGTTGGCAATGATGAACTGTTCCCAGGGCTCGAGAAAGAGCGGCTCTCCGGTCAGGTCTCCCTGGTGGTGCCGGAGAAACATAGGAAAAAAGTCGACGGCCAGTTGAGCATCAGTCTCATCAAAGTAAAACTGAAAGTCCTCATCATCCTGCCAGTCGAGATCATTGATGAACCGCTCGGCAGCAAGCTTTACCCACTTGCACGCCACAATTTTCCCGGATAATACATCCTCTGCGTATTGGTGATATCGGTAATCCCCGATTTCCCTCACGGGCTGAACGACGACTTGCGCGGTTCTCATGAGGTCCTCCGTTTCAGCCGATCGTTCATGGTACGGATGTACTCCATCATGGGCGACTCTTCGTTTTTACCTCTGTTATTCCCGATCTGTTTCTCCGCGGCCGGGGAGGTCGGGAAACCGGCAATGAGTTTGGCAGCCTGTTTCAGCGAGTCCCGCATCACCGTAAGTTCCTGAGAGGTCTGTGAATTGCGTCCTCGCAGGTATTGTTCCAGAGTACGCTTTACCCGCCTTCCGGTTTCCGGATCAATAGGACGAAAGATGGCATTCGATGCCTCTTCCGCCAGGCCGAGCTCGGTTGCAATGATCGAGACCATTGGCTCATAAAGCTCCTCGCTAAGCCCGTTTTCTTCCAACAGTGCCCACAGATCGCGCCACGCTCGACGTGCGGCGGGAACATTGCGCAGGTACCTCGGGGCCTTACGATCTACCATCGCGACCCCCTTGGATTACCACGGGCTGTGTGTGTGTTCGATAGCACACACGGTTTTGCTGTTTCAGGCTATAGAGATTCGCCCCGCCCCTGCCCTTCCTGGGATTCCCAAACCCTCCATCTTCTCGAGCTGTCTTTCTGTTGTGGTCTGCTATGAGTCGTGGGATGAGAGTGTATTTCTCATGATCCGGTTCAACTTCCGGATTGTATGGCGGATTATGATCGACTGCATACAGCGACCACATGCTCTCAGGTATTCCGGCTTCCCGCAGTACTTTCCTTCTGATCCATCTCCACTTCGCTCCATAGCCACGTCGACTCGAAGGAGGCCGTCTATCATGGCTGCGCTCTTTAGCAGCCAAATAGGAGTGGGCCTCACAATAGCCGCCGGCTACTGCGAGACCCGGACATAGAGGAAATTTACATGGACCTTTAGGTTTTTTCGGCACTAAAAAACCCTCCCGGTTATTCACTAGGAGGGTACTCCACAATTAATGTAGAAAATAGGCAAATCTCTACATTTCTACATCCTGAAAAGGATGTACCTGATTCCGCCTTCTGTTAATCCGTGACGCCTTGCCAAACTACTGTATATCGCAGCCATCTTCGGGTTGTGTGCTGTGTCTAGTATATTCTCGAACTCTTTCTTGATCTGCTTATTTCGTTCTTCCTGTGCCGGCCACCGGGGAAGGTAGAACCGCCTTCCTCCGAACTTACTGCAGAGTTCAAGATATTCATCCCAGGACAGATGATCCTGCAGCCAAACCAGCAGACTGATGTCATCTTGCGGCTCTTCAGTAAGTACCTTTGGATTTTCCGCTACAGTTTCCTTTCCACTACTCATAACGCTATAGCTCCTTGATTTTCAATCGGCTCAATCCATCGGTGCTGCTGCGTATCGTATTCCCATATAAGCTGCCTGCATGAGTTGCACCAGGCCTCACGATCGATTTCACGAATTATCCCTCCGCATTTCGGGCACCTTCTCCCCGGAGGTGGTGATCGAAGCCTTGCTTTTTTTTTATACTGATTCCGGTATCGATGGACCCAGTCCTGATATTTCTCCGGGTTGAGCAGAAGCTGCTTCAGGAATCCGGGAGGTGATTTGATTGTTTCCCGCTTTTGCACTTCAGCTGCAGCCCAATGGACAAAGTCTGTCGATAAACCATGTGAGATTAAATTTTTAGCAGCAGTCTCGGCATCTTCACCTCCCAGCTGCAGATGAATATCGGCGGCAGCAGCCTGTACCTCTTCCGGTGTAACCGGCGGAGATTCCCCGGACTTATCCACAACCGAGGGGAAAAGCTCCCCTGCTGTCCGCTGCTGTCCTTCTTGTCCTGGCTTGGCTAGGCTAGGCTTGTCCGTGCAATTCGTCTGCTGATTTTTTTTATCTGTTGTATTACCGTTAGATGATTTTTCCTTTTCGTCATATGACGGTTGTCTAACGGTTTGATCATCTTCTTCATTCTTCTTTTTATTCCGTTGCTTTGCAGCAGCTTCCCGGGAGGCCATTGCCCGTTCCAGGTCCTCCTGGGTTTGTTCATTCCAGATGAAACCATCCTCTACTCTGATCAGTCCACACTCATCATCGTCAGCGAGGAATTCGATGAACTGATCGAACTCTCTTATTGACAATTGAAGTTTGTTTGCAATGGTGGCTTTGTTCCGCTTTTTGGATATATCAAGTTTACAATCCGAGGCTTTCCCTATAAACTCATTCAGCGCCCAGAATCTGCCATACCCTTCGAATCCGTACTCCGCAATTAGAGCCTGGTTCTTTGGATTATCGAGAGCGTCAGAATAATGTGAGAAGAAAGCAATGTTGTCTTTCATATAATTTCCCTTATGTCCAAATATTCATTGTACTATGTGCTCCACCAGAGCCATTTATCTTTCTCTTCTACGATCACTATCTCTACTGCACCATACTGCTCTTCAATCTCCGCCCAAAAACTGAAAGTCTCTTTCTGACTCATCCCGCCGGGGATATCAATGGCCGTCTGGTAGTCTTCGGCCTCCTCCGGCATAATAATGTCGCAGCGGACGGAATAGAAAAGCTCAGTCACCCCTCACGCCTTCAGTGATAACTGTTTCTGATTTCGCCGTTCATTCTCCGCTTCGACGAAAAGCTGTTCCTTCTTCTGATACCTGCGGAGAAATATCTTCATCCCTTGGTCCAAGGTCTTATACTCTCCCGGCATGATACCAACACCAGAAAGTAAATCTCTGCATTTCTTGATTTCTTCTGACACGATCATTGAACGGCCCCTTCTTCGCTCCCTCTCATGTCTTCTCCAGCTTCTGCCAGTTCGAATACACAATGTGGTTCCATAGCACAATCCTCACAGAGTGTTATTTCAGCACATAGGATTTTTTTCGCGAGATCCTCATCCGGTCCCAGAACCTGAGCAAGCGTACCGCCGAGCATCATCCCAAGCCCCTGCTGTCTGCGACAAGCTTCAATATCCAGAACATAGCGTTCAACTTTCACCCTCCAGAAAAACGGCAGTCCAGTATGTCCGATTTTCTTTCCACACACAGCGCATCTACTAACTTTTCTCAATTCCTGTTCTCTCATTACTTGCTCCAATCTTCCAGCAGCTTCACGCCGCTCTTTATCGTTTGGTCATTATCACAGAAATGAACCTGAACCTCTCAGCTCTTCCTCAAATACCTTTATTCGTATATTCTCACCGATCACATTCCCGTCCGGTCCGATCCGGTTGAGCTTGTCCTTCGCTTCCTGAGTAAGCTTAAAATGGGTGTTTCCATTCCGACAGAATTTCACTCGGAAATATGGACATTCAACTTCGGTAGTATCTTCGATTTTGGCGCGATCGATCACCGTTTTATCGGGTAGCGTTTTTCCATCGAGCAAGTAGCAAACCTTTTCAAGGTCATCAGTAACCGTTGGACGATTGAAGTAATAACCGAAAATCCTATTGTAGTCATGCGTCTGCAGAATGAAGAATATGTCTACCCCGTTATTGTTCCGTTTTTTCTTTGGAGCATTCCAGGAATTCCCGACATGGTACGTCTTTGTGATCAGCTCCTCATAAACACGCTTGCACATAAGGCGTACATTCTCGTATATGAGAGACTTCAGCCCGTCCAGCCAGCCATAAGCATTTTCCGGAGTGAAATCAGGTGTTCGAAACTCCTCGATTTCTTTCTCCATTTTTTCATACTCGGTACAGAGCATATATTTTTCCAATTGGTAGAGCCTAATCAGATAACGCCACATCATACGATCGATATACTTCTCCTCGCGGTCCTCCCCATGGTTTTCAAACCGCCATTCGATACGGTACGGCTCGTGCCATCCCCATTCATCGAAAGCCTCGTCTATTTCACAATCAAGGTTCTGTATCTCCTCAAGCTTCTGCATTAGATCAAGTTTTGCATGGAACATTGATTCAACCGTCGGTCTTGTCTGTATCTCTGTCATTACTTATTATCCTTTTCTGTTTACTTCGGCTAATAAACCCCGCAGCTGTTCATTGCCGGCCTAAAACGGAAGATCATCTTCATAGGCATCAGCGTGTGATTGGGCCGGTGCAGTGCTGCTCGCTTCATTCTTGTTGTTACCTCCACCCAGAAGCTGTACGTTATTGGCATGAATCTCCACCTTGCTGTAACTCTGACCGTTGTGCTCCCACCGGTTTTGACGAAGCTCGCCGAGAATCGCTATTTGCTTTCCTTTCGCCAGATATTGATGAAGAGCCTCTCCCCGCTTTCCCCAAAGGCTGATGTCGAAAAAGTGAGCTTCCTCGGTCCACTGCTCCCCGGACTTACGGCGTCGATTGACTGCTATTGAGAATTGGCATACCGCTGTACCGGATCCTGTATACTTTAATTCTGCAGCTCTTGTTAAACGTCCTATTAGAAGAACCTGGTTTATATCATTTGCCATTTTTTTCTCTCTTCATTTCTTGCCTCCAACCTGGACAAATCCTATCACTTGCCCTCTTGAGTTCCTTCGCATACATCTCTGAAAGATGGCGAAACATTCGCGCATGCCGTCTATTCATCCCATGGCAGTACATAAACTCTTTGAGTACGGTCATATTGTGCCCTATTCGATTTTCATGATTCTCGATGCAGTAATTGCACGCTCAAGATCTGTATATGCCATTCGATAATATGTTCGCCCGTCCTCAAGCATGATCTCAATAAACCCGTCTTCCCAGTCAGTGATATTCAGAACAACATCGCTTTCATATAGATCGGGATACCCTTTTTTAGTCTGCGGTCCGAACTCCCTTTTTATTGCAGCAAACTTCTTCATTGCGCTCTTATTATCGAATTGCATATGCGGCCTCCTTCGATCTTTCAAGGTGGTATTGAACTCTTACATCAGATTCACTACAATTGAATCTGCCGGCTTGCCGTTTTCTTACAGCTTCCAAATCGCGGCGAGTCGGCGCCCCTTTTACCGACACAACTCCACTCATCCTTTTTTCCGGAATAGTCCAAATAATCTTGTACATTTCCTATGCTCCTTTTTTTTCAATTGAACTCATATCTTTTCCAAGCTGCTTTCTCATCCCGCAGCATTCAACAACCGCTTTTGCCATATGGTCCAGGATCACATCTTCCGGCGCCCGATGCTTCTCTCTCTCGATGGCTGCAGCGAAAGCCCTGGCCGCTTCTTTCAACCTTAGATTTATACTCATGCTCGCTCCTTTTTCCCTCCGTGGACAATCTCATATACAATTTCAAGCTGCCGCTTTTCGTAGTTCACCTGAACCTTGTTGTTGCATTCCAGAGAACAGGTAGTAAGAAGATTCCCCGGATGGTGAATGATCTCCTTGCCGTATTTCTTTATCATGGCTTTGGACTGAGGAATCCGGTGGGCCAATTGCGCAGTAGCGAAATTTACAGGCCTATTGCACACCCGACACCTCCACCCATCACGATTGAACACGTACTCCTTTATCTCTCCTACACCGAAGCGCTGTCTTTCAGCTCTGCTCATTATCAACCTTCTTTTCTAACTCCAGGATGTAGTCGGCCAGCAGCTCAATAGCCCGCGGAATATAGAACTCCCGAAGCGAATCTCCTGTAGCTGTACCTGCACGCAACACAGAGCGAACCGACTCATTTTGAATCTGCTCGATCCTCTCTTTCAGCGGTCTTTTTTCCATGCATTGTCCTTCTGAATAGTAGGGAGAATCGCTGAAGCAGCGAGGCCCCCGAGAATCAGAATAATAATGAGCAGGTAAACAATCACACCGAAGACGATCATAACTTCCTCCCCGTACCCGGCCCGAGCGGAATTGAACCGCCGACATATGGCGCGCGTTGCTTATGGGGAATCGGCATTGATCCGCTCGTTAGTGCGGCCGTCTGAACCCCGCCACCGTTCTACCTCTGAACTACAGGCCGTAAAACGCCTCTCCCCGGAGAAGAGGCTAAAGATCGCGGCTTGCACATTACCGGCTGTGCTGCCATCGCCGGGAAACTCTTCCGCCAAAGAGTGTCCGGGGACACCCTTACCTCTTTATCCCCGTAGGGCCTTAATAGACGACTTTCATCTCAGACAGATGTAACGTGAAGTACTCCGCAATCGCCTGGACCGCCGCAAGCTGCCAGGCGCCGCCATCCGCTTCGATGAGGGCCAGTTTTGGAATCTTCCCATCTTCGGCCCTCATTCGAAAAAGAAATTCGCTCTCCGGCTGTTCGATCTCCCGGAATGTTCTGTATGGTTTAAGGGTTACTATAGGCTTGGAGGTTGCTTTCTCGATAAGAGCACCGCTCATCCCGCGACGAACCGAAACCTCCTGGGTTATACCGTCATCCCGAGTACTAACCCCATCGGTTACAGTGAGCTTTGATGTGAAGGTGAAAAGCTCATCAATATCAGGCGTTGGTTTGAATTGAGAGCGAAGCTTGATCTGAAATACTTCACTTTCGAGAAAATCTCCGAAAGGAAAAGTCTCATATGAACTGTTGAGCTTCACCGTTGCAAAAAGATCTCTCTTTCTATTCTTCCCGTAGAGCTTTCCGTAGAGGTTCACCTCACTGTAGGAGGCCACGTGGATCAATAATTTACTACTGTCTTTTAGGTCTTCATCGATCGGCTCTGTCAGTAGCTCCACCAGGCCGGAAAGACTATCAAGATCGAGTTTGTCCGGGCTCGGCTCGAAGATAACCGGATTCATCTGCCGGGCTGTAAATTTGATTCCATCCACTTCCTTCTCAAGACTCTTCGCATCGAGTTCAACTATTGCATTTACTGCACTTCCATCAACCATGCTTTTGTACCCCTTTCATTTCCACTACATTTCCCTCGATCCCCTCGAGCTCCTGCTGCCTGGGATCGGAGACGTAGGCATTGACTTTCCCACCTTCCCCGGACAACAGAACAAACGATTCATGAGGCTTCACCGGTGCCAGTTTTGTAGTAGCCTCTACAGTTGTTTTCGCAGACTGACGATTTTTATCCGGCTTTACCTTGATCACAATTCGGACCTCTCGCTGGCCGTCCGATTTGGTATTCTCATCCGCTATGTTCTCAAGGAGCTTTTCCCATTCTTCATTGAACAGGTCTATAACCGCGCCGCTGTTCAAGGTGTCCAGCGATACCTTTTTGTAGTCCATGTATCCTCCCCTGTTTTAGAATCCTCATACCGGCAACGCCGGTTGTTTTGTTCTCTCTCTCTTCTTTTCCTTGATCCACTGCATGATCTCCTCATAGTCGAATCGCACGCGATTACCCAGTCGAAAAGATGGGATCTTCCCCTCTTCAGCCCACTTGTAGATAGTTACTGAGCTGAGCCGGGTGATTTCCGCTACGTCATCGACTTTAAGGAGCTTCTTCATACCTCTTCTACCGCCTGCACATATTCATCAAGAACTTCCTGCAGCTCAGGGTTAAGAGTGTTGTGTACAGACTTCTCAATCAGTTCATGCAGGAGAGCATTAGAAAGCTCCCGATCCTTGCCGTACAATACTTGCTCGTAGATACTTTTCATTGCTTGCCTTGCTTCCATATCCTTAACCTCTGAAATCCAGATGCTTTTGTTTGAGATTTGCCTTTATCCTGTCGAATTGCTGCCGGGCATAATCCGGGGAGGCAACCGCTTCTGCAATCGAGTAGCCGATTGCAAAATCCACCCGCCGCGCGGCTTCCGCGGGACCGAAGATCCTCCGAAGCTCGGCCAGCTGTGCACCGTTGGGAAAACGATCTATTCGATGATCCCCTCGGGATCTTCGTGCGTTCTCCTCGAGAAGATAAGCGAGGGTATAACGTCCACCGGCGAGAACAATGGCGATTGTCTCCGGTAGAGATAACTTCGCAGCTTTTCTACCTCGCGAATTCGCAATTTTTGCGCTTATATCCGCAGATTCTGCGGTTTTACGAGCCCAGCCCCTAACTGTAGATTCAGCGACATTACAGGTAGTCGCTATCTGCTGTATTGTCATCCCTTCCATTCGCCACTCCAGTTTTTTAAGTTGATATAGCCCTCCCCTGGGGTTAAAATGGTTATGCAAGAAACCAAATCATGATAGACAGATCCACCGGTTGTGATTTGAAGAGTAAATTTTCCAGTTGTTATCCGCTGCTTCGGGAAGTAGTAACGCTTCATTCGATGTTATCCCTCTTTTCCTTTTCACTCTCTTCATAGATCCCTCGATACTCGATCAGCAGCGCCCGGGTGCCCTTATCAGTCCGCTCCGGATGTCGCCTGACTGCCGCGTTCAGTCGACGGATCCGGCTGTGCAGAGCATTCATTTCCTTCACTGTCTGACCTGTCTTTATACTCACCTCTTATTCCCCTGTTACCGTCGGGATTTACTTCCAGGTTAGCCGTCGACTCTCTCTTCATTGGTAATGAAGAAACTGAATCGCCCAACGTCTTTCAGCTGTCTCCCCATCGGGCTATTCATATATTCCTCTTTCGCTTTCTGTTTTGCCTCTTCCTGGGAGCTTGCTACGTATCTACCGGCGTTGTAGACCCCGGAAAAACTGTTTGCTTTTACCGTATACAACTTCATTCAATCACCCTTCCTCTATTGACGTATGAGCCGGACGGGACTCGAACCCGATAGCGTGCCCCACATTACACTGCCGGCTCATGCTGCCGGTCTTCCAACCGGCCCGGCGGTCCCGTCTCCGCTTTGAAATGCCTGATAACCGTCAGACATTCGGAACGGCGCGATAACCAGTGTCCGGCGCGACCCGGAGGGGATAGACCAGCCATTCCATGTGCGGTGTTCCCGCGGTGGTGCCGCGGTAATTCCTGCCATCTGCACAGCCGCACGCTTACGGCCTCACTGGTTGCCGGGCCGATAATTCCCGGCAGGTCGGATCGGCCTTTCACCGACATGGTTTTTATCAGGTTTCGCACAGGGACCATCTTTTTACGGACAGTTTCATGCCTACTCCCTGGGTTTTTACGGCGGTTGTTCCTTCCTCCATATTGCGGGGGCAGGAATCGAACCTGCGACCTGGAGGATATGAGCCTCACGGGCTACCTCTGCCCTACCCCACAATAAAAGCCGGACCGCTGGACGTTCAAATGAGCGGTCCGGCGCAAAGTATTATTGCCGGTTTTTACCATTGGCCTGATGAATACACGGTCCGGCGCCGTGCGCCTGCGGCTCATCAGATACATAATCGAAAGACAGGTTCCGGCCGGCACTCCCCGGAACAATCGCTGTATAAGCAACGACGATCCAATTTCTCAAACCTTTCCTCCTGTTGGTGGATATGGTTTTTGCTCCTTTTGATGCTGTCTGACCCTCCCCAACACCTTCCAGGTCATACAAAGCTCAATCTGTATTGAATCTGTAGGCGGGCCCTTTCCGGAAAGCTGCTCTATAACCTCGGGATCCTCCAGCACGAGAAATCCCGCCCCCTGAAGCGTCTCAATGGCCTTCCTATACACGAGAAGCTGGTTTTCCCGTATCACATCGAGCCCCTGTTCTATCGCTTCGTAGATTTCACTGTTCATACCAGGTTTCCGGTCTGCTCCTGCAGCTCGTTCTTCTGCTCTTCCCTGTCTATACCTTCAAGAATCCAGCGCTTTATGGTTTCCCCTTTTTTCAAGGCGGGATGAGAAGTGAAGAAGAAATCGATTTTCTCTGATTCGGCTTTAGATGTCTTCATTGAGACCTTTGTAAAACCTAAACTGTCTTGTATGGGACGTTTCATATTTGAATTATTGTCTCATATAAAACTATTGTCAAGAGTTTTTTTACGCTATTTAGGACAGTTTTGTACGATAATATAGGTATGAACTTTTGGATTCATGTCAAAGAAGAAATCAAAAGGCAGAATACTACTCAGGAATGGATTGCAGAGCAGTGTGGTATTAGTTATGCTACTTTTCGCGGCTGGATAAATTACCAGCGTATACCTCGAGCAGACCAGGCGGTCGCCATCGCTAAAGCCCTCAACACCACAGTGGAGTATCTGGTAACGGAAGAAAAGCAGGATGCCTGGAGGCCGCCGCCGCGGTATGCGGACATCGTCCGTTACCTCGATGTGATGGACAATACCGGAATCGAGGCAGTGAGAGTGCTGGCAGAAGGGTACGCTTCAAGATCAAAGCAGCCGGAAAAGAGAGAGGCGTAATCAGACTAACTGCAAAATCCTTCCCTTTCCTTCCTGACTTACCTATCCATATCGAATGAAGCAACAGAGTAGATTTTTTCCTTTATTTCCCCGTTTTCTGGTGTATAATGTATCTATATATTGATATGTCTTTGGAAAATGTAACAATTCAGTCATCTTTACTTTTTTTCCTATTTAATTCATCGGATATAAATTGGTTATTTATTAACGTTTGGAGGTATTTATGAAAAAAGCAATTTTTCTTATGGTTCTGCTTGTCTTGGCATCTTCTGCATTTGCACAGTTCCGCGGTATAGATTGGGGGGTTACCATCGATGAAGTGAAACAATCTGAGACTGCAGAACTACTGGCCGAAGATCCCGAATATCTGGTCTACTCAGATACTATTGGTGGCCTTTCGGCACATGTATATTATCTATTTCATAATGGCAAATTTTTTAGAGGAACTTATTCTTTTAATGAAAGACACAGCCAAAAAAACATGTTTATAGACGATTACTATAAAATTAATTCTTTGCTAAAAGAAAAATATGGCGAACCTAAGGCGGAAAAGATAATGTGGCTGAATGATCTCTATCGGGATGATAAAGATGAGTATGGGTTTGCAGTCTCTTTAGGACACTTGAAGTATTATTCAGATTGGGAAACCGATGATATCACAATAAGAAACATACTTGCCGGCGATAATTATGAAATCAATCACCTAATCTTTTACGAATATAAACCGCTTTCAGAACAACAATCGGAAGCGCGGAAGGAAGAAGCTAAAGATAAATTATGATTAACAGCAATATAAAAAAATTGGAGGATTTTTAAAGATGTCTGAAAAAAGTAAAAAAGGAAAAACAGGGATCATCTTTTTGTTCTTAGTTATTCTTCTTCTCTTGGTTTTCTTTACAACAGGGTTTTTCGTAGTGCAGCCAATCGGCGCAATCCCAGAAGGAATCACTATCTGGTATTTCAGATCTGGTACAAACTTCGATTTCATCGATTCAGCTGACGGTTTCCTTTTAGAGAACTCCAATGGGGTCTCTCTATTGGGACGGGCAACTGTAATCAGTGAATTTCAAAAGATGACCCAGAATAAAACTATTCTGAAGCTTCCTTATATGGAATTTATGTATAAGATTTCTACCGGCGGGGTTGAGTTCGAAAAATAAAAATCTTTAAATAATGGGAGTTGTATATGGATTTATTTAAATGTCCCGTTTGTCAAAATGGAACTGTTGAAGGAGAAAAGAAAGACAAGAAAGTTGTATGCAATACATGCGGATCTTTATTCCTTTTCGAGAAGGGCTTTGGAAATCATTATATTCTAAAAAAGCTTGAAAATGATTCATACAAAGAACGGTTCAAAGAGCTCAGAAAGCGTCAAAGCGATGTAATCGGATTAAGTTTAGAAGATTGGGATTCAATTGCCAATGGTGGAAATACCAAAGAAGAGCAAAAAGTAATTGATCGGAAACAAAAAGCAGCTGATAAAGAGAAAACCCTCAATGAGATGATAATAATTACAACTAATACAGTAGAAGGGAAATCAGTCAAGCAGTACCTTGGTATTGTAACAGGCCAGGTTGCCGCTGGAATTGGAATATTTAAAGATGCGTTTGCTGGTATAAGGAATGTGGTCGGTGGAAGATCTGAAGCCCTGCAATCGTCAATGAAGACGATGAGGGAAGAAGCTATCAAGGATATCAAAGAGGAAGCTTTTAGCCGTGGTGCAAACGCCATTATTGGTGTAAGTCTTGATTTCGATGAGTATGCTGAAGGCATGATGCTTCTTACTGTTTCCGGCACTGCAGTTGTTATTTAGATGAAAGAACACTGCTCCAATATATGTCAACAGATAGAACAAGCTTCAATTTCAGCATCTGGTATTAAAATTCAAATCAAGAATGGTAATGCATCCAACGTGCTTGAGATGATTAACTTCGCTGCCGCAGCTTCAGAGAATAATGTCTCTCACTATGTGAAAGAATTATTCTATAATTCGAATATAGGAGTTTGCGGTATTGATGTAAAAGCTGTAGTTGAACCAGAAGATCCAGCGGGGAGAGAAATTGCAAAAATAGCCGAAAAGCACCTATCGCATTTTATGTTATTTGGCTTACAGAAATGAAAAGTGAAAATATCTTATGTTCAATTATTGAGTATGCATATAAATGGAGGATAGACGATGCTTTCACGACGATACACTCTTATTGAACGACTCATTTTTCTTTTTTTCATTTTAGTTCCTATTTTTACTATGGGGTGTCTTTCCTACCAGATACCAGGCCTAAGGAGACATCCTGAGTTTACAACTGAGTCGCAGCTAGAAATCATTATTGGGCTAGCTCCTGAGGAAATCGAGAAGAGGTTTGGTCCACCAGACAGAACATCAATTGAGATGCAAGGCACAGCAACACATAGCCCATGGCAGGCTTTAGTATACGAGTATGTTATGGGACCTCATCCTCTCGGGAAATATGAATACTCTGACAATATAAACTCATTCGCTTTCAGTTCCGACGACGGGTGCTTACAGTATTGGGATATTCAACTAGCTTACCCGGTCGATACATCTCAGACTCCTTTAATCGAAACTGAGAGAGAGATAGTATTTTTCGATGGCATTTATGTTGGACAGACAAAACGAGGTGTTCCACATGGGAAAGGTAGGTACTCATTAACATCAGGAAGCGTATACGAAGGTGATTTTGTAATGGGAAGTCGAACAGGAGAAGGTACATTTTTCTTCTCATCAGATGAGAAATATGTTGGAAAATTTCTAGCTGGACGTCCAATTGGTGGTTTGTACACCTTTACTGATGGTACAAGCGTGCAGGCTTACATGGACGAATATGGAGAGTGGCAGATTGAATGATGAAATAAATATATTCTATCGTTGATAACCTATTCAACTAAATATTGTAATGTGTTTTTTCAAATTTACTTTGATAAGAACTTTTAGCTTATCCAAATTATATACTAAAAATTGAGGATTTAAATTGTTTGAAATAGGAAAAGAATATAAAAGAAGCTCTGATATTCGTAAGCGGCAATTCTTACCTTGCAGCCTGCAGCTGTTCCGGTGTTACATTAAAGTGTAACAACGCAGCATAATCATCATCATTGAGACAATACGGAATCTGCCTGAATATGTAGTGCAGATATTCAAATGGCTTAAGATTATGCAGCTTTGCAGATTCAACGAGGCTGTAGAGAATTGCCGATGATTTGGCCCCTGCAGGGCTACCGGAAAACAGCCAGTTTTTCCTGCCGATTACAAACGGTCTGATCGCCCGTTCGGCAGCATTGTTTGCTGGAGTCAGCTCATAATGGTCAACATACGCAACCAGCTGTTCCCAGTTGTCCAGAGTATATGCAATTGCCTTGCCGAAGGACAGTCCGGACGGTGTTTGCCGGAACAGAGTTTCCAGTTTCTGCTTAAGTTCAGCAAAGATCAGTTCTGCCTTGTTTTTCCTCTGTTTGAGGAATCCTTTCGTGGAATACTGGTCCCTGAGATCTTCCAGTTCAAACAAAGCACTGATCAGATCAAGAATTGCCTTTGCTTCCTTGTCCTGCTTTTTTGTTGATTCCCAGTACCGGTGAAAATACCTTCTGGCATGGGCCCAGCAGAGGAAGTGAAGGATTTCACTGCCGGTTTCATTTTTTAGTTTCCTGATTGCCGTATGATATCCTTCATAATCATCACTCTGAAACAGCCCTGCATAGCCCCCCAGAAACTCATATGGTATGTCATGAGACCGGGTTTCTTCATATTGGTACACGATACATTCTTGGTCCGGCGGTCCACCAAGAAAAACCCACATCCATGATTGAGATTGATTTTTTCTGCCCGGTTCTTTCATAACCTGCACTCGTGTCTCATCACCGTTTATCGCCGGACCTGAGAGCAGGTGAGGACGGAGCAGTTTGTAGATCGGTTCGCACTTGATTCCGGCCTTTACTGTCAGATTACTTAAAGTAGCTCTGGGTATCGGCGCTCCAATCTGCTTCAGGCGGATCGCCTGCCGGTAAAACGGAAGGGCAAACTCGAATTTCTCGCTGATGCTCCAGGCCAGGAAACTTTCATCGGCCATGCTTCCCGGAATCAGGTGTTTCGGCCCCTGTGCCGTGATAACGCCTTTTTCGTCTTCCCGCTCCAGTCCTTCACAGTTTTCACAGACATATTTCTTTTTTATTTCCCTGATTACCGTTACTTCCGGCGGCTTAATTTTCAGACGTTCTGTCACATCCTCTCCGATGCATTTTAGCTCGTGACCACAATCACAGATTTTCTCTTCATCTGTCAGCTCATACACTTTTTCTTCCCGTGGGATGGATTGATCAATGCGAGTTCTCCCGACCTTTTCATTCACAGTACGAGTCTGGGGACCGATCTCTATGGTTTTCTTTGCCTTCTCTATCTGCTGCGGATCGTTCTGTTCAAATGCTGTATCTTCGGCCTCATTGAACAATAATCCAGTTCGTTCATCTTCCCCGGTCAGTTTCTCGGATTTGGTGCCAAAGTGCAGATACTGCAGGAGCTTTACCTGCTCTTCAAGTTTGATAATTTGAATATCTTTTTTTGAGATTTGTTGTTTGAGTTCTTTGATTTGCTGCAACAAAGCTGCTTCGTTCATTGCAGAAATTTTATCAGAGTTGTCTGGAAATTAATACCCCTAAACCCGGGAAAATGATAATTCCTGATGAGCTTTGAAGAAATCTATTCCTGCCAGCAGCATCTCCAGCTGCTGGTAGCTTATTTCCACTGCTTCCTGTTCTGTCCCAGGCCAGGGGAACTTCTGTTTTTCCAGTTTCTTCTGCCAGAGACAGAAACCGTTTTTGTCCCAGTATACAATCTTAAGATTTTTCCTGGTCCGGTTACAGAACAGAAACAGGCATTTCGAGAATGGGGACAGACTCATTTCATTCTGCACTATGACGGACAATCCATTGATCGCTTTTCTGAGGTCAGTTATCCCGGGTTTCAGATAAAACTGGTATTGGGCAAGATCCAGAATCATCGGATATCCTGCAGGACACGGAGCGTTGTTTCGAGAGTCTTCTGATCGACGCCTTCGGGTATTTTCAGGATGAAACCTTCTGCCTGGATGAGCAGAGATTGCGGCTGTATCGGTTCTGTTTTCAACGGCAGTTTTACCAGTTGCGTTTCTGCTCCCTGATGCTTTTTCCGGTTTTTGTAAAATGTATTCGGGTGAATCCCTAATCCGGCGCAGAATTCTTCCACAGTGACGTTACTGTTCTGATATTCACTTATTGTTGCCGGCCAGTCGATTATTTTCCTTTTTGGCATGTTCTTCTCCTGCATGTTTTGACAGAAGTATACTTGGTCTTTTTCAGATTACAAGAAGGAGAGATTTACCGCTTACTGATATTCATGAAAAATATGGTGGTCAAGAAAGAGGCGGAATATCAACACCAAAAAACTATCCTGTAATATTTCTTTTTACTTCTGATCGAGGTGAAGAACATGGCTATCGAGATGAGTATCGAGAAGACGGATTATTTTGGTATACAGGAGAAGGCCAAACTGGCAATATGCAGATGAAGGGTGGCAATAAATCTATTATTAACCATGTTAAGGATGGAAAAACCCTCCATTTATTTGAGCAAACGCGAAAAACCTACGTTCGTTACGTTGGAGAAGCTGAGTGCGTTGGGTATCATGAGGAGTTGCGACCAGATTCTAATGGAGATCAAAGAATCGTCTTCATATTTCATATTGCTCTTTATCCTTCCTCAGACGATGTTAGCGTTGTTGTTGATAACACACCTGGAGATTTTAAAAACCTTCGTAAAAAATCATTTAGTGAGCTTAGAATAGCAGCTTTATTAAAAAGCAATGAGAACATATCTATTCGTGAAAAAATAATGAGCTGTAGATATAGAGCAAAGTCAATAAAATTGTATGTTTTCAAAAGAGCTAATGGAATATGCGAAGGTTGTGGTGAAAAAGCCCCTTTTTCTACTAAGACCGGGCCATATTTAGAATGTCATCACTTGTATAGATTAGCTGACGGGGGGGCCCGATCACCCTCAAAATGTAATAGCTCTATGTCCAAATTGCCACAGAAAAGTTCATTATGCTTCACAAAGAGAAATTTTTGCCAAATTACTGAAGCAAAAAGTATTAGATCTTGAAGGTATAGCTCAGAACTGAGCAAATATAAAAAATCTGAACGCGCATATAAGACTCAGTACAGAAAGAGACGTGTAGGTTCGATTTGTTAGCAATATTACTCCAGATGGAATTGTGAATAAACATGTACATCAGCCTGCCAAATATTGAGTTTACAATCTTCGTATATATAGGCTATTATAAGTTCATCAAAATTAAACCACCGATGGAAATATTGAATGGACCTCTTTAGCTACTTACCCCAAGATGTAAAACACCTGGAAGATACCAGAAGCATCGATAAAGCAATCCCACAGATAGCAAAAACTCCCGAACTAATGATAGAAATTCATGATGCAATTGGAAAAATCCCGACCGAACACAATCTGTATAGAGCCGATTGCCGCGAAATCGATTTTCTAAAGCCAAATTCAATTCATTTAGCCCTTACTTCTCCGCCCTACTGGACTCTTAAACGTTATCGTGACTCAGAAGGGCAACTTGGACATGTAGATGATTATGAATCTTTCCTAAATGAACTTGATAAAATTTGGTCACAGGTCTTAGAAGCTATAGTCCCTGGTGGACGATTGATCTGCGTTGTTGGAGATGTGTGTTTATCCCGAAGGAAGAATAAAGGAGAACACACATGCATCCCTCTTCACGCCTCAATTCAAGAGCATTGTAGAAAAATTGGATATTCAAACCTTGCTCCGATTTTCTGGCATAAAATCGCAAACGCATCATATGAGGTTAAAGGTGGATCGGGATTTCTCGGAAAACCATATGAACCGAATGGCGTTGTAAAGAACGATGTCGAGTATATTCTTATGTTCAGAAAACCGAAAGGTTATCGAAAAACGAGTCAAGCAGCCAGACTTCTTAGTGTAATCTCATCGGAGAATCATCAAAAATGGTTCCGACAGATCTGGACGGATGTACCAGGTGCCTCAACTCGAGAGCATCCAGCTCCATACCCTTTGGAACTAGCAAGTCGGTTGATTCGTATGTTCAGTTTCGTTGGAGATGTAGTTTTTGATCCATTCATGGGTACTGGAACTACTAATTTAGCCGCGGCACTATGGGGAAGGAATAGCATTGGTGTTGAACTAGATCAACACTATTATTCATTATCTCTAAAACGGCTCAGGGATAATCAAAAGGATTTCTTTTCAAAAATAACAATAAATGATCATAGCAAGGAGTTTGTAAAAAATCATGAAAAGTAAATTGACCTTATCGGATGCTATTAAATTTTTTTGGGAGACTAGGACTAAGCAAGGAGATACCCAAGGTATTGTCACCGGTACAAAAGATGCTGGCAATAGAGCCCTTGTAACAGGGGGAAAGCAGTTAGATGGCTTCATTGAGCTTTTCGCTCAAATAGTACAGGATGAAGGTATACCAAAAGATTACGTGCATATTAAAAAAACAACATTACCAGGTTATTATCGCCCAACAAAAGAATGGGATTTCTTGATTGTAATTGATGGTACGTTGGTCGCTACAATCGAGTTTAAATCACACATTGGGCCCTCTTTCGGGAACAATTTTAACAATCGTGTTGAGGAAGCATTAGGAAGTGCAACTGATTTAAACACCGCTTATAGAGAGGGCGCTTTCAGTCCTTCTTCTAAGCCATGGTTGGGGTACTTAATGCTTTTAGAAGATCACCCAAAATCTCAAGTACCGGTAAAAACAAAGGAACCACATTTCAAAGTTTTACCTGAAATGGAAAATGCCTCTTATAAAAAGCGTTATGAACTTTTTTGTACACGATTAGTAAGGGAAAGACTATACGATGCTTCTTGCCTTATTTTATCATCAGAGAAGGATGGTGTGGAAGGAAAATATTTTGAACCATCAGATGAAATTTCTTTTAATCTTTTTGTAGCCTCTTTAAAAGGTAGGATCCAGACAATAAAAAATCAACTATAAATATCCTATCCCTAATAACAGATTGAAGTGGATGAGTGCATGATCAGATCCACTTCAGTAAGAATCTATGCTACAAACCCACGATGCTCATAGTAGCCCTTTTCCATTCTCCATGCTACCATATAGAGTGCCCCGGAACATCTTATGTCTCCAGTCAGTAAATTGTATCGATTTTCCAGATCACTACCCATATGGTAGTATAAATGACCGAAATCGAACATTAACTGCTGGATTGCTTCAAGCTGCTCGTCAGTATAGCGTTTAGCCATCATAGTACCTCCTTATAACGACGAGCACCCACATTTAACTTGACACCAAGTAAAATATATACGATACTGAAAGCGTCACCAATCGTATCGGTTGAGTGCTGGCTATAACCATTCTTGGTCCGTCAGTATTTAGCCAATGTAAAAAGCCAGTCGGTAGTCATGCCTGCAGATTGGCTTTTATTATTTTACAATCCTTAACCTTCTCTTTTTTTCAGGATTATAATATTCTCCGTAAAGCTCATCAAAAATTTCTTCACTTATTCGCAACATAGAACACAATTCATTCTTTTGATAATGCAGTTCATCTTTGAAAACTGTAATTATTTCTTTCATTAATGTTGGACTTTCTTTCTCTAAAACAACAGGCTCTTTAGTTCTGTATCCATATTTACTCATCTGCATCCAAAGCCATCTGACTGAATTTTCTGGTATTGCATTTAGATCATCTGCTCTTTTAATTAGGGCTCCTATCGAAATGCCCCATTTTTTTTTCAACTTGGCGTAATATTGCAGATTTTTTTGATTTCTAAGCTCATTTTTTATCTCTGCTGCAGGAGCAAGAAATTCAGCAGCAAAAGCCCACGCCTCCTCTTCCATCTGATCAGTCGGTATTTCATGCATCACTATATGCCCTAATTCATGTCCTAAGCTAAGTCGAAAACGATCAGTTGGAAAACTATTATTAATAAAAATAATAGGATGCGAGCAGTTGCCTATCATTGTAAAAGCATCAATTTGAGATGTACCAAATTCCATTGGGAGGATAACGATTCCTTGATCTTCCAATACCTTTGTAACATTCTTTATCGGCCCTCTTGGAAGTTTGAAAGTAGTTCTTACTTTTTGGGCTATTATCTCTGGTGTATTTTGCTCATTTATTTCAAAACGAGGTACTTTATCATCGACCTCAATATCATTCTCAAGTATATTGATATGGATTCGAATTAAGTTAGCAGTTGCCTCAATTGAACTCTTTATTTTCTTTCCTAATCCACTTCTTTTCCTATGTAGAGGAGTTGCAGGTGGATAAAAGCTATCATTTATAAAAAAGAACTCTTCTGGATACCCTAGTACCTTAATTAAACTTTTCAACTCGTTATTACTTGGTACTTCTCCAGGAATACCACTCTCATATCTAGATATCTTTGATTGTGAGATCATTGTCTCATTTGATAATTGAGTCTGGGACATTCCTTTCACTAGACGAGCTAAAGCTAACATGTTGCTATTAAAACGAGGAATTCCAATCATCCTGTCTTCTCTCCTTCCTTCTTTTTCTTCACTCTGACTCTCTTTGTAGGCTTGAAATTTTCTTCTTGTGGGATTTCAAATAGTTCATAATTCTGAATATTCATATTTGTCAGATTGATTGACCAATAATTCCCATTTAGCCCAGGACATACAACATGAACTTCACCAAGATCAAGCTCAATATCATCTAACGTGTATCCTAGATATACATTTGTATAGCCAAGCATATTAAACTCAGTCTGTTGCGATTCAAACAATCTTGAGCTTTTGGTATGGTTATATGAAGCTCTTAATTCTTTTTTAGTCAGTTTTTTAATTTTTATTAATAGTTTCTGCTTGTATACAAAGTATGTAGTACCTTTTTTAGTAAAATACGTTATTTCCTCAACAGAATCAGCATAGTCTCTAAAAAACTGTACAGCATAATCTCGAACTACATTGGCTTTTGATCTTGGTGAAATATAACTTAGTTCACTCGCATGGTGATCATCAAATTTCTTAAAGCTTCTTTCGAAAATATCAATAGCCACACCATAATACTCTTCTGCAAAACTGTTTCCAAATTCCCTTTTCAAAATCACCTCCCAGTTTAGGCTATTATACTGAGAAGTTGTAATTTTGTCAAGTTCTATTCATAATCTATGTTGTAATTTCTGTTATTTTTATTCAATATATTTTGAATATTACCATAACCCATTTATCTTTGCCTGATATCTTTCAAAAACCTTGAACATCTCTGGATTGATCTGCAAATAGTTTTCACTAACTTCTTCTGATCGATGCCCCATCATATCCATGATCGTTTTCAGATCCATATTTCCGTGCATTCTGCTTCGGAAGGTATATCGAAGCGTATAAGGGGTGAGCCAGCGATCCCCGGAGTTTATCCCATTCTTTATCAGTACTTTCGAAAATCGGCGACGGTAATAATCTTTTCTTACAAACCCGCTATCGAAAGTGAAGATAAACTCATCCGGGGCAATCTCATTTGATTTGACCCATCGCACCAGTTGGTTCATAGTTGAGGAAGGGATCCGGACAAACCGCAAGCGCTTATCATCACTGGTAGATTTTTTCAGCGGTGCGATTCTATCAGTACTATCGAGCTGATGGACTATATAGATGGTGTTGTGCTCCGGAAACAGCTGAGTCGGCTGAAGCGCACGTACCTCCCCAGGGCGCATACCTCCCTGCAGCTGCACTTTAGCCATCAAGCCGAACATATAACCGGACCGATCCCCCTCTGCCAGGCTCCACCGTTCATGTATATCCACCTCATCGGCAGGGAATAATTTCTTCAGCTCCTCATCAAACAAAATGTCTCGGTGTTTACTATTTCGTGCCGCTCTCTCGATATCCGGTAGGTGTTGTATGAGCCTGGCCTTCTTGGCTGCCCTCATCACGATCATATAGGTCTCAATGATGGAGTTTTGAGAGCTGCCTGAAAGAGGCGGCATATCCTCCTCCTTCTGACTCTTCTTTTTTGGTTTCCAATGCAGGCGCGTGAGCCAGCTTTCGAACTCGAGATCACTAATCTGGTCGATTCGGTACCCTCCAAACCGTTCGACAATTCGTTCGAGGTCTCCCCGCCGGCCGGATACCGTGGCAGGTTTCAGATTTCGATGCCTGGCAAGATAGGGACACCTCTCCGGGTTTGTGAAAAAGTCACTGGCGAAAAAGGCAAACTTCGTATGATTCTCTATTCGCCTCTCATCGGCTTCCCACTGATCTATCTGAGATTTTGCATCACTTTTGCGTTGATACCGTTCGGTATGAAATCTCTGGGCCTCTCCTTCCCACCACCAAATTTCATACCACCTTGTACGGGCATTTTTATTCGGCCGTACCTTTATATGATACTTTTTCCTGGGTCTGCCCATGCCTTTCCTCTCGCAGGTAGTGTAACATAAAATGCATCTGCTGTGTAGTTTCTGGACTATTTCAGGACTGGAGGGCATAAAAAAAGCACCTTTTAAAAAGGTGCTTTCAATAACTCTTTATTATAAATAGTTTTATTTATCGGGCTGGGCAGATTTGAACTGCCGACTTCTTGGTCCCGAACCAAGCGCGCTAGCCCCTGCGCTACAGCCCGAATAATGGAAAAATGTTTTCACGCAGCGCGGGATGTGAAGCATCGGTTGTCAAGGCCGGCTGCGGTGAAAACAAAGTGTCTCGGGAGCGACGGGGATTGAACCCGCGATCTCCGGCTTGACAGGCCGGCGCGATAACCATCTTCGCTACGCCCCCAGAGGAACGGGAATCACTATACTGAATGCTGCATTCTCTGTCAACTACCTTGCTCGATTGAGTTGCCCCTGAATTGACACTTAGGCCTGCTCATGGTACTGTTTTTCGATATAGATTCATATGTCATAGATTATTCAAACTAACTGTTGAAGGATAACACATGCCGTCAAGAGAACAACGTAGAGTCAAGGAAAAACTTCAGAAAAAATCCTCTCAGCTGAACCAGGTTGAGAAAAAGAGGACCCAACACCCGGTGATGTGGATATTTAGCGTTTTGGTGCTCGTGATTGTCGTCGTCGCTTTTATCGTCGCTCCGGCATTCGGCGGGATGGGAAAGTCGAACCGGCTCATCTTCGGGTATTACAACGGAGAGGCCATCGAATATACACCGGACAGCTATTTCGCCCGTCAGCGAGACGCATACGCCGAACGGGTGCAGAATATGTCGCAGAACAATTCGGACAATCTGCAGTTCCAGGCTCTTCAGGTCTGGAAAGCCGCCTACGATGCCACGGTTGTCCATATAGCTGCACTCCAGCAGGCGGAGAGAAGCGGGCTGCACATTTCGAATGACCGGCTCGATCGGGCTATTGCAAAATTCGGTCCGTATCAGCGGAACGGGAAGTTCAGTCCCGAGCTCTATCGTCAGGCTTCCAATGCGGAAAAAATTTCCACTCGCAAGCTTTTCGAAGAAAATCTGCTTCACGATCAGTGGGAAGAGGACCTGAGAAGCATTCCGGCCAGTCCAGGTGAGGCTGATTTTTTTGCCGGCCTTGCTACCCCGGAGAGGCAATTCCGATATATCAGCTATTCACTCAACGATTATCCGCGTGAAGAGGTGTCTGCATTCGCCCTGGAGAACAGTAAACTTTTTCAGCGAATGAATTTGAGCCGCATCTCCCTGCGAACGAAGAAATCCGAAGCCGAAGAGATCTATTCCCAGCTTACAGAAGCGCCTGAACGGTTCGAGGAACTGGCACAGAACCACTCTTCTGATGAGAGTGCCGACAAGGGCGGTGATATGGGCTGGATTCAATTCCACGAGCTGGCGGCGATTTTTGAAGACGAAACCAAGGCCGAACGGATATTCAGCCTCAGGAACGGCGAAATATCAGAACTCATCGAGACCTCCTTCGGATGGGCTATTTACCGAAGCGACAGTGCCGCTGAACCGGCTGATTTGGCTGATCCCAACGAACTCGATGCTGTCCGTTCATATCTTATTCAGAACAGACGCGGTGATGTTGAGAACTATTACATCGACCAGGCCAATGCTTTTATCGAGAACGCCCGCGCCGATGGATTCAGCACAGCAGCTGCCGGGAGCAATCTTGCTGTTCGGACTACCAACTATTTCCCCATCAACTACGGCGGAAGTTTTTTCCTGAAGACCATTCAGAGCGAAGACAACAGCGGTCTTCTCGGCAACGCCCAGTCCAACAGCCGCATTCTCAAGACACTTTTTGCTCTCGAGGAAGAATCCTATACAGAGCCCTTTGTACTCGGGCAGGCAGTCGTTGTAGCACAGCTCATTGATGAGAGGGATGTTCCCGCTGAGGAACTGGAGGGCATCAAGAGTTATTATTCCTACATCACAAGCAACTTTCAGAACCAGGACATACAGCGACACTTTCTGCAGTCTGACAAGTTTGAAGACAACTTCATGCAGATTTTTTCCAAATACTTTCTCAATTCATAGACTGTGAACATGCAAGATGAAGGCCCCCGGCTGATCGACCGGTCCGGGGGCACTTCAATTGTGTACAAAAATAAAGATCTCTATGGCAGCGGCGCCGCTCAGAATTCTGCTGTTCGCCGGGCGCAGCGTTTCAAGCTGACTGACAATACGCTCTATGTACTCGCTTCACCGCTCCTCTGGTACGGCGTAGCGGACATAATGGGCCGTCTTCCCGGTTCCTCCCACGTGTTGGCCCTTGAGAACGATACAGATCTGGCTTCAGTAAGCCGTGACTGCATGCCGGCGGTTTTCGCGCACAACCCGCACCTGACCTTCATTCATCCTGTTCTGCCTGAATCGGTGTATGCGGCAGTAAAAAAAATCGGTGTGCAGAGCTTCCGGCGCGTTCAGCTCATAACCCTCAATGCAGGCTACCGTCTGCATAACAGCGCTTACTCACGGATTCAAAAGCTCCTGGAAGAAGAGATCCAACAGTTCTGGCTCAACAAATACACTCTCATGCACATGCTTCCGCTCTGGTTAAAGAATGTCTTCTCTAACTTCGCCCGGTTTCCTTCACTATCCGCTCTCACCCCGGTCATTTCTTCACTGCCCGAATCTAATCTTCCTGTTGTTGTAGCCGGTGCGGGACCTTCTTTCGATGAGATAATTCCGTTTCTACGCAAACATCGGACAAAATTCTTTCTACTGGCGGTTGATACAGCGTACAGTCCTCTTATAAAAACTGGCATTCGTCCCGATGCAGTGGTCGCACAGGAGGCACAGTTTTTCAACCTCTACGACTTTATTCCCCGTCCTATCCTTGATATTCCGCTTATTGCCGACATCACCAGCTTTCCGGGGGTATTGAAGCTTTCAAACGGTACAATACACATGTTCAGCACCCGTTTCGCCGAGATTAGCCTCTTCGATCGCCTGGACGAGTACGGCTTTACGCTCGAGAGCATCCCTCCCATGGGATCCGTTGGAAGTACTGCAGTTGAACTGGCCCTTCGAATAAGTGAAGGTCCGGTACTTTTTACCGGTATTGACTTCTCGTTTTTTCCAGGCAAGACCCATATGAAGGAGAGCCCGCAGCATCTTCGTCTGCTCCAGTGTTCACGGCGTTTTAACTCCCTGATTGATTTGAGTGCTCTCGGCACACCGGGAGTCCGTTATGCCTCGAGCGGCGGCAGGTCTGAACGGCTTCTAACCACTACCACCCTCGAGCGGTATGCGCAGAATTTCAACCGATATTTCGGCGGGAATCCCCGTCTGTACCGTATTCAGTCGTCTGGAATGCTACTCGACGTCCAGACCGTCGATACCTCCGCCGCAGCCTCGATTCTTACTGACTGGAAGGGAACTTCTCCTGCTTCAACCGTTTCGGAAGATCCCCAGGCCTTTGAGACAGACCGGATCAAGGCCTTTCTCGAAAACGAGGGCAAGCTGCTGGATGAGATCTATTCTGCCGGACGTTCGTATCTGCAGGGGCGGAGCGATGAGGCTTTCGTAGGCCGTCTTCTTTCGAAGATTAACCAATGTGAATATCTTTTTCTGGCTTTCCCGGATACGGGGATCCGCTTAGAAAAGCTGGAACCCAATCTGATCAAGCGTATTCTGGTATACGCCGGCCATTACCTTCAACAGATCAAAGCATCTCTTTCCGGACTTTGAGGCAACCTGCTCAGAAATCTACTCATCGCTTCTCAGAACTGAAACGAAGGCTGACTGCGGCAGTTCCACATTACCGACCATCTTCATCCGTTTCTTGCCTTCCTTCTGCTTCTCCAGCAGCTTGCGCTTACGGGTGATGTCACCGCCGTAACACTTGGCGGTAACATCCTTGCGGAGGGCGCTTATTGTTTCTCTGGCGATAATGGTGTTGCCGATTGCTCCCTGCAGGGGTATTTTAAACTGCTGCCGCGGGATCTCCTCCCGAAGCTTGCGGCAGATATTTCGGGCCCGGCTCACGGCCTGGTCCCTGTGCACCAGCTGACTGAGTGCGTCGACCGAGGATCCGTTGACAAGAACGTCAAGCTTCACCAGATCGGTCTGCTGATACCCTGCTATCTCATAATCGAAGGAAGCGAAGCCTCTGCTGACGGATTTCAGCTTGTCGTAGAAGTCGAACAGGACTTCCGCCAACGGCATTACGTACACCACCTCAATCCGTTTCTCATCGAGGTAGTTCATGCTGTCCTGCACGCCCCTCTTTTCGAGACAGAGTTGCATAATATTCCCTAGATATTCAGCCGGTGTAATGATGTTCGCCTTAATAATCGGCTCTTCGCTGAATTCAACACTCATAGGATCCGGAAAATCTAGGGGGTTGTCGATCTCAAGCTCTTCTCCGTTCCTCATTTTAATCCGGTATCGGACGGAGGGTGCCGTCAGAATTATCGACAGATCGAACTCTCTTTCAATTCTCTCCTGCACTACTTCGAGATGGAGCAGTCCCAGAAACCCGCAGCGGAAACCGAAGCCGAGTGCGGCGGATGAGTCCTTTTCGTATACGAGAGAGGCGTCGTTGAGTTTCAGTTTGTCGATTGCGCTGTGGAGCTCCTCGTATTCGTTGGTGTCGATTGGATAGATCGAGGAAAACACCACCGGCTTCACTTCCTTGAACCCCGTAAGGGGTGTGTCGCAGGGCCTATCATCATTCGTTATGGTGTCGCCGATCCGGATGTCGGAGATGTTCTTTATTCCCGCGATTACATATCCGACCTGACCGGCCTTCAGGGTCTTCGATTTCTCGCGGCCTACCCGGAAAACGCCAGTCTCCTCAACAGTGTAGGCGGTGTTGTTCCACCAGAGCCGGATGTCATCCCCCTCCTTGATAGTGCCGTCGAATACACGAATGTGGATGATAACCCCGCGGTAAGGATCGTACTTTGAATCGAATATTAAAGCCTTCAGAGGAGCATCATCACTTCCTTCAGGTGAAGGTATGTGCTCTATCAGAGCTTCCAGAAGGTCCTCGACACCTTCACCCGTCTTGGCAGAGACGAGCACCGCCATGTCCGGATCCAACCCCAGATCGTGTTCGATCTCCCGCTTGACCATCTCCACATCGGCGCTCGGGAGATCGATTTTATTGATGACCGGTATAACTTCGAGATCGAGCTCCACTGCCATGTAGAGATTGGCAAAGGTCTGAGCTTCAACTCCCTGACTCGCATCGATCAAAAGGAGTGCCCCTTCACACGATGATATCGCCCGGGACACTTCGTAGGAAAAATCTACATGGCCGGGGGTGTCGACGAGGTTCAGCTCGTACAAGGTACCATTGCGGGCTTCATACGGCATGGTTATTGCCTGTGACTTTATAGTTATACCCCGCTCCCGTTCTATGTCCATGTTATCGAGAAACTGGTCCTTGAAATTGCGGGCTTCCACTATCTTGGCCCTTTGAATAAAACGGTCCGCAAGCGTAGACTTGCCATGATCAATATGGGCGATTATACAGAAGTTGCGTATCAATTCTTTATGCATGCTCATCGGTGGTACTATATCCTATGTGGAGAAAATCTTCAATGTGGTGCAAATGCAGCCGAAATCTTCGTGCCACCTATACAAGCGGTTCTTCTTGTGAATCGAGGACCTGACGTACAATTCGTACAAACTGTTCGGGGGAGAAGGGTTTTGCGATGAAGGGATGGAATTCCTCATCTATCTGTATGGAGTTCGTTAAAATGTTATCCCGCTGCGGATACCCCGACATATAGATGATCTTCACATCCGGTCGAACAGAACGGAATCTATTTGCGAGCTCACGTCCGCCGATATTCGGCATTACCATGTCGGTAATCAGTACATCGATCTTTGTTTTTCTATCCGCGGCGATTTCAAGAGCTTCCTCCGGAGAATCAGCTAAAATGACTCTGTAACCATAGAGTTCGAGGATCCTCTTTGCAAGGAGACGCAGGTTTTTTTCATCCTCGACCACCATCACCTTCTCATCTCCGCTAAGGTTGCTCTGAGCGGTATGTTTATCCTCTCTGTCTACAGGAGCATCTTTGGTCAAAGGGAGGTATATTTTAAATGTAGTTCCTCTGTTCGGCTGCGAACTGACCTGAATGAAGCCATTGCTCTGCTTCACGATTCCGTACACGGTTGAGAGGCCAAGACCTGTTCCTCTCTCTTCTTCCTTGGTCGTGAAGAAGGGTTCGAATATCATCTTGATGTGATGGGGAGCTATGCCGATTCCCGAATCCTGAACGGAGAGACACACATACTCATCAGGAGGGATATTGCCCATCGGCGACGGAACTGGTTCCTTCAGATTTGAGTTCTCGGTTTTAATGTTGATGGTACCGCCGTCGGGCAGAGCATCCCGTGCATTTACCGTCAGATTCATTATCACCTGTTCGAGCTGACCGGGATCGACCCACACCGTATCGGGATCCGCAAACAGATAATGATGAATAGATATCTCTTCCGTTATCAGGCGGCTGACCATTCGCTCGAGATTCTTCACCAGTTCGTTGACATTGACCTGTTTGGGTCGAAGTATCTGGCGACGGCTGAATGCCAGTAATTGCCGCGTCAACGCCGAAGCACGGTTGGCCGCATCCTCGATACCCTTCACCTCGTTCTTAAAAGAGTCATCATTGTTTTTCAACTTCTCGTGCAGAATAGTCGTGTATCCCAGAATTACGGTCAATATGTTGTTAAAATCATGGGCGACACCTCCTGCCAGCCGTCCGATGGCTTCAAGCTTCTGGGCCTGCCGCAGCTGCTGTTCGAGTTCCTTGCGCTTTGAGATGTCGATCAGATACCCTTTGATCTCCTTCAGCGAACCGTTGTCCGCCGAGTCTGCTACAATATTCGCCAGCATAGTAATAGGCGTATTGTCGTTTCTGATCAGTTCCAGCTCATGCAGTTCTAGTCTTTTTTTCTGATTGAGTTCTTCCCAGAACCGTTCCGCCCGTTCCTCATCAACGAATCGGTTCTTGATGTTCGTCCCCTCCGCTTCCTCGCTGCTCGCAAAACGAAAGTATTCAACGAAGGACCGGTTACAGGCCAGGAGAGTACCCGTATCATCGGCTACAAAATCAGCTGAAAGATCATCCTGAAAGAATTTACGATAGCGCTCTTCGCTCTCCTGCAGTTTCATTTCAAGGTTGTGACGGAAGAAAGCCATCTCAATATTTGTGCGGAGCTCACGTTCTTCAAACGGCTTGATTATATACCCAAAGGGTTCGATGAACTTGGCCCGTTCTATCGTCTTCTCATCGGCGAATGCAGTCAGTATGATTACAGGCACACGATGCCGTTCCCGGATGATCTGCGCGGCTTCGATTCCGTCCATCTGCCCCTGCAGACGTATATCCATCAGGACCAGATGAGGATTTTCCTCCGGAAAAGCTGCAATAGCACTTTCCCCCGAGGCGTGTGTTCCAGTTACGCTGTAACCGAATGATTCCAGATGCCGCCGTATATCAAGAGCTACGACACCTTCATCCTCTACTATCTGTATTCGCACTTCCTTACCTTTTCACTTCCGAAGTAAAACCGATCTTCTGCAGTTCATCAATCAACTTTCTTTTGTCGATTGGCTTCAACAGGTAAGAATCGGCTCCTCCTTCATTGAAAGCCTTGATAATATTCTTCGGATCACTCAACGCGGTAGTCATCACCACTTTGGCGGCTTCCACCGGTTTAACTCCGCAGTTACGCTCACTTTCCCTCATCTCCTTGAGTACACTCTGACCGTCGAGCTTCGGAAGCATTATATCCATCATGACCAGAGAAAATGGATTCCCTTCCTTCAGAGCCTCTTTAAACAATTCGAGAGCGCGTTGTCCATCCCGAGCAGTTTCGATTTCCCCAAAAGCTTCGAGATACTTCTGGAGGACAAACAAACCTACTGCTTCATCCTCCACAATCAGAATCCTCATCTTTTCTCCTTTCCCAAGTCTATAATTATATTGCAGCTATTTCAAATTATACAATAATATACCGTCTGCGCTTTTCAAAACCTATCAGCCCGGCTGCTTCCACTCCTGATCCCCAGGGCTTTTTTTAATACGAGGTCTATCCGAAAGACTGTTCCAACATCGGGTACAGATTCGAATCCGATACTGCCTCCAAGTGTTTCGACCAGTTGCTTAACTGCAGTAAGACCAAGCCCAACCCCTCCGTACATACGCGTGTAAGAATTATCACACTGACTGAACGCACTGAAAATCTCAGATTGTTCATCCTGAGAGATCCCGCAGCCTGTATCCTCGATCTCGGCATGCAGGTTGACCGTGTTATCAAGTTCATTCGATTTCGTCGATATGCGTACCTCTACACTGCCTCTCTCGGTGAATTTTACAGCATTTCCGATAATATTAATAAATATCTGCTTTATTTTCCCGGTATCACCGTGAAGGTGCAGGGGACCCTCTTTATCGATGAGAAGTGATAACTCAAGGCTTCTGCTGTCCGCAGTTTCCCTGTAAATTTCAATGATCCCTGTTGCCATTTGATCCAGATGGAAATCTTCATTTTCATAGACCGTCTGCCCTGATTCCATCTGGGCATAGTCGATTATAGTATTGATAAGGGTAAGAAGATTCCGCCCTTCCCTGTTGACAATCTTCATATATTCCTTCTGCTCCTCAAGGATAGTGCTCTCGATTGCTAGCTGGGTCATCCCCAGCATGCTGTTCAGAGGAGTGCGCAGTTCATGGCTCATCATGGTCAGAAACCTGCTCTTGGCATTGTTGGCCAGTTCTGCATCGGTCTTTGCCTGAAGCAGTTCCTTCTGAATTGTATGTTTGTAGAGCGCGATTTCAATTGAAGAACGCACCTCCCTCTCCTGGAAAGGTTTCATGATAAATCCAAATGGTTCCGTCTCTTTTGCCCGCGTGAAGGTTCTTTCATCAGCGTATGCAGTGATGTAGATCAACGGGATATCAGTCTGTTCTCTGATAAGCTCAGCAGCCTGAATACCATCCATTTTACCTTTCAGGTGGATATCCATGAGTATGAGGTCCGGTTTGTGTTCCACAGCGTATGTGACGGCTTCTTCCCCTTCAGCCACGTATTCTACCGATGGATAACCGAGCGATATGAGCCTCCTGCTCATATCCATAGCGACAATGCTTTCATCTTCCACCAGAAGAATATGGGGTCTTTCCATTCTTCTGCTCCTACCTTTTTATTCCAAAAAATGCTATCTCTGAAGGAGGTTCCATTCCACTGCTCTCTGTATGAGTTCCGTTGAAGACTGGAGATTCAACTTGGCTTTAATATGTGACTTGTAGGTTTCTATGGTCTTTATACTCAGGACCAGTCTTCCTGCAATCGAACGGGTGTCGAGACCTTCACCGATCAACTGAAATACTTCAAATTCTCTGTCACTTAAAATATCCACCAGTGATTTTTCTTCAATACCTTTGTCTGCGTATTGCTTAAGTATACGTTCCTGCATGTCGCCTGACAGATAAATTGAGCCCTTCAGTACCTGTCGAATAGCCGTCATAACATTCTCAGTCGCCTCGCTCTTCATAATATATCCCTTGGCACCCGCACGAAGGGCGCGCTCGGCATACACCCGCTCATCATGAAGGGATATAACAAGGGTCTTTATCTTGGGATAGAGAACCGTTATGTCCTTGATTAACTCCAATCCGTCGCTTTCCTTCAAGGTCAAATCAACCAGCGCAAGGTCGGGATTCGTCTTTTCTATTATCTCCCTGGCTGATTGCTGGTCCTCAGCTTCACCAACGACCTTCAGGTCCTTCTCCCTGTTTATCAGCTGAGCGAATCCCTTTCGGACTATAGGATGATCATCTATGATTATGATACGCTTTTCCATATTTGCTTCCCGTACACCTTCGGTTCTCTATTGATATTTAGGGACTCTGCAGCTGACGGTAGTTCCCTTTTTTTCATGCGACATGATGGACAGCCTTCCGTTGATAATATTCGAACGGTATTCCATAATTCTTAAACCCAATCCTGCACTGCTTTCCACTTCTGAGAACCCCAGGCCGTCGTCGTTTATCCTCAAAATATATTCTGATTCGTCCTCTTCCAGCTCAATTTTCACATGCGCAGCGTTACTATGCCGGCTTGCATTTGTAAGCGCTTCCTGCGCTATGTGATACAACTGTGTGGCCATAACCTCATCGGCAATCTCCTCTCTTACTCTGGTTACACAGTCGACCTTGATCGAATAGAGAGATTCCGAGTGGAGCGCAAGCTCCTTCAGAGCTACGGATAATCCCTGGCTTTGCAGCGTAACAGTGAGCAGGTTCTTTGCCAGACTTCTGGTCTGCTTTATTGATTCGGCTATCATTTTTTCGATCCTGCATGCAGTACCGACCTCTTCATCAAGCTTTTTTTCACGGAGCATATTCTCCAGAATCTTGAGCTGCAGAGATATACCGGTTAGATTTTGTCCCAGACTGTCATGCAGATCTTTACCGATACGTCTGCGCTCACGTTCGGAAGTCTCGAGGATCTCCAGTTCAAGTCTCTTCTTTGAGGTGATATCACGTGCAATCAGAGATACACCTGTAACCTTGTTCAGCGAACTGAGGATTGGGTTTACCTTTATGGAAACGTTCACTATTTTTCCGTCCCTGCGCTGTCTGACTGTCTCATAGTGATCAACTTCTTCGTGCTTGCAGATATGATCGAAAACATCCGGCAGCTCATTCGGATAAAACGGCGGTGTCAGAATAGATATGTTTCTTCCGAGCACTTCTTCCTCATGGTATCCGAAGATCTGCTGGGCTCCACTGTTCCAGCTTATGATCGTTCCTTCTAAATCGGCGCCAATAACTGCATCGCTTATACTTCTCAGTGTTATCGAGAGAAGCTCTTCATTCTTCTTTGCCTTCAGCTCCATCTTGTGACGGTACAGTGCCATTTCTATCATCGAATGAAGGTCATTCTTATGCGAACTCTTGGTTATATATCCGTATGGCTCAGTTATTTTTGCCCTCGAAAGAGTAACTTCATCTGAAAAGGTCGATAAAAAAATGAATGGAATTTTGTACCTCGAATTTATTTCTACCGCCGTTTCTATTCCGTCAATGTGCCCCTTGAGTTTTATATCAAGAAGAATGAGATCGGGACGATTGTTCTTCAGAAATTCTATCGCCTCTTCTCCCGTGGCTAACGGCGGAAGCACATTGTAATCCATTTTTTCGAGGGTCCGGCTAATATCAAGGGCAACTATCTGTTCGTCTTCTACGATCAGTATTGACGGTCTGTTGCTCTCAGATTTTTTCAACCTATCATCCTCCGGATTAATCCGTTCGATCTTAATCTGCTTAAGACTATGCCTATTGTAATAATATATCCGTAGCTTGTCTATTTTTTTAATAGTGGGGCAAATCCTGCGGACATTGAAGCAAAGCGACTCCAAGGATCCTTCTCTTAGGTTGAAAGCTCAATCTAACAGGAGGTTCCTCTATGTTCACTCCCCCTTTCTGTCCCAATCCGCTCTGTGCTCATCACCGCACTGCAGCCGCGGCGGGACGGTGGTACTGCTGTAACGGGAAGTACCCCACAAAAGCCTTCGGTCCGGTGCAGCGTTTCAAGTGCCTCAGCTGCAAGCGTAACTTCTCTCAGCAGACCTTTCACCTTGACTACTTTGTGAAAAAACCGCTTGATTACCGCACGATCTTCCAGCACATCTGCAGCGGCAGCGGTATCCGCTCCACTGCCCGCTGGCTCAATAGCAGTCACCGGGCGGCGCGGATGGTCGGCTCCCTGCATTGCCGTGACGGGCAGTTCTGGCCGCGGTATGTATGGATGTAAGGGGGCTCAGGAGGGAGCCGAGCTTCCATCGCTGTCAATCCACAGGATTTGCCCCAGTAAGTCTATCTACAGAAAATTCGTAGTCTCAGTGTAGGTTCCCAGCTGTACACCAGTCTCAAGAAATCCGGCTTTACGTTTCTTTATCCTCACCTGAGCAAGCAGAACTTTTTCGTCCTTCATGTATTTCCACTGCTGAAGAGAGAAAGGATCGTTTACGCTCATTCCGGTATCGTCCGCAATACTGCCCTGGTAGACTTTCTTGACAATGTACCGGGTTCCCAGGAGATTGTCCTGTATCTTCTCCACCTGCATCCCAAAGGCGGGCGCAAAGAGCTTTTCGGGTCTGTCGTATTGAATAGCTTTCTCAAGAGGTACTTTCGGTCTCGTATCCAGCACTACCGGGGCTTCCTGCGCCGTTCCGTTGTTCTGCTTCCAGGTCACTTTGATCAGGGTTTCAGTTGAATATTCGAGAATAGTGTCATGAGCTTCGACCATGTTCCTGACAGTATGGCCGGCTATCTGTGTCAGCACATTTCCCGCCTCCATACCTATTCTGTCGGCACTGCTTCCGGGTAAAACGTATGTCACCTCGAGTTCTTCACCAACTTTCTGCAGAGCTACACCGAGGAAAGGATGATCGACCTGCCCCTCATCGTATAGCTCCGGGAAAATGTGAATGAGCCATTTTACTGGTATGGCAAAGTTTATCCCCTCGAACTGTTCGATTCCCGCAAATACCACTCCAATCAGGTTGCCGTCCTCATCCAGAAGCGGTCCGCCGCTGTTTCCCTGATTGATGGGAACATCTACCTGCATGACGTTCCCCATCTGCAGGAAGCGCCGGTCAGTTGCCGAAACGATTCCGGAGGTTATCGTGTTTTCAAGCCCCGCCGGAGAACCGATTGCATATATTCTTGCTCCCGGCTCCTGTTCCTCGGCAGCGCTGAAGGAAAACACTGTGTCGGTTTCCTTTTCAACTTTCAGGAGAGCGATGTCGAACACCGTGTCCCAACCGACTACCCTGGCAGGTATTTTTATTTCCGGATCTTCGCTCGGGCGGATATAGAGCCTGGAATAACCCTCGTACTGCGGATCGACCTGGCTCTGAATAACGTGATAGTTCGTAATTATGTATCCCCGCCTGTCGATGTAGAATCCGCTGCCGATGACCCGATCGGGAAGCCCTACTCCCTCCTGGATCCGCATCCCTCTGTTTACCCAGATCGTTACGGTTCCCTTTATCAGCTCAGCCTGTGAATATCTGTATGCCTCTTCCTCGGGGAGCTCAGTCTCTATCGGTACATTCCTTGCAGCGAGACTGGTGACAATCCTGCGGACAACCGGGTATTTTCTCTCCTGTATCGCTATCTCGAGTAATTTCATGAGATCTTCGTCTGTGAGGACATCGAGAGTATCGAGCTGCCGCACATAAGCGAGGGCTCTTATAGGTTCCTCTCTTTCCACGAAATCGAGGATTCTGTCCCTCTTGAGGCTATCAATGCTTACCTCCGGGACATGTTCTTCCCATCCCGCCTGAATCGCGGATATATAAAGTCGAATGGCATTTGAATACATAGCTTCATCAATTTGAAACTGAAGCTCTTTTCGCAGTTCTTCCTGTATTCTCAATTTTAGGTCTTCTATCTCATTCCCGCTCAATCCGCCTCTGTTTACTTCGCGTAGTCGGTAATAATCCTCAATCGCCCGGACAACATTCCCGTCATCAAGTTCAGAATTTATTCTCTGTATGCTCACCTCGGTCAGCTGCGGCGGTTCATACTGTGAAGGCACATTCACGCAGCCTGAGAAAATAAGCATCAGCGCTCCTATGACTATTCCCATTGCTGCCGCAAAAAATGCTGACTTATCGAGTTTTGTATATTTGCTTATCAATTCCGGATCTCCTGCTTCTGGTAGTCTACTGCTCCGTCTTCATCCGTATCCCACTTTTTAATAAGGTTCCCGTTATATTCTTCAATATACTCGGGGATGCTGTTCTGATTTCCGTCATACGTTATCCTCACCAACTGTCCGGATTTATAGTATTCGCGTATCTCGAAGTAGCCGTCTCCGTCAACATCCCTTCTCCGTTCTTCAACCGTAGCGCCCACCAGTTCTCCCTGCATTCGAACTACATCGTTCTGCAGTACCTCGACACTGCTTATTCCGCGATCAAACTGGGCTATAACTGTATCGGATTCAACAGTTCTGACTTCAGCTGCGTTGGTGAGCAGCTTGTACAGATGGGGAAAATCTTCAGCATCCGGCAGCGGTACCGCTGCAGGGAAATGGTACTGTTTCCATCCGTTCAGTGGATAGCTTACTGCGTATGGAACAAGATCAATTCTGAGTAAGGCACTGCCGCCTCCCGGCATCGTGACGCTCTCCAGCTCCGGATATCTCCGGTACGTTCCTTCAATGAGACTGCCGTCGCGTCGGCGTACGCTGAAAGTGGCCGGGGTACCCATGTTGAATCCGATTCTTGCCTCAGCTTCTGGGTCGCCGTTCATATTGGCATGCACTTCCTTTACCATACCTTCAAGATATATCTCGTCGATTTCAAAATATCCATCTCCGTCGGTATCTCTCTGTACGGTACCGCTGTAGGTTTTAAAGGCTTGTTGAAAAATCTGCTCCTGACCGATATCACGAAGATGCGTCCACAGAGCTTCTATGAGTTCTTCGGGGATCTTCTCCTCCATACCCAGAACTGCTGCAAGCTCTCCGGCATCAGAGGAATCTCCTGACACGAGATAATAGACTGCTGCATACTGATCACGTCCCCATTCCTGGACGTAAATATCCAGCAGACGAACCCTTTGAGAAGGAATTATACTGTGGGCGATTATGTTCTTCAGTGTCTGTTGACCGTATATTTCGCTCTTCCCTTCAGAAAGGATCTTCCGCCGCGTATTCCTTCTGTATTCTGCCGAATATTCGACGAGTAAAGATTGCAGCAGGTCGCTCTCGGGGAACAAACGTACTCCGGTCGACAGCGTCTCCATCAGAGTTTCGTGCATTCCATTCACAACGAGCGCCCGTGCTTTCAGTTCCAGCAATTCCCGGTCAAGCACTGCTTCTCCTGGCATAACAGAGAGCAGCATCAAAGCCTGTGAAGCCTGATCAAAGGTGATCAGATTCCGTAAGTAGAATTCCAATGCTTCATTTCGCTGGAAATGCTGCAGGGGATTACCATTGAAAACCCTCGGAAGAATTGCAAGTGTATGATCGTAGTTACCGTCTCTTGACTCAATTACGGCATTTATATAGAGCGCGTCCGGATTTTCGGGCCAGAATACGAGCGCCGACTGCATGAAGCCGCGTGATTCATCATACTTTTCTTTTTGAAATTCTTCGAATGCAAGCTGGGTGTACTTAAAAGACAGCTCTCTATTGAGAGCTGTCACGTTATTCTGTGAATGAGCTGTTACAGGGAGCAGCAGTATAAATAGTACTGCAGTAAAGGCGGCGGCTGTAAAGGGGGGATATTTACTTTCCACCCTCCTGTGTGTTCCGTTCTCCGATTTCCTTTTCATTGGTCCGTTCCCCCTCATCCTCTGTTGGTTCTTCCGGCAGCGCAGGTCCATGAGTCTCCCCTTTCAGACTGGTGACAGAGGTCCTCATCGGCAGACCAAGCAATTCCCTGATCTCAGCATCCTCGAGGGTCTCTTTCTGTACCAGAGCTTCAGCCAGAGATTTCAGCTCCTCGATATGAGTCTTCAATATGTCCCGGGTTTCATCGAGACACTCATCGAGAATCCGCTTCACTTCGAGATCGATACTGCGTGCCGTCTCGTCGGAATAATCTTTGTGCTGTGCGATCTCCTTCCCTATAAAAATCGGCTCGTCTTCTTGTCCTAATGACATAAATCCGAGGGTTTTACTCATCCCCCATTCGGTCACCATCCTGCGTGCTATATTGGTAGCCTGCTCGATATCGTTCTTGGTGCCGGTGGTGGTTTCATTGTAGATCAGCTCTTCGGCGACATATCCTCCCATGGTGATCTTTATGCGGTCCTTCAACCAGCTCTGGTTCCGTGAATAGGAATCCTTCTCCGGCAGGCTCAAAGCCAGCCCGAGGGCCTGACCATGAGGAATTACTGTAACCTTGTGCAGCGGATCGGCGTTTTTCAGGTAATAGTGCAGCAGCGCATGGCCGGCTTCATGGTAAGCTGTGGCGCGTTTGTCTTCCGGTGTTATCATCCGGCTGCGCCTGGCGATGCCCAGAAGGATCTTGTCCCTGGCTTCCTCAAAATCATTCATACCGACTTTGATCTGATCATTGCGAGCAGCGAAGAGCGCTGCTTCATTCACGAGATTCGCAAGGTCCGCCCCTGAGGTGCCGGGAGTTGCCCGCGCTATCTTGTTCAGATCAACATCCGGCTTCAGTTGGATTTTATTACAGTGTATCTTCAGTATCTCTTCCCGCTCCTGTACGTCCGGCATGTCTACCACGACCTGACGATCGAATCGTCCTGGTCGCAGCAGGGCCGGATCGAGTACATCAGGACGGTTGGTAGCGGCAAGTATTATGACCCCTTCCTTTGTATCGAAGCCGTCCATCTCTACCAGCATCTGATTGAGGGTTTGTTCCCGTTCATCATGGCCTCCGCCGTAGCCCGCACCTCTTGTCCGTCCAACGGCATCCAGCTCGTCTATAAAGAGGATACAGGGTGCGTTCTTGCGTCCCTGCTCGAAGAGATCCCGTACCCGGCTTGCGCCGACTCCGACGAACATCTCCACGAAATCGGATCCAGACATGTGAAAGAAGGGTACGCCGGCTTCCCCGGCGACTGCCTTGGCCAGGAGGGTCTTGCCGGTACCCGGCATTCCTACAAGCAGCACTCCCTTTGGTATTTTCGCCCCGATCTTGGTGAACTTCGTGGGATTTTTCAGGAAGTCGACTACTTCCTCGAGTTCATACTTCGCCTCAAGCTGACCTGCGACATCGGAGAAGGAGGTCTTCTGTGTGTCCTCCAGATACTCTTTAGCCCTGCTTTTGCCGAAGGAAAAAGCCTTACTGCCGCTTCCCTGCACCTGTCGAAACATAAACCAGAAAAATACCAGAAACAGCAGCCACGGGATGAGTTCCAGCAGTATCCTGCCGGCAGAAACACCCTTCGACCCGCCGGTAATCTGTACATTGTGTTCTCTCAGCAATGCGAGCAGTTCATCGTGATAATAGGGTATGTTTGTCGTAAATACCGTGGCCCCTCCCTGTGTATTGAGGGTTCCCTGAACTTCGGTGTTGTCCAGAATTTTGACCGAATCGATCTGGTTGTTCTCGACATATGATAAAAACATCGAATACGGTATTTCGTTTGACGGTCCACTCCCGTTGAAGACAAACATCATCACGAAAAGTGCGATGAGTACTCCCAGGAATATGAGGGCAAACCTGTTCCGTCCAAGGTCGAATCTCGGAGGACTGGGCCCGTTGTTTTTGTCGTTATTTTCGTTCACCGTAACTCTCCAATTATTGTCATGTTTATGAAAATTCGAGGCGATAGCACATCGTACAGTCGGCAGTATCCTTCAATATGGTGCTGATGAATGCGGAAATTTCTGACCCTGCGCTGACTACGGCAAGTATACCCCGCCGGTCTTCTACAATAAGGGTTCTAAAATTACTTCCATCCGGGAGTCTTTTTCGATTCATCAGATCCTTCACCCTTTTACTTCCCTTCCCAGTAGTGATGGTATCACCATCACGTCGTGAGCGGATAATACAAGGGCTGAAGGCTTCCGCACTCCAAATGTGAAAAGATCTATCCTTTTGTTGCTTCACCCCTTTCGTCGTTTCCGTTTGTATCAATAGCCTAATTGTATTGTCTATAGATATAAATCCCGGTTTTACCATATAAAGATAACTGTTTTTTATCTCCTGGACAACAACCCGGCTCCAAAAAAGCTGTTCACCCCGTCTTTCCAGTCTTATTCCGTGTCCCTCTCCATACAGATGCTCATGTTTTTCAACGGACGAAGAACAGAGCCCCAGTACGAACCGGTACGGCAGCCTTTCGACGGAACCGGGAAACCATGCGTTATAAAGCCTGTAAATGGCTTGAGTCCTCAAAAAAAGGGGTTTTTTGAAAAAAAGATCATGCCGGCATGCTGCCTCGCTCCCATCTTCCGAAACCCGAATCTCTGTATCGTCTATCCCCTCGAGTACTTCCGCTGCGGCGGACATTTTTATAGTAAGCTGCTCGAGTGAGTCTTCCATACCCGGAAAAAGCTCACGTGCCAAGGGGACCATTGCATGACGGATTCTATTGCGCAGGTATTCGAGTGAACTGTTGGTGCTGTCTTTACTGTACGGAATCTGCGTTTCCTTTAGGTACGACTCCGCCTGATTTTTGGATACCCCGAGCATCGGCCGGAGCAGCGGGGCATCGCAGATCTTCATTCCTGTGAGTCCTTCAACACCTGATCCCTGAAAAAACCGCATAATGAGAGTTTCGGTCTGATCATCCCTTGTATGACCTGTGGCGATCCACCTGCAGCCGGCTATTTCCCTCACGCGTTCCAGGAAACCGTATCGAACAGATCTTGCAGCCGACTCGATTCCTCCGGTCTCTGGAGCCTTTTTCTGAATATACCCGGGGGGAAGACACATGATGTACACGGGCACTTTCAGTTGCCCGCATGCGGCTGTAATGAGAGCAATTTCATGTCTCCGCTCGATTTCCGGCCTGAGTCCATGTTCAATATACGCGGCACACAGCCTGAATCCGCGTTCCTCTGAAAGCTGCTTCAAGGCAATCATCAGAGCTGCCGAATCGGGACCTCCTGAGTAGGCTACACAGATCCCCTCATCCGATCGAACACCGGAATTCGCCACCTGCGCCGCAATCGAGTTATAGACTGTTTTTCCTGTTGAATTCATTCATGACCTTCTGGGGGGGATGGTCAACAAGCTGGAGAACAGCTTCAGCGGCTTTTTCTATGCCATCCTCGATTAATTTCTTTTCCGCTCCCGAAGGCGAACCGAGCACGTGAGGAATCACATCACTGCGGTATGGGGGACGTCCTATGCCGATATATACCCGCAGGAAGTCATTCGTTCCAAGGTACTGTATGATTGATGATAAACCGTTGTGTCCAGCAGATGAGCCGCCCATCTTCACCCTGCACTCCCCTGGAGCGAGATCGAGATTGTCGCATATCACGACCAGATTGTTCCGGTCAAGCTGGCATTTTCTCATCAGCGGATACAGGATATGACCTGACTTGTTCATATAGGTGAGAGGCTCAACGAATATCACTTTTTTTTTGTGATACCGGCCTTCCGCGGCTCTGTATTTTTTCCCGAATCCCTTCTTCAAAGCAATATCGGCTTTCTCAGCCGCCCGTTCGACGGCCAGAAAGCCAACATTGTGTCGAGTGTTCTGATACTTTGTCCCGGGATTTCCCAAGCCGATAAAAATCAATCCGATAACATCACTTCAATCGAGATGCTACTCTTCAGAGCCTTCCTCTTCTTCGCCTTCGGCCCCTTCTTCGCCTTCAGCTGCTTCCTCTTTTTCGGCTTCCTCTTCCTCTGGCAGAATTTCCTGCTTCTGAGTAGTGATAGTCACAACCACCTGCTCGGGCATGCTCAGGATCTTCACGTTCTCGGGGACCTCAAGATCACCGACATGCAGAGTATCGCCTATGTTGAGTCCTTCCACATTCAGATGAAAGGTCTCCGGGATGTCTGTAGGCAGACATTCCACCTCAATCTCATGCAGACGTTCTTCCAGCAGACCGCCCTCTTTCACACCAGCGGGCACCCCTTCAATAGTGACGGGGACGTTGGTCCGCAGGGTCTTGCCCTTCTCGATTTCGTAGAAGTCAATATGGGTAATATATCCCCTGATCGTATCCTCCTGATAATCCTTCAACAGCACATCGTGCTTGCTGTCTTCCAGCTCGAGCGTTATGATGGTGTTCTCGGACACATTGTGGAACTTCTTCTCGAACTCACTGTGCGATACCGCAATGGATATAGGCGCCTTGGATCCGTATACTACCGCAGGTATCTTGCCGCTTCGCCGCAGCCGTCCTGATGCACCTTTCTTTAAATCTTGCCGTTTGAAAGCTTCCAGAGTCTGGCGCTTCATGCTTCTCTCCTTATTCGTCCTTCAAATTTTATTGCTTATCTGCGTACCTGGGGCGGTAGGATTCGAACCTACGAATACCGGCACCAAAAACCGGTGGCTTAACCGCTTGCCGACGCCCCAAAACAATGAGCCCGCCCAGCGGCAGGCGTGATCACGAATATAACATAATGCGGGATGTTTTTCTACCACTCTGAGGCTATTTTTTATATTGTATATACTTCATACTGCCACGCGGGATCAGTCGTCGTTATCGTTGCCACCTACGGTCTCAACACTGCCCTCTTCTATCTGGCGATCGTATTCCTCTAGTATTTTGTCCTGAAGCATGCCACGAAAATCCGAATTGATAGGATGGGCTACATCCTTGTATTCACCCTTCTTTGTCTTTCTGCTCGGCATAGCAATAAAAGCGCCGTTTTTACCTTCAATAATCTTCACATTGTGAACAACAAAACAATCATCAAAAGTGACGGTAACGTAAGCCTTTAACTTTCCCTCGGTCCCAACTTTTCTGATTCTGATGTCAGTAATGTCCATATTACCTCCATGCCCGTGGCAACATTATTCAAGTCGGTTTTCATTGTAAACTGCCTCCGGCAGGGACGCAAGCATTTTTAATTTCCACACTTGCAGCCCCATCTGTTTTAGAGTTATTAGCGCATTTTTAGCAATTTCTTCGCTGCGAAAGATACCATACAGGGAAGATCCGCTGCCAGATACATTGTAATAGGCTGCTCCGGCGCTTTTTAACGTATCCAGAAGCTTATTCAACCGGGGATAACGTTCTATCAATATCGGTGTGAAACTGTTGAAAAATGGCCATTCTTCCGGCTCCGTATCCGTGTAGGCAGACAGAATATCCTCTCTCGTCAGGCTTCTGTACACACGGATTTTTGATTGATCGAGCCACCTGAATGCATCTGCGGTCGGTATATCAAAATCCGGTTTCACGAGAATAAGCGGGAATACACGCACGGGACTTATTTCACGCAGTAGCTCCCCCCGTCCTTCCGCGTATGCGACCGGTCCGTGAAGGAAAAACGGTACATCGCTGCCGAGCTGCGCTGCCAGGCTGCTCAGCATTTTTTTATCCGCATGCTCCTCATTGCCTGCAGATCTAATAATCTCGAGTGCTCGAAGCATCGCTGCACAGTCACTCGATCCGCCTCCGAGTCCGGCCCTTTCCGGGATCACCTTCGTACAGTTCACCTTGCATCCGAATGACATCCCGGTCTCACGAGTGTACATTTGATGGGCTTTCCATATAAGATTCTTTTCCGGCTCTATTCCTTCGAAGCCCTGTATTACACACTTATCACCTGCAGTTGGCTCTACTTCAATCTTGTCATAGAGGCTGATCATTCCAAAAATCGATCGCAGCTCATGGAAGCCATCGTCTCTTCTTTCCAGGACATCCAAATGCAGGTTCAGTTTGGCCGGGGCATACAGAATAAGCGGTTTCTTCATCTCAATTCCGATAGTACCCGCCGAGGTGATTTGATGCAATACTGACTTGTTTCACGCTGTCCTCTTACCGTCCTTGAATACATGCATTTTTTTAATACAAGCCGGTTTTTTATTATGGACAAAACGGAAAATATGTTTCATAAGGATAATATAAACGAAATCTGTGTAGAAAGGAGGTCATTCTTTTGAACCAGTATTTCAACAGCAGCTTCGGCGATGAGATGGATGACAGCGACTTCTTGGGTGATGATTTCGACACCTATGACGAAGACTACAACGAAGACTTTGACGATCTAGATGAAACGGATGATGATCCCGAAGACTACGACTACGAAGATGAGGACGATTTTTATGAAGATGAAGAGTCGCTTGATTACGAAGACGGTCTCGATTATAACGACTTCGACGAACTCGAAGACTGATAGAGAATCCGTCCGCTGAACCACAACTTCTCCAGATCGTAAAAACTTCGCTTCTCTTCGCTCATGAGATGTATAACCATAAAGCCGCAGTCAATAAGTTCCCATCCATCTTCCGCAATCCTTCTATGACGATGGATGATGTTCACATCCTTCTCTCTTAGAAAATTCTTTACGTGCCGTACGAGTCCTTTCAGATGCCCCATACTGTTGACTGTGGATATCACGAAATAGTTCGTCCAGCTGCTCTGTTCGCTGACATCTATGACAACGGTGTCCTGACCTTTATGTGTATCGATTAATTTTCCTATTTCCACCGTTACGTCCTTAGTTTTTACAGTATCTACCATCGAAATCCTTCCCTAAAATTATGGTAACATCTATTGCATCCAGACCCTGAATCGGATCTGCAATCTCCTTCGGTTCTTCCGGCCGACTCTCTACATTCTGACATTTTATTATATTCGCAACCTGCTGCGCCGCCGACAAATCACTGTTTCTGCTGATGATGATTGTCTGCTGATAATCCTGCAGGTCAGCATTTCCTATATATACGACGTCATACCCGAAACTCTTGAATACCTGTGAAGTGCGCCCTGCGAGTCCATTCTGGCTGGTACCATTCAGGATCTCCAATTTAATATTCAGCTCTTCAGTACTGATGAGCTCCTTGTTTTCCAGAGAAATGAGGGTCTGTTCAGTCGTTTCCTTGATCAGGCGGCCTTCGTAATAGGGGAACAGAAGTTCCCGGTCACCTACCAGCCTTTCATTTCCCAATACACGCTGAAAAACGACCTGATCGTAGTCCAGCGTCTGAAAGGCTAGCAAGAGAGAACTCAACGCACGTTCCGAAAGATTGGTATTGAAGAGATCTGCGGCCGTGTTCTGGACTTCCCTGTTCTGGAGGTAGGTGTTCATATCAGCCATTCTTTTAAGCAGTGCCTGTACAAACTTCTGCCGGCGAGCGACGACCTCATTTTCCCGCTCCGCCGGTTCGACGTATGTTGAATACAGTACGGATTTCTCGCCGTCCAGGGTTATGCTGCCCGAAGGAAGCAGAACAATTTCTTCCCCTTCTTGAAATTCTATTGGATTAGGAATGAATAGATCCAGGCCTTCCACGAGATCGATCAGTTTTACAAGGTTCTCCCGCTGCAGGAGAAGATAGTGATCGATTTCGTAATTCAGAAGCCTTCCCACCTCCTCAATGTACTCGGCGGGATTTGAAGAACTGAAAACCGTATCCAAAGCGGCAATTTTGTTCTCCGCCTGCAGAAGCACACCAATATTCGACGGGATATCAATGAGCGCGCATTTCCCGGTGTCGTGCTGGAAAAGAACTACCTCGGAAAAGACAATAGCGTCCTCTTCCTCCACAGTCAACAGGAACGACAGGGTTTGCTCATCTTCTATCATGGATGCGATCTTATCGGTGCGTATCTGGAGATAGATGAACACGCCGGAGGCGGTCAGAATCAGTACGATCAGTAGCAGAAGGATAAAAGCCTTATCAATTCTCAGTGACGGCATACATTTCCTCTTTTATATGGGCAATCAGCCTCGTCGTTCTTTCCGATACGGAAATATTTTCTGCATCGAGATAGCGTATCTCGTCTTCAATGACCTTCAAAACCATCCGCTGCGGCGTGTCCATAGTCAGGACTTCCCGCCGGAACTCTTCCGATATGTGGGTCCGCCCCCGTTCAATATAGTCAGCCACGAAAAGCAGCATGCCGAGGAGCCCCATGTCATGGTCGCCCTGAGTATGTCGCCGCACGGCATATAGAATGCTTTCCCTCTTCTCATGCCAAAGTTTCACGAGAATTACCGCTGCCGCACGGCCATGCAGGAGTACCGGCCTCTGGATCTCTTCCGGCAGTACGGGAAAGCCATCCTCTTCCGCTATGCTGAACATCTCCTGCTCCGGAAGTTCCCGGGCCATATCATGTGCCAGGGCTGCTATCTCCGCTTCTTCCTTCGATACGCCGAAGCGGTCTGCGAGCTGGGCTGTCATTGCGGAAGTACGCAGCGTGTGGAGATACCTCGGAAGACTGAGTGACGCGCGCACATACTTCCTCAGAGCCTCAGTATCAGCAGCCACGGTAGAGTCTCCTCTCTTCAATGTAGCGGTAGACCGGCTCGGGTATGAGATATCTATAAGCGCTGTCCGTACGAATGCGGTCGCGGATACCTGATGATGATATCGGCAGAATGAGATTGTCAATATACGCATGCGGATACGGGCAGCCGACCTTTCCGCTCATGTTCCGGTGGGCGACTATGAGGTCTACCCTCTCCTTCAATGCAGTCCACTGCTTCCATTTCGGGAGACCTTCCACCAGATCGTCGCCAATAACCAGCCCAATATTCCCGTCTATCGGGTATCGGCTCTCGATATCATCTATCGTCTCGATCATGTATGATATACCGCCCCGCCGTATCTCACTGGCGTCCACGATGATATCGTTCCCGTCCGTTGCCAGATACAGCATCTCGAGCCGTTCTTCAGGTGTAGTGCATCCTTCCATCTTCTTGTGTGCCGGTACGTGCGAAGGTACGAATAGTACCCGCTCATACCGGAGCTGTTTCTTCACTTCTTCCGCAAGGTAGAGATGACCGATGTGAACAGGGTTGAAGGTACCGCCGATAATTACTGTTCTCACGTTGATTCTTCCGGTTCAGTGTAACCGCTTACACCATTATTGCCGCTTCGGGCATGTGATTGCACCATGTTATAGAACGAAGCTTTCACCTCTTCCAATCCTTCTGAGGAGAAAGAGGAGACACCTATAACAATCTCGTCACTGAACTCGCTCCTGAACTGCTCAAGCACGTCCTTTGTTCCCGGAAGGTCCAGCTTCGTTCCCAGGATTATTCTCGGCTTCTGCAGCATTTCATATGCATAATGTTCCAGCTCGTTCAGTACAATTTCGTAGGTATGAATGATGTTTTCATCGGTGAGGTCGAGCATAATTACCAGACCTGCGGTTCTTGCTATGTGTTTTAAAAATTTATCTCCAAGACCGGCTCCGTGAGATGCGCCTTCGATTATTCCTGGAATATCGGCCAGAATGATGTCCCTGTAGTTATATCTCATGACCCCCAGGTTCGGTGTTCTGGTCGTAAAGGCATATGCGGCTATCTTCGGGTGTGCATTGGTCAGGACGCTCAGCAGGCTCGACTTTCCTGCGTTCGGCAGTCCTACAAATCCTATGTCCGCGATTATGTGCAGTTCAACGTGAAGACGGCCGGCAACTCCCGGTTCTCCCGGCTGGGCGTATCGGGGAACCTGTCTACGGCTCGTGGCATAGTGCATATTGCCCTTGCCGCCCTTTCCGCCTTTGTATATGACCCATTGCTCATCCATATCGGTGAGATCACGCAGCACCTTGCCCGTGTCGGGGTCCTTGATAAGCGTCCCCGGCGGAACTGGAATGACTACGTCAGCCCCGTTCCGTCCGTGACGCTGTTTACCTTTGCCCGTTTCTCCGTTCTCGGCCTTGTATGAACGCTTTGTTTTGAGGTGTGAGAGGGTCTTCAGATTCTGACGAACCTCGAAGATAACGCTTCCGCCGGTACCGCCGTCTCCGCCGTCAGGTCCCCCTTTCGGGACATATTTCTCTCTTCGGAAAGAGACGCAGCCGTTGCCGCCGTTTCCCGAAGCGACATCGATATATACTTCATCGGCAAAGCCAATCACGGGTTACGACGCTTCTCCTCAGGCAGACGTCTCTATGGAGACGATTTTGCGCCCTCTGCTCTGTTTGAACTGAACAATACCGCTGGCCTTCGCGAACAGAGTGTCGTCCTTGCCTTTTCCGACGTTTTCACCTGGATGAAAGCGGGTGCCTCTCTGACGAACCAGGATTTCACCTGCTTTCACGATCTGTCCGCCGGACCTTTTTAACCCAAGACGTTTTGATTCGGAATCTCTTCCGTTTTTCGTGCTGCCGCCGCCCTTTTTATGTGCCATATCCTCAATCCTCCTGAATATTCATCACTACGCTGCACTCCGTGGGATATTCGCGTTCGACCTCTTTCAGCCCGATTACGAGAAAATCAGTGATCCCCTGCAGCCATTCTATGCATCTTTCTTCGACTTTTTCTATATTTAACACCATCTTACCGGGAGCGTCAGCGCCTCCGCTGCAGCAGATGCCATCGTTCGACGAAATCAGCCTTGCTGCTGAACCCGTCAGTGCCGATACAGCTGCACACGGAACGCTGTTCCCGCTGTCTCCCCTGACTGCATGACCTTCAACGGAGACCATCGTGATGCATCGCCTGTTATCCAATGACAGTACGATCCGGATCACGAATATTCGGTCCTTATACTCCGGTGATCCCGGTTACTTTCAGCTTCGAATACTGCTGCCGATGACCCTGTTTCCGCCGGTACCCTTTGCGTCGTTTAAACTTATGGACAAAGATCTTGATTCCCTTGGCGTGTTCTTCAACAGTTGCCTGGACTTTGACGCCGTCCACATAGGGGGTGCCGACCTTTACGTCACCTTCATTGCTGGTGAGCAGTACAGTATCGAATTCGAGGGAATCTCCCGCTTCATTTTCGAGTTTGTCGACTGTAAGAACGTCTCCTTCGACGACCTTGTATTGTTTTCCTTTAATTTCAACCAATGCGTACATTATTCAACCTCAGCTCGTAATATATGTATCGTCTCTTATACCATACCCTTATGTAAAGGGTCAATAACCATATATTTACATCCTCTCGAGAAAGGGTATTCCCACGAGAGCATATGCGTTTTTCAGAACCTGAAGGATTGTCCTGGACAGCTCGATCCGGGTGACCACCAGGTCCTTGTCTTCATTGTGCAGCACCGGATTATCGTGGTAGTACTTGCTGAAAGTCCGGGACAGTTCATACAGGTAAGTTGTGATCACATTCGGATTCAGCTCTTCCGCCGCTTTGCCGACGACCTCGGGATACCGGCCGATTAGCTGTACCAACTGCCGTTCCTCCACTACCTTCAGCAGCTCACAGCGGCACTTTCCGCCGGCGAACTGGTCGCTTCGTTCATCGAATTTTCTCAGCATACTGCTGATCCTCGCACCCATGTACTGGAGATAGGGTCCGGTGTTCCCGTTGAACGAAATCGACTCCTTCGGGTCGAAGATCATATCCTTGGCTGGTGAGACCTGAAGAAGATAGTAGTTGAGCGCCGCCAGGGCTACCGCCGAGGCAGCTTCCTCCACGTCGCCGACCTGGTCTTCCCGCTCCTTGCTCCTGATCTCCTGAACGGCCATCTCCTTCAACTGAGCGAAGAGGTCGTCCGCATCTACGACCGTCCCTTCCCTGGATTTCATCTTGCCTTCAGGCAGATTTACCATACCGTAGGAGAGGTGATACAGGTTCCCGGCCCACTCGAAACCCAGTTTTTTTAAAACATGAAAAAGGACCTTGAAGTGATACTTCTGTTCCGAAGCCACAACATATATCAGCCGCTCGAAGGGCCAGTCCCGGTGCCTCGCAATCGCAGTACCTATATCCTGCGTCAGATAGAGGGAAGTGCCGTCGCTCCGCAGCAGCACCTTCTTGTCGAGTTTGATGTCCGACAGATCAACCCAGATCGATCCGTCCTCTTCCCGGTAGAAAATTCCAGCCTCCAGCCCCTTCAGGACCTCTTCACGTCCGCGCTTGAAAGTCTCGCTTTCGTAGTAGATCTGGTCGAAACTCACGCCTGTCTTGTCATAGGTGTGCTGGATTCCCTCTATCGCCCACCGGTTCATTGTTGCCCATAGGCTGGTAACTTCTTCGTCCCCCCGCTCCCAGTCCTGGAGCATCGTTCGTGCTTCGGTCTCCGCCTGCGGGTATTCCTTGGACCATGTATCATATTTTACGTAGTAGTCTCCGACGAAGTGATCGCTTTTTATCCCTTCCGATTCCGGCGTGGTTCCATCGCCGAACTTCCGGTAGGCCAGCATCGACTTGCATATGTGGATCCCTCTGTCATTTATCAGGTTGACCTTCCGTACATCCGCTCCATTGGCCTTCAGAATACGGGAGACACTCTCTCCGATTGAATCGTTTCGCAGATGACCGAGGTGAAGCGGTTTGTTGGTGTTGGGACATGAGAACTCGATCATTACTTTGGAGCCTGCCAAGGCATCCGTAGAGCCGTAGCTGTCGCCATCCCGGCCGACCGTCTGCATAACCTCATCCGCTACGACGGAAATATCGAGGGTTATGTTGATATAGGGACCGGCTGCGCTTGCACAGTGCTTCCCTTCCTCTTCCGCGGCGGCTGTATCTTCATAGCCGCAGAGGATGGCCTGCACCTCCTGTGCAATCTGCGCGGGAGAGGTTCTGAATATTCGTGCAAAAGGGAACAGGGGGAAGGCGATGTCTCCGAGCTTGGGGTCAGGAGGGGTTTCAGTGATAACCTGCTCAGGCTGAATCTGGCCGGTGTCAATACCCTTTGCCGCTGCAGCCTCCTTCAGCGACTCTACCACTCTCTTCTTCCACTGTTCTTTTACGGCTGTCATGGTTGTATCCTTGTATTCGGATTTGTCCCGGAATATCGGAATATGTTCCGGTTTCTGCGATCGCGCGAAGCTACATTACTTAAAAAAACCGATCATTGCAAGCATATGGGTGAATGCAACTGGTCCCTGACTGCGGAACGATCCCATATCTTTGGTACAGGCGGTACACTCGTCAATCTGCCGAATGTCCGAAACTCCGCTCGTATCGAGAACGGCGCGATTGGCAGCTTCAAGATCAAGGTGGGGAATTATTCCTTCCCCGTCATGTTCTTTCCATCTGACGGCATCTGCTCCCCAGGCTTTCTTAAAAAAAAGCGCACGCTCTTTGTCTACACGGTAACAGCAGCTGCGGATGGACGGCCCCATGACGGCAGTCAGATCAGAGGGATGGCACCCGTGCCTGTCCTTCATGAGTCTTACTGCATCGGAGGCTATTCCGGTTCCTTTCCATCCGGAATGCACGAGTGCGAAGATCCTTTTTCCCGGATCGAAGAGAAAAATCGGCATGCAATCTGCTACCGTCACCGTCAGAACATCCAGGGAGGTGTCGGCAACCAATCCGTCGCCCTCGACCCCCGTCCGCGGGATATCTCCGGTCAACAACACCTTCCGTGAGTGGATCTGCCGCAGCGAGTAGACCCGCTCTTCGTCAAGGCCAAGTTTATGATACAGCTGCAGACGATTCTGTTCGCCTTCCCGGGAAGACAGCTTCATGTCCCCGAGAGAAAGAAGAGTGATCAGCATGTCAGGTTCTTCCGGATTCCACTTCTCCACCCATCCAATTCCGGACAGCGAAGTCCGCTGAAGCTGCAGGGTTGTTTTCATCCTTCTCCCTGCTTTTCCGAATCGTAGAGCTGTGAGAGAATTTCCAGGAAACTATCCAGCTTCTTCTGGACCATACCGAGTTTCTGTTGCAGGTTCTTGTTCTCATTGCGGCCTATGTAGCCCATATTGGAAAGCGTGTCATATCTGCCGCCCATATCTCCGTAGAGTATTCCGCCGATTAGATTCTTTAGAAGCGTGGCGTAATCGAGGGAT